>WNFV01024671.1_pt1 | contig 10213 bp, 9 predicted proteins | sample 5400101 | NCBI WGS metagenome assembly WNFV01 (sample SAMN13153361, study PRJNA577476) | soil metagenome | isolation source: 115 cm soil or saprolite under grassland replicate 1 | place: USA:California | collected 2016-06-15 | reverse complement strand
GGAGCCATCCAGCCGGCTCCCGAGGAGGCTGACGCGCCGGCCGGGGCGGCCTCCGGGCCGGCCCCGGTGCGAGCGGCGGCGGCCGAGACAGGACCTGCGGCCGACTCCCGGTCCGCGGTGCTGGCCAGCCTCACCGGCCGCGACCGGCAGCCCGATCCCGAGCCCACCGCAGTGCTGACCGGCCCAGCGGCCGAGCCGCGGGCGCCCACACCGGCAGCCACCACCGTGCAGCCCTCCGGGCGGCGGTCGAGTCCGACCACGGCGACCCACCCCCCCGGCGGTATCCCGCGGCCGGCGCCCGCCCGGCGGCGGCGGCGCTGGCCGTGGCCGATCGCGCTGGTCACGGCGCTCGGCCTCGTGGCCGTGGGCGCCGCGGTGGTGCTCACCCGGGACAAGCCGACCACCACCACGGTGCAGGACCGGTCCGGCGCCATATCGGTGACCGTCCCGGTGGCCTGGGGCAGGCAGGTGCAGGACGAGGGCTGGTCGCCGAAGGCCGCCGGGCTCGGCACCGAGACGAGCGCCGCCGGGCTGGCCGTGGCCACGGACCTGACCGACTGGCGTGACCCGGCCAAGGCGGCTCCAGGTGTCTTCGTCGGGGTGAGCGGGGACGCGGCGTTGGTGGGCAGGGTCGGCCAGATCCAGCACGCCGGCTGCACCAGAACCTCCGCCCGCTACGGTGGCGGCGGTTTCACCGGCACGGTGTTCCGGCACGCCTGCCCGGGTGCCGCGTCGTTCGCCGAGGTCGGCCTCACCGGCCCGGGCTCGAGGGTCCGGGTGTACGTCCAGATCAAGCAGCCGTCCGGTGAGGACCACACCGCGCAGATCCTCGCCAGCCTGCGCGTCCGTACCGGCTGACACGACTCCGGCGGCCTCGTTCCTCATCCGGCCCACCGGGTTGTCGGTGGCGGTTGAGCCCCGGATCAGTCCGCGCCGCGGGTCCGGTTGGAGGTCAGTCGTGCCAGCGCATGCAGGAGTCGATCTCGTCCAGCACGGTGCGCCACTGCGCGGCGGCGCCCTCGCCGGACCAGTACGTCGGCATCAGCAACGAGCTGCCGACGTTGGTGGCGAACAGCTCGGTGATGGTCGTGCCCAGCGGGCTGTCCGCGCCGAACGCCGCCTGCACGCCGGCCAGCTCGCAGTACTCGGCCAGGTCCTGCACCACGTCGATGGCGCCGCGCATCAGCCGCCCAGGTGTCCAGCTCCGCCAGATCGTGGTTGTCCTCGTGCTGGCAGAATGCGACCAGCCCGGCCTTGCTGCGGAAGATGTCGACGGTCATGTCGGTGCCGAGAAAGCGCGGCTCGTCGTCCACGTAGCAGCGCAGTGTGTACCCGGTGCCGGACGGCAGCGCGAGCTCCACCGGCATGATGCCGACGCCGTCCCAGAACCGCGTGTCCGCCTCGTCGTCCTCGTCCTCGCCGGCCGTCGCGGCGGGTGCGGTGTCGGTCGCGGTCTCCTCGGCCGGCTCCGGCACGTCGTCCGCGGTCCGCCACTCGACGCACTCGTCCAGCTTCTTCAGCACGCCTGGCCACGCGGTACGGATCGCTGTACCGATCTCGGCCCAGGCGTCGTCGTCCTCGTCCTCGTCGTCCTCCTCCTCGTACGCCTCATCCTCGGCGTCCGCCTCGTCCTCGTCCTCGTCCTCGTCCTCGTCTACGTTCTCGGCTGTGGCCTCCTCGTCCTCGGCAACCGCCTCCCCCTTGGCAGCCTCCTCGTCCTCGGCGCCGGCCGCCTTCCCGGCAGCGTCCTCGGCAGCGGCAGCGGCCTCCTCGTCCTCGGCAGCGTCCTCCTCGGCGATGTCGTCCGCGGCCGGCTCATTCTCCGCTGCCTCCTCGTCCTCCTCGTCCTCCTCCTCGAAGCCGAGCAGGTCGGCGAACCCCGGCTGCTCGAGCAGCCGCAGCAGGGTGCCGTTGTCGCAGCACTCGGCGATCCGTTCCACCATGTCCACGGCGTCGGTCACCTGCTCGACGACCTCGGCATCGGCCTCCGCCTCGGTCAGCCCGGGGACGCCGTCCAGATCGAAGCGGTAGCCGTCGTCCGGTACGAGCTGGCTGGCCGGCAGCGTCCGCAGCATCGGCCACGACGGATGGTCGGACAGGTCGTTCTCCAGGGTGCTGCGCAGCGTCCCCGCCAGGTCGGCCAGGTCCTCGAACAGCCACACCCGGCCGTTCGCGCCGAGGAACGCCTGCCACTCCTCGCCGTCCTCCAGCCACGGCGCCGCCCAGATCGTGTGGCCGGTCCGGCCGTTCATCACAAGGGCAATGGGGACGACGCTCGCCGCGCCAGGTTCGCTCACAAGCTCGCTCACGAGCGGAAAGGGTAGCGGCGCTGTCGCGTTCCGACGTCGCCGGCCCACCGGGGGCGCCGGCGCGGACCTCAGAGCCGGCGCAGCCCGGACAGTACGCGCCGCATCAGGGCCATGTCGGCGGGGCCGCCGGCCGGGCCGCGGGTGTGGTGCACGGTGAGCAGGCCCTGCGCGGCCAGGTCGCCGACCAGCACCCGGGCGACGCCGACCGGCATCGACGACAGTGCCGCCACCTCGGCGATCGACCGCGGCACGCCACACAGGTCGACCACGTTCCGATACTCGCGGTTGGCCAGCCGTGCGGGCCGGCCGGTGACGGTGACGGTGACCAGCGTCTCCAGGGCCAGGTCGGTACCCGACTTGGTGCGCCCCCCGGTCCGGACGTACGGACGTACCCGCACCACGCCGCTCCCGGTCCGCGCGGCAGCCGGCACGTGGTGCGCTGCCGGCTCATCCCAAGGGGGACGCGGCTCCTCGGCCGGGACGTTGCGCCAGCGCGGCACGCCCGCAGGCCCGAACGGCGCACCGGTCGTTCTACCAACCGGAGCGTCCGGCGCTCCACCGGGCTCGATCACCCGTCAGCAGCCCCCTGAGGTCACGTCCCAAGCAAACCACTCGCACTGGCATCCTGGCGACATCTGGCTCCCACCGGTAGGAGCCGGGCCGGAGATCACACCGTGTCCAACCGGAATTAACCGCGCTGCAACAACCTCAGTCCGCGGCCGCCGCGGGTGCGTCCGCGGCCGAGGCGAACACATCCTCGCGCGCCCGGTCCACCGCGGTGATCAGCGCCCCGTGCAGCACCGGGTCGTCCGGCACCGCGGTGACCACCACCCGCGGCGACACCGGCGCGATGGCGGCCACCTCGGAACCGACCCGCTCGGCCAGGTCGCTGCCGCCGGCCTGGCCGATGTCGCCGGACAGCACGACCAGCGCCGGGTCGAGCACCACGCACACCGCCGCGAGGCCGAGCGCCAGCCGGCGGGCAAGCTCGTTCAGCAGCGCCTCACCCTCGTCGCCAGCCTCGGCCGCGGCGCGCACCGCGTCGGCCGCCCCGATGGCCCGGAACCCGTGTACGCGGGCCAGCGCGCGCACCGAGTCGGCGCCGGCAAGCCGCTGGAACGAGCCCTTCACCCGGCGCGACACCTCGTGCGCCAGCGGGCCGCCGGGCACCGGCAGGTACCCGATCTCGCCGGCACCACCGGTGGCGCCGCGGTGCAGGCGGCCGCCGAGCACCACCGCCAGGCCCAGGCCGCGGGCCACCCAGAGCAGCACGAAGTCGTCCACGTCGCGGGCCGCGCCGGTGCGGAACTCGGCGATGGCGGCCAGGTTCACGTCGTTCTCGATGGTGACCGGCCGGCGCAGGTCGGCCCGCAGTTCGTTGACCAGCCCGCGGTGCCAGCGCGGCAGGTCCCAGGAGAAGGCGATGTCGCCGGTGGCCGGGTCCACCACGCCGGGCGTGCCGAGCACCACTTGCCGGATCCGGTCGAACGGCACCCTGGCCCGCCGGGCCACCTTCACCACGGCGTTGTGTACCACCACGACCGGGTCGTCGGTGCCGTGCGCGTCCAGTTCGATCCGGGCGCCCATCGCGCCGGTGATGTCGGCGCCGGCCGCGGTCACCTTGCGCGGCCCGACCTCCACCCCCACCACGTACGCCGCCGACGGCACGACCGCGTACACCTGCGCGTTCGGCCCGCGGCCGCCGGCCTGCACGCCCGCCTGCTCGACCAGCCCGCGCGACTCCAGTCGCTCGATCGAGTGGTGCGCGGTCACCCGGGACAGGCCGGTCAGCTCCGAGAGCTGGGCCCGGGTCAGTGGCCCGCGGGACACCAGCAGCTCCAGGGCGGCCCGGTCGTTGAGCGCTCGGAGCAGCGTGGGGACCCCCGGTTGGGCGCGTCGACTCATCCGAATGTCCCCCTAGCCTTCAACAAACTTTATTAATAGACTCTCCGACGGTAAGGACGAGGCCAGCCTACGGTCAAGAGGCCCGCCGAACGGTTCGGCCGACCAAGTGCCAACCAGGTGCCCAACCAAAGCGAGGACGGACATGGCAAAGCATCGACTTCGGGTCGCCGCAGGGCTGTTGGCGCTCCTGCTCGGAGCGGCCGCATGCGGCGGCGGGAACAAGCCCGCCCCCAGCGGTGGTGGCGGCCTGGGAGACGTGGGTGGCGACGCGAACGCCACCGGCAACCTGCACGTCTGGCTCCAGGCGGACGCCCAGACCGGCTGGAAGCCCGTGGTGGACGCGGCGACGCAGGCGTTCAACGCCAAGTACCCTGGGCAACACCGAGACCACGGGGTACATCGCGAACGGCGCCTTCGCCGAGCTCACCGCGAACAAGGGTGTCTTCGACAACTCCGGCACCTGGAACAAGGGACTGGAGCAGTCGTGTACGTACCAGGGCAAGCTGTTCTGCGTGCCCTACTACGGCGGCAGCCGGGTGGTGGCGTACCGCAAGGACATGTTCGCCGCGGCCGGCATCAGCAAGCCGCCGACCAGCCTGGACGAGCTGATGGCCGACGGCCAGAAGCTGATGGCCAAGTACGGCAGCGACAAGAACTTCTCCGCGTTCTACATGCCGGGCAAGTTCTGGTACGCCGCGCTGACCTTCGTCAACGACGCCGGCGGCACCATCGCCACCCAGGGCAGCGACGGCAAGTGGACCGCCCAGCTCTCCTCGCCGCAGTCCATCGACGGGCTGACCCGGTGGAACACCCTGGTGCAGCAGCTCTACCGCGGTGACAAGAGCATCGACGAGGCCAACCCGCAGCAGTACACGGTGATGGCCCAGGGCCACGTGGCGATGATGTACGGGCTCGGCTGGGAGGCCGGCTCGGTCGGCGCGCCCAAGGACAAGGGCGGCGATCCGGCGCTGGCCGACAAGATCGGCGTCTTCCCGATGCCGAGCGCGAAGCCGGGCGAGGCCATGCAGTCGTTCTCGGGCGGCTCCGACCTGGCGATCACCGCCAAGAGCCAGCACCCGAACTGGGCGGCCGCCTGGATCAAGGAGTTCACCAACGGCAAGTCGCAGCAGGGCCTGGTGAAGGCGGGCAACGTGCCGAACACCACCACGCTGCTCGACTCCGCACTGGCCGACCCGAAGCTGGCACCGTTCGCGGCGTCGGCGAAGTCGAGCTGGTTCGTGCCGGTCGACCCGAACTGGTCGAAGGTGGAGAAGAGCCTGGTCCTGCAGAACACCCTGGTGGAGATCGTCACCGGCAAGGTGAGCGTCGCCGACGGGGCGAAGAAGCTGGACGAGCAGCTCAACAAGCTGCTCAACGGGGCCTGAGGTCGCGCGATGGCTGTCATCGAGACGGGAAAACGCACCGCGCCGACTCGGCGGCATCCATCGCTCACCCGTGGGCGCCAGCCGGGCATGACCGCCCGGGCCCGGCTGGCGCCGTACCTGCTGATCGCGCCGACCGCCGCCGTGCTGCTGGCGGTGCAGGGCTGGCCGCTGGTCAAGATGGTCATGCTCTCGCTGCAGAACCTGACCCAGCGCAACCTGTTCACCGGCACCACGCCGGAGTGGTACGGCCTGCGGAACTACACCACGATCTTCGCCGACCCGTTCTTCTGGAAGGTCGTCGGCCGCACCGTGGCGTTCACCGTGGTGAACGTGGTGCTCACGATCGTGCTTGCCACCGGACTGGCGCTGTTGATGCGCCGCGCCTCCGGCTGGTGCCGCAAGCTCATCACGTTCACCCTGATCTGCGTCTGGGCCATGCCGACGCTGGTGTCCACGCTGATCTTCAACTGGATGACCGACTTCAGCTTCGGCGTGGCGAACTGGCTGCTGTCCCGCATCCCCGGCGTCGACTTCATCCACCACAACTGGTTCGCCAACCCGCTGCAGGGCTTCGCCGTCATCACCGCCATCGTGGTGTGGGGGGCGCTGCCGTTCGTGGCGATCACGCTGTACGCCGGGCTCACCCAGGTGCCGCGCGAGCTGGAGGAGGCCGCCCGGGTGGACGGCGCCAGCCCCGCGCAGGTGTTCCGCAACGTCACCTACCCGGTGCTGCGGCCGTTGTACGTCATCGTCACCACGCTGTCGGTGATCTGGGACTTCCAGGTGTTCAACCAGGTGTGGGTGGCCCGGTACGGCAAGCCCGAGCCGCAGTACTTCACCCTGGGCATCTACTCCTTCACCAAGTCCTTCGGGGTGAACGAGTACAGCCTCGGCTCGGCAATCGCGGTGGTCACCGTGGCGATGCTGGTGGTCTTCACGTTCTTCTACCTGCGCCAGGGCCTGCGGATGGGTGAGTTCGAATGAGGGGCCGCCGGACCGCCCTGGCCAACACCGCAGGGGTGCTCGTCACGCTGGTGATGATCTTCCCGGTCTACTGGATGGTGCTCACCGCGCTGAAGCCGCCCGGCGAGGTGCTGAACCTGACGCCGCGGTTCTGGCCCTCGCACCTGTCGCTGACCAGCTTCCGCAAGGCGGTCGGCTCGCCGCACTTCTGGGACGCGGTGCGCAACAGCCTCGTCGTCGCCGGCTCGGTGACGCTGATCGCGCTGAGCGTGGCGTTCCTCGCGGCGGTGGCGATCGCCCGGTTCCGGTTCTACGGGCGGCGGGCGTTCATCTTCGCGATCGTGGTGGTCCAGATGGTGCCGCTGAACGCGATGATCATCCCGATCTACCTGCTGCTGAACCAGGCGAACCAGGTCAACAAGCTGTCCGGCGTGGTGCTGACCTACCTCACGTTCGTGCTGCCGTTCACGGTGTGGACGCTGCGCGGCTTCGTGGTGAACGTGCCGGCCGAGCTGGAGGAGGCGGCCATGGTCGACGGCTGCACCCGGACGCAGGCGTTCCGCCGGATCGTGCTGCCGCTGGTCTTCCCCGGGCTGGTCGCGACCTCGGTCTACGCGCTGATCCAGTCCTGGAACGAGTACATCATGGCCTACGTCCTGCTGAACGATCAGTCGAAGGAGACCCTGCCGGTCTGGCTGGTGAGCTTCGTGACCGGCCGCGGCGTCGACTTCGGCCCGCTGATGGCCGGCGCCACCCTCATGTCGCTACCCGTGGTGCTGTTCTTCGTCCTGATCCAGCGGCACGTCGTGAGCGGGCTGACCGCCGGTGCGGTGAAGGGGTGAGCGAGCTTGCGAGCGAACCAATGAGCACAGCAGCCCCGCTCGCGTGGCCGACGAGCGCAAGCGAGGAGGAGGAGTAAGCATTACTGACCCTGGCTTGCGCGCGCTGGCGCTGCGGACCATCCTCGCGTCGTTCCCGGGCGGCCGGCCGCCGGACTGGGCCCTGCGGCTGCTCGACGACGGGTTGGCCGGCTACGTGCTGTTCGGTTTCAACGTGGTCGACCGCGGCCAGGTCGGCGAGTTGGTGGGCGTGCTGCACGAAGCGCGCCCGGACGCCATCGTGGGCATCGACGAGGAGGGCGGCGACGTCACCCGGCTCTCGCACGCGGAGGGCAGCCCGTTCCCCGGCAACGCCGCGCTCGGCGCGGTGGACGACCCGGAGCTGACCCGGCAGGTGTACGCGGCGATCGGCGGCCAGTTGCACGAGGTCGGGATCGGCTTGGACCTGGCCCCGTCGGTGGACGTGAACACCGCGGACGACAACCCGATCATCGGCACCCGCTCGTTCGGCTCCGACCCGCAGCGGGTGTCCCGGCACGCCGCGGCGGCGGTGGCCGGGCTGCAGGCGGCCGGCGTGGCGGCCTGCGCCAAGCACTTCCCCGGGCACGGCTCCACCGAGGTGGACTCGCACCTCGGGGTGCCGACCGTGGCCGCGTCGCTGGAGCTGCTGCGTACCCGCGAGCTGCCACCGTTCGCGGCGGCCATCGGGGCCGGCGTGCTGGCGGTGATGACCGCACACCTGCGGGTGCCGGAGCTGACCGGCGCCGACCCGGCCACGCTGTCCCGGGCGGCGCTCTCGGGTCTGCTGCGCGGGGAGCTGGGTTTCCGTGGTGTGATCGTCACCGACGCGCTGGAGATGAAGGGCGCCAGCGCGACGCACGGCGTGCCCGAGGCGGCCGTGCGGTCGCTGGACGCCGGCGCCGACCTGCTCTGCCTGGGTGCCCGGGTGGACGCGGCCCTGGTCGAGGCCACCGCCGCCGGCATCGTCGAGGCGATGCGGTCCGGCCGCCTGCCGGTGGCGCGGGTGGAGGAGGCGGCAGCACGGGTGGCGGACCTGGTCGGCTGGTCCTCCGGCCGGATCAACGGCGCCGTGTCCGACCCGGGTCTCGGCCTGGCGGCGGCCCGGCGCGCGCTGCGGGTGGAGGGGAAGCTGCCCGCGCTGGACGCCCCGCTGGTGGTGCAGCTCGACTCCGCGGCCACCATCGCGGTCGGCGACGTGCCGTGGGGGGTCACGCCGTACCTCGTCGAGGCCAGCCCCACCGCGCAGGTGCTGCGAATCCCCGCCGGCAGCGACGGCGCCGCCGCGGTCGCCGTCGCCGCCGCGGCGGCCGGCCGCTGCATCATCGTGGTGGCCCGCGACACCCACCGCCACCCCTGGGCGCGCGCCTTCGTCGAGGAGCTCGCCGCCCGGCACCCCGGCGTGGTGCTCGTCGAGATGGGCTGGCCCGCCGCCTGGCGCCCCCGCGGCGTGCTGGCCTACGTGGCCACCTACGGCGCCGGCCAGGTCAACGCCCGCGCCGCCACCGAACGCCTCATCTCCGCCGGCTGAGGCCCCGGTCACGCCGCTGCCCCCGCCCCGCCGCCACCCCCGCTCGGCCGGTGCCGCCGTCCCCATTCCCGCCGATCATCGACTTTTCGGGCGTGTCGTGCGGCGTGTCGCCCCGAACAGTCGATGATCGCGGAGGTGGTGGCGGCTTGCTGTACGCTGCGCATAGCAGCATAATGCTGCTATGGCCACCGCGATCACCATCCGGGACGTGCCCGACGACGCCCGCGACGAGCTTGCCTCCCGCGCTGCGTCCAGCGGTCGCTCGCTGCAGGAGTACCTGCGTTCCCAGCTGATCGAGCTGGCCCGGCGGCCGGATGCACAGGTGCTGCTCGAACGGGTCCGTGATCGCAAACAACGCACCGGCAGTCGGCTGTCGGCCGAGTCGATCCTCGGTTACCGCGACGCCGACCGTCGATGACCCTCGTCATCGACTCCGGTCTGGTAGTAGCGGCACTCGTCGACAGCGGCCCGGTCGGAACCTGGGCGGACCACCTGCTCGCCACCGATGACTTGGCGGCGCCGCACCTCCTGCCGGTGGAGGTCGCCAACGTACTGCGGCGAGCCACTATGGCCGGCGAGATCTCAGCCGACACCGGAGCCCTGGCCCACGCAGACCTGCTGAGCCTGCGGGTGGAGTTGTTCGCCTACGAGCCGTTCGCCACGAGGGTGTGGGAGCTGCGGGACAATGTGACCGCGTACGACGGTTGGTATGTCGCACTCGCCGAGTCGCTGAGCGCGAAGCTGGCCACGCTGGACCTCCGGTTGACAAAGGCCGCCGGACCGCGCTGCGCCTTTGCGACCCCGTAACTGGACCAAACCACCGAACGCAGACCCGCCGCCGGCCGCGGCTCCGACGTCGCCACCTACGACGCCGGCCAGGCCAACCCCCGAGCCGCCACCGAACGCCTCCTCGCCCCGGCTGACCTACCGCCTGGGACACAGGCTTCTGGCTGACGGCCGGACGCTCCGACGCCGCGGAGGCTGGGATCGGGTGGCGTCCGCGGCGGGAGGCCAGCGCCGTCAGGGCGGCATGACTTCGCTGACATCGAGTACGACGACACCCGCGTGGGTGCCGACCGCGAGGTGTTGGTCCGTGATGGCGGCGAGGCCGGCTATCGAGACGTGGAGCGTGAGCACCGCCAGGCATGTCCTCCCGAAGACGTCCCAGATCCGCACTGTCTGATCGTCGCTGCTGGCCACCGGCAGCGACGACGGCACGGTGCGGATCTGGGACCTCGCTACCGGGGCCAAGCTGCGCCGTCT
>WNFV01011759.1_pt1 | contig 10216 bp, 8 predicted proteins | sample 5400101 | NCBI WGS metagenome assembly WNFV01 (sample SAMN13153361, study PRJNA577476) | soil metagenome | isolation source: 115 cm soil or saprolite under grassland replicate 1 | place: USA:California | collected 2016-06-15 | reverse complement strand
GCGCACGCATGCTCGTAGCCGAAGGCAATGTGGCGATGGACGAAATCGCATATCGCCTGGACGCGCGCCCACCCCGGCGGCGACTTTTCGAAGAGGTTCCAGGCCACCTTGGACAGGTGGTCGGTCTCGCAGTAGCGACTACCGAGGAGAAAGAGTAGCGTCTCTGCCGGCAAATCCGCCACCGCGTGTTGGGAAGCCGAAGGGCAACAACGTCGGGCAGGCCGGTATCACGAACGACGCCATCGGCCCACAACCGAATTCGGCCGGCAGGAGCGACGATGCGGCTGCACCAATTGCCGAAGACGTCGCGATAGGGGGAGATCGGTACGGAAGGGTTGGTGGTCAGGTAATCGGGCACGATGACGTCGGACGCCCGGGTGAAATGGGTGCCTAGAACCATGATCATGGGTGTGGATCGTGGAAAGTCGTTAATTAGTTCGTAGCCGACACGAATCTTCATCCGACATCCCCTGATTTGACGGTCTCCTAATGGCCAAAAGACCCAGCCATCGCAGCCGCCATCGCGGCGGCAGCATCAGGCCCTGAACCGGCAGAGCGCGACCGGCGCACACGAGCGCATCGAAATCGAGGTCCCGGCTCGGAAGCTCGATCTAACGAATGTCGGTGCGTTCCATCAACGGACCTTGTCCGCGTCCCGACGTCGATCAAGCCCGTTGGGCGAATTGTGTGCGCGTGAAGCGTTGGGGCGTGGTCCAGATCGCCTCCGGCGGACCGGGCGTGACGCTCACTTGCACCTCCATGCGGAGATGGTCCGACGGGAACCCGAAGAAGGTGCCGTGGAGCGGGATCGCGTCGTGTGGATTGCGGACAACCGCAACGGTGACAAGGCCGATCTTCGCGTGGTACGGATCGCGGACGACCGCAACGGTGACAAGGCCGATCTTGCAGACGCGGCCGCTCGTGGGGTCGAAATCGATCCAACCGGTGCCCGGCAAATAGATTTGCGCCCAGGCATGGGTCGACCCGCGAGCTGAGCTGCTCGTCGGCTCTTCCGGATCGTCGAGCGGGGCGGCGAGATACCCGGACGCAAACCGCGCGGCGAGACCGAGCGAGCGCGCCGCCTCGATCATCAGCATGGCGAAATCGCGGCAGCTGCCATGGCCGAGCCGCAGCGTCTCCACCGGCTGCTGGATTCCCTTCGCTTCCCGCCGTCGGTAGCGGAAGCCATGACTGATGCCCTGTGAGAGCCGGGTGAGAAGCTCGAAAGTGCTGATCGACCCGCCCGGGGGCAGGAATTGACGAGCCCAGCGGCCAATCTCGTTCCCCGGATCGGGTTGATGGCGTTCGATGCAGTGGGCGAGGTCCGGCATCTCGTCGGCGCTATAGTGGACAGGAAAGGTCCTTGCGGCCTCCTCCAGATCGAGGTCGGCGGCGTCCAAGGGCGAATGCTCGAGGCACACGATGCTCTCGAAGCACAGCTCTTTTGAGCGACCAGAAAACCGCGCGATCCCCACATGATTGCCGAATGCGTCCTGAACGAAGCGCAGGCTCCTGGGCTCCGGGCTGATCTCGAGGCTCGCCTCGATCACTCTTTGATCGTGGGAGTCGCGGGGGCGGAGCATCATCCAGTGCTCGCCAAAGGCGACCGCCCGCCGGTAGCGATAGGTCGTGACGTGCCGGATGGTCAGTGTCGGCATGATGTCTCTGTGCCACCACAGCGAAAATCATGCATGATTCGCGCCAATTCGACATCTGCCGATGCCTTCGGGGTCTCGTCATGGGGGGCACTTGGGGCTCGTTCTCCCCAGTAAGATGGATTTGCTGGCGTCCGTTCGGTGGAATTGGCCTGTCCTTTCCGAAAATTGCATCCGGCCTGGGTTCGCATCGTTTGGCAGAATCAGCGCATGATTGGGGGCGATGCTTGCAATCCTGAACTCACTTGGAATGTTCATCGTCGCCTTGTTCAAGTCGCGGTGCCGGCTTGAAGCCGAGAACCTGTTTCTCCGTCATCAAATCAGCATCGCCTTGAGGCAGAGGCGCCTGGTAATTCCGGATGGCACGCAGTTTTATCGGCACGCCCAATGACTATCTCGGCATGACAGTTGATGTATCGGTGGTTTCGGAAAACCGCGGAAATTCAGGCGCCCACCCTCGCTAATTGGCCTCCTCCTCCCTATATCCGTTCATCACCGACTTACAATCAGAACCAAAAGCGCCGGTGACTGAGAGACCGATCGAATTCCCTCTTCGCGGGAAAAGGCTTGTCCCATGTTCACAGCAAAGCAATATCGTGCGAAAGCGGCCGAATACACAGAACTGCTGAAAACGACTAGTTTGCCTGCCGAAATCCGCGAATTTCGGAAGCTTGAACAAAGCTACCTCACGCTGGCCGAAAATGAAGAATGGATGGCGGACAATCGCGAAAAAATAAACAGTCCGGGTGCAGACGAAAATTGGTATGGCGACGCCATCATCGCGCAGCAAGGGAAGGGCACGCTCGGATGCCATGGGGCCGACGTCGCAAGGCAGTCGGCTGCGATCCCAACAAAGATTCAGCAGCTCTTCGATGACGCCGGTGCCATGGGCGGCCTATTGCAAACAGCGACGCTACGGGGACAGATCGCCCGCTTCCTACACAAGCATAAGGTCGACGACTTTTGCTGATTGCTCCCGGCGCTTCTCACACGAAATGCGCTTGAGCGATTTCACAACCTAGTCGACATGTTCCAGCACCGCACGCATTATCCGCAAAATTTCGGAAAACTTTTTTGCTTCGTGGTCGACGCTCAAGACAGCAGCGTCGCTGGCAATCGCTGCACTTGCATCGCCTCGACGTCGGCGATGGAGTGCAAGCGGGCGCTAGAGCCTAGCGGTTTCTATAGGGAGCTTTGCCCGCGATGACGACTGACCATCCAGCTACCGCTGTCGCGTCCCTCGCCATCGCTCCCACCACGTTATCGTACTCGGTGCGCCAGAGGATTTTCCTCTATCTGGGCGTCTTGATCGTCCTGCTGGCCTTCGGTGCCCCTTCTGGAGGCCTGATCGATATTCCGATCAGCTTTTTTCTTAAAAACAAACTCCAATTGAAGGCGCACGAGGTCGCCGAGTTCAGGCTCGTGGCCGCCATCCCGCTTTACGTGTCCTTTATTTTCGGATTCATCCGCGACATGTGGAATCCATTTGGGATGAGAGACCGAGGATTCATGCTGTTGTTCGGCACCATCACCGCCGGCCTCTACGTCTTCTTTGCTTTCACACCCATTACCTATGCGACACTCCTCGTTGCCGTCGTGCTGTTGACAACTTCATTCCTTTTTGTCGCAAGCGCTCAAAACGGACTGACTTCGACGATCGGCCAGCAACATGCGATGACCGGTCAGATCAGCGCCGTGTGGAACATCTTCGCGTCGATTCCCACCGTCGGGGCTCTACTCATCGGCGGTACTCTCAGCGATGTGCTCGAAGGCAGGAACGCCGACGAGGCCGCCCGCATCCTATTTCTCGTCGGCGCCGCGATCATGGCCACGGTAGCCGTTTACGCCGCGTGGAAGCCTAGAAGCGTGTATGACAACGTCCGCGCTGAACACGCGACCACCGCGTATCCGCTGAAGAACGTCCAAAGGTTGGTGCGGCATTGGCCGATCTACCCGGCTCTGTTGATCTGGCTCTTGTGGAACTTCGCGCCTGGTTCAACCACGCCGCTTCAGTACTACCTTCAAAATACCCTTCATGCCGAGGACGCTCAGTGGGGTCAGTGGAACGCCATCTTCGCAGCTTCTTTCATTCCGACTTTCATGGTGTTCGGCCTTCTCTGCCGGAGGTTTGCCCTGAAGACCTTGCTCTTCTGGGGAACGGTCATCGCAGTTCCACAGATGGTTCCGTTACTCTTCATTCATTCGATGACAGGGGCTTTGATCGCGGCGGTGCCCATCGGCCTCATGGGCGGTGTTGCCACTGCCGCTTATTTGGACCTGATCATTCGGTCCTGTCCCCAGGGCCTACAGGGGACGACGCTCATGATGTCCAGCAGTCTTTTTTTCATCGCATCGCGATTTGGCGATGTTCTAGGGACGAACCTTTATGATCATTACGGCGGTTTTTCCGCTTGCGTGATCGCGATCACGGTTGTGTACGCCCTGATCCTCCCGACACTCCTGCTGGTGCCCCACCACCTGACTGCCACCACCGACGGGCAAACGCCCGAGCCTGGGTTCGCGGCGGATTAAGGCTCGGACGAAGGTAATCGGATCGAGCGTGCGCATTTCCGCCAAATTCCGAAGACTTTTTTCGGCTCGTGGGTCCTTCCTGCGCAACAAAAGCCGTGCGGGGGGCAGCCGCGCGTGGGCCCGCTAGCTGCAGCTGATCAAAATTAAGCTTGACGCCTTGACAGGTTGACAAGTTGTCAACTTGTCAACCGCGGTTGACATACAGTTCGCGGAGCTAAGCGGGCGGGCGGAAACTGTTCGGGGATCTTATGCTGCCTAAATCACGTCTGATCTTGGGACCATTCCGGACATGGGCGAATGGGTCAAGTCCGAGTATTGCTGGATAAACGAGTTGGGGATGCGGTGACGTTTGCGTTCACGACGGGGGCGATTCGTTCGGCGTGAGCGCGGTCGAGCTCGTTGCGAATAGCGATCAGCTGTCGGCGTTCGAATTCGGTCATGCGCAAGCCGCGCCAGCGTTCAGCCGCGCGGATCAGTGCGGCACGCTTCTCGCCTTTCCCTTCATTGACGACTAGCCGTCCAGCCCGTCCAGCCCGTCCAGAAGCTCGCTACGATGCGGGTTTGTGAAACCTCGCGGCGTTGTCCGCCACCGTCCACTGCGCCGTTAAGCAGTGGTCGGAGATTGGAAGGAAGGCCGCGACTATGCGATGGGCAAAGAAGCCGAAGCGCGGCAAACGGGGGACATAAAAAGCGGATTGCGGCCTGACAGGGCTGAGGCGTATATTGCGATTTCCTAGGAGGCTGATCATGAAGCTTGCTCTGATCGCCGGTGGGTTGCTTGCGACAACCGGCGTCGTCTACGCAGCCTGCATCTTCTGCTGAGAAATCGGTGAGGCGCCAAAGGGCCCGGCTTCACGGCCGGGCTTTTTGCTGCCCGAAATTCAAACTGACGCATTACCTGCACTGCATAGGTAGTGTCCTAATTCCGAGCGTTCTGTCCTAATTTTGATTCGGTGACTCAGTGCCATGGTCGATGTTCTCTATTTTGAATAGTATTTCGCATCCTGTGCCTCGGGGAGGACTGGTACTTGAGACGGCGCGATTTCATCAAAGCAATCGGCGGCGCCGCGGCTTGGCCGCTCGCGGCGCGCGCGCAGCAGCCGTCAATGCCGGTGATTGGATTCCTCAATATCGCGTCGCCGCGCGCGTTCGCGGGGTTTGTGGCTACGTTCCACAGGGGCCTCAACGCCGGCGGTTATGCCGAAGGTCGAAACGTCGCAATTGAATACCGTTGGGCAGAGGGTGATTTTGATCGGCTGCGGGAGCAGGCAGCGGATTTGGTTCGCCGCCACGTGGCCGTCATTGTTGCGACCGGAGGTACAACGACGGCGCTCTTGGCGAAGAACGCGACCGAGACGATTCCGGTCCTTTTCATTAGCGGCGCCAACCCAGTCGATGAAGGGCTCGTGACCAGCTTTAGCCGGCCAGAGGGCAACGCTACAGGCGTGAGCGTGTACACCAGCGAATTGGTCGGGAAGCGTCTGCAGCTCCTGCGCGAACTCCTACCCAGGGGCACAATGGTCGCTCTGCTCGGGAATCCAACCGGTGTCGTTCACAAGCTCGAGACGAAAGACCTAGAACAAACGGCGGATGCTGCCGGACTGCAACTGCTTGTCCTTGAGGTCACCGCCGAGAGCGGCTTCGAGGCGGCGTTTGCCTCGGCCCTCCAACAACGAGCCGGCGGGCTCTTCGTCAGCGCGGACGCGTTCTTCACGAGCAAGCGTGATCAAATCATCGAGCTCGCGGCGCGTCATCGTCTGCCAGCGGCCTATCCATGGCGCGAATACGCGTTGGCGGGCGGTCTGATGAGCTATGGTGCCAGCATTCCCGATGCTTACCGTCTGATTGGCGATTATGCCGCCCGCATCCTTAAGGGCGCCAAGCCCGCCGACCTGCCCGTCCTGCAGCCGACCAAGTTCGAACTGGTGATCAATCTCAAGACCGCCAAGGCACTCGGTCTTGATGTGCCGGCCACACTGCTGGCCCTCGCCGACGAGGTGATCGAATGAAAAGCGCGAGTTCATCACGCTGCTCGGCGGTGCGGCGGTCACATGGCCGCTCGAAGCACGGCGCAGCAGGATCGGATTCGGCGGATCGGCGTGTTGACGGCACTTGCCGAGAGCGATCCCGAAGGGTTGCCACGCGCGCATTTCCGCCAAAATTCCGAAAAACTTTTTTTACTTGTGTTCAATGCGGACTTGGCAACCGCGCGGGCGAGAGCGCCACGAACTTCGCGGGTCCTTCCTGCCGTAAAAGGCATCGCGGGGGGCAACCGGGCAGGAGGTCTCCAGAGCCGCGCGATGGAAATCAGCCTTGACTCCTTGACACCTTGACAGGATCGCCGTGACAAATGGCGCGTACGGCACACCGAAAGACGATGCGGCCACTGCCGGCGCTGCGGAGGCTTACTTTCACGAATGGATGTGCCGTGATCAGAATGTAAGGCACTAAGTCCGGCCTTTGGCTATCCCGCTAAGGACCACGCTTTGGCGTGGCGGCCGGAAATGCGCATTTGAGTGCCATCGTAATCTGCGGTGGCTTAATCGAGCATGAACGCTTCGTGCTGCTTCGCACAAAAGTGGTTGATAGGTATTATGCGTCCGCCAACATGCAGCATGGAGAGCGATCGGAGAGCAGCGGACATGCCGCGAGCGGAGCGTGTCGATCCGACGAAAATGCCCCATCGCGGACCTTGAGATCGCTGCGCTGGGGGTGGAGCCTTAAGCGTCCAGCAGAAAATTCTCTATCGCCTCCAGGAACTTCGACCACGCGGGCTCGTCCGGTAATGGAACGTGGTTCTCTGATTCCAAACTCACGAATTTGGCGTTTGGGATCGAGGTTGCAACGCGGCGCCCCTCGTCAAAGGGGACTGAATTGTCGTGACGGCAGTGCAGGACAAGGGTCGGGACGGATACCTTTGGCAACAGATCGACGACATCGATTTCATCACCGGCGTTGCGATTCCTGATCGCGTTTTCAACCGATGTCGATATGCGCAGCATGTTTGCGTACCACCTGATCTGCTCGGCCGAGGCGCCAGGAAGCCAAACCGAGCTGAATATTCTTAGCAGGGCCGAGTTGTCGTCCCCCCATCCCTGACGCATGATGGCAATCCACGCCTTTGCCATTTGGACCTCTTTCGCAGAGGCTCGCTTCTTGCGGCCGAGTGCAAACCCGCCGTGAAGCACCATTTTCGACACACGATCGGGATTGCGAACGGCGTGAGCGATGGCTGTTGCGGCTCCTTGCGATATGGCCAGAAGGGCGTAGCAGCGCAAATGTAAGGCGTCCACGACCGTCTCCAAATCACGCTCGAACGTTGCGAAGGAAATATTGGCAACGTCCCGATCGGAAAGGCCAAAGCCTCGACCATCATAGCGAATGAGGCGGAAGCGGCCAGCGAGGGAATGCCAAAGCCTCGCCCGGGTAGGGCTCTCCCAGTCGTACTCAAGGTGGGTGGCCCAGGTGGGAGTACTCACAAGGGGCATGCCCTGGCCGACAGATGCCACCGCAAGGTTGACGCCGTCCTTGGTCCGGCAAAACGTGATTTCCTGACCACTCGGGACTTGCTGGGCGGCTGCCTCAGCCGATGAACCCAGCAGGCCCGATCCTGCATCTTCGCGGACATCACCGACGAAACGGAATCCCTTACGGGCGACGGTGCGTATCCAGCACTGTTGCTCGCCGCTGTCACCGATTGCGCGGCGGGCGGCGTTGATCCGTGCTGCAATCGCGGAATCCGAAACGATGCGCCCGCCCCAAACCGATGCAAGGAGATCGTCTCGGCTGACGACCCGGTCGCGATTCCGGATCAAAAATTCCAGAATGTCGAAGACCTGCGGCTCGATGGGAGTCAAGGTCGATCCCGAACGCAGCTCGCGCCGCTCGGAATCGAGAACCATGTCGGCGAAACAGAACGCCAAGATTGCGGCCCCTGATAGCCCGCGGAACAACCGGTGCGCCACGAAAATAAATAATACCGCAATGAGAAATAAAGGTCATCGCAAAGCGCGGCCGGAATTGCGCGGGCATTATTGAGCACACGCTAGAACGGAAACCAGGGAGAAGACAATGGTCCGCTTGTCGGCACTTGCATCTTTGCTGGTGTGCCTTCTCGTCACATCCAGCGCAATGTCCAGCCCGTCGGCCAACGAGGTTGCGGTCGACGGAGTTCGCCTGTCCTATGTGGAGCAGGGCTCCGGGGAACCCATTGTGTTCATCCATGGCGCGTTTTCCGACCTTCGCGTTTGGGAGCCAATCAGAGAAGAGATCGCCAAACGATATCGGTTCATCGCTTATACCCAGCGGTACTTCGGGACCGACACCTGGGCGGATGATGGCAAGAACTTCAATGTCCCGACCCACGCCGACGATCTGGCGAAGTTCATCACGTCGCTCAATACCGGACCGGTTCATCTCGTCAGCCGATCCTACGGCGGCGGGGTGGCCGCGATTGCGGCATTGAAAAATCCGTCATTAGTCCGCACCCTCACCGTGCATGAGCCGGCCCTTCTGTCCGTGCTCCCGACGGACAGTGAGGAGGGAAAGGCAGCGCGCGAGGACCGGAAGAGGTTTGTTGGTCCAGCTGTCGCGGCCGCGGCCAGGGGCGGGGATTCCATTCAGGCAGTCCGGCTGTTCTTCGAGGGAGTGTACCAACTCGGCCCGGGTGGATTTGACCGCTTGCCACAAGCGACGCAGACGATGATTCTTGACAACGCTCGAACCGCCCCGCTGCTGTTCGGCTCTCCGCCACCGCCGGCCATCACGTGCGACGCGCTGAAAACCATCACCTGGCCGACGCTAGTCACGCGTGGAGAGAAAACGCATCCATATTACAAACTGATCAACGACGGGGTCAGTAAGTGCGTGCCGGGAGCTCGGCAGGTCGCCTTTCCAAATCTCTATCATGATGCGCCGAGTCGCGATCCGGGAGTATTCAGCGCTGCCCTTTTCGAGTTCCTGTCGCCGCGCTGAGCGACGCGTTTCGTCGTTAGAGTTGACGACGAAAGTCGATCCACCCGGCAACATGCATCTAGACAGAGGCGTGACACTGAACGCGACACCCGTCGTGCCGCCTGAATGAGTCCGCCTGGCGAGGTCGGCTATTGGCACGAAGCTGCATTTGGAGCCGGAAACAAATGAGGACGGCTTCTGGAGTGAAAGCGCACGTCGGCGCGTGTCGTTGCTTCGGACGGCCTGACGGATTCGCGGGTCCTTCCTGGCGAAAAAAAACCGTGCGGGGGGGCAGCCGCGCGTGCCCGCGGTAGCGGCAGTTGCAGTTTTCGAAGGTTAACACGTTAACACGTTAACACGTTAACACGCCGGGTTAACACGATATCGGCGACAAGCGTCGAAGCGACCGCGTTCGCGGAACGAACGTTACGGAATATTTCGCCGGGGTCGCGCGGATCACTCGGCCTTGATGTTTGCCGCCCGGACTACCTTGGCCCACTTCTCGGTTTCCTCGGTAATGAGCTTGCCGAACTGGACCGGCGATCCCGGCAGCGGCGTGCCGCCGAAGTCAGCGAGACGGGCCTTCATCTTAGGGTCGTCGAGAGCCGCGTTGACCTCCTTGTTGAGCTTGTTGACGATCTCGGCCGGCGTGGCCTTCGGTGCGCCGAGGCCGTACCAAATACTCCCCTCGTAGCCCGGCAAGAACTCACCCACGGTCGGGATGTCCGGCAGCGCGTCCGAGCGCGTCGCGGTGGTTACTGCGAGCGCACGCAGCCTGCCAGCCCTGATGTACTCGATGGACGCCGGCATTGTAGGAAAGCTTACCTGTACTTGCCCCGCGAGGAGATCGGTCAGAGTCGGCCCTGCGCCACGATAGAAAACGTGCACCATATCAATACCAGCCATTATTTTGAAAAGCTCGCCGGACATATGCATTGACGCACCAGTGGTCCCTGAGCCCATGTTGACCTTGCCAGGGTTACTTTTGGAATAGGCGATAAACTCTAGGATGGTTTTGGCGGGGAACGACGGATGCACCGCCATGACGTTCGGCACGTAGTACAGGGTCGCGACCG
>WNFV01010287.1_pt1 | contig 10219 bp, 14 predicted proteins | sample 5400101 | NCBI WGS metagenome assembly WNFV01 (sample SAMN13153361, study PRJNA577476) | soil metagenome | isolation source: 115 cm soil or saprolite under grassland replicate 1 | place: USA:California | collected 2016-06-15 | reverse complement strand
CAGTGAAGTGCCGCTCGCACGGGAACACCGCGATCGCGTTCCGGGCCTTGACGAGGCTACGGGCGAGGACGGCCGCGCCCACTGGCCCGTCGGTCTCCGCGATTCCGCGATCGATCCACGGGAACTCGGGGAAGCCGGTGAGAAACGTCACGAGGCCGCCCTCGGGAACGGCGTCGAGGATGCGCCGAGCCGCGACGTGACACAACGGCCCCTCGAAGCGCTCGAGGGCGGCGTCATGCAGGACCCGGATGACGCCCCGTCCCGTCAGGTCGAGGTTGACCAGCGCCTCGATCGTCGCTGCCGCACTCGCCAGCCGGTTGCTCATCCTCTCAGCTCGACTGGCTCCTCAGCCTCCCCGAATCCCAGGTGCATCAGATCTCCACGCGCACGTCCAGCCAGGAGACGCGCGCGTTGACGATCGTCGCGCGCTCGTCCGCCCTGAGCGCTCGCCCGAGCGGCGAACGGTAGGCTTCGCGGAGCGCATCGACGGTGTCGAACGCGAGGATCGCGAGCCGGTAGCGCTCCGCGGCGCCGCCGCGCGCGACCCTGCCGATCACGTAGTGACGAAGTCCCGGAAGGTCGCGGGCCAGGGCGACGTGACGGTCGCGGTAACGAAGCTCGGCGGCTTCCAGCCCGCCGTCCGCGGTGGCGAGGTCGAACTCCGCGGCCATCACGAAGGCGGCTTGCCCGGGTCGTCGGGCGTCGAACGGCACGATGACCTCGGCGTCCACGGTCACCCGGACGAGATCGGCGAGGTGCGCCTCCGTGTCCGCGCGCAGCGCCGGTCCCGTCCCGGCCCGCATGGCCGCCACCCATGCGTCCGCGTTGTCGAACATGATGATCGCGCCGCGACGGCGATCGGGCGTCTGCCCCGCCACCTCGACAGGCCGCGCAGTGTAGTACAGGCGCAACCCGGGCAGTTGTCGGGCGAGCGCGACGTGATGGCCGAGGTAGTGCGCCTCCTCGGCGGCGACGTCGGCGCTCTTGTAGTTGAACCTCGTGGCCGTGAGCAGCATCACACGCCTCCCGTCGGCGACGTGGCACAGGGTACGCGGGGGGAAGCCGCCGCTCAAGGCACACGGGGGAGCCGGAGTCCTTGCGCCTGAGCGAGTGGTGACCGTCGCTCGCGTGCGCTCCCGGGCGTAGAGTGAGCTCTTGACGTACAGCTGCGCGTTCTGTGGCGAGGACAACGACCTCCTGGTCGACCCGAGCGGCGGTCGCCGCCAGGTCTTCACCGAGGACTGCTCCGTCTGCTGCCGGCCGAACCTGATCACCCTCGCCCTCGACGAGGATGGCGACGTGCTGCTGGAGGTCAGTCAGGAGTACGAGGCGTGATCGGCTCAGGTCTCGGCGCTCTTCTTCCAGGTCACGCTTGAACCGCATCGGCAAGACGGTGATGATGGGCCCCGTGCCCGCGCCGAAGGCCGCCGGCGGCCACGCGATGCCAGAGTCCTTTCACGCGATGCTGTCGCGCATCGACCGGGACGGCCGGCTGTTGCGGCTGTCCAAGGAGGTCGACGCGCGACATCTGTCCGCCCTGGTCGTGAAGGCGGAGCGGCCGGTGCTCTTCGAGCGCGTGCGCGGCTTCGACATCCCCGTCGTCGGCGGGCTGTTCTGGAACCGCGATCGGCTGGCGGCGTCCCTGGGCTGGCCGGAGGGCGAGCTCGGCACGCGGTTCGCCGCCGGGGTGCGCAACATGATGGAGCCGGTGCTCGTGGACGACGGCCCCGCGCGCGAGGTCGTGAGCACCGGCGCCGAGGTGGATCTCACCGAACTGCCGCTTCCGTTGCTGGCGGAGAAGGACGGCGGCCCGTACATCAGCGCCGGCGTCGTCCTCGCGAAGAGCGCCGACCGCGGGCTCAACGCCGGTTGCTATCGCCTCATGTTCCGTACGCGTGATGAGACCGGCATCGACCTCGTGACCGTGTCCGACCTGCGCCGCATCTACGAGGGCGCGCTCGCGCGCCGGGAGCCGCTGCCGATCTCGGTCTCCGTCGGGGTGCACCCGATCGAGATCCTGAGTGCCGCGTTCAAGGCGCCGCCGGGGGTGAGCGAGATGACCATCGCCGGCGGGCTGCACGGCGCGCCGGTGCGTCTCAGTCCTGGCGTGACCATCGACGTCCCTGCCCTCGCGGACGCGGAGATCGTGCTGGAAGGCGAGCTGCTGCCGATCGGGTGGACGGAGGACGAGGGGCCGTTCGGCGAGTTCGCCGGCATGTACGGCGACCTCAAGGCCAACCCGGTCTTCAAGATCACCGCGATCACCCGGCGGCGCGACGCGGTGTTCCAGCTCCTCCAGATGCCGTGGGAGAACGCGTGGCTCGGCGCCGCCGCCACCGAGGCGCAGGTGTGGAACGTGCTCAAGACGGCGGGCGTCGACGTCGCTGCGGGTCGCCGTCACCGAGGGCAGCGCCTGCCGCTGGTCGGTGATCGCCTCCATCCGCAAGCGCGCGGGCGGCGGCAAGAACGCGCTGATGGCGATCCTCGCGCTGCCCGACACCAAGCACGCGATCGTCGTGGACGAGGACATCGACATCTCGGATCCCACGCAGGTGGAGTGGGCGCGCACGTTCCGGGTGCAGGCGGACAAGGACGTCATCGTGATCAGCAACGCGCAGGCCAAGCACGTCGACCCCAGCGTGCGCGCGTGGGAGCTCGCGAAGGGCCAGCTGCCCATGACGGCGAAGATGGGCATCGACGCCACCATCCCCGAGGGGATCCCGCCCATGTACTACGAGCGGATCCGCCACGTCTGGGTCGACGACGTGAGCTGGGAGGACTATCAGTGAGCGACGTGGCCGCCGTCGCCGCGCGCATGGAGCAGTTGCTGCGCGAGCACCCCCGGACGTTCTACGCGCTGGTGCGGGAGCTCGGCGACGCCGAGTATCGCGTCATCCTCCAGGCGTGGGGCTCGCTGCGCGAGGCTCGCCGCCTCGGCCGCGACGAGCACGGCCTCTATCAGTTGCGCCGGACGTAGGGAGTCAGGGCACGAACGAGCCGACCGACGCCGAGGCCCCCGAGCGCCGGCCCTGGCGTGTGCGATACCGCCTGGGCCTCGGGGTGTGGCCGTCGGCCTGCTCGTCGCCGTCACGGTGGCCGCTGTACATCGCGACCCAGAAGTGACCTGCGAGACCGAAGAGGCTGAATTCGACAGGCCGACTGGATGAGCCCGCTGCGTAGGCGTGAGACTGCGGAACACTAACCTTATTAATCAATGACTTATTAATAGTGAAGTCCTCTTGACAGGGCCGATAATTGAGCTATAGTTGGGTTTGAGAAACACAGATTTTATGAGCGTAATACGCTCAGATCAGGGAGGCAGAACACATGTTCAGCATGACGAGATGGTCGCCGTACACTCCGATGTTCCAGCTCCGCCGGGAGATCGATGACCTGTTCGGGCGCGTCGTGGGCCAGGGCTCCGGCGAGGGTGTTCAGCGGGAGTGGACCTGGACGCCAGCCGTCGAGGGGAAGCACGAGGACGGCAAGTACGTGATCCGGGTCGCCCTGCCGGGCATCGATCCGAAGGACGTCGAGGTGTCCGTCCAGGAGAACGAGCTGGTGGTGAAGGGCCAGCGTGACGCCGAGAGCACGAACGAGGGGGCACACTACTTCGCTCGCGAGCTCTCGTACGGCGCGTTCGAGCGGCGCTTCACGCTGCCGGAAGGCGTCGACGCGAACAAGGTGACCGCGAAGTTCACCCATGGGCTGCTCGAGATCACCGTGCCAGAGCCGGTGACGCTGATGCCCAAGAAGGTGAATGTCGAGATCGAGGGCCAGCCGCAGGCGGCCGTGAAGGCCGCGGCCTAACCGAGGCAGGAACCCGGCCCGGCGGTGACGTCCGCCGGGCGAGCTGTGAGGCGCCCCCCGGAATTCCGGGGGGCGCCATTTTTTTCGCCCCCGCGGTCGGGTATCTCGTCAACCCCCGAGACGCAGGGGAACCGGCAGCGTGAAGTTCTGGCCGCGGAAGTAGAGCCGGAAGGCCGTCCGGGGCGAGGCCCCGACGCCCTCTTTCTGCGCCTCCAGCACGAAGTGGTGGACGCGCTGGCCGGTGAGGAGGAACTCGCCGCGCTCGCCCGTCCGTACCGTGGCGCGCGGCTCGAGCGTGGTGAGCGTGCGCTCGCGCAGCGTGACCGTCGCACCGGGCACCGGCCGGCCGTCGGGCCCCACCACCATGCCGGCGATGCGGCCGTCGTCGTGCGTGGCGACGTAGACGTTCCAGGAAAAGATGACGGCGGCGATCGTGCCGAAGACCACCACGTAGCGGTTCAGGAGCCAGCGGCGAGCCGCGCTCACGCCTTCGTCGCTCCCGAGGTCAGCCCGTCGATGAACTGCCGCTGGGCGAGGACGAAGATCAGCACGCCTGGGATCAGGACCATGATGCAGAAGGCATAGAGGGCGCCCGTCGTGTTCTCGAGGTAGCTCAGAAACGTCGAGAGACCGAGCGGCAGCGTCTGCATCTCCTGGTTGCGCACGATGATGAGCGGCCACAGGAAGCTGTTCCACGACCAGATGAACGACAGGATCACGTTGGTGGCGACCGCCGACGTCGAGAGCGGCAGCATGATCAGGCGAAGGATCTGGCCGTCGCCGAGCCCGTCGAGACGTCCGGCGTCGATGAGCGAGCGAGGCACGGCGTCGAAGGCCGCCTTGAACACGAAGATGCCGACGATGGTGGAGCAGAGGGGCAGCGCGAGTCCCAGGTGCGTGTTCAGGAGCCCCAGCTCCTTCGTGATCAGGTAGGCCGGGATGATGGTGGCCTGGAAGGGAATCATCATGAAGGCGAGGAGCGCCAGCACCACCGCGCGCTTGCCCCGGAACGGCAGCGTGAGCGCGTAGCCGCCCATGGCGTTGAAGACCACGTTGGCCACGACGGCGATGAGCGAGACGACGACGCTGTTGACCAGGAAGCGCACGAAGGGGATGTAGTACCAGACGTCGACGAAGTAGAAGAGATGGACGTGGCGGGGCAGCAGCGCGGGCGGGTAGGCGAAGATGTTGTCGCCGGTCACGCTGGTGCGGAGCACCCAGTAGAACGGGGTCAGCATCAGCGCGGACACCGCGATCAGTCCCGCGTGAACCGGCCAGGTCGGGTAGCGGCCCATCTCCCTTCCTACTCGGCGGCCTCGACGGCGCCCGCCTCCCCGCCCGACACCCGGTTGGCGGTCCAGGTGACGGACAGGAGCAGCACGAACAGCACCACCGTCAGCGCCGCCGCGTAGTCGAACTGGCTCAGCACGAACGCCGCCCGGTAGATGTAGGTGATCAGGAGCTCCGTCGCGTAGCTGGGCCCGCCCCGCGTCATCACGTAGATCAGGTCGAAGCTGGTGAAGGAGTTGATGATGCCCAGGATCAGGCACAGGAAGATCGACGGACGGAGCAGGGGCAGCGTGATGCGGCCGAAGCGCTGCCCGCGGCCGGCGCCGTCGATGGCGGCCGCCTCGTAGAGGTTCGGCGGGATGTGTTGCAGGCCGGCGAGCAGGATGATCATGAAGAACCCGATAACCTGCCAGATGGCGGTCACGATGACGGCAAACATCGCCCACTCGAACGAGTCGAGAAAGGCGATGCCCTTGCCGACGATCCCCACCCGGATGAGCGCGTAGTTGATGAGCCCGAGCTTCTCGTCGTAGAGCCAGCGCCAGATGATGCCGACGGCGACCGGCATGAGCGGATAGGACACGAAGATGATGGCCCGGTAGCCGGCGCGCCCGCGGATCGGCGCGTTCACCATGAGCGCCAGCCCGAGGGCGAGGGCGATGGCGATGGGCGCGCTCGACATGAAGACCAGCGTGTTGCGCAGGCTCGTCCAGAACACCTCGTCGTGGAGGAACATCTCCTCGTAGTGGGCGAGTCCGGCGAACTCCGCTCGGCGCAGGGGCGACCACGTCTGGAAGGAGAGCACCACGTGCCAGGCGAGGGGGAGAGCGCGATAGAGGACGAAGATCACGAGCGACGGCGCGAGGAAGAGCCAGAGGATCAGCTCGCGCCGCCGCCCGTGCCGGAGCCTCACCGCCCGAGCAGCCGGTTCACCTTGCGCTCGGCCTCGGCGAGAGCGGCCGCCGCGCTCTTGCGGCCGAGCACGGCCGCCTGGATCTCCGGATAGAACGCCTCCTTGATCTGCGCGTCCTTGGCCTGCCGCCAGTTGCCCGTCAGCTTGTCGAGGTTCTCGACCTGGGTTCTCAACACGGCGGCGGCCAGCGGGTCCTCTTTCTGGAAGTGCTCGAGCAGCTTCGCGTCCACCTTCGTGGCGCCGGTGAGGGCCCGCAGCGTCACCCCGAACGTGTGCCCCCACTTCTCGTTCGTGGCGATCTTGATGAAGTCCCAGGCGAGGTCGGGGTGCTTGCTCGATTTCGAGATTCCGAAGCCGTGGGAGTTCGGCGTGGAGAAACCGCCGGGCATGTGGGCGACGCCCAGGGTCTCCGCGTTGATCCACTTGCCGGAGCCGCGCACGTAGAAGAAGGCGGGCGCGTGCGCCTGGTACAGCCCGACCGTCCCGGACGCGAAGGCGTCGTTGGGCTCCACCCAGCGCCCGGTCCAGCTCACCTTGTTGATGGCGCCGTCGCCGGTGGCCTTGGCCAGCGCTTCCAGCGTCTTCACCGCCGCGGGCGTGTTGAAGGCCGCCTTCTTGCCATCTGACGTGAGCAGCTCGACGCCGTTCATGGCGAACAACGGCCAGTAGAGCCAGTCGAAGTTCAGGGTGAGGAAGCCCGTCTTCTCGCCCTGGCTCATCTTCCGCGCGTGATCGATCAGCTCGTCGAAGGTCTGCGGAGGCCGCGTGAGCCCGGCGTCTTTCATGAGCGCCTTGTTGTAGAAGAGCAGCGTCTTGCTGATGTAGAAGGGCACCATGTACTGCTTGCCCTCGTAGTTCCAGTTGGCGAGGAAGCGGGCGTGGTAGTAGTCCTTCATCTGCGGGTCGCGCGCGAGATACGGCCCGAGGTCGACGAGGCCTCCGTTGGCGGCGTACTCGAGCCAGAGCCCACCCTGGACGTCGATGACGTCGGGCGCGCTGCCGCCCACGAGCTGCGTCTGGTAGAACGGCCCCCATTCCGGGCCCTTCTTGTCGAGCCACTCCACCTGGACGTCGGGGTGGATCTTCTTGAAATCGGCGATCCAGCCCTCGATCTTCTCCTTGTAGATGGGAATGTTCCACGTGAGCAGGCTGATCTTCTTCTGCGCCTCCGCGGCGCCGGCCATCAGGCCGACGACGATGATCGCGATCGCCAGCGCCAGAGCTCCTCGGCGTCCCATGGCTGTCTCCTTTCGCGTCAAGAACTCGAGCGCAACCTCGCGTCAGTCGCGGGTTCGGGTCCGGGTACGCTATCGCTGCGAGCGGCGACGTGTCAATGAAGCACGCTATACTCGGCCAGGAGGCCATTGCGATGCAGATTCGCCTGTCACCAGAGCTCGAAGAGCGGGCGCGCTCAGCGCCGGCGTCGCTGTCGGTGGACGAATTCCTGGCCCGGTTTCCTGAAGTACCGCGCGATCTTCGCGACGAGCCCGCGCTCCAGGAATACACGAAGGCCTTTGGCCCCCTCCTGCGCGTGGCCGAGAAGCCCACGCCCTGCGTCGGCATGGGGGGCGACGCCCAGCACGTGTTCTACACGCGGCTGGTGAACGATCTGGCCATCTACGGCATCGGGCTCGCCAAGCGCGACCGGACGCTGGCGCGGCTCTCGGCCTTGCTGGAGCAGTACCGGAAGCAGCCCGCTACCTTCGCGTGCACCCTCGTGCCGCGGCGGGCGCCGGGGACTCCTCGCGCGGGCTGCACCTAGAGCACGGCGCCACTGGCGGCGTCAGGCGCTGGCCTTCTCCAGGCGCCGGAGGAAGACCTCGATCTCCTTCTTGGTCTGAAGGTCCCCGTTCCGGGCCGCCACTTCGAGGCCCTTCGTATACGCCGCCTTCGCCTCGGCCGCCCGTCCCGCTCGCTCCAGTGCCCGACCGAGGCCGCGATGGGCGGCGGAGTAGTCCGGCTTGAGGCGAATGGTCTCCGCGTATTCCGCGACGGCCGCCTCGGCCTGTCCCGCGTCCAGATACGCCGCGGCGAGGCCGAAGCGGACGACCGGATCGTCCGGCATCAGCTCGGCCACTTCCTTGAACTCCGCGATCCGATCCTGATCCGCCATGAACGTTCCTTGCTCAGAGGAGCGGAAGGGTGAAGGGGCGCGGGAACCCCCACTCGGCGGCCACGGAGTCCGCCGCGGTTTCGGGATCCTCCCCGAGGTGGCGCCCGCGGTTCCACAGGAGCGCGTGCGCAAACTCGTGGGCGATCACGTAGTGCGCAAAGGCGAGCGAGCGAGTGCTCAGGGAGATCTCGAGGGTCACGAGTCGGCTTCCGCGGCCAGCCTCGGGACACGGGATGAGGAGTCTCGTTCCTCCCGACCGCGCCGTGTCGTAGGTGCCCATCGAGAAACCCGGATCCCGCATGAAGTCTGCCTGCACACCTTCCGGCAGCGCGGAGAAGACGTGCAGGACGCGTTCCTTCAGCGTCTCGTCGGAGATGGCGGTGGCGATGAAATCATGAACCGCCTTCACCTCGTCCCCTCCGGGCTCCGGGCTCGCCATGTCGTGGTCGATCCTATCAGGCGCGCCGGTACCGGGTCAGGAAGCGGTCGAGCTGATTGGCGAAGAGCTGCCGGTCGCTCTGGCCGAACGGAGCCGGACCGCTGAGGAGAGCCCCCGTGGAACGTTGCTCCTGCATGAGGTTGCGGATGGCGAGGCGCTCGTGGACGTTGTCCTCCGAGTACAGCTCTCCCCGCGGGTCGAGCGCGTGCGCTCCTCGCGCGATCACCGCGGCCGCGAGGGGTATGTCCGCCGTGACCACCAGGTCCCCGGGCTCCATCTGCTGCACGATGCGATGGTCGGCCACGTCGAAGCCCTTCGCCACCCGGACGCTCCTGATGAAGAGTGACGGGGGGATCCGGAGCGGTGTGTTGGCGACCAGCGTCGTCAGCACCTGGGCCCGCTCGGCGGCCCGGAACAGGATCTCCTTGATGACCTGGGGGCAAGCGTCCGCGTCGACCCAGATCTGCACTCAGCGCCTGTCCAGCGTCATGAAGGAGGGGCGCCGCATGATTTCCTGAGTATACTCGCGCGATGATCGCGGAGATCACGAGCGAGAACGAGTCTGACCGATCAAGGAGACGTCACATGCAGACGAACACCGTGTCACAGCCGGACCTCGACACCTTGCTCGACCTCAACCGCGACTACATCCGGTCGGTCCAGACGTCGGACGTCCAGCGGTTCGACGAGATCCTGGCGGAGGACTTCTACTGCTCCAATCCCGACGGATCGCTGGTCGATCGGGCCGCGTTCCTGAAGCAGACGGCGCGGCCAGTCCAGATCTCGGATCTCGCGACTCACGAGGTGAAGATCCGGCTCATGGGAGATTTCGCCATCATCCACGCGCGGACCACGTACACGCTGCCGGACGGGCGGTCGGGATCGGGCCGCTACACCGACGTGTGGGCTCGCCAGCACGGCCGCTGGCTGGCGGTCTCGGCCCACGTGACCCGCTGCTAGCGGGCCTGAGCCGTGGAGGTGACTCAGGACTTCCGGCGAGGTCCTCGGCCTGGCGTCAGGCGCAGAGTCTCCGCAGAGACGTCAGGAGGCTGTCGAGCTGCTCGTAGTCGAGCGGCTTGCGCAAGAACATCGACACGCCGACGTTCGCGGCCCTGGCCCGGTCCTCGCCCTCCGCGTACTCCGTCACGGCGATGAGCTGGCCGGGCTGTTCCGGCAGGGTGAGAAGTTGCTCGGCGACCTTGACGGCGCCGCGGGGCAGCTCGAGATCCAGGAGCACCACGTCGTGGCGCTGCGCGGTGGCCAGTTCCACCGCAGTCGGACCGTCGAGCGCGACGACCACGGAGCAGCCGCGCCGCTCCAGGAACGCCCGCAGTATGTTCACCAGGTCTCGGTTGAACCCGACGATCAGCACGCGGAAGGGACGCTCCGGAGAGTTCATGACGACTCGAAGTTCCTGCGGCACTTTGAATCCGGTCGCGAGCGCCTGTCAAGAAATTAGGTGCGCGCCAGCGCATCAGCGGGCTCAGCCGCAAAAGTCTCGTTTCTCGGCTGGTCATCTGCCGAGTCGACGGAACATCGATGGCGCATCACCGACGCACCTGCTACAGTACAGTCCTCTTCGTGGGAGAGTAGGCGGGGGGTAGCGGACCCCGTCGTCCTCGCCGTCCTCGCTGTACCTGCCGTCGCCGTTTCA
>WNFV01027075.1_pt1 | contig 10221 bp, 7 predicted proteins | sample 5400101 | NCBI WGS metagenome assembly WNFV01 (sample SAMN13153361, study PRJNA577476) | soil metagenome | isolation source: 115 cm soil or saprolite under grassland replicate 1 | place: USA:California | collected 2016-06-15 | reverse complement strand
GCCAGCACAACTAATGCGACCACCAGCGTCAGCGAGCGATAGGGGGCCGGCCGGGGGAGCTTGATCGGGCGGTTGCGGGCGGAGTCGCGCATAGGTGAGTTACGAATTATAAGTTATGGGGGTCGTATCAAATCGACCCTCATAACTGATCAGTAGCGAACACGGCGCCCGCGCTGCGTGCTGTTCAGAATATCGCGGTACACCGGGTTATGAATCTCTTCGACCATCTTCCCCGCGCCGCGCGCCACGCACGAGAGCGGATCTTCGGCGATATGCACCGGCATCTTGGTCTCGGCGGCGATGCGACGGTCGAGGCCAAGCAGCAGCGCGCCGCCGCCCGCCAGCATAATGCCGTACTCCATAATATCGGCTACCAGCTCCGGCGGGGTCTCCTCCAGCGCCGCGCGCACCTCGGTGACGATCGTATTGACTGGGCCGGCGATGCCCTCACGGATCTCGACGCTCGACACCTCGACGGCCTTCGGCAGGCCGGTCAGCAGGTCACGTCCGCGCAGGACGACCTTGATCTCCTCCTCGAGCGGGTAGGCGCTGCCGGCGGCGATCTTGACCTTCTCGGCCATGCGCTCGCCGACGAGCAGGTTGTACTCACGGCGCGCGAACTGGATGATCGCCTCATCGATCTCGTCCCCAGCGGTGCGGATCGAGTGATTGATCACGATCCCGCCCAGCGAGATCACTGCTACCTCAGTCGTCCCGCCGCCGATATCCACGATCATCGATCCCATCGGCTCGTCCACTGGTAGGCCCGCGCCGATCGCGGCGGCCATCGGCTCCTCGACGACGAATGCCTCGCGGGCGTTGGCGTTGAGCGCCGCATCGCGCGCCGCGCGCATCTCCACCTGTGTCACACCCGACGGAACGCCGACGACGACGCGCGGGCGCGGCGAAATAATGCCTAAGGAGCGATCGTGAGCTTTCTCGATGAAGTGCTTGATCATCTTTTCGACCACGTCAAAATCGGCGATCACGCCATCCTTGAGCGGTCGCACGGCGATGATATTCGCGGGTGTCTTGCCAACCATCGCCTTGGCTTCGGCGCCGACAGCCTTAACGATTTTGGTCTTCTTATCGATCGCGACGACCGACGGCTCGCTGATCACGATGCCTTTGCCACGCACATGCACCAGCGTATTCGCGGTACCAAGATCGATTCCGAGATCACGGCTGAACGCCCCCAGCATCGTATTGAGTGGATTGAACGCCACGATGTTACCCCTTCACCCACGAATCACGTCCCGCCCAAAGGGCGACGCGCGATGTCGCAGAAACGGTGTCGGCCGCTCTCGCGGGTCACAAGTCGCAGGTCGCAGGTCGCAACCGGATTGCTGTAACATACGACATGGAGATGTTCGTCCAGCGAACGGATTAGGCGCTATTATAGCACATATTGCACGTGGGCCATTCTGACAGCTGGATGACAGTTCCCATGACGGCGCGAGATGTGCTATACTACCGGGTGCTAGTCAACACATCGTATACTCCAGTTGAGGAGTGAAGGAGTCAGGTCTGATGCGTGCCAAGCTTTTTGTTGGCAATCTTCCCTGGAGCGTGGGCGACGCGGAGCTCGAAGAGCTGTTCCGTGAACACGGCGAGGTTGAGAGCGCCCGCGTGATCACCGACCGCGACAGCGGCCGCTCGCGGGGGTTCGGCTTCGTCGAGATCGACGCAGAGGATATCGCTGTGGTCATCAGCGCGCTGAACGGCCGCGAGCTGGATGGGCGCCCGATTCGCGTGAGCGAGGCCGAGGATAAGCGCGAGTCGCGCGGCCCGCGCCGTGATAGCGGGAACCGCTACTAAAATAGCTACCACACATGATGTGCGCTTGACAATTCGTAGTGACGATCTTTAGTCGTCCCGTTGAGTCGGGCAACTAAGGCCGTCACTACGAGTTAGCACACTGTAAGCTTATTACCAAAGGCTTTTTCTGTACCTCTGTCGCTCCAGGGTGAGCAGCTTCCCCGGAATACAGAATCAGCACCCACTGACGCGATCGCCGCCTGCGCGATCGTCGCGCCTTCGGCGATCACGCCGAAGCGCGCCTGTAGACGGCAGCCCCACGCCACCAGCCAGCAGCCGAGCTGTACGAGAGCTGGAGTGTAGAATCGGGACGGCGCCGGCCGTGCGGCGAGCGCTTGTCTCACCACGCGCCGCCGGTGTACATCGCGGAATATATCGCACAGCTGTTCCTCTTTCATTCGCTCATCAAGCCAGTTTAGCATCGTCGGCTTCCTTTCCGAGTATCATCAGTACTCAACCGCTGTTGCCATTGCTTACTGGTTGCATTCTTCTCTGCGGGCGACATGGCAAACCATACCAAAGCGCTCAGAGCTGAGCCAGGAATTGATCCAGAGCGTGGAATGTATCGCTCACGCGGTCGCGATTGAGCGAGTAGCATTTTTCGTCAGCGCGGCGGCGCCCGATCAGGTAGCCGGACGCGCTGAGCTGGCGTAGGTGGCGCGATGCGGCCGACTGGCTCACGTCGAGGCGGATCATAATATCCTGGGCGCATAGCTCGTCACGCATGTCAAGACCCGTGATCAGTTTGTTTCGAAACCGCTACGTTTTTCCCGTTGCCCGCGATAGATATATGCTGCTATACTTACAGGGATAATTCAGGACGGTAAAAAAGCCTCGTTAGTGCTATAACCGGACTTCGCGACGAACGCGCACCACAGCGGACACCGAGGCGCGCAAACCTTTTCCATCTCTGTGCGCTCTGCGTCTCTGCGGTAAAGGGAATCCGCGTTGGAATATTAGCGTCCTGTAACAGTAATCTACCTACCACCCGAGGAGCCTGGATGATCGAAGCTTCCAACTTACACAAAATCTTCGGCTCGTTCCACGCTGTATGCGATATTTCGCTGCAAATCGCCCCCGGTGAAGTAGTCGCGCTGCTTGGCCCCAACGGCGCGGGCAAGACGACTACCGTGCGTATGCTCAGCGCGATCCTGAAGCCGAGCAGCGGCCAGGCCCGTATCGCAGGCTACGACGTGGTCGAGCAGGCGCGTGAGGTGCGCCACATCGTCGGGCTGTTGACCGAGTTCCCCGGCCTGTACAACCGCATGCCGCCGCTGGAGTACTTGCAATTCTTCGGGACGCTCCAGGGGATGGATACGGCGAGCTGCCGTAGCCGGAGCGAGGCGCTATTGCGACAGTTCGGCCTCTGGGATGCGCGCAGCAAGCGGCTCGACAGCTTCTCGAAGGGTATGAAACAGAAGATTGCGCTGATTCGCGCCCTGATCCACGATCCGCCGGTGCTGTTCCTCGACGAACCAACGACCGCGATGGACCCGCACAGCGCCCGCACTGTTCGCGACACGATCGCCGAGCTGCGCGCCGCGCGCCGCACCATCCTGTTGACGACTCATAACCTGACCGAGGCCGAGGCGCTGGCTGATCGGATCGCGATCGTGCGCGGCGGCCGGATCGTCGCCGAGGGGACGATCGCCCAACTCACCCGCCAGCTGATGGGCGACCCGCTCTGGGAGCTGCGCCTGGGTGCGCGGGCGGCCGGTGTCGCGCTGCTGCTCGACGACCTCGCTCGTATCGAAGCCGTGGGCGAAGACTGGGTGCGCTATCGCTGCGCCGATCCTCGATACATTAACCCACAGATCGTCGCCCGGCTGGCGGAGCGGCACCTGCCGGTCATCGCGCTGGCCGAGCTGCCGCGCCGCCTGGAGGAGGTCTACCTGAGCATCGTCGCCGATGAGCAAGTCGAGCGCGGCGTGTGGAGCGCGGATGCGGGAGATCAGGGTGCGGGAGCCAGGAGCCAGGAGCCGGAGACCCGCCCCCCGACCGCTGACCCCCAGGAAGAGGAGCTGCGACGATGAGTATGAGCGCGATTCGCACGATCGCCCGCCGTGAGGTCAGCGACACACTGAGCGACTGGCGTATCCTGGTGCCGATATTTATCCTTTCTTTTATCCTGCCTGAGCTGCTGATCGTCGCTGCGAACTTCGCGATCAATTTCATCGGCGATCCGAACACAGTGATCCTGCTGGTGCCGTTCGCGATGCTGCTGGTCGGCTTCATCCCGGCGTCATTCTCGCTGATCACCGCGCTGGAGTCGTTCGTCGGCGAGCGCGAGCGCAACAGCCTGGAGGCGCTGCTGGCGATGCCGATCAGCGATGGCGCGCTGTACCTGGGCAAGCTGGTCTCGTCCTTGCTGCCACCGCTACTCTCCTCGTGCGTCGCGATGAGCGTCTTCGCGCTGTCGCTGCGCTTTGGCCACCCGGATCTCTTTTTCCGCGGGCTGAATCTGGAGTATTTTCTGGTCGTCGTGCTGCTGATCGGCGCTAAAGCGTTGGTCATGGTCGCCGGCGCGGTGATCATCTCGACACATACGACCAGCATCCGCGCGGCGAACTTGCTGGCAAGCTTTGTGCTGCTGCCGACCGCCGCGGTCGTGCAGCTCGAAGCGCTCCTGATGATCGGCCATCGCTGGGATGTCCTGCGGATCGTCGCCCTGCTGTTGTGCGTTATGGCGATCGCGCTGGTGCGCACCGGCATGGGCGCGTTCAACCGCGAGGAGATTTTATCGCGCGAACACGATGAGCTTAATCTGCGGCAAGTCTGGGCGACGTTCAAGACCTTCCTGCGCGAGTTCCATCCGGCCGGCGTCCCGCCCGACCAGTACAGCGGCGCCGATTTCTCGTTCGGTCGCTTCTACCGGCGCGAACTGCCGGCGCTGCTGCGCGAATACCGGCTCCCGCTGGGCGTCGCGTTGTTCGCCGCGTTGGTTGGTCTGCTGAGCGGCGGCTATATCGGCCAGCACTATCGCGTCGGCCTGCTCGACCGCTATCTAGGGCAGGTTGGGAGCGCGCCGGCGGCGGGACTGGGGCTGGCGCTCTCGATCTTCGCGAATAATCTGCGGGTCGCGTTGTTTTCCAGCATCTTCTCGCTATTCGCGTTCGGGGCATTCGCCTAGCGCCGCACTGGGCATCCGCATCGGTGCGGGGTTGATGTCGCCGCCGAAGGGCTTCTCGGTCGGGCAGAATATCCTGTGGGCGATGGCGCAGTTTCTCAAGGTCTGGGGGCTGGTGCTGCTGCCGCTCTTCCTGGTCGCCGGGCTGATCGAAGGGCTGATCTCGCCGCTGCTGATCCGATCGTTGTACGGGGGCTGAGGACAGATGGCCTGAGCGGATTGAGCGGCTGTGAAGCACAGCCGCTCAATCCGCTCATTTGATTTTGAAATGGGCTGTGGGCTGGTATAATAGAGGCCGGTACAGAGAGGCGCTATGGCTGCGCACTACCGAGGAGTCCATATGTTCCAACCCGTCGACACAAAAGTCAGCTTCCCGCAGCTCGAAGAGTCGATCATCGAACTGTGGAAGGTCAACCAGATCGTCGAGAAAAATCTGGCGGCCGGCACCAAGCCGTTCGTCTTCTACGAGGGTCCGCCGACCGCGAACGGGCGGCCGGGGCTGCACCACGCGATCAGCCGGATCTTCAAAGATATTATCTGTCGCTACCGCTCGATGTGCGGCTACCAGATCATCGGCCGGCGCGAGGGCTGGGATACCCACGGGCTGCCGGTCGAGATCGAGGTCGAGAAGATGCTCGGCTTCCGTGGCAAGCCCGATATCGAGCGCTATGGCATCGCCGAGTTCAACGCGAAGTGCCGGCAGAGCGTCTGGGAGTATATCCAGGATTGGAAAGTTTTCACCAGGCGGATCGCCTACTGGGTCAGCGAGGACGCCTATATCACCTACGAGAACAGCTATATCGAGAGCCTCTGGTGGATCTTCCGCCAGCTCTGGGAGCGCGATCTTCTGTTCCGTGATTATAAGGTCACGATGCACTGCCCGCGCTGCGGTACCTCACTCTCCGACCACGAGGTCTCGCTCGGCTTCCAGGACGACGTGGACGATCCCTCGGTCTGGGTGCGCTTCCGCGTGCAGGGGCCGAGCGGCAGCGGCGAAGCGCACCCGCTGGCGGCCAAGCTCGCCGGCGCGTCCTTCCTGGCCTGGACGACGACCCCCTGGACGCTGCCGGCCAACGTCGCGCTGGCGGTCGAGCCCGGTGCGGATTACGCGCTGGCCGAGAAGGACGGCGTACACTATATCGTGGCGCAGGCGCTCCTCGGTTCCGCGCTCGGCGAGGGCGCGCGGACGCTCCAGACCTTCTCCGGCCGCGATCTGGCCGGGCTGCGCTACGAGCCGCTCTTCCGTGGCGTCCCCGGCGCGGGCGAGGCGGTCGACTGGGCCGCGGCCTACCGCGTCGTCGCGGATGATTTCGTGTCGTTGGAGGATGGCACCGGCGTCGTGCATATCGCGCCGGCCTATGGCGATCTGGAGGTCGGCCGCACGCACGGGCTGCCGACGCTCTTCTCGGTCGACCTGGCGGGCGAAGTGCTGCATGACTTCGACGACCTGGGCTTCGGCGGCATTTTCTTCAAAGCAGCTGATCCGCCGATCGTTCGCAACCTCGACGAGCGCGGCCTGCTCTTCAAGAGCGAGCGGGTCAGGCACGCCTACCCGTTCTGCTGGCGCTGCCGGACACCGCTGCTCTACTACGCCAAGCGCTCGTGGTACATCCGCACGACGGCGGTGAAGGATCGACTTGTCGCGCATAACCAGGTGATCAATTGGGTGCCGGAGTATATCAAGCAGGGGCGCTTCGGCAACTGGCTCGAAAACAATATCGACTGGGCGGTCTCGCGCGAGCGCTACTGGGGCACGCCGCTGCCGATCTGGGTCTGCGCGGCGTGTGGCCGGGTCGAGGTGATCGGCTCGGTCGCGGAGCTGAGTGCGCGGGCGGGCGCAGACCTCGCGCAGCTCGACCTGCACCGGCCCGACGTGGACGAGCCGCGCTGGGCCTGCGCGTCCTGCGGCGGCGTGATGCGGCGCGTGCCGGATGTGGCCGACGTCTGGTTCGACAGCGGCGCGATGCCGCTCGCGCAGTGGCACTATCCCTTCGAGAACCGCGACATGTTCGAGGTTGCTGGGCAGGCCGACTTCATCTCCGAGGGGCTTGATCAGACGCGTGGCTGGTTCTATACGCTGCACGCCCTCGCGACGCTGCTGTTCGACCGGCCGGCGTTCAAGAATGTGATCTGTCTGGGCATCCTGCTCGGCGCCGACGGCCGGCGCATGTCGAAGTCCAGGGGCACCGCGGTCGATCCGTTCGCGCTCGTCGATCAGTATGGCGCCGACGCCGCGCGCTGGTATATGTTCGCCAGCGCGCCGCCCTACAACTCGCGCCGCTTCGTCCCCGAGCATGTCGGCGAGATGCTGCGGCAGTTCATGCTGACGCTGTGGAACACATATAGCTTCTTTGTGATGTATGCCAATCTGGATGGCTGGACGCCGACGGACGACGGACGACGGACGACGGACGATAGCGATTCGTCTTCCGTCTTTCGTCCTTCGTCGATGGTGCCGATCGATCGTTGGGCTTTGGCGAGCCTCAACAAGCTCGTGCGCGAGGTGAGCACGGATCTGGAGCGCTACGACATCTACCAGCCGACGAAGCGGATCGAGGCATTCGTCGGGCAGTTGTCGAACTGGTATGTGCGCCGATGCCGTCGACGCTTCTGGAAGGCCGAGGACGACGCCGACAAGCACGCCGCCTACCAGACGCTCTATACCTGCCTCATCACGCTCGCCCGGCTGATGGCGCCGTTCACGCCCTTCCTGAGCGAGGCGATCTACCGCAACCTGACAGGAATTGCAGATTTCAGATTGCAGATTGCAGATTCTGGCGCCGATTCTCAATCTGCAATCTACAATACAGGAATTGCAGATTTCAGATTTCAGATTTCAGATTCTGGCAGCGATGCTCAATCTGCAATCTCCAATCTACAATCTGCAATCCCGCAGAGCGTCCACCTGGCCACCTGGCCGGAAGTTGACGCGACGCTGATCGACGAGCAGCTCCTCGCCGATACTGCGCTGCTTCTGGATGCCGTCAGCCTGGGGCGGGCGGCGCGCAAGGCCGCCGGACTGAAGGTGCGCCAGCCGCTGCGTGAGCTGTGGGTGCGCGCGCCGACGACGGAAGCGACCGAGGGGCTGCGGCGCTTCGCCTCCGAGCTGCGCGACGAGCTGAATGTCAAGACGGTGCGCTACCTCGACAGCACCACCGATCTGGTCGACTACCGCTTCAAGCCGAACTTGCGGCTGCTCGGCAAGAAGTACGGTAAGCTCGTCCCGGCGCTCACCGCCGCCCTGCGCGAGCTGAGCGGCGACACCGCGCGCGACGCGGCGCGCGCTGTGGATGCCAAACAGCCGGTGATATTAGCGGTCGATGGACAAAAGATGGAGTTGCTGCCCGAGGAGTTGCTCGTCGAGACCTCGTCACCGCAGGGCTACGCGGTTGCCGAAGGGAACGGCCTGCTCGTCGCGCTCGACACGACGCTGACCGACGAGCTGCGCGAGGAAGGGCTGGCCCGCGAGCTGGTGCGCAACATCCAGGACGCCCGCAAGAACGCCGGCTTCGCGATCGCCGACCGGATCGCCGTCTACCTCGGCGGCGCGAACGGCGATATGGAGCGCGTCGTCCAGTTATGGGGCGACTACATCCGCGCCGAGACGCTGGCCGACGACCTGCTGCTCGCCGAGCCGCCGGCCGGCGCGCACGCCGAGGCGCTCGACCTCGACGGGCGCACGATCCACGTGGGCGTTGTGCGGCGGTCTTGATCAGCCAGCTAGCCAGCGCCAGGGCATTCAAGGCGATGCGCACAGCTTCACCGACCAATTCATCCGATTGAGCGCGCGCACCCGGCCGCTCCCTGCCGACCTCGCCGCTGTCCAGGCGCGGTTTGCCAGCTGTTTTGCGGTCGATGGCACCACCCTGGAGGCGCTGCTTCGCAAGCTCCAGATGCAGCAGGACCAGCCCACCACGCGGTGCGCTAGCGGCTCTACCGCTTCCTGATGCCAACTTGACAGATTGTGAGGGTCCTTAACCTATGACGGGTACACTAAGCTCGCCCCAACCCGATCTCGCCCGCCAGGAACCGCCGCGCCGTCTCGGCCAGGATGGCGGCGCCGACCGGCAGCGCGCGCTCGTCGATGTCGAAGACCGGCGTGTGGTGCGGGCGCGTGAAATCGCCGACGGCCGCGCCGAGCTGGAACATCGCACCGGGTGCCTTCTCGGTCATGTAGGCGAAATCCTCGGCGGCCATGCCGGCGCGCATCTTGTCGATCGCCTGCGCGCCGAGCAGGTCGGCGGCGGTGCGCTCCAGCCAGGCACTGACTTCGGGGTGGTTCTTGCCGGCCGGGTAGCCGCGCTCGATCTCCAGACGGTAGTCACCGCCGAAGGCGCGGACGACTGCCAGGGCGCGATCGACCTCCTCGAGCAATTGCTCGCGCACCCTGGCGTCGAAGCTGCGCAGCGTCCCTTGTAGGAAGACCTCAGCGGGGATGACATTGGAGGCCGCGCCGCCGCGGATCTCGCCCAGGCTGACGACAGCCGGCTGGAGCGGGTCGATCCGCCGCGCCACAATGCCATGCAGCGCCATCAGCACCGGGCCGAGCATCCAGAGTGGGTCGGTGCCCCTGTGCGGGTAGGCGCCGTGCCCGCCGGTGCCGGTGATCCAGGCCTTGAAGCTATCGACCGCCGCCGAACTGCGTCCCTGGCGGATCGTGATCTCGCCGAAGGGCTGGGTCGAGTCGACGTGCAGCGCGATCACCGCGTCCACACCGTCCAGCGCACCGTCGCGGATCATCATGGGTGCGCCGCTCACCTCCTCGCCGCCTGTGTCCTCCTCGGCGGGCTGGAACAGAAAGCGCACCTTGCCGCGCAACCTACCCGCCGCGAACTCCTGCTTGAGCAGATGCGCGACGCCGAGCAGCATCGCGGTGTGCGCATCGTGTCCGCAGGCGTGCATGTTGCCGGCGGTCTCCGAGCGGTATGGCCTATCATTCGCTTCGAGGATCGGCAGCGCGTCCATATCGGCACGGATGGCGATCGTCGGTCCATCGCCCGCGCCAAGCTCGCCGACGACGCCGGTCTTGCCGACCCCGGTACGAATGTCGATACCGCCGATCTCCCGCAGCGTCTCGGCGACCAGGCCTGCCGTGCGAACTTCCTTGAAAGCCAGCTCGGGGTTGCGATGGATATCGCGCCGGAGCCGAATAAGCTCTTCCGATAGGGATCTGGCTTTGTCGAGCATTGTCTTTCTCCAATAGATTAGGAGTTGCCAGTTGCAGGTTACAGGTTACAGGTTACAGATTACAGGGTTAAGCTCTCTGTTCCCTGTTC
>WNFV01016646.1_pt1 | contig 10222 bp, 11 predicted proteins | sample 5400101 | NCBI WGS metagenome assembly WNFV01 (sample SAMN13153361, study PRJNA577476) | soil metagenome | isolation source: 115 cm soil or saprolite under grassland replicate 1 | place: USA:California | collected 2016-06-15 | reverse complement strand
CGTCGGCGACCGCCTCGCCAGCCTGCGCGCCGGCGACTTCAGCGTGCTGGAGGCGCCGGCGGCCACACCCGCGCCACACTGACCACTGACACGCGCAGCGCGCTGGAGAGCTCGCCTCACGGTAGCGGGGTGAAGGCCAGCTCGAAGCCGATCGGGAACGCGCTGCTGCCGCCGTCGTACCACCACAGGTCCTTGCTGCGGTACAGGATCTCGTAGGTGTGGGAGCCCCAGCGGAACGCGACCACGCGGGCGCGGGTCAGCTCGCCGTTGAGCATCCAGGTGAATTCCCAGGCGGCGGCGGGCTTGCGCTTGTAGGTCCAGTTCTTGGTGAGCCGGACACGCTTGTACTGGTCCTGGGCGTGGTTGGTGGCGAAGGCGGCCGCATCGCGCTGCAGGAGCTTGTAGGGATCCTCGGCGGAGCCGTAGGAGTAGACCTCGAAGGCGGCGTTGAAGGTCGCGTCGCTCGGCCACCCCACAAAGGTCGCCGGCCCCTCGGCGGTCGCCACCCAGGAGTCCGACGGGACCCCGATCCGATAGCCACCGTCCTGGTTGGTCGCCGAGCGCCATGACCCGTTGGGGAGGGTCTGCCCGGCCGGCGCGACCTCCGTGAGCTGGAGGTCGGCCTGCGACGGCTGCGAGCCGGTCACGGTGGTCGCCGAGCTTGCCTGGCCCGCGTACCGCGCCGTCGTGGTGGCGGACGGCTGCCCCTGCTCGGTCGCGGCGCCGCCATCGCCGATGGTGGTGGTCACGCCGCTCCCCTGCTGGCCCTCCCTGGCCGCCGGCCTGACCAACGCCAGGACCAGGGCCAGGACGGCGACCGCGAGCACGGCGGCGATGCCCCCGCCGACGAGCAGCCTGCGGTTGGGCGGGCTCGGCCGCTTGGACCCGCCTGCTCCGGCCGCCGCATCCACGGGGGTGCCGGCGGGGGTGCCGGCGACGCCCACCCGCGGGGTGGCGGCCGCGATGTCCGCGCCCAGGGTCGTGGGGGCGATGCCCCCGTCCACCGCCGCGGTGGGCGGCGCCGCCAGCGGTGCGGCTGGCGGCGCGGCCAGCGGTGGGACAGCCACCTCGACCGAGTCGCTCTCGCTCGCGGCGACCTGCTCCAGGAGCTGGTGGAGCCGCTCGGCCGAGGGGCGGTCCTCCGGCGCCTTGGCGAGCAGGCCGGCGATCACCGGCGACAGGGGGCCGGCGAGCTCGAGCGGATCGGCGTCCTGGGCGAGGATCGCGACGAGGACGCCCGACTGCGTGTCCCGCTGGAACGGGACCCGTCCCTCGACCGCGTGGTACATGGTCGCGCCGAGCGCCCACAGGTCGGCGGGGGGTCCGCTCGGCTCGCCGCTGACCTGCTCGGGGGCCATGAACGCGGGCGAGCCGAGCACAACCCCGGACGAGGTGAGCTGGGGGTCGCCCTGAACCGAGGCGATGCCGAAGTCGGCCAGCTTGACCCGGTCGCGCGGGAGCAGCATGACGTTGGCCGGCTTGATGTCCCGGTGGACGATGCCCTCCCCGTGCGCCACCTCGAGCGCGTCGAGCAGCTGCTGGCCGATGCGCGCCACCCTGGCCGGCGCGAGCGGGCCGTGCGCCGCCACGGCAGCGGCGAGGGTGGGCGCGACCACCAGCTCCATCACGATGAAGACGCGCCCGCCCTCCTCGACGATGTCGTGGATGGTGATGACGCCGGGATGGTTCAGGCGTGCCGCGGCGCGCGCCTCGCGCAGCACACGCGCGCGCATGCTGGCGCGCTCCCCGTCGGACACCGCGTCCGGGATCTCGACAGCCTTGATCGCCACCGCACGTCCGAGCAGCTCGTCCTGGGCGCGCCAGACCGTCCCCATGCCGCCGCGGCCGAGCAGGTCGCCGAGAGCGTAGCGCCCAACGATCTGTCGCTGCGCTCCGGCCTGCTCCGACATCTTCCCCCCGGGCACTTCGTGAGATACGGCCTTCGATGGTGCGACCCTACCATCTGCCTATCTTTCAGTCAGCAACGCGAAAGCCACGGATTCCCATCTTTTCGTGCTCGCACGCAGATCATCCGCGCAGGTCAGCCCGGCTGTCGCGAGGGCTGGCCGCCGGCGTCCGCCGGGGCGGGCATGCGGCCGGCGGCCGGCGCTCACGTCGGCGGGACGCTACTGTTCGGCCGGAGAAGGGCGCTGATCTCAGCGTTGCCGCGAGGCCGGAGAGGTGAGGCTCTGATGTCCGTCGTCCCGAGACCCAAGCTGGTGGCACCTGGGGAAGGCAAGACCGTCCGGCTCTTCGGTGTGCGGTTCGACTACAAGGTCGAAAGCGCTGACTCTGGCGGGACCCTGGCGGTGCTGGAGGTGGAGATCCCGGCGAAGACACTGGTCAAGCCGCACAATCATGCGCGCGAGGACGAGTTCTCGCTGGTGCTGGCCGGCACTGTCGGGGTCCGCATCGGGGACCGCGTGCTGCGGGCCGGCGCCGGCTCCTACCTGGTGAAGCCCCGCGGCACACCGCACGCCATGTGGAACGCGGACAGCACGCCCGCGAAGGTGGTCGAGATGCTGTCGCCGAGCGGCCTGGAAACCTACTTCGAGGAGCTGCCGCCCATCCTTGCGCACGAGGACGGTGCCGGCGCGAAGGAGTACTACGAGCTGGGACAGCGCTACGGCATCACCATCGAGGACGACTGGATCGAGGAACTCGAGCGGACCTATGGCGTCAAGCTCTGACCAGGGCCCGCGCAGCTGATCTACATCCAGGGGTGGACCGGGAGGGACGCGGTCGTGGAGTTTCGGGTGCTCGGCCCGGTGGAGGTGCGTGACGGAGATCGACTGGTCGCCGTGCCGACAGTCAAGGCGCGCACGCTGCTGGTCGCGTTGCTGCTGCTGCAGACCTACCTCCAGCGGCAACAGCACCTGCCCGAGTGGAGCGCGGCGGCGGAGGCCGGGCTCCGCGCGGCGGAAGCGGCGGGGGATCGACTGGCCGAGGCCGCGATGCACCGCAGCCTCGGCATCCTGCGGGAACGCGGGCGCGGTCCCGCAGCGGCGATCGAGCACCATCAGGCCGCGCTGGACCGGTACAGGCAGGCCGATTGTGGCTCCGGCCAGGCGGCGGCACTCTGCGACCTCGGGCGCAACTACTTCGTCACCGGGGACGTGCCGTCCGCGACAGCGGTTCTCGAGCAGGGCATCGCGCTGATCCGCCGGCTGGGGATCGCCGAGCTGCTCGGCACCGCGCTGAACTGCCAGAGCGTCGTCCACCTGCTCCGCGGGGAGCTGCCGCAGGCGTGGCGGTACAACGTCGCTGCCCTGAGGACAGAGCGGCCTCCGCGGATCCTCCTGATGATCAACCGCGGTGCCATCCATCGGCTGCTGGGCGAGTACGAGCCCGCCGTGGCCGATGTCACCGCGGGCCTGACGCTGAGCCGCAAGCGCAAGGAGCGGCATCTCGAAGCTCTCTGCCACGATGAGCTCGCTCGCATCTGGCTCGACGCAGGCCAGCTCGAGCTGGCCTGCGAGCACGCCGAGCGCACGCTGCGACTTGCTCGGCAGACCGATGACGCCTGGTGCGAGCCCGGCGCCCTCGTCACGCTCGGCGACCTGCGCGGGCTGCAGGCCAGGCTCGACCAGGCCGACGCGCATTGCACGCGGGCGCTGCACGTCGCCGTGGCGAGAGGGCTCCGCATCCACGAGGCGGAGGCGCGGCTGGGACTGGCATCGACGCGTCGTTGCGCTGGCCAGCCGGACGTCGCGCACGAGTACGGCCGGCTGGCCATGGACATCGCCCGGAGGGCGGAGCTGAGGATCCTGGAGAGTCAGATCCTCGACGTCCTCGCCGCGATCAGCCGCGACCTGGGCGAGCCGACCGACGCGGCGCGGTACGCCGAGCAGGCCCGCCGGATCCAGGATGAGACCGGCTATCACTGCGCCCCCCGGGATGGATCGATCGGCCGGGCTCAGCCGATGCGCGGCGCGGGCTGGACCTCGACGGCCGCGGCGCCGGCCGGGATTTCGGTGCCCTGGTCGATGACAGACAACCACTTGCCGTGCTTGTAGGTGTACGTCACGCTGACGATCTCCCGCAGGCTGAAGCCCTGGGAGGGGATTGCGTAGATCGCGTCATACACGATGGTTCCGGTCGTGCAGCCGTCGACGGCCCTGGTCAGCTCCGTCCACGTCCAGGTCGCGTTGCGATTGTTGAAGTGGTTCTTCAGGATGTCGGCGATGTTGTCGCGGCCCTGCACGAGCAGGCCGGTGGTGAAGATCGTGATGGCGTCGTCGTCGTGCCCCGCCACCCAGGTGTCCCGGTCGAAGTCCCGGAACGACTCCATGTCCGTGCGCTGGGCCTGGTCGAACCGCTGTGCACAGCTGCCCGCCACCCCTCGGTGTGTCCCGTCGGCCGCCGCGGCGATGGTCGGGACCGCGACCAGTGCCGTCGCCGCGAGGGCGATGCAGACGATCGCAAGCCGTGTCCTGTTGTACATGCTCTCCTCCTCGTCGTCGCCCTCGCCGCTCCCACGATGTGGCAAAGGCATCCGCCTGGAGGACAGTGACAGCCGCCGCTCTCAGTTCGTCGTCACATCGCTGTCAGTCACCGCGCCGGCTCAGGCCGGCTCAGGGGGCAGGGTGACGCGGCTGGCTCGGCGCTCACCGTCGAGGGCGCGAAGCGCCTGTGTCAGGGTGCTCACGTGAATCTCATGCTCGCCTCGCTCCCACATCAGCTCGAGCGCGCCCAGCAGCGCCCTGGCCTCGCCGGCCAGCGACTGCGCGGCGCGCAGGCAGGCATAGGCGTGGCCGGCGCTGCGGGCCGGGTTGATGCGTCCCATGAGGTCGACGAGCGCCAGGTAGTGATCGACGAAGGAGCATTCGGCGTCGGTCAGCGCCGGCACCCGCGGGGCTTCCGCTCGCATGCCCATCATCCCCGCTCGGCGCCCGCCGTCTCGTCGGCCAGCCTGGGCGTGCCGCCGCCGACCGCGCTGAGGGTCGGGACGAGCTGACGGTTGGACAGGATCTCGTCGACCAGCCCGTACGCCAGCGCCTGCTCGGCGTCCAGGATGAAGTCCCGGTCGGTGTCGCGGGTGACGCGGTCGATGGGCCGCCCGCTGTGCCGAGCGAGGATCTCGTTGACCAGCGCCCGCAGGCGCAGGATCTCGCGCGCCTGGATGTCGATGTCCGCCGACTGCCCCTGCGCCCCGCCCGAAGGCTGATGCAGCAGGATCGTCGAGTGGGGCAGCGCGAACCGCTTGCCGGCGGCCCCACCGGCCAGGATGACCGCGGCGGCCGAGGCCGCGAAGCCGAGGCAGATGGTCGACACGTCGCAGCGGATGTACTGCATCGTGTCGTAGATGCCCAGCAGGGCCGTGACCGAGCCGCCGGGCGAGTTGATGTAGAGGCTGATGTCCTTGTCGGGGTCCTGGCTCTCCAGGTGCAGCAGCTGCGCCATGATGAGGTTGGCGCTGGTGTCGTCGACCGGGGTGCCCAGGAAGACGATCCGCCCGCTGAGCAGGCGGGAGTACAGGTCGAAGGACCGCTCGCCATGGCTGGTCTGCTCGACGACGACGGGCACGAGGTTGGACATGCTTGCCTCCAGCTCTCCACGGTCGTGACTGCCGCTGCGACAATGCCACCGCGAGGCGCCTCGTCGGGCGAATTCCACTGCCGGCGATTCCGCTACTGGCGGAGGCCACTGCCCGGCAGCGCCTGGGTTCGGCGGTCGGGGAGCTGGCGCTCCACGGTCACCGGCGGCCGAGCACGTGGGTGCTCAGCCAGGCGTTGCGGAACGCGCCGCGCGGATCGAGCCGGTCGACCAGTCGGGTGAAGTCGGGCAGGCGCTCGTACAGGCGGGCGATGGCAGCGGCATCCGCCAGGAACACCTTGCCCCAGTGCGGGCGCGCGTCGAACGGGGCCAGCGCGGCCTCGACGTCGACGAGCACGCGTTCCACAGCGTCCTGGTCAGGGTCCCAGGTGAAGTGGATGGCGATCGTGTCCTGACCGTACTGCGGGCTCATCCAGAGCCGGTCGGCGGCCACGGTCCGGAACTCGGACACCTGCAGCACGGGCCGCACCGCAGCGGCCAGCGCACGCAGCGCCTGGATCGCGGCGGCAGCGTGCCGGCGCGGCACCAGGTACTCCGACTGCAGTTCCTGACCGCTGCTGGGCGTGAAGCCCATGCGGAAGTGCGGAAGGCGGTCGGACCACAGGCCGGGCACGCCCAGTTGTGGCGTGCAGCTGACCGGGTCCAGGCCCAGGATCGGATGCCGATCGACGGTCGCGGCGACCGCGCCGAGGAGATCATCCCGAACCGGCTCCGCCGCATCGGTCACCCGGCTCTTCACCCACACCTGGTCGATCGCCTCGCCCCAGCGGGTGAACACGCTCACGCTGTAGCCCGCTGAGGTGATCTCGTCGAGGTTCTCGAGCAGCGCATCCCAGCCCAGGCCTTCGAACACGCGCTGCCGCACCTGGTAGGCGGGTTCGACGTCCAGGGTGAGGCGGGTGACCGCGCCGACCGAGCCGAGCGCCACGACCAGGCCGTCGAAATCGGCGTCGCCTCTGGAGGTCGTGAGGATCTCACCGGAGGACGTGACCATCTCCAGCCCCGCGACAGCGGTCGCGAGGTTGCCGTTGGCGTCGCCGGACCCATGCGTGGCGGTCGCGACCGCGCCGGCCACGGAGATGTGCGGCAGCGACGCCAGGTTGGCCAGGGCAACGCCCTCGGCACGCAACGCCTCGGCGAGCTCGCCGTACCTCAGGCCCGCGGGCAGCGAGACGGTGCCCGCTCCACGGTCGACGACGACGTCAGCCGGCAGGCCGTCGAGGGCGAGCAGCTCCGCTGAGTCGGCGATGTCGGTGAACGAATGCCGCGAGCCGAGCACACGCACCCGGGGTGCGTTGACGACGATCTCCCGCACCTGCTCCAACCTCGACGGTCGGTGCAGCCTGCCGGCCCGATACCGGTAGTTGCCGGCCCAGTTCGCCTCGCTCACCAGGCGAACGCTAGCCGAATCGGCGTCCGCTCAGCCACCCACACCGCTCAGGAGATGGTCGGCCTCACGGCGCCGCGCGCTCGAGGATCACCACCGGGATCAGCCGGTCGGTCCTGCGCTGGTACTGGTCGTAGGCCGGCCAGATCTCGGCCATCAGCTTCCAGAGGCGCTCCCGCTCCGCCCCCTCCGCCGTGCGCGCCCTGGCACGGAAGCGGTCGTCCTTCACCTGTACCTCGACCTCGGGATCGTCGGTCAGGTTGAGATACCAGGCCGGATGGCGCGGCGCGCCGCCCTTGGAGGCGACGACCAGGTACCGGTCGCCGTCCTCGCCGAAGATGAGCGCCCTGGAGCGCTGTGCGCCGCTGCGGCGGCCCGTCGTCGTCAGGATCAGCGTGTTGACGCCGTTCCAGCGGTAGCCCTCCTCGCCCCCGGTCTCGCGGTAGCGGCGGACGTGCTCGTCCCCGAACAGCATCGAGCGCTCCTTCCCGACGTGGTGACCGCAGCGATGCTACCGGGCAGCGCCGCAGAAAGGGATCGCGGCGGCCCGCTGGGACGAACGTTGAGCACGGCATGCCGAGCCCGGATCAGTCAGGATGGAAGAAATGAGCCCGCTCGACGTCTCTCAGGCAACGCCGGTCTCCTCCGTGGACGAGTTCGATCGCTGGCTGCGCGACAACGGCGCATCCGAGCGGGAGCGGATCGTCGCCATCTACAAGAAAGCCTCCGGCAAGCAGACCGTGACCTTCGACGAGCTGCTGGACACCGCACTGTGCCACGGCTGGGTCGACACCCAGACCAAAGGCATCGACGAACAACGCTACGCCATCCGCTTCGTCCCCCGCCGCCCCGGCTCGAACTGGTCGGCGACGAATCGCGAGAGAGTGCGGCGCCTCCGGAGCGAACGTCGCATGACCCCCGCCGGCGAAGCCATGCTCCCTCCCGACCTGTAGCGAGGCATGCCCTCGCCCGGCTCGAAGGAGGAGGCGCGGCCGAGGGTGAGGGTCCAGCATTGCGACCCCCTGGCCGCATGGGTTCGACTGGCGCGGCAGGAAGGCACTTGGGGCCGATCCGACGAAGGCAGGTGGCGAGGATGCGCAAGTACATCATCATGGGCGTCCAGGGCAGCGGGAAGGGCACACAAGCCAAGCTGCTGGCCGAGACCCTCGACCTCGAGCACATCAACGTCGGCGACATCTTCCGCTGGAACGTCCAGCACCACACCAAGCTCGGCGCACAGGTCCGGCGCGTGGTGGCCACGGGAGAGCTGGTGCCCGACGAGCTGGTCGAGGCCGTGGTGCACCGGCGCCTGTCCGAACATGACTGGAACTTCGGCTTCATCATCGACGGCTTCCCGCGCAACCGGCCGCAGGCCCAGTTCTTCCTGGAGAGCTACGACCTCGACGCGGTGATCCTGCTCGAAGTCCCCGACCGGACGGTCAAGGAGCGCATCCTCAGCCGCCGCCTGTGCTCGCGTTGTGGGTTGGCCTACAACCTCATCTCCCACCGCCCGGCCAATCTCAACGCCTGCGACATGTGTGGTGGCCGGCTGGTGGCGCGGCCCGACGACGCGCCGGCGGCGGTCCAGGCCCGCCTGCGCGACTACCACGCCAAGACCAGACCGGTCCTGGACCTGTTTCGCGCCAAGGAGGTGGTGGCGGCGATCGACGCGACCGGACCGCCGGCGCAGGTCCAGGCAAGTATCCGCGACCACCTGGGTGTGGGGGCGATGCCCGCCAGGTGAGCAACCTCCCTGTTGGCCACTTGCGCTTGTCTTGCCCTTCAGAGCACGATATCGACAGTGACGCAACACCGCATGAACGGTTCGTAACGCCATCGTCCGCTCACGCTTGGACTCTCCCGTGGGTTGTTGGAATCGTTCGTCGCCGCCGCATGGCTGGTTCGCGTGTCGCGCGCCTCCGTTCGGTCCCGGGCGCAACGCCGAGGCGTTCGCCTCCCTTCCGGAACGACCGATCCACCCGTCCCGGTGCGGCGGGTCGAATGGAGGCCATGGTGGCAACTGATAGCGCAGTGATCCAGGCGGAGGCCGTCGAGGTGGCGGAGATCAGCCCGACCGGTGACCCCTCCCTCCTGGGGCTTCTCAGCTTCGTGGTCGGCGCGGTCGCGCTCTCGCTCGCGACAGTCGGCTACCTCCCGGCGGGGGCGGTGGGCGCCGCCCTCCCCATCATCCTCGGCGCGACCGGTGTGGGACTGCTCATCACCACGGTGTGGTGCGCGTACCTGGGTCAGAGCTTCGTCGCTTGCGTCTTCGGCGTCTTCGCCGGCTTCTGGTACAGCTACGCGGCCCTCATCCTCGGGTTGCAGCACAACTGGTTCCAGATCCCGCTGAAAGACGTCACCCATTCGGTCGCGCTGTTCCTCATCTCATGGGCGATCGTGATGTTCCTCCTCATGCTGGGGACCCTCCGGCTGCCGGTGATCTACACGGTCCTGCTGGGCCTGGTGGTCCTGGCGCTCGTCCTGCTCATCTTCGGCACCTTGAACGGGACCTCAGGGCTGAACAAGCTGGCGGGCTATTCCGTGTTCGGCGCCTCGGCCATCGGCTCCTACCTCTTCCTCAGCGCGGCCTCTGTCGCGCTGGGCGGCCCGGCCTTCCAGGTCGGCCGGCCGCTGCGGTCGTAGATCGCCGACGGGCAGCCGTCGCTTCCCAGCACGCACGTGGCCCGCGGGGCGCTGTGCATCGCGCCCTGCGGTCAGGTGCCAGTCCGCGGCCCCGTCCAGACTGGGTTCAGATGCTGGGGACGGCGCTGTCGAAGACCCGCACCGGTTCCCAGATGGCGTGCTCGCCCACCCCCAGGATGGCCAGGGTGAGATCGTGGTCCGGGTAGTGCCGCAGGAGGCCGCTGGCCCCGACGTTGACCCCTTCCTTGTGATAGGAGCGCACCCGGCCATCGTCGGTCACCTCGAACTCCAGGCCGTACCCCATCATGTGCGTGCGGCCTGACCGCCGGCTGTGCAACGCATGTGGGGTCAGGATTGCGGCGGTGAGCTCGGGTCCGAGCAGCTTCCCCTCGGACAGGGCCCGGTGGAAGGCGATCAGGTCACCCACGGTCACGTGGGCCCCGCCGTCGGGGCTGCCGATGGGTGGGTAGGAGTAGATGTTTCGTCGCCACCCCACGACCCGCCCCTGGGTGTCCCGCATCGCCTCCACCCCCTCCGCCACATCCGGCTCGACCACGTCCATCCGGAAGAAGCCGGCCCGTCGCATGCCAGCCGGCCCGAACACGCCTGCGCACACGTAGTCCCGATATGGCGAGC
>WNFV01013114.1_pt1 | contig 10222 bp, 7 predicted proteins | sample 5400101 | NCBI WGS metagenome assembly WNFV01 (sample SAMN13153361, study PRJNA577476) | soil metagenome | isolation source: 115 cm soil or saprolite under grassland replicate 1 | place: USA:California | collected 2016-06-15 | reverse complement strand
TTCGCCGATCGCGTCGTCGCGCGTGCGGTTCAGCATCGTGACCCTTCCGTTCGCGACGTCGTAGATCGACGAGTGGCCGCCGGAGATCACCATCGACAGAAATCGCGCCGGCAGCGGAACGGCCGCTCCTTCGCGCAGATATGGCGAGAAGAGGTGGCCCTCGAGATGGTTGACCGGCACCAGCGGCACGTCGAGCGCATAGCTCAGTCCCTGCGCGCCGGCAACTCCAACGAGCAGCGCGCCGATGAGGCCGGGGCCGGCGGTTACGGCGACGCGGTCGATGTCACTCCACGATGCCTTCGCCTGGTCGAGCGCGCGGCTGACGAGAGGAAACAGGTGCTGCAGATGTTCGCGCGATGCGATTTCAGGAACGACGCCGCCGAAGGGACGATGGCGCGTTCGTGAATCGTTCGGCTCCTCAGTCGCTCGATTTCCTCAGTTGCCGAGTAACCGAGCAGCCAAGCAAGACAGCAACCGAGGAACCCAGCAACTTAGCAACCATTCTTTATAATCCCGCGACCTATCGATGAAAGACGAACTGGCAAAGCGCTACGACCCCGCGGAGTTCGAGCAGCGGATTTACGGCGATTGGGAGAAGGGCGAATTCTTCACGCCCATCCTCGATCGCGAACGGCCGAAGTTCTCGATCGTCATCCCGCCGCCGAATGTCACCGGCCGACTGCACATCGGCCACGCGCTGGTGAACACGCTGCAGGACATCGTCGTCCGCTGGAAGCGCATGAGCGGCTTCAACACGTTGTGGCTGCCCGGCACCGATCACGCGGGGATCGCCACGCAGATGATGGTCGATCGCGACCTCACCAGCCAGGGCCTCTCCCGGTTCGATCTCGGCCGCGACAAATTCGTCGAACGCGTGTGGCAATGGAAAGAGAAGTACGGCTACGAAATCATCGAGCAGCTCAAACGCCTCGGCGCCTCCGCCGACTGGAGCCGGCTGCGCTTCACGCTCGATGAAGGCCTCTCGCGCGCGGTGCGTCACGTGTTCGTGAAGTTGTACGAGGACGGACTGATTTATCGCGACCTGGCGATGGTGAACTGGTGCCCTTCCTGCCGCACGGCGATCTCGGACATCGAAGTCGACTTTCGTGAACAGACCAGCAAGCTGTACGAAATCGATTACCCGATCGCCGGTTCCGATCGCCGGTTGACCGTGGCCACCACCCGGCCGGAGACGATGCTCGGAGACACCGCCGTCGCCGTGCATCCTGATGACGAGCGCTATCGCGATCTCATCGGACGCGAGGCCGTACTGCCGATCGCCAATCGTAGAATTCCGATCATCGCCGACGCGATTCTGGTGGACCGCGAATTCGGCACGGGCGCGGTGAAGGTCACGCCGGCGCACGACAAGAGCGACTACGAAGCGGGATTGCGCAACGGTCTGCCGCAACTGCAGGTCATCGATGAGACGGGAGCGATGACCGAGGCTGCGGGTGGCGATTTCGCCCGCCTCGATCGGTTCGAGGCGCGCAAGAAAGTGCTCGCCCAACTGAGCGCTGACACCATCATCGAGCCAATGGTCTCGCGGCAGTGGTTCGTCAAAATCAAGCCGCTCGCGGAGCCGGCGATCGAGGCGGTGCGCAACAGAACGATTCAGATCCTTCCGCAGAGCTGGGAAGCGACGTACTTCAACTGGATGGAGAACATTTACGACTGGACGATCTCCCGCCAGCTCTGGTGGGGGCATCGCATCCCGGCGTACTACTGCGCCAACGGCCACATGACCGTGAGCGAGAGCGATCCCGCGGCGTGCCCGCAGTGCCGCTCGACTGAGATTCGTCAGGAGACCGACGTGCTCGACACGTGGTTCTCGTCGGCTTTGTGGCCGTTCTCCACGATGGGATGGCCGGACGACACGCCCGACTACCAGATTTTCTATCCCACCGATGTCCTGATCACCGGCTATGACATCCTCTTTTTCTGGGTGGCGCGGATGATCATGATGGGCCTGCGCTTCACCGGCCGCGCGCCATTCACTCATGTTTTCCTCAACGGCCTGGTTCGCGACGAGTTCGGCCAGAAGATGTCGAAGACGAAGGGCAACGTGATCGATCCGCTCGAGGTGATCGACGAGCACGGCGCCGATGCCCTCCGCTTCACCCTGGCCATTTACGCCGCCGGGCGAGAGATTCCGCTGGCGAAGAGCCGCATTCAGGGTTATGCCGCATTCGCCAACAAAATCTGGAATGCGTCGCGATTCGCTCTGATGCACATCGACACCGACATCAAATCGGCGAAGACGATCGATCGCGACGAGATGCGCACGGTGGAGCGCTGGATCCTGTCGCGGCTCAACAGCGCGACGCGCGAGGTGAACAAGGCGCTGTCAGAGTTCCGCTTCGACGAAGCGTCGAATACTCTCTACCATTTCTTCTGGCACGAGTTCTGTGACTCGTACATCGAGATGGTCAAACCCGTGCTCCTCGGCAAGCACGGGAGCGACGCGGACACGCAGAACGCCAGGCGCGTGCTCCTCGAAGTGCTCGATCGATCGCTGCGCCTTCTGCATCCGTTCATGCCGTTCATCACTGAGGAGATTTGGCGGAAGTTAGGCGGAGTGGAACCGTCGATCATGGTCGCTCCCTATCCGATCGCCGAGGACCTCGAAGATTCGGAGGCGGAGCGGCTCGTCAACGCGGTGAAACGCATCACCACCGCGGTGCGGAATGTGCGAACGGCGCGCGGCTTCACGCCGAAGGACCGCTTCAAGCTGTACGTCAACGTCGAGCACGCCCGCGACGCGAACTTCTTCAGTGAATATGCCTACCTCCTCATTGAGCTGGCGCGGCTGACCGATGTAGTGGTCAACGGAGCTCCGCCCGCGGAGGCGCATCACGACGTGGTCGAAGCTTTCGCCATCGCCATCGAATTTCCGGAGAAAGTGGTCACTCAGGAGCAGATCGAGCGCACGCAGCGCGAGATCGAGAAAAGCCGCAAGGAGCTGGCCTCGCTCGAAGCGAAGCTCGCGAACGCGCAGTTCATCCAGAACGCACCGGAGGCGGTGGTGCAACAGGCACAGGCGCGTCACACGGAATTGCGAGCGCGGATCGAGAAGCTGATGCAGAATCAGTAGAGTTTCCGAGTTGCTGGGTTACTGGGTTGCTGTCGGAGACCCAGCAACTGAGAAACCGAGCAACCGAGCAACCGAGCAACGATGATTCAAATCGACACGCGGCGCCTGATCGAGCGGCTCAAGACCATCGAGTCCATCGCCGTCATCCCCCGTGTCGCGTCGACGAATCTGGTGGCACGCCGCATCGTTGCCGAGTGCATCGAAAACGAGCTGTCCTTGCCGCAGGCCATGATCATCGCCGGCGAGCAGTTTGCCGGAGTCGGCCGCAACGCCCGAACGTGGTCCTCGCCGCCCGGCAAGGGCATTTATGCGACCACTCTGCTGACGCGACCGGCGAACGATCTGTCGCTCCTGTCGCTCGAAGTATCTAATATTATCGTTAGCTATTTACATGACGTATTTTCCGTCGATGCCCGAATCAAATGGCCGAACGACGTCCTTGTCGGCGGAAAAAAAATCGCCGGCATCCTCATCGAATCGCGCATCCAGGACGATCGAGCGTTCCTGATCATCGGCACCGGGATCAACGTCGAGCCGGTCGACGATGACGCGCGGCCGAACGCCGTGGCCATCAGTGAAGTGACGCGCAAATTCGACGGGATCACGGCGGCGACCGAGGCGTTCATCCAGCACCTCGATCGGCGGCTGAGCGCGCCGTTCGATCGCGACGCTGTTCTCGAGGAATGGCGCGCGCATGCCGTTCACCAGCCGGGCGATCGAATCACCTGCGTCATCGGCGACCGCACCGCGACCGGAAGCTGGATCGGAGTCGATGAGCAGGGGCGCGCGCTCCTGCGCAACGGCGAGGAAGTTCTGACCATCAGCGCGGGCGATCTGATGACGACGTAGTGTCATCCTGAGCGAAGCGAAGGATCTCAACCAACACGATCGTGACTTGAGATCCTTCGCCGTCTGCGCGGCTCAGGATGACACATCGCAAACTGGTAACCTATAACCAATGTCCAACCTCCTTGTCGTGGACGTCGGCAACTCCAACATCGTCCTCGGCATCTACCGTGACGATGAGTTGGTGGGTTCGTGGCGTCTGGCCACCGCGCGCGAGCGGACCGCGGACGAGTACGGAATCCTGACCAAGCAACTGATCGGCGAAACAGCATCGTCGCTCGACGGCGCGATCGTCTCTTCCGTCGTTCCGCCGCTGAACAGCGCGTTCGCGTGGATGATCGAACAGCGCTTCGGCGTCGATCCGCTGTTCGTCGAGCCGGGCGTGAAGACAGGAATCGCCATTCACGTCGACAATCCGCAGGAGGTGGGCGCCGATCGCATCGTGAATTGCGTCGCGGCGTTCGAGCGTTACGGCGGGCCGGCGATCATCGTCGATTTCGGGACGGCGACCACGTTCGATGTGGTGACGGTGAATGCGGAGTATGTCGGCGGAGTCATCGCGCCGGGCATCAACATTTCGGCCGAGGCGCTGTTTGCGCGTGCGTCGCGGCTGCCGCGCGTCGACATCCGGCGTCCATCGACCGTGATCGGCACGAACACCGTCGTCAACATGCAATCAGGTCTCTACTTCGGTTACCTCGGTCTGGTCGACGGCATTCTCACGCGCATGAAAAAAGAATTGCCGCCTGTGAAGAAAGTGCTGGCGACCGGCGGACTCGCTGCGCTGCTCGCACGCGACAGCGAACACATCCAAGAAGTACGCGAGGACCTCACGCTCGAAGGACTGAAGATCATCTGGGACCGCAACCGCACCGCGCGGCGGAGCCGAGTTCGATGAGAGCCGCGGCGATCGCATCGATCGCGCTGCTCGCGGCGACACCGCTTGCGGCCGGATCCGTTGCGGTCGCGCGGCATGCCGCGCTCGCGACGGCATCGCCGTACGCGACGCGAATCGGACTGGACGTGATGAAGCGTGGCGGCAACGCGATCGATGCAGCCGTGGCAGTGGCGTTCGCGCTCGCGGTCGCCCATCCGGGATCGGGAAACATCGGCGGCGGCGGATTTCTCGTCTATTACGAAGCGGCGACGCAATCGGTGTGGACGCTCGATTTTCGCGAAGTCGCGCCAGCGGCCGCGAAGCGCGACATGTTCTCCGGCAAATCAACGCGCGACGGCGCGATCACCGCCGGCGTCCCCGGGACTGTCGCCGGCCTCGACGCGGTGCACGATCGGTTTGGGAAATTGCCATGGAAACACGTCGTCGCACCTGCGATCCGGCTCGCGGCGGAGGGCGTTCGCATCAGTACCGATCAGCAGATCGATGCGGATCGTGCGAAGAGGGACCGCAGCATTGCCTTCATCAAGAGTCCCCGAGAACCGTTCGTGCAGAAGGAGCTCGCGACGACCCTGCAGCGGATTGCCGAGAAAGGCGCGGCAGATTTCTACAACGGCGAAATCGCCGCACGAATCGTCGAGGGAGTTCGCGCCGGCGGGGGCATCATTTCACTTCGCGATCTTCGCGACTACAAACCCGTCTGGCGCGCGCCCATCAAGGTCACGTTTCGCGAATACGACGTTTACACGCTTCCGCCGCCGTCTGCCGCGGGACTGATGATCGGCGAAGAGCTGAACATTCTCGGCAGTTTCGACTTGAAAGGCGCAGGCTACCAGACGGCGCGCAGCATTCATCTGATCGCTGAGGCGGCTCGACGCGCGGCCATCGATCGCGATCACTACGTCGGCGATCCGGCCACATTGCGCACGCCCTATCGCGAGCTGCTTTCCGCCGAGCGCGCCAATCAGTGGCGTTCATCGATCGATCCGGCCCGCGCCACTCCGACGCTCACGCTCGGTGAATCGACGGCGACCATCGCAGCCACGGTTCACACCACGCATTTCAGCATCGTCGATCCAGCGGGAAACGTCGCCGCCGTGACGACGAGCCTCGGCGACGAATTCGGCAGCGGCTTTGTCGTCCCGCAATGCGGATTCCTGCTCAACGACTCCATGCACGATTTCGCCGCGACAGAACCGTCGCCGAACCTGATCGCGCCCGGCAGACGGATGGCGAGCGGCGATTCGCCGGCGATCATTCTCAAACGAGGACAGCCTTACCTGGCCCTCGGCACGTCCGGCGGCGCGGCGACTCCCAACCTTGTGCTGCAGACGTTTCTCAACGTCGCGATTTACGGCAAGTCGCTCGCCGATGCGGTGGGCGCCGCCCGATTCGATCAGCAGGCGAATCCGGAGGACTTGTCGTGCGAGCTGGTCAAGACGCCGGCAGAAACCATTGCCGCATTGCGCGCGATGGGTCACGGGGTCCGCGTCAGCGAGGCGATGGGCGACGTGCAGGCTTTGATGATCGAGACCCAGCGCATCACCGCCGTATCCGACCCGCGTCACGGCGGAGCGGCCGGAGGCTTTTAGCTTGGACGCACGGGAAATGAAAATCGCCGCTGCGCGCGCTGCTCTCGACGAAGTCCGTAGCGGCATGTCCCTCGGACTGGGCACCGGCAGCACAGCCCAAGAATTCGTCCGCCTCCTCGGCGAAGCCATTGCCGCCGGGAAGTTGCGCGATGTGCGCTGCACGTGCACATCGAACAAGACCGAATGGCAAGCACACTCTCTCGGAATTGCGATCACCACTCTCGCCAAGATCGCGCCGCTCGATCTGGCTGTCGACGGCGCCGATGAAATCGACGCAAAACTTCGCCTGATCAAAGGACGTGGCGGCGCGCTGCTGCGGGAAAAAATCGTGGAGCAGAGCGCGCGACGCTTCATCGTCATCGCCGACGATTCCAAGCTCGTCGAGCGTCTCGGCGTGGGCGTGTTGCCGGTCGAGGTGACGCCGTTCGCGCTGGAGGTGTTGCAGGCGAGATTCGCCGCGATGGGACTGCAGCCGACTCTGCGCATGCAAAACGGCTCTGCCCGAGTGACCGACGAGGGGCACCACATTCTCGATGTGCGCGTTCCCGGTCACGTCGACATCGCGAATGTGGTCGCACAGATCCGGGAGAACGCTGGCGTCGTGGAGACAGGATTTTTTCCGCGCGAGGCGACCGAGGCGATCGTCGCGACGCCGGATGGAATCCGAAGGCTCCGCCGATGAAACAGCGCCGCGTTGCCATTGGTGTCAAAACGAGAACCGGCCGCGCGATCGCGGTGGCGTTGAGCGAGCCTGCGTCTTCGCCGCAGTTCGTCTGCCGCGAAGAGCTCGCGTTGTCGGACAAAACCATTCCCGCAACGATGCAGCCCTATCACGAGGTGATGGAGCTACCGTGGAACGAATCGGTGATCGCCGTGAAGCCCACGATTGAAGCCATCGAGAAAATCGCGGCGGCGTCACTGAGAACGCTCATCAAGTCTCTCCAGTCACGCGGATTTCAAGTCGCGTGCGTGGCGGTCGTCGGTCCGAACGATCGCAAGCTGGAGCGGATTGGCAATCCTCACATTCGAGCGCATGCAGCGGAAGGCGTCCTGTTTCGAGCGGCCGTCGAAAAGGCGGCGGCGATGAACCACTGTGAAGCTCGCGCGTTTGACGATCCGGCCGCGGAGTTGAAGCGAGCCGATTGCAAACGTGTTTTGACGCAGCTCGGAAAAGTCGCTGGAACGCCATGGCGCGCAGAGGAGAAATCCGCGGCGATGGCTGCGTGGATCGCGCTCAGTCAACCAGTGTCATCCTGACGCTGAGCGGAGCGAAGCGGAAGGATCTCAAACCACAACGGCGTATCTTGAGATCCTTCGCCGTCTGCGCGGCTCAGGATGACACTCCGCATCAATCCGCCTCGGTCTTCCGCACGGTGACGTCGAATTTCCACTCGTGATTTTTGTAGTAGAACGCGACCAGTGACGCGAACGGCTTCTTCAGCGGCTTGTTCAGTTTCGTCTCGAAGAGCGGGTAGAGCGGCGTCGGCTCGTCGTAATGCCAGATCAGCTCCGCATGGCCGACCGTGGGCTCGGTCGGATGTCGCTGAAAATTGCGGATGCCATCGTATTTCTTGTAGCAGATCATTCCGCGAAATGCCGGACCGCGCAGACTGGGCGAGGTGCCGAGGATCGGGAAACCTTTTGGTGTGACCTTGGCGACATCAATCGATCCGTGCTCGTCGCGTTTCTCGGAAACCGTGATGTAGCCGGCCCGCTCGAGATTGTGGAACGTTCGCACCGATTTCTCATCGAAGTCGTCTTTGGGGTGCCGCTCGTCCCACCACACCTTCTGCGGCACCTCTGCGTAGACCGGCTCGCGCGTGAACATATAGGCGCGCAGAATCTGCTCGGCTTTCGCGGCGGTGAGCGGCTCGGGCTTCTGACATGCCGCCAAAAGGAGCAGCGACGCGATTGCAAGCCCTTGACTGGACCCCGTGCGCATGTTATCCCCCGACGCTTTGATCGAACGAATCCTAGACGCTTTGGCAGACCTCTGTCTGCGCCGAAGCAAACAGATCATCGTCGCGGCGGTCCTCGTGGCCGTCGCCGCGGTCATCGCCGGGTCGCGCCTGACGTTCGATCCCGATCTGCTGAATCTCATTCCGCAGAACAACAAGCAGGTCAACGATTTTCGAAAAGTGCTTCGCGACATGGGGACGATCGATTACCACATCGTGATCGTGAACCTTCCGCCCGGCCGCGATGTCCATGATTACGACTCGCTGATCGAAAACATTGCCGCGGGCTATCGAAAAGAGCGGCGCATCGAGGACGTGACCTATCGCATTCCCAATCCTCTCGACTTCGTCGAGGTGATCCTGCCGAAGGCGCTGCTGTTTCTCACGCCCGAGGAGCTGAACGAAGTCGCGGCGAAACTCTCCGACGCCGGAATCCGCGAATCCATCGCCCGGAATCGCTCGCTGCTGCAGACGCCACAGGCATTCGCGCTGAAGCAGCTCGTGCAATACGATCCGTTCAACCTCGCGCCGATTTTCATCCGCAAGTTTCAGACGTCCGGCGGCGGATTCAACATCGACACATCGAGCGGTTACTACGTGTCGTCGGACCACTCGATGCTCCTCATGCTGATGAAACCGAACCGTCCTGCGCAGGATGTGCCATTCGCCAAGCGGCTGCTCGCCGATGGCGCGCTGATCGAGGCGAACGCGCTCAAAGATTTCCAGAAAGACGCACCGCGCGATCTGCCGCTGCCGAAGATCGAGCATAGCGGAGGATACGAAATCGCCGTCGGTGATGCCGATCTGATTCGCCAGGACATCATCGTCAACGTTTTCGGTTCGTTCTTCGGCGTGCTCGCTTTGTTTCTCTACGCGTTTCGCCGTGCAGCGTCGATCGGATATGCAGGCGCGCCGCTGGCACTCGGTCTCGCGTTGACGTTCGGAATCGCAGGCATCGTGTACGGACAGCTTTCCCAAGCGAGCGCCGGATTCGCCGCGCTGCTCGCCGGACTGGGCATCGACTTCATCACCGTTCTGTACGGCCGCTACGTCGACGAACGCAACCGCGGCATTGCAATGCCGGAGGCGATCCGCACGATCATGCGCACCACGATGCCGGGCGTGTTCGTCGCCGCGATCACCACCGCGGGCACGTTTTACGCGTTCCTGGCCACAGACTTCCGCGGAATGACGCAGCTCGGATTTCTGACCGGCACCGGAATCCTGCTGTTTCTGCTGTGTGTGATGTTTCTGCTCCCCGCGCTGATCGTCTTCTCGGAGCGGAAAGAATCCCGCCGATCGCCGAAGCTGTATCTGCACTCCTTCGGCTCTGGAAAATTGATCGACATTGCGGTGGCGAAGCCGATGGTCACGATCATCGTGTGGGTCGTCTTCGTCGTCGTCTGCGGCGCCCTGGCGACGCGCGTTCACTTCAGCGACAACATTCAGGATCTGCGCGCGAAGGGCAATCCTGGTGTCATCAATCAGACGAAGATCACGCAGAAGTTCGGGCAGTCGTTCGATTTCATGATGTATGTGACCGAGGCCAAGACGCTGCCGGATGTGTTGTCGAAGACGTACGCTGCGGCTCACGATCTGGATGCCCTCGTACACGATCACACGATCGCGTCGTATCAATCGATCTCGACGTTTCTTCCTCCGATCGAGCAGCAGGAGGCGGTAATCACAGAGCTCCATCGAGGCAGCGGCGATCGGTTCAATGTTCAACGCATCGAGAAGTCGTTCAGCGAGGCGCTCATCGCCAGCGGATTCCGCCCGGAGGCGTACCACAACTACATGCGTCTCTTCGCGCAGGCACTCGCGCCGACGCAGCCTG
>WNFV01019528.1_pt1 | contig 10223 bp, 11 predicted proteins | sample 5400101 | NCBI WGS metagenome assembly WNFV01 (sample SAMN13153361, study PRJNA577476) | soil metagenome | isolation source: 115 cm soil or saprolite under grassland replicate 1 | place: USA:California | collected 2016-06-15 | reverse complement strand
ACGTTCAGCCCCGACGCGCGATCGCCGGGGGCGGGGTTCATCAGCCAGCGCCAGATGATGCCGGAGGCGATGAACGAGACGGCCATCGGGAACAGGTAGACCGCGCGGAAGACGCCCTCGCCGCGCACGCCCTTGTCGAGCAGGAACGCCATCAGCAGGCCGATTACGAGCGTGCCGATGATGAACGTGATCGTGAAGAGCACGAGGTGGCGGAGGTCGAGGCTCCAACGCTCGTCGGTGCGCAGCTCGCGATACGAGGCCAGTCCCGCCCAGCCGGTCGTCTGCGGCGCCTCGCGCCAGTCGCTCAGCGACACCTTCACGTTCCAGCCGATCAGTCCGTAGACGAAGACCGCGATCAGGACGATCGACGGGGAGATGAGGAGGAGCCCGGGCCACCATCTCCGGACTCCCCTCATCGCTTCTGCTCTCGTCCTCGGGTTGCGCCTACGCGCGCTTCTTCGCGGCCGTGACGAGCGAGGACTGGAACTTCTTCACGTCCTTGCTCTGCAGGAACAGCCCGAGCGCCGTGTCGACGTCGGTGTTCCACGCGTTGCTCGCGACCACACCGTGCGTGAGCGAGCCCGCCAGCTTGTCCGTCTTCCACTGGTTGAGCGCCCACTTGAGGTAGGGGTCGTAGAGCTTGGGGTTCGCATCCTTGCGTGCCGGGATCGAGCCCTTGAGCGGATTGAACGTGTCCTGAGCCTTCTTGCTGCCGAGGAACGCGAGCCACTGCACGGCTGCCGCGCGATGCGGCGCGCCCTTGGCCAGGGTGAAGCTGTCGGACAGCCAGTCGTAGACGCCGTTCGTGCCGGGCACCGCGGTCCAGGCGTAACCGGTGTTCGGCTTCTTCTTCAGGTCGACGCGGAAGTAGCCGTCGGCCCAGTCGCCCATGATGTTGAACGCGGCCTTGCCGTCGGCCACGAGCTTCGACGCGTCCTGCCACGTCAGCGACGCAGCGTCGGAGTTCGTGTACGTGAGCAGCGTCTTGTAACGGTTGAGCGCGAGCGTGACGCCCGCGTTCGACCAGTTAGCGCCCTTCTTCCAGAGCGCGTTCCAACGTGCCGGTCCGATCGTCGCGATCACGACCGTCTCGAGCAGGTGTTTCTGCGTCCACTGCTCGCCGAGTGCGAGCGGGATCAGCCCGGCTGACTTCGCCTTTTGCAGGGCGGCGATGAACTGGCCCCACGTCTTGGGCGGGGTCGTGATCCCGGCCTTGCGCAGGGTCGCCGGGTTGTACCAGAGGATGTTGGCGCGGTGGATGTTCACCGGCACCGAGTACAGGTGCCCCTTGTACGTGATCTGCTGGATCAGCTGCTTCGGCATGATCTTGTCGAAGCCGGACTTCTTGTAGATGAAGTCGATCGGCTCGACCTGGCCCGCCTTGATGTAGTCGGCCAGCTCCTGCCCCGCGTGACCCTGGAACGAGTCCGGCGGCTTGTTGGCAGCCAGCCGCTGTGCGAGGACGGCCTTCGCGTTCGTGCCGGCTCCGCCGGCGACGGTCTCGTTCTTGAACGGCGTCGTCGGGTGGTTCTTGTTCCAGATCTTGATCAGCGCCTGGAGACCGTGGGCCTCGCCGCCGCCGGTCCACCAGGAGAAGACCTCGAGCTGGCCCGCCTTTGCAGCGCTGGGCTTCGTCTTGCCGCCGTAGGACGCGGACGGGACGACGAGCACGAGCGCCAGCAGTCCGAGAAGCGAGCTGCGAAACACCGTTCGGCGCGAGAGGCGAAAACGGTGTCTCTGAATCTTGTGCTGCATTGCACCTCCTTCGATTCCGACCAGCGACTAGTGAATCACACGCGGTCGAGACCGGTGTCCCGGTGATTCGCACGTGCGCAACCCACGTCCCGGTTGCTCGGGTCTCTCGCAAGGTGCCGCTGTGAGCCAGGCCGCGACGCCCAGTCCGGCGGAGACGATCCAGCCGCTGAGCGAGCACGAGCTCGAGGTGCTGCGGGAGGTCGGCCGGCACTGGAACGCGGTCGTCGGAGGACGGCTCGAACGCCCTGCGCGCGCTGCCGGTCGATCCGAGCCTGACCCGTGTCGCCGGCGCGCCGAGATCGGGACGATTCGGCCGCTTCGCGCGCGTGAGGATGTTCGAGCTGGAGGGCCCGGACACGCTCGAGGCGACCGAGCAGGCGACCGAGCCGGTCTCTCGCTTCGGGCGTCTCGTCGAGTCGCTGCAGCGAGTGGTGATCGGGCCGCCGCTCCCCAGCAGCGCCGTCGTGCACGAGAAGATGCGGAAGCTCGTCGCGCTCCCGGTGCTCGCCTCCGACCTGCTGTCGTCCGTGGCGTACGGGCCCGAGGCGATGCTGAGCGTGCTCGTGCTCGCGGGACGGGACGCGCTCGGGCTCTCGCTTCCGCTCGCAGCGGCGCTCGTCGTGCTGATGCTCGCGGTCGGCGCGTCATATCGCCAGACGATCGCCGCCCATCCGTCCGGCGCGGGCTCGTACATCGTCGCCGGCGACGATCTCGGCGAGCGCGCCGGGCTCCTGGCAGCAGTCGGCCTACTGGCCGACTACGTCCTCACCGTCGCGGTCTCGATCGCCGTAGGGGTCGAGGCGATCACCTCCGCGCTTCCGGCGCTGAAGGGATCGTCGGTGCTGCTCGGGCTCGCCGCGATCGCGCTTCTGTCAGCTCGGCGTCGCGAGCCGCATCGATCAGCAGCTGCGCGGGGAGTCCTTCGACCGCGATGCGCTCCACGGTCATAGTCGAGTCGTCGCCGACCACCCCCTCGACAACGGCCGAGACGAGCTTCAGCGCGCGCTCGTGGATCTCGCTCACGACGTCGACGACGTCGAACCGAGGCGCAGGCCCGACGTCCGGCGCCGGCAGCGGCACGTCGTACGCGTGCGGCGCGACGACTCGAGCACTCCGCAGGCGCGCCTCCTCGACCGCCCAGCGAAGCGCGTCCTTCGAGGCGTCCGAGCCGTCGATCCCGACGACGATCTTCTCCACCTCGGTGTTCTAACGCGGCGCCGCGTGGAGTGCCAGTGAGCAAGATCCTCGAGCGCGGAGACGGCTTCTTCTACTATCGCCCGCGCGGACTGCGTGTTCAGCCGGACGCGAGACCGCCGGGCCAGGGCCGCTACGCGATCGTCGACCACGACGGCCACACGCACTTCGCGTATGCGCTCGAGCTCCCGCCGGAGCCTGGGGAGCTGCAGCCTGCGGTCGGGATCAAGGAGGAGGCGAGCTACATCGTCGCGGTCAAGAACCCCGAGGCGCCGACGCCGCCCGGCGTTGGGCTCCAACCCCGTCAGCGGGCCGCGTTCCCAAAGGAGATCCTCGACCGCTTCGGCGGCCGCCGGTTCATCCCCCTCGACCCGCCGGAGCTCCTCGACTACGAGGGCGCGGAGATCGTCCTGATCGGCGCGGCCGACGACGCCTCGGCCGAGCTCGGCATCGACTGGGACGCGGAGAGCGAACGGCTCGAGAGCGCCGACATCTTCCGCAAGCTCCGGCTCCCGCGAGACGAGCTTCCGGTCGAGCCGTTCGAGAAAGGGTCGTGGCGCTGATCACTCGGCGCTCGAAGCAGCCCAGAGGTTGATCCCGCTCTCGGTGGCGTAGCGGTCGATTTCCTCCAGCTCGTCGCTCGAGAAGTCGAGCCGTTCCCCCGAAGAGCGCCGACGTGAGGCGTGGGTCCCGTAGCGTCCACGCGAGCGCGAGCTGCGCGAGCGTCTGTCCCCGGCCCTGCGCGATCTCGTTGAGTGCGCGGATCTTCTCGAGCGTCTCGTCGGTGATCAGATCCTGCGAGAGGGTTCCGGGCCGGCTGGCGCGCGAACCCTCGGGGATCCCGCCGAGGTACCGGTCGGTGAGCATGCCCTGCGCGAGCGGCGAGAACGCGATGCACCCGATTCCTTCGTCCCCGAGCGTGTCGAGCAACTCGTCCTCGATCCAGCGGTTGAACATCGAGTACGACGGTTGGTGGATCACCAGCGGCGTGCCGAGCCCGCGCAAGATCTCCGCCGCCTCGCGCGTCTTGTGCGCCGAGTAGGACGAGATGCCGACGTAGAGTGCCTTGCCCTGACGCACCGCCGTGTCGAGCGCGCCCATCGTCTCCTCGAGCGGCGTGTCGGGGTCGAAGCGGTGCGAGTAGAAGATGTCGACGTACTCGAGCCCCATCCTGCGCAGGCTCTGTTCCAGGCTCGCGAGCATGTACTTGCGCGAGCCCCACTCGCCGTACGGACCGGGCCACATGTCGTAGCCCGCCTTGGTCGAGACGATCAGCTCGTCGCGGTAGGGCCGGAGATCCTGTCGCAGCAGCATGCCGAAGTTCTCCTCCGCCGAGCCGTAAGGCGGCCCGTAGTTGTTCGCGAGATCGAAGTGCGTGACCCCAAGGTCGAACGCGCGCCGGACGATCCTACGGCTGTTGTCAAGCGGATGGTCGTGGCCGAAGTTGTTCCAGAGCCCGAGCGACAGCGCCGGAAGCTGGAGGCCGCTGCGGCCCGAACGGTTGTAGACCATGCGGTCGTAGCGATCGGCGGCCGGCGCGTACACGTCTGCGATCATGCCATCGCGCAATGGAGCAGGTCCGGATCGACAAGTGGCTCTGGGCCGCGCGCTTCTTCAAGACCCGCGGCGCCGCGACCGAAGCCGTCTCGGGCGGCCGGGCGCGCGTCAACGGCGTGCGCGTGAGACCCTCCAAGGAGCTCCACGTCGACGACACGGTCGAGGTGCGAGTCGGCGTGGTGCAGTGGACGGTCGTCGTGCGCGGTCTGGCCGACAGGCGCGCGCCGGCGAAAGTTGCAGCGACCCTCTACGACGAGACGCCCGAGTCGCGCGCGGCCCGCGAGCAGCGCGCACTCGAGAACCGGCTCGCGCGGCCACTCGGCGCCGATCTCGGCGAACGCCCGACGAAGCAGGCGCGACGCCGACTCGATGCCCTGCGCAGGCCTCGGCGTCGACAATCGCGCGACTGAGACGTGAAGACGGTGACTGCGTCAGGTGCCGACCGGCCAATGCTCGACCGCGAGCTCCCGCATGGGAAAGTCCTTCGGATTGCCCGTGGCGAGACGCCCGCCGACCGCGAGCGCGGCGGCCGCGACGAGAGAGTCCGCCTGGGCCAGCGTCCGGCCGCGGCTCGTGAACCGTCGTCGCCACTCGCCGGCCTGCCATCCTTCGGCGGCACCGAGCGGCACGATTCGAAGTCCGGCAAAGAGCGCACGCGCCGGCGCGTGCTCGCGCGGCCGGAGCCCTCGCACCGTCTCTTCGACGTTGATCGCGCAGACGTGCGGCGAGTCGCCGGCGGCGCGAAGAGCCTCCAGCCGCGAAAGCGCACCGCGACGGCCACGGAGCAAGTCGATCAGGACCGTGGTGTCGAGCAGGACTGCGGCCACTACCCGACGCGGCGTGGGTCGGTGCGCCGCTGAGAGCGCACCCATTCGGCAGCGTCGTCATCCCACTCGTGCCCGTTGCTCTCGATCGCACCGATCGCGGACTCGATCAGCTCCCAGCGCCGGTCGTCGTCGAGCGCTTGCTCCACGGCTCGAGCGATGTAGGTGCTTCGACGACGCGCGCCGACTCGCCTGTCGAGCGCACGGACCACCTCGTCGGGAAGCGTAATGTGCACTCGCATGGCCACAGATTAACACACTAGTGGAACCCCGGCGGCCTCCCTTCGTCGCCCTTCGAGTAGTCGCAGACACCTGTCGGGAAGATCTCCTGCAGACGCGCGACCTCGGACCCGCTCGGCTGCCACGAGCCGTACACGCCGCGGTCGATCGCCGCCGCGACCGGCTGGAGCTTGCACTTGTACAGCTCCTCGTCGAACGGCGCGCCCGCGACCGTGCGCGACGTGCCGTGGATCTCGAACAGCTGCGTGCACGGGCCCGCGGGCGCCGAGTCGAGAATCCCGTTCCAGGCGTCTGCGCCGCGGTAGACGAGGTCGCCGTTGGTCGCGAAGCAGCTGTCGACCGCCTCGGCCGGCTTCGTGCCGCTCAGGAGCCACCGGTCCATCACGTCGAGCGCCATCGGCGTCTGGTCGAAGGCGCGTGCCGGACGCGCGTCCGTGAACCAGATCACCTGGTTGGACGCGTCGCCGTCGTGCTCGAGCAGCCGCGCCCGCGATGCGAACGACTGCCGTGCGTTGTGCATGTCGAGCTCGGCGTCGAGGTAGTGACGCCAGTCGATGACCGGGATGTCGATCTTGCCGTCGAAGACGAGCCCGCTCTCGTAGGCGGCACGCATCGCGTCGATGCTGCCGGCCGCTCGCGGCGCAGGCGTGGCACCGCCGTCGGGCGAAAGGTTGATGTTCCGCTCGCTCCAGACGTCCGACGGTGCGCCGGGCGCGAAGCACGCGGCGCCGCCGACGAAGGGACAGCCCTCCTGCACCGTGTCCTGCGGCGGCTTCCAGGAACCGACTTCGGCGTTGAGGTCGAGGAACTCGTCCGGCGTGATGTGGCCGTCGACCAGTGCCTGCAGGCCGTACTGCACGCCGACGTTGTCCCACGTCGAGCGCGCGAAGCCGGTGACCGGATCGCGTCCGTAGACGTTGACCGCGTCGTTCCAGTGCGTCCACTCGACCGCCGCCTGCTGCTCGGCTGTGATGCCCGGCACCGTGCCGAAGTGGGGGTTCAGCGCTAGCGGGGAGAGCCCGCGCCAGCCCTTGATGCACTCGGTCGAGCCAGGGAACGCGAGCCACGGCGTGAAGAACGTCCAGGGGATGCTGCCCGTGACGTTTGCGACGACGGTGTTCGACGTGCTGAGCCCCTCGAGCCACGAGCGGTTCGTCCACACGCGCCACTTCGACGTCGGCCCCTCCTGCTGCACTCGCCGGTCCATCCAGTGCTCGAGCAGCTCACAGTCGCCGACGTGGATCGTCTGTGTGACCATGTCTGGATACGAGTACTGCGGGATCGCGCCGTCGAGCAGCCCGGGGTGGTTCTGGCCGTACACGTACTGCTGGATCGCGCCGCCCGACCCGCCGAGACCGACTGTGTACACGGGGTCGTCGTACTCGGTGACGAAACGCGACTTGACCATCAGCGCCGTCTCTCCGCCGAGGACGAGGTTGTAGTGCGTGTTCGTCTTCGTTCCCGTCGACCACGCGATCGCGTAGCCCTTTCCGAGCCCGTACGGGTAGCGCGACTCGTTCTGGTTGTTCGAGCCCTGGTAGTGGCCGATCGCCACGCCGCCGCCGAAGTAGTAGATCAGCTTCCCGTTCCAGTAGGGGAGCGAGGAAGGGCCGGTCGCCGTCGGGTCGAGAACGGCGATCGTGTAGATGAACCGGTTGATCGTGCCGCGCTCCCAGCGGATGACGAAGTCGACGGTGTCGCCCTCGCTCGTTTTCGTCGTGGTCATGTCCTCCGGGCGCGGTGCGCCCGCGGCGTACGGCTTCCACGTCCCGTTGGCTGCGCGGTAGTAGTAGCCGATGCGTGTCTGCAGCGAGCAGTTCGTGTCGAGGAACGGCCCTGCGAGGTCGAAGCCCGCGAGGTGGCCCGGGGTCGAGCAGAAGAAGTCCGGCTGCTTGGGGCCCGAGAACATCGGCCCCGTGATCGGGTAGTTCACGATCGTCAGCGTCGTACGGTCGTTCGCCGAGCGGCCCGGGCCGGGAACGCTCGCGGCGACCGTGCTGCTGCCGAGCGGCAGGCCGCTCAACACGCCTTCGAGCGCGTGCGGCGCCTGGTCGTCAGGCGCGAACGAGGAGGTCACGTCGATGCCGTTCAGCGTCACGGTCGCCGCGGCAAGCGGCACCGAGGCGGGGACGACGACGCGGACCCGTGCGCTGCCGCCGCTGACGTACTGCGCCGGGCCGGAGAGCGTCTCGAGCCGCAGCGCGTCGTGGATGCCAGGCGGCCCTGCGCCCGCCGACGTAGCGGTGACGAGACAGAGTGCAACCAGCGCAGAAACGACCAGCGGCCGACGATTCATCGTCTCCCCTCCCCGGGATCCTGTTGTCCAGTCGTGCTTACAGCAGTGCGTGCCCCGCAGTCAAGCGCAGCGAGGTTACGCTCGACCCGTGACGGAGTTCCGCGCGTACCGATGACGGCACCAACGCCGCTGGAGCGCGCTCCCGAGGCCCTCGCCGAGTTCGCCCGCCGCGACGACGTCTGGCTGAAACGAGAAGACGTTCACGAGCTCGGCGCGTTCAAGTGGCGCAGCACGCTCCCGGTCGTCGCTGAACTCGTTGCCGGTGGCAAGAACACCGTCGTCACGTGCTCGACCGGGAATCACGGCGCCGCCGTGGCGTGGGCGTGCCTTCGCGTGGACGCAAGCGCAGTCGTGTTCGTGCCTCCAGCGTCTACAGAGCGCAAGCTCGCGCTCCTCGACGACCTCGGCGCGGACGTTCGAGTTGCGGGTCGCGACTTCGACGAGGCCAAGGAAGCCGCGCGCGCGTACGCCGCCGACGAAGGCCTCCCGTTCTTCGAGGACGGCGCCGAGCCGCTCCAGTACGAAGCGTACGAGTCGATCGGCGACGAGATCCTCGACCAGTCCCCGTCACCGCCGGCCGCCGTTGTCACGCCGATCGGCAACGGCGCACTCGCCGCCGGCATCGGCGCCGCGCTCGGTAGACGAGCACCAAGCGTCACACGTGTCGGCGTCGTCGCGGAGCAAATGCCCGTGATGGCGGCGAGCTACGACGCCGGCCGGGCCGTCGATGTCCAGTCAGGGAGGACGATCGCCGACGGACTCGCCGTGCGAGTCGCGATCCCACTCGCCGTCGAGCGCCTCCGCACCACTGTCGACGTGATGCTGCGTGTCTCCGAGCCGGCGATCGCGGCAGCGCTTGTCGCGTGCCACGACGCCGGCATCGCCGTCGAGCCCTCCGCGGCCGCTGCGCCCGCCGCGCTTCGCGACAGACCCGACCTCACGCGTGACGGCCCGATCGTGCTCGTCATGACCGGACGAAATGTCGACCCGGCCGTCCTCGACTGCGCCCGCGGGGTGCGGTAGCTTCGGCCAAGCGGTGGACGACTTCCGGATTCGACGTGACGTGTCGAAGCGCACCCGGAAGAATTCTTTTCTTCCGCTGCCCCAGCTAGAGACTCCACGGCCTTAGCTAAACGGGATCAGGTCCCACACTCTCACAAGCAAGTCTCACGAGAATGACCTCTCGCGATGCAAAACAAAAGCCTCGGGATTTGATTCATGCCACCCACGGAAGCAGCGTCATGACCGCAGCGGAGCAGATTGCCAAAGCCAACGCGACGGGCCGGACCCCGGTCGTCTTCGTCCACGGCCTCTGGCTGCTGCCGAGCAGCTGGGACCGGTGGGCCACCCTCTTCGAGGAAGCCGGCTACACGGTCTTGACGCCGGGGTGGCCGGACGACCCGGAGACAGTCGAGGAAGCCAAGGCGCACCCCGAGGTCTTCGCCCGCAAGAAGGCGGGGCAGGTGGCCGACCACTTCGCCGACGTGATCGGCCAGCTGGAGAAGAAGCCGGCCGTGATCGGGCACTCCTTCGGGGGCCTGGTCACGCAGATCATCGCCGGACGCGGCCTCTCCGCCGCCTCGGTGGCGATCGATCCCGCGCCCTTCCGGGGCGTTCTGCCGCTGCCGATCTCGGCGCTGAAGTCGGCGTCGCCGGTCCTCCGCAACCCCGCGAACTACAACCGGGCCGTCCCGCTCACGTTCGAGCAGTTCCGCTTCGGCTTCGCGAACGCCGTCAGCGAGGATGAGCCAAGGAGCTGTACGAGACACTCGCCGTGCCGCGTCCGGCGCACCCATCTTCCAGGCCGCGACTGCAAACCTCAATCCCTGGTCCGAGGCGAAGGTCGACAGCAAGAATCCCGATCGTGGGCCGTTGCTGATCATCTCCGGGGAGAAGGACAACACCGTTCCGTGGGCGATCGCGAATGCCTCGTACAAGAAGCAGAAGCGCAACCGGAGCGTCACCGAGATCGTCGAGATGCCAAACCGCGGCCACGCGCTCGTCGTCGACAGCAGCTGGCGTGAGGTCGCCGACACTGCGCTGGCGTTCGTCCAGCGGTTCGTTCCGGCCGAAGCTCCTCGCGGCTAGCGAGTGCGGGCGAAGCGCTGGACCGCCTCGAGCAGCTCCTCGGTCTTCGCTGTGGCGTCGGCCTCGTCGCCCGAGGTAAGGGCGCCGGCGACGCAGTGCCTGACGTGGTCGTCGAGGATCGTGAGGGCGAGCGACTCGAGCGCCGTGTTCGCGGCGGCGATCTGGGTGAGGACGTCGATGCAGTAGCGGTCGTCCTCGACCATTCGTTCGATGCCGCGCACCTGGCCCTCGATCCGGTGCAGGCGTTTGACGAGTGCGTCCTTGTCCTT
>WNFV01010279.1_pt1 | contig 10223 bp, 9 predicted proteins | sample 5400101 | NCBI WGS metagenome assembly WNFV01 (sample SAMN13153361, study PRJNA577476) | soil metagenome | isolation source: 115 cm soil or saprolite under grassland replicate 1 | place: USA:California | collected 2016-06-15 | reverse complement strand
CCGATCGACGAACTATTCGAGACAACGTTCACGACCACTCTGCAGCCCAACGAGATCCTCACCGAGGTCAGGGTTCCCGCACCCCCTGCTCTGTCAGGAGGTGCCTACCTGAAGCTCGAGCGGAAGGTCGGCGACTTCGCCACCGTCGGCGTGGCCGTGCAACTCTCCCTCGACGACGGCCGCATCGGCAAGGCCGGGATCGCGTTGACCGCCGTGGGTCCCACGAACGTCCGGGCCCGCGAGGCCGAGGAAGCTCTCGTCGGAGCGGAGCCGACCGAGGAAGCCTTCGGCGAGGTGGCCCGGCGAGCGGCGGCTGCGTCCGAGCCGATGACAGACGTCAGAGGAAGTGCGGACTACAAGCGGCATGTGGTGGAGGTATTCGTCCGGCGCGGTCTCGCCGGGGCCCTTGAAATGGCACGAGAGCGATAGGGGGCGACATGCAGATCACCGTGACCGTCAACGGAGCGGAGCGAACGGCCGACGTCGAGCCCCGCTTGCTCCTGGTTCATCTCATCAGGGACGTCTTCGGGCTCACCGGCACGCACGTGGGCTGCGACACCTCGAACTGCGGCGCCTGCACGGTGCTTCTGGACGGCGTTCCGGTGAAGTCCTGCACGATGTTCGGGGTTCAGGCCGACGGCCGCTCGATCACCACCGTGGAGGGGCTGGCGCAGGACGGGCAGCTCCATCCGATCCAAAGCGCGTTCAAGGAGGAACACGGTCTCCAGTGCGGGTTCTGCACCCCAGCCATGATGCTGACGGGCGCTGCGCTGCTCGATCGAAATCCGCAACCCACCGAGGAGGAGATTCGGTGGGCCATCTCCGGCAACATCTGCCGGTGCACCGGCTACATGAACATCGTGAAGGCGATCGAGGCCGCGGGACAGGCCATGGCCACCGAGAAGGCTCCCGCGACGACCTCCATAACGGGGGTCCAGGGGGGTGGCAGTCGCGAAGCGAAGCGCAGCGATGCGAACCCCCCGGCTCGCGAAGTGATCCGCCGTAGGCGGAGGGGTTCCGAGGAGATGAAGGGGGTCCGACGATGGGGACCGAGGTAACCGAGATCCAGGGCATCGGCCATAGGGTCAAGCGCAAGGAGGACGACCGCTTCATCCGAGGAAAGGGAACCTACGTCGACGACGTCAAGCTCCCGGGGATGCTCCACATGGCCGTGCTTCGAAGTCCGTTCGCCCACGCCACCATCCGCTCGATCGACACCTCGCGGGCCACCGCCCTTCCCGGTGTGGTGGTGGTGGTGACGGGAGAGCTGATGGCCCAGCACAACCTCGCATGGATGCCCACGCTCTCCGGCGACACCCAGGCCGTCCTGGTCACCGACAAGGTTCGCTTCCAGGGTCAGGAAGTGGCCTGCGTCATCGCCGAAGATCCGTACGTTGCCAAGGACGCCCTCGAGCTGATCGATGTTGACTACGAGGCATTGCCGGTCGTGGTCACCCCCCAGCAGGCCCTCGATCCCGACGCGCCCCTCATTCGGGATGACAAGGAAGGCCAGACGGACAATCACATCTATCACTGGGAGTCTGGCGACAAGGACGCGACCGACAAGGCGTTCGACGGCGCAGACCTGGTGGCCTCGCTCGACACGTTCTACCCTCGGTCCCATCCCGCACCGGTGGAGACCTGTGGCTGCCTGGCCGATGTGAACCCCGCCACCGGCCGGGCCACGATCTGGATGACGTCGCAGGCCCCGCACGCCATCCGCACGGTGTTCGCCCTGGTTACCGGGCTGCCCGAGGAGAACATCCGGATCATCTCTCCCGACATCGGGGGAGGGTTCGGGAACAAGGTGCCCGTCTACCCGGCCTACGTGGTGGCCACGGCCGCCTCGCTGCTGCTGGGCAGGCCGGTCAAGTGGATCGAGGAACGAACGGAGAACCTCATCTCCACGGGGTTCGCCCGCGACTTCCACATGCACGGCGAACTGGCCCTGAAGCGGGACGGGACGATGCTGGGACTTCGCGTGTCCCTGCTGGCCGATGAGGGCGCCTTCCACGCCGATGCTCAGCCGTCGAAGTTCAAGGTCGGTTTGTTTCACATCGTGACCGGCTCATACGACCTGCCGGTGGCCCACGTCGTGGCCGACGGGGCGTACACGAACAAGGCTCCCGGTGGGGTGGCCTACCGATGCTCGTTCCGGGTCACCGAGGCCTCGTACCTGATCGAGCGGCTGGTCCAGAACGCTGCGTACGAGCTCGGCATGGACCCCGCCGAGCTCAGACTGAAGAACTTCATCGACAAAGACCAGTTCCCCTACAAATCGGCGACCGGGTTCGTATACGACTCAGGCGACTACCACAAGGCCATGAACCTCGCACTGGAGAAGATCGGGTACGACGAGCTTCGCAAGGAGCAGGAGGGAGCGCGGGAGGAGGGCCGTTTGCTCGGCGTCGGGTTGGCATCGTTCACGGAGGTCGTCGGGGCGGGCCCGAGTAAGGACTACGACATCCTCGGCCTCAAGATGTTCGACTCGGCCGAGCTTCGTCTCCATCCCACCGGCAAGGCAATCCTGAAGATCGGCGTGAAGACCCAGGGGCAGGGACACGAGACCACGTTCGCTCAGATCGTGGCCGAGGAGCTGGGAATCCCGCCGGAAGACGTCCTGGTCCAGCACGGAGACACGGACAACACGCCGTATGGACTGGGGACGTACGCTTCTCGATCCACGCCGACGGCGGGCGCGGCAACGGCAGTGATCTCCCGGAAGCTCCGGGACAAGGGGAAGAAGATCGCCGCCCACCTCCTGGAAGTGTCCGAGGACGACGTGGACTTCGCGAAAGGCCGTTTCTTCGTGCGGGGAGCGCCCGACAAGGCCAAGACGATCCAGGACGTTGCCTTCGCCGCGTACACGAACTTCCCTGAGGGGCTTGAGCCCGGTCTGGAGGGCGTGCACTACTACGACCCCCCGAACATGACCTTCCCGTTCGGCACGTACGCGGTGGCCGTGGAAGTCGATGGGGAGACCGGGGAGTGGAAGGTTCGCCGCGTGGTGGCGGTCGACGATTGCGGCGTCCGCATCAATCCGATGATCGTGGAGGGGCAGATCCACGGTGGCCTGGCCGAAGGGTTCGGCATCGCGGCCATGGAGCTCATCACGTTCGACGAGGCGGGGAACTGCATAGGATCGAACTTCATGGACTACCTGCTCCCGACCGCCTGGGAGACCCCGAGGTTCGAGCTGGGTGAGACCGTGACGCCGTCGCCGCATCATCCCATCGGGGCGAAAGGTGTGGGCGAATCGGCCACGGTCGGATCGCCGGCCGCGTACGTGAATGCCGTCATCGACGCCTTGGTGCACCTGGGAGTCAAGAACATCGACATGCCGCTCACCTCCGCCAAAGTCTGGGAGGCCATCCAGGCCGTGGGAGCCGAGGCCGGCGGCTGAGCAGGTGAGGAACGACATCCTCGGGCGGGCCGAGGAGCTTTCCGAGCGGGGTGAGGCATATGTCCTCGCCACCGTGGTTTGGCGACGAGCGCCGACGTCCGGCCAACTTGGGTCAAGGGCTCTCGTCACCGTGGACGGCAGCATCAGCGGTTGGGTCGCGGGCGCCTGCGCGGAGCCTGCTGTGATCGCGCAGGCGGAGCGGGCGCTCGCCGAGGGGACACCTCGACTGTTGTTCCTCGGCACCGCCGAAGAGCTTGCCGAGCACCACCGGGAGGGCGTAGTCCTCGTGCCGATCGCGTGTCAGAGTGAGGGCGCACTCGAGGTCTATGTGGAACCGGTGTTCCCCCTACCCCATCTGGTTGTGATCGGCCGTTCGCCCGCTGCCGAGACCTTGGCGGCGCTTGGCTCGGCCCTCGGATGGAAGACCGTGCTGGCGGATGATCTGGACGCCGGAGTGATCGGAGAGCGTTCGTTTGTCGTGGTGGCCACACAGGGTCACTACGACGAGGAGGCGCTCCAACGAGCACTCGCCACGCCTGCCGCCTACGTCGGCCTGATCGCTTCCCGCAAACGAGCAGAGGCGGTGAAGTCGTTCCTCCGAGGCCGAGGCGTACCCGAGGAGCAATTGCAACGCGTGCGAGCCCCGGCGGGGCTGGACCTTGGCAGTCTCCCGGTGGAGGAGATCGGGGTGGCCATTCTGGCGGAACTCGTCCAGGTCAAGGCGCGGGGGAGGCTCGGGCCAACTGGCAGTGCGCCGTCCGCCTCGGCCGTGCACGAGGCTGTGGATCCCGTATGCGGCATGATAGTCAAGGTCTCGACCGCGAGGTATCGGTCGGTACACGACGGACTGACGTATTACTTCTGCTCGACCGGCTGCCTGGGCAAGTTCGAAGCCGAGCCTTCAGCTTACGTCGGTACGGGGGCGTGAGAGACTGACCTCATGGACGAGGAGCTTCGCCGGCGCCTGCGCGGGGACGAGAAGCTGCTCCGCCGGGCCGAGAAGGCGCTGACGGAGATCAAGGTGGCCGGCGGGCTGTCCGACGAGCACGCCTCGGTTCTGGCGGCTCTGCGCATCCGCCTGAAGGGTGATCCCGGCAAGTCCCTGGAGGATCTGCTGACAGCGGCGGGCGACCTGGAATCGGGGTCGAGGCTGGAGCAGCTGCTCCAGGAGAAGTCGAAGGCGAAGGGGTCGCTGGACGATCTCCTCGCCGAGAAACCCAAGCCGAAGCCCGACTGGCCCTCTGGGTAGCTCGCGCGCGAAGCCCTTCCTGTGGCCCGATCCCTCAGGCCAGACGGAGCGCACCGGCCAGGTCTTCCAAGCTCTCCATGTTGTGGCCCGGGAGGAACACGTCGACGAAGGGCAGCGACGCGGCCATGCCTCTGGCGAGCGGCTCGTATCGAGGGCTCCCCTTCAGGGGGTTGAGCCACAGCACCCGGTGGGCCAGTCGGGACAGACGAGCCATTTGCGCGGCCAACACGTCCGGGTCTCCCCGCTCCAGGCCATCCGAGCAGAGCACGACGATGCTGCCCCGAAGCGCCGTCCTCGCCGACCACCGGTCCAGCAGTTCCTTCAGCGAAGAGCCGATCCTCGTTCCGCCCTCCCAGTCGCTCACTGCGGATCCGACTGCGGCCAACGCTTGCTGGGGATCGCGGGTCTTCAGCGCCCGGGTGATCCTGGTCAGCCTGGTGCCGAAGCAGAACACCTCGACCCTGCGCCCGGCGTTCGCCGAAGCGTGGGCGAACTCGACCAACGGGCGGCCGTACGGGGCCATCGATCCGGAAACGTCGAGGATCAGGACGATCGGCCGTGGCCTGCGCCGGCGCTCCTTCCAGGCGCGCTGGAAGGGCTCACCTTCCGTCCTCAGCGAACGGCGGAGCGTGCGACGCAGGTCGAATCGTTGACCCCGGTCCGACGATCGGTAGCGGCGGGACGGGCGACTCGGCGCGATCAGGGCGATCCGCCTGACACGAGCCAGGGCAGCCCGGCGCTCCTCCTCTGACATCTCCGCGAAGTCCTTCGCCCTCAGGAGCTCGGCGTCGCTTGCAACGATCCGGATGGCCGACTCGCCCTCGGGCTCTTCCGTCGCATCGCCCGGAGACCAGCGGGCGGCGGCCACGATCCTCCCTTCCTCCGAGGTCGCCTGCTCTGGACGATCCCGACTGGGTCCGCCGGGCATGATCTCCACCGTGCTCTCCTCGGTCGCTCCGAGGCCGGCGGGGCCGAAATAGCGCTCGAAGGCCTCATCGAGAAGGGGGAAGTCCTCAGGCCGGGAGACGAGCGTGGTCCGAGCGGCCAGGTGGAGGTCGGTGCGGTCGAAGACGTCGAGGGTCGAGGCTGCCCGGCAGAACGAAAGGATCCTGCCGGTTCCAACCGCCAGTCCCTGATAGCGGACGTACCGCCCGAACCCCACGAGGTGCTCGAACGGCTGCCCGCCAACCAGGGACGACGCTGCCGCTGGGGCCGTCACTGGCGGGTGCTCCTACGCCCTCGGATCCAGGACTTTGGCGATCGAGGAGCGAGCCAGCTCCAGATCGTCGTGGTCCTTGAGCACGGCCCCCAGGGTGGCATCGGCCGCCTCCCCGTTCAGGCTTTCCACGCCGAGGAAGGCCAGGGCGTGCGCCCAGTCGATCGCTTCCGCGACGCCGGGCCGCTTGGCCACGTCCAGGCCCCTGAGCCTGGCCACCGCCCCGGCCACCTGGGCCGCCAGTCTCTCGGGGACCTCGGGGGCGCGGACCCGGATGATCTCGACCTCGCGCTCCATGGTCGGGTGGTCGATCCAGTGGTACAGGCACCGCCGCTTGAGCGCGTCGTGCAGCTCTCGGGTCCGGTTCGAGGTGATGACCACGGCGGGCGGCCGGACGGCGGCGATCCTTCCCATCTCGGGCACGGTCACCGCGAACTCCGAGAGGACCTCGAGCAGGAACGCCTCGAATTCGTCGTCCGCTCGGTCCAGCTCGTCGACCAGCAACACCGCGGTGTCGCCGGCGCGGAGCGCGGCCAAGAGAGGTCGCTCCACGAGGAACTCCTCCCCGAACAGATCCGCGACCGAAGCCTGGGGCTGCGCCGTCTGGAGGGCCCGCACGGCGATGAGCTGCCGCGAATAGTTCCACTCGTACAGCGCCTGGCTGGCGTCGATGCCCTCGTAGCACTGCAGGCGGATCAGCCGGCGATTCAGCGTCCCGGCCAGGGCCTTGGCCACTTCGGTCTTGCCCACCCCGGCCTCGCCCTCCAACAGCAGGGGCTTGTCGAGGGACACGGCGAGGTAGATGGCGGTGGCCAGACCACGATCGGCCAGATACGCCTGCTGGCGAAACGAGGCCCGGCGCTCCTCCACCGAGGAGAACGGCGTGGATATACCGCTCACGTGGCCATGTTACGGGCAAACCGCGAGGGATCGAATGGCTGAGGGTCGAAGGGGAGAGGCTCGTCGAATAGGGTCGCCGCGAGCAGACGCGCTGTACCGCCCGCCAGGATCACGCCCAGCGAGCCGTGGCCGGCGGCGACGATCAGGCCGTCGGCGACGGTCCCCACGAACGGGCGGCCGTCCGGGGTGACCGGTCGGATCCCCCACCACGCTCCGAGGACTTCGGCCTCGCCCAGGGGCGGGGCCAGACGGATGGCCTCTCGAAGCAGGCGCTGCGGCACCGCTGGGTCCTCGGGCTCCGGCGTGACCACCGGCTGGCGAGACCCGCCCACCAGGATGGTCCCGTCTTGGTTTGGCTGGAGCAACACGCCGGCATCGACCGCCGGGTTGCCCTCGGCCACCTCGTCCGCCCGGGCCGGGGGAACCGGCTCGGAGCTCGGTTGGATGTGCCACCCAGCCCTGCCCACCAGACGATTGACCGCGGGCTCGGGTCCAGCTAGGTGGACGAGCCACCCTCGGGCCCCCGTCACCGGGAGATGGACGCCCACTGGGCGAAGGAGGGAGGCCGTCCAGGGGCCGGCGGCCACGATCACGGTGTCCGCATGGAAGGGGCCATCGTCAGTGATCACGCCGGTGACACGATCGTCCGACAACACCAGCCCGCGGGTGGCCACATGGGTCCGGACGTCGGCACCGTGGGCTCGAGCCATGAGTGCTAGTGACACGGTCAGCGCCGCCGGATCGAGCCGTCGGCCATCCTCGAAAAGCCATCCTTCGGTCAGGTCCGTGGCCAGGCAGGACTCGAGGTCTCTCACGCCCGCCTCGTCCAGGTGCTCGATGGCCACTCCGCACGCCGCCGCCGCCTCAGCCTCCTCCCGGCCGGCCTCCTGCTCTGCCCGGTCGTCCCCGGCCGCCAGCAGGAACCCGATCGGACCCGGGTCCAGGCGCAAGGGGATCGGCGCCACGTCCTTGATTTCGTCGTACGCGGCCGCCGTCTCCCTGGCCATCGGAACCATCAGCGGGTCGAGGGGTGAGAGCAGGAGCCCGTGATTCCGGCCGGACGCTCCCGCGGCCAGCTCAGAGCGCTCGAGGAGGGTGACCTTGGCTCCTCGCCGGGCGAGCTCGTAGGCCGTAGCGCAGCCGATGATCCCACCCCCCACCACGATGACGTTGATCCCGTCAGACACTGGCTACAGGCTAGACGGGGAGCGCTGGCCAGCCCAGCTGGGTCGGACCCTCGTGACCTTCCTCGGGAGCCTGACTGCGTTGATGTGCCGGACGACACACAGCGGGCGTGCCAAGAATCAGGCCGAGAATGTGGCGTGCATCACCCTTCTCCGCTCCCGGTTCCATCACAGTGATGGTCATGGCCGTCCCTCTTCCCCGGGCAACAATGACGACCCCAGCTTCCAGCCAGGTGTCGTCTCAGATAAGGGACAAGGCGGGCGTCCTCGCGAACCTGGCCGACGCGATCTCCACCCAGTGGGACAAGATGGAGCATCACGCGCGCAGGGCCATGGTGCGCAAGATCCAGCTGCTTGCGCTTGACCTGGGTCGGGTCGCAGAGGGAACCGATTCCAAGCCAGGAACCGTCGACTCTGAGGCTGGTTCTCCGTGGTTCGAGGGCCTCATCTTCCTCACCCCGCGGGAGTACGAGGTGCTGCGAGCGCTGTCCCTGGGGGCCTCAACGAGGAGGATCGGGGAGCTCTTCGGCATCAGCACGGCGACGGTCAGGAGCCATGTGAAGAGCCTCTTGGCCAAGCTCGGGGTTCATTCCCGAGTCGAGGCGGTCTCCCTTCTCCTCCTGTGGGACACGCGGCAACAACAGCCAGCCTGAGACTTTGACCCGCCGGGGTCTTGCTTGCCAAGCGCACCATAGGCCAAACTGATCCCCCCCCTCTCCCCTAAATGGGGGATGCAATCTACCGACGGCTGCGTTCCACTTATGGCTCAAATGGCCTAGCTCATTAGAACCATGAGGACTTAGACGTTCGGCGGAAGGGGGGTGAGGGCATCCATTCGAGGTCGCTTCACATTCAGCACTTTTCTCGATGAGGGAAGGAGGAGACGCAGATGCGGCGAGTATTTTTTCCGGTTTTGGTCTTGGCCCTGATGGGGCTGAGCGTTCAGACCGCCCTGGCGAGCACTTCCGGGGCGCACTTCATGTCAGCGTCGGCATCGATCAACAGCAGTGGTGCACTGGTCGTGAACTGGGACGAGGCCGGTCTCGGCAATGAGAACATCGACTACACGCTGACGGCGGACGCCACCGCAACGTATGCCTGCATCAACAACGGAGGGCACCACCCGAAGGCGGCCAACAAGGAGACGGTTGCAGATCAGGTGGCTGCGGGAGGCTCGTTCCAGGCGAAGAACGGTCGCGTCCAAGCGAGCCTGGAAGCTGGCCCACTGCAAGATCCCAGCTTCCAATGCCCGTCTGGACAGACGCGCATCCTGGCGAGGGTCACGTACTCGAACATCGTGCTCACCGATACCACGAACAACGTGAGCGCCGACTTGGCCGACGTGTGTCGGTCCTTCTCCAGCCTGTTCCCCTGCTGAGGCAGAGGACCGGGAGAAGGATCGCTTCGGCGGAAGGGGGTAGGGCCTTGGCCCTACCCTCTTCACGTTGGAGAGACAGCGGAAGCCCCTGTTACGCCCTGGCCTCGGCGAACCCAAAGACAAGGGCTCGATAAGAGCAGCTAGCCGGCTGAGGCTTCCAGGTGTAGCTGATCCTCGTCGGACTCGGAGACCGTCACCTGATCTTCCTCGACGGTGAGCCAGATCGACTCGTCGCTTTCGTCGTCCGGAGAGCCCGCTTCGGGGATTTCGATGTGCTCCCCGGTTGATTCAGTTCCAAGACCCTGGGTGCCTTCGGGGAAGGGGGACTGAGAAGCGGCGGAAAGCTCGAGCAGCTCGGTATCGACGGCGAGCATCGCTTCCGCCAGCGGGGCGAGTGCGTGCTGGACGCGCTCGGGCGTCTGGGCGAGGTGGCTCCTCACCGTGTCCACCATGGCCTGAACGCGGGCGATCACCGGCTGCACGTCGTCCCGCCAGGACGCGAACTGCTTCACTCCGGCATGGACTTCCCCCAGGAGGTGGTTGGCTTCGACGATCTGGCGCTGGGCCTCGTCCCGGGCCCGTTCGATCATCCTGGCGGCGGCATCCTGCCCGGCCATGAGGATCGAGGTCAGTTCCTCGGCCATCAGCTTGGAGGCCGTCGAATGCTCCGTCGAGGGCTCCGGCGAAGCGACCTTGGGTTCCACGGCGGGCGGCCGCTCTTCGACACCTGGGGAGATTGGGTCGGGGCTGGACGTCTCGATCGATTGGTCCACCCGCGCGGAAAGGGAATCGAATTGCTCACCGAGCCTGGCCATCTGCGTCTCCAGACGAACGTTGTGCGTCTTGACGGAATCGAGCTCGCCTTCGAGCTCCATGACCCTTGACTCGGACCG
>WNFV01041867.1_pt1 | contig 10224 bp, 13 predicted proteins | sample 5400101 | NCBI WGS metagenome assembly WNFV01 (sample SAMN13153361, study PRJNA577476) | soil metagenome | isolation source: 115 cm soil or saprolite under grassland replicate 1 | place: USA:California | collected 2016-06-15 | reverse complement strand
CTATGAGCGCCTGCGGGCGCGACTGGCCGAGGAGCTCGGCGTCGACCCGTCCAAGGAGCTGCAGGCGGTCCACGTCGCTGTGCTGCGCGGCGAGAATGCCTCGCCGCCGATGGTGGCGGCGAGCCCCGCGGACCGGGACGGGGGCTCACGCCGCCAAACGCATTTCGCAGATTTTGGACGCTCCTGAATTCGGGTTTTATAACCCACTTTTTATTGCCCGTGAATTCCCAATTCCACACAGCAGACGGACAGCATATCCTGCCGTCTGTTGCCCGTCGTGTGTCGTACGCCTCCCGTCAGGTGTCTCCCGTAAGACGTGACAATCCTAGCCGGCCTCGCACGCAGCATAGATCGTGGCAGTTTCCGGCGTTTCGTCAGAACGGGAAAGATCGAACTGGTGTTCGGTGGCTGGTTAGGCTGCTCTGATCTTCCGCCGCTTGATCTCCGCTTGGGCACGGGAGGCGTTCGCCCTGGTTAGCGGCGTGGTGAGGGTCTTCTGCCCAACAGCGTCGGCCGGACGTAGCAGGTTGGCGACATGCTCGACCACGGGTCCGATCTCGGCTCGCCAGCGTGGGAGCTGGGTCGACGTAGAACGCTAGTGCCGATCCGCTCCGGTCTCCACGACAAGCGCGAGCGCTTCCAGCAGCTCACTTGCCTCCTGGTCGGAGAGCTGCGGTTTCGCAACCCGGTAGATCTCCGCGGGTGTCATACGCCAGCCGACAGCCAACACGAGCCGTCTGCGCCGACCGTCGAGCGTCCGCATCACATGGACGCTGGGAGTTTGGCTCGCACTGTAGACCATCGTGATTCGCATACTCACCCATACCTCCACGATCCGCATACTCGCCCACCACTGACCGATCCGGCACCACTAGGGGATGATAGGCAAAATCATGCTCTTGCGCTATCCAGCGCCGTCTACCAGGGGAAATGGCGCGAATCTTCCTGGCTGAACGTGGCACTGTCCGGCATTCTCAGGGCACCATGCCGGATCTTGACGCGCTGCTGACGACCGCGGAGCTTGCCTACGAGCTGCGGGTGAACGAGCGCACGGTCAGGAAGTGGCGTAACGAGGGGTCCGGGCCTCCGGTGTTGTGGGCTGGAGGGGTTGCGCGGTATCGGTGGGGTGATGTGATGGAATGGATGCGCCGAAAGGATCAACCGCCGGAACCGCCTTGCTCTGCACAATGACCGGACCAGTTCTGCTGAATTGGACCAGACGATGACATTAATTGCGGTTCTCGCGAACAGGGATCAAACGGTCATGCTCGCTGATCGGCGTCTCACCAGCGACAATCCCCCAGGGAACCCTGTCAATGAGGAGTACAACAAGCTCACATCCTTTGTGTGCAAGGATGCTCGTCTAGGGGTCGCATTCACTGGACGCGCCACAACGCTAGAGGGATTCAGTACTTCCGATTGGCTTGTTAATGCGTTGATCGAAGCTGGGGAGCCGAGTCCGTTCCTGCAACCGACGATCGAACAACTACGCGCGATAGCTATCCGGGATATCAACAAGCTACCCGGAAAGAACTTGCTGACGATCGCGCTAGCTGGTTACCACTACTCGGATGCTGGTCCGCGGGGATGCGTTTTCTGGATCAGCAATTTTGAAGGAGCGCAGTGGAGCCAAACTAGCACTACCCCCAGACCCGTTTTCGATCTGTACGGAGACATTCAGGACCCCTCCGCTTCCCAATCGTTCCACGCCGTAAAGGCATTCGGCGCAACACGCCTACTCTCCAACCCTGAATCCATCAAGGATGGAGAGGTCATTACGCGACTCTTGATTGAGCGCAAGCCGCTCTATGTCATTCGAGATAAGGGTTTGGAAGCACTCAACCGCGTTGGCGCTCATGAAGGAAGACGCGGACTCGTCGGAAAACAATGCGGATCCATTGTAGTCCCGAGTGATCCCTCCCAACCCTTCATGGTTGACTACTACTCGCAGAAGAACAAATGGGAGGTGGAGCTACCGAATCAGGTAGACGTGACGGGCACGGGCGTATCTTTGTGGAACATTGCCCTGGGAGTAGGAGGCTTCCCACAATCGTCCCCGATGGTGGTTAAGAGAGCCCCCCGCAACGACCCTTGTCCCTGCCGTAGTGGCAGGAAGTACAAGCGCTGCCACGGTCGGCCCAATCCGCCATCCCAAATAATGATGGGTGGTACCTTCACCGATGTGTGACTTCCTCCCACCCATACGCATCAACACGCGGATGGTCGGATACTGACCGAGTCTCCAGCGGTAGCAGTCGATCAAGCTCCTCAGCCGACCACCCGTAGACCTGGATCTCCTCCCCGTCCGACTCGACATCTGTCCACATGGCACGACCTGGCATCTTCGGCAACCGTGCGGCGGCCGATGACTCCATCGCCTGGATCGAGCCGATGAGCGTGGACCGGAACACGAGCAACGCTGACAGGTTCTCCCGCATCGCACCCTCGACGACGAGCGCAGCAAGTCGCTGCCCAGCTGGCCAGTAGTGAACATCGAGTGAGCGTCCCTGCATGGCGATCTCTGTGAGCTTCCGTTGCGCTTCCCGTCGCGGCTCGTTCCATCCGAGTACGTCTGCTGTGCGACCTCGCCGGAGCGCGAGGACCGTGGGAACCTCGTCGACCACCAGGAGGATCGACGGGCGATCCGCGATGGATTCTCCGCGTGCAACCGCTCGCTTTCGATGCTGTAGCTCGCGGTAGACCGTGTCGATCACGGCCCACCATCCCCCCGGCCCGTCCGGCTCGATGCCGACCGCGCGGACACCACGTCGGTTCCGGAAGACGCCGAGACCGGTCATCTTCCCGTCAACTAGATGCACGTCCCAGCCTGCACGCCCGCACCCGATGACCAGCGTCCCGATGCCGACCGTCTTACCTGTACCCGTCCGTCCGGCGAGGCCACCCATCGGATCGGCATCGGCGTTCCAGAACCGTCGCTCTCCGTCACGACGCTTCCCAATGGGGATGAGGCGGGGATGGTCGAGTGCTGGCCAGTCTGCGGGATATGGTGCGTCGATCTTGGCGAACGCGATTGGCTCGGCCAATAATCGTACGGAAGTTGAAATCTGATGACTGCCGGGAAGGATACGTGTTCTGTAGCTGCGCGGAGCTGGATAGGCCATATTGACCAGTGGTAAACCGACACCATTGCGAAGTCCTCAAACTCTGTCCGTGCAATATCGGATAGCCGGCCCACGATTGTTTGCCGTTCCCGTCGTATTCGTTGAACGTATGCCTGCTGTTCCTGACGTACTGGTCGAGCGCGATGCTGTCTAAGCAGGATCAGGAGTGTGAGCGTAATAACGATACCGATGATGTTGGTGATGACGATGACTGTCATGATCTCACCTTCCGGGTGCTAATGAACCGTGGACCGGCCGGGCCATCGGCTCTGAACCGCTTGCACTTGCACCATCGGCAACGCCCGAAGCCGCGCCGGTCATGGTCCTCGCGCTCGTGCTTGCATCGCAGACAGAACCGGCTCATGAGCTCTGACTCTTCTCTGTCGCCCGCGTGCTCTTGAGCGCTCGTGCTTTCCTCCTGGTAACAGGCGATAGCCCGCTATCCGCGTTCGCCATAGTGGCATCTGTCCATGTCGCAATACCGTATCGCTTGTTGCGTTCTCGTACCGCGGCTGACAGGAGCCGTCCCTGATCGCCTTGTAGCCGGTAAGCAATCTCGGCGGGGATGCCGGCTTGTGTGGCCGCTTTGCCGATAGAGCTACCCTGCCGGATTTCGCGGAGTAGGCGCTGGAGTTGGTCGTGCTCAATTGGCATCAACGCCCCCATTCATAGACGCCACATCTTGTACGCTCATCCCAAAACCTCTTCCAGGCTGGCGCAAAGACTTGAGCATCGTTTCGTATGCCGTCCGTCTTGCTCCAAGTCTCCTCCTCAAACTCTGTCGCCCTTCTCTCTGCGGCAATTTTCCATGCCTCAATCTGCTCAGATGTTGGCGCCTGCTCTTCCTGTGTTTCGCTATCACCTTGCCTGCATTCAGGGCATTTCAGCCAGTGCTCGTGTAGGCGTCGCCACATCCAGTGAGCCGATTCTTTCCATCTCACGACATGAGAGCTGGGACGTAAATAGATCCCCGCCTGCACGCGGTCTACGCTTGCCATATACCCGTTGCAGTTTGGGCACACGGCACCACGTAGCCGGCCGTGTGTATGGCAATGGTCAATCCCAGAGGCCCGACGATATCCGCACACTTGGCAATTGGATGAGCGTAACGGGAGGGGATGGCGCCAGTCGTCTCCAACCTTCCACGGTTGACGAGGACCGGTTTCCACTGATCGCCCCTTATTACTTCAAAGTCGGTTTTAACCCTGGACCGACTTGCCCTAGTTTGTCATAGAAAAATGTCACACATTGTCCTCTTTGTACCCCAGCGCGTAGCAGAGGACCACCGCCCGCTCTCCGTCGCTCCTAGGTACCTTCTCGTGCCCGGACTCATGGCCGGGTCTGACCGCTCGTAACCTCGCGTGACCACCTTCTGAGAGAATGAATACCGCCCTCGTAAGTCTGCCTAGATCCCTGTCCCGAGCTTTTCGATGAGGATGAAATGGTCCCCATCAAACGATGAAGTGACCGTGCCCGCGCCAGACGTTTTCGCCGCAACAAACTGCCATCTGACATTGGCACCGCCTGCCGGCTGGTAGATCGTTGAGACAGGTGGTATGGGCATCCTGGTTGCAGCAGCTACCTGGAGCCGTCCAATGAGCTTGGGGTTCATGATATCCGCCCACGACGAACCACCGTTCGTGCTGCGCTGGAATTTCGCTGCCCATGCGTCGGTTGTGGCGAATCCTGACCCACTAACCAGTAGCCCTCCAACATCTTCGTTCCAGTAACTCACCCGATAGGACTCGCCAGCCTTGACCGGGAAGTCGGCCGCGTTGCCGAGAATCGCAGTGTATGTGCCCGCGGTGGTCGACAGCGCGACTGGGGTTGCGAGGATCTGGCCGAACGAGAGTGCCCGCTCAACGCTTTTGCGAAGACGTCCGTTGCCCGCGGCATTCAACTCCTGCACCGCGATATCGCCGAAGACCTCCAGATCGGCATCCGAGAAAGCGGTGGTCCCATTGGAGACAAACACCTTCGGATTGTTGCCACCCGCAACAGGAGCATGCTCCAGCGTGATCTGCGCCCTATCGGTGCTATCTAAAGTTGGCGAGTCAATGAGCAGTCGAGCACGGTCAGGAACCGTCTGCTCATCAGTGCCCATAGAGCCGGTACCGACGGTATGCACGCCGAAATCAGCAGGGCGAAGTAGAACGACCGGAGGAGATGCGGGATTCAGTTTGATGTAGGCATTAGTGGTGGGATCGAACACGGTAATGATGCCGCTCGTGTCAATCTGTCCGACAAGCTGATTCGATGAGTTGTAAATCTGGATGCGTCCCTGCTCGCCATCAAGGAAAATCCGCGCGCCCGTGGTTTCCCCGGCTGGCAGGGTGAGATTCTGCATGAGCGCGATAATGTCTTGCATTAGAAGACCTCGCTTTTCCATCTTCCGAAAATGGCGAGCGAGGTCATGGGGGAACCTCGCTCGCTTTCTCGTTTGGCTATTTCCGGTGGTAGCGGTCGCCGAACCAGAAATGCGGCTTCCCCTTCTCCTGGTCCCCGCGCTCGTCCGTGCTGCTCTTGTGCTCTTTCTCCGGTGGAGGGGTCGGGCTGTCGGGCGAAGGATTGGCGCCATCGCTGGCGCGACGGTCGACGTCGTGTGCGAGGAACCGGTGCGTGCCCATCTTGACCTCGCGGATGATGGCGCCACACTCCGGGCACTCGGCCGTCTCTTCGATTTCCTCGGCCAGATGACCCTGGTCGGTTTCCTCGGCCGGGTTTTCGATCTTCTCTGCCACGATGGTCCTCCTAGGATGGTGCGTGCTGGTTGGTCGTGGTTTCACGATTGCTTGGGCGGCATCCTCCCTTTCCGTAGTGCGTCAAGCGTTGCTGAGAACGTGGCGCCACGTAAGCCGGCTACGATCAGGACCATGCCAACCGCCAGTAGGACTATCCTGGATGGTGGGGTCAGCCTCACGCTGAACGACCTTTAAACCATCCCGACGCGATGACGCCTTCGGGTGTAACGCTTGCTGCTGTCCTGACGATAGGCTCTGTCACTGGACGTGAGATCGCATTGAGCGCGAGCAGCAGCAGCCCTCCGCCGATGATGACTTCGGCGACCCGTGTCCAGTTGGCCGGCCCGCTGATCCACGAACCGATCCTGTTGAACGCCTCGACGAACGCCTTCAACTCATCCACAATGGTGGCTCCGGACTGCTCCGGCGACTGCCCTGGAACCAGCGTGGACTTGTCGATCGGTGTGCTGGCTCCAACCTCCAATCCCAATTTGGGATTGGCTGCCTGCGCTGCCAGGACAGCCGGCTCCGCGATCGGCATGAACAGTAGATAGCTCTTGTTGCGAAACGTCGTCCAGTTATTCCAGCCACGACCAGAGCTGGCCAGCTTGAACGCCTCTGCCGCATTGGCCGTGGGGTCTTTCATCTGCTCCGGATTGGCATTCGAGCTGTTGATCTGCCACAACCCAACATCCACCGAACCGTTAGCGTTGCGATGCACCACGTTGGTATCCCCGCTGCGGTTCTCCGCCTGGGAGACCGCGACCGCGGTGGCAGCATTCTGTCCGCGAAATCCGGCGCGTAGGGCATAGGTAGCAACCTGAACGGGTGAGAGAAATGCCATGAGACTACCTTTCTATGACGTAGGAAAATTGGGACAGGGATCGTGACTCTATCGCCAACTCGCATCGTCCGGCTGCCAGAGGATGAAGACGGAAACACCCATTCTTGCCGCGCGTTCCGCTCGTTGGTCCTGCCGAAATCCGAGCGTTGATCCGTCTGGAACTAGAACCAATACGGTCTGTTCGGTCGTGGCGAGCATGTTGCGCCACCAGTGCGACCAGGATTCCGGCTCGCCGATGTCCTGAAGGTCGATCAGATCACCGTCGCCGATGAGCTGGGCGAGTGCGTCAGATTGGAGCGCAGAGGCTTTCCGCTTCGGGCCGATACGTTGTGGCGCCATGAGGATGACCTGACGAGTCATGCGGTCACCTTCACCGTTGTCGGTAATGCGAGCGCGCTCCCGATGACGCCATCATTCGCTTTCGACCAGGAAGCAAGATCCTTTGCTGCCAGGAACGCCCGGAAACTCTCCTCCCCAGCATCGACGGGCAGTAGCTCGTATCCGCCATCGGGCCGGAGCCACACAACTCCTGTCCTGGCTCCCCCGAGACGCTTGAGCGTGGCCTCGTGCTCGCTCCAGTCCGCATGCAGGTAGGCGGCAAGCTGGAGCGCCGTCTCGGGGAACACGCCGCTCGCGTTCGTCTTGATGTCGAGCAAGTAGGGTTCCCCATTGACCAGGGCGAGGATGTCGAACGTTCCCGCGTACCCGAAGGTCGTGTGGCCTACAACGCGCTCGATGGCGATCGGCTCGACACGCCAGTCGTCGAGGAACCGTCGGTAGGCTTCCACCTGCGCCGTACTGTCTGCCGGGATTGCGTACGGCTCTCCCTTGCCGATAGCTTCTGCTGCCTGGTGGATTGCGGTTCCTCGGATGCTGGCGGTCCGGGTCGTGTTCCATCTGGCGTTGAGGATGGTCTTGTATCGCGTGGCGACTCCCATCTGCTCTAGCTCGGCCCAATGGTCGACGGCGTAAGCCGCTGTTGTTTCGCCCGCCCAATTGATGAGTGCAGGTTTCGGCATGCCGTCTCGGAGTGTTGCGGTCACGCTCTGGACGGGGCGGCCGAGATCATCGACGTAAACGTGACCGGACCCGTATTGCAGGCGTTTGAATGGTGGCGTGAACATTGGGGTAGCCTCCTGTACGGTCATAGCATCACCTTCCTATGGGGCACCGAACTGCATACATTCCTGGTAGGCTTGCTCATCGAATTGATCCGATCCCGTTGCCCACGTACGGCAGGCAACACTGTCTCCAGGTGACGCGTGATCCTCGCTCTCAACGGAGACGTTTGGATCGGCCGCTGGCACGGCTGTGGTAGGGGGTGTTGCTTGTGACTGTCCGCCGATGCGTGCTCGCGCATAGCATCCTGCCGGAATGAGCAGCGAGCTGTTGTACCAAGTTCCTCCCTTTATCGAGCAAACAACTTGGGAAACAATAGGGATGTTTACGTGTGGATCACTGAATGACCACATGGTCAATATCGTGGCGACCGCTAGCAGGATTGCGATTATGGGGATTGGCCGGGATCGTGATTGGTCGGGACGGCTACCGTCGCCGCGCCAATGCATGACCCCGCACCAGCACTGATAGCCGGGCCGGTCATGCTCAGCCGGATGACCCCGGCGTGTCGGGTTGTTGGCTGACTGCTGTTGCTCGTTCATAGCCCCTTCCTTTTGCTCATGGTTCCAGCCAATCGGTGCTCATCACGTCGTCAAGGATCTCCTCTGCTATTTCGGGGTCAATGAACTTCGGTTCGAGGTATGGGCGACGGGTAGTCGGTTGCTGTAACGTGATATCTGGTAGCTCGAACGAATCGGGGGCGTTGTATCGCTCGCGCATTGCCCGGTAGGCGATCCAGCCGATACCGCCCACGATCGCCACCAGGAGGAAAGCTATCGCCCATCTGGGCACACCACGACGGGATACCATTGGCGTGTCAACAGGTGGCAGCGGAACAGCGCGGACAGCGTTCGGACAGTCGGGTGTGTGGAGGCCACGCGGGTATCCGCAGTGTGGGCAGTCAAAGCTCATCGCTGATGTTGAAACCATAGTCGGCTCCCCAATCAGGCTGGTTGCTGGTAGGATCAATTCCGCTGTTCATCGGCGAGGATTCAAGGAAGTTGGCGAGTTTCTTCGAGTACGGGTGTGACTCAACGTTCGGGTTTCCGGCTGGCGGGTAGGTAGAGAGATGCTCAATCTCGTCCATAACCTTGTGCTTGCGCAGAATCACCAGCTCATCCAAAGGTGGGAACGTTTCCGGTGCCCGCTTCGGCTGATGATCGAACGACTGGAGCTGTACGCCGGTTACCCATTGGCCTACCATGTGAGGCTTTCGCTGGTGAACAGCAAGCGCCAGCGTAATCACGCCACGGGTCGGGATCTCGACTTTGGAAACCTCAAGATCGCCGGTTTCGATGTACTTCCGAAACCGACTCTTAAAGAGCTGTTCATAGTCACGTGCCTTGTCACGCGAGATACCGCGAGACTTCGGCCGAACCAGGTTGCCATCATCGTCAAGCGCGGAACCATAGTAGATCCCGCTTTGCGCGATGAAGATTCCCTCCCGATGCTCATCCTTCCGCTTGCATGCCCAACCACCAAGCGGTTTCGACGGGTCGGACACGTAGCCGGCTGGAAGGTTCGAGGTAAACACGCTGTCGGTTGCGATCATGAACACGTCATTGCCGCACTGCCGACCGCCCTCGTTACACTCTGGCATGCTGTGAATGAATGTCTGGATCATGCTTCGGACGTATGCGGTGATGAAGCTCGACCACACAAGGTTGTTGTACGGTGCCGATCCGACACGCTGGCAGAGTTTCCCGTAGAGGGAATTGAGCACGAGCTTGAGCGCGTTCCCTTGCGTCGTGGCGCCAAGGTCGAGACGACGTTGATACAGCTCCCGAACCCATCCCATTGGCTGACAGTCACAACGCTTCTGATAAGACCAGCAATCATCAACAGTGAACCGCTGGTGTTTGCTTGCCTGGATCTCCATCGACCAGTACCATCCCCGACCCGCGGCGGGGAACGTGATGCATCCCGCGGGCGTCCTGTGCTTCCCATCTGCACGGAACGGGAAGCCATAGAACTTGGCCGGATCGGTCGGTGTGAATGATCCGTGGGCGATGTAGAGGTCAGAGGATGGCTTCCGGTCATGTGTCCATTGCCCATGCACGAGACAAGGGAGATAGGTCATCGCGTACGGGTACGCGCTATTGATGTCAGGGTTCCAGATGAAATCGGAGACGTAGCCGACCGCGGAGGTCTCGAACCGACCACCGTAGTAACAGGCATTCATCGCCACTTTGAACGGTTCGTTGTTCCAGTACGGGAGATCCTTTGCTTTGGGAATGCCATGTTGCTTGAGAAGAGCGCCCGCTAGCCTCGATATTTCACGAAGGTCGTCCAAGATGCCCGCTGACCTGGGCTGATGCTGGGTTATGGCTTGCACCCGTTGGGTGAAGCTCCTGGTGGGCCGTAGGGCGTAGAGCCGTCGCATCTCCGCAGGCCAAGG
>WNFV01010277.1_pt1 | contig 10224 bp, 9 predicted proteins | sample 5400101 | NCBI WGS metagenome assembly WNFV01 (sample SAMN13153361, study PRJNA577476) | soil metagenome | isolation source: 115 cm soil or saprolite under grassland replicate 1 | place: USA:California | collected 2016-06-15 | reverse complement strand
AATGCCCTGTCCCACCTGAATCGTGCCCAGTTCAACGTTGGGACGGTCAAAAAAAGATAATTTTGTATTCTCGGCTGTCATTTCATTTACTCCTTGTTACCTACCATCGAAACCCCATTGTGTTTTGAAAGTTTCGCTCCTCTTTGGGATTGGTTTTGGTGCGGAAGCATTATAATCGTCATAAGTATCCTTTTATGAGAATTGACTTAGCGTACTTTGACAAAAGTGAAATTCACATTTCAAACTACATGCTCTAATTGTAACATTTGGCACTATCAAAACGTCTCTAATATAGAGCAAAATATTGCAACCAAAGAATTAAGCACTATAGTATGACAAGAAGAATATGAACAAAACACTAAACTGCATCTGTACACGGCGGGGTCCTTAGTACCACCGCCTCTTCCCCAAAAGACACCTGCATGATTTACTCACCTCGATTTGCTTAGCAAATCGTGCGTGCCGGCGCATGTGTAGCAAATCACACCAGGTGCACACTTGCCCCGGGCGCCAGTGCCGGGGAGTGGTAACGGCTGATTGCCGCAAACGGTGGGCTTGACCCCGCAAATCCTCAAAGTCACCTTGCAGCGACTTGATCAATTGCATCCACCGTTTGCTGCTGAGAAATTCTCAGCCTGAGCATTAAGCTCAGTGGCAGACAGCCGGTTATTTATTTTAATCACCAATCAAATTCAATCGTAAAGGAATCATCAAGATGAAAATCGCAAACAATGTCACAGAACTGGTGGGGAACACGCCGCTCGTACGGCTGAACCGCGTCACGGAGGGACTAAACGTGGATGTGGTCGCTAAACTGGAATTTTTCAACCCAGCTCATTCAGTGAAGGATCGCATCGGCGTAGCTATGATCGAGGCCGCAGAAAAAGCGGGTCTGATCAACCAGGATACGATCCTCGTCGAACCGACCAGCGGCAACACCGGCATCGCGCTGGCAATGGTCGCGGCCGCGCGTGGCTACAGACTCATCCTGACCATGCCCGAAACAATGAGCAAGGAACGTCGTATGTTACTGCGTGCCTATGGTGCGGAGCTTGTCCTCACCCCCGGTCCAGATGGCATGGCTGGCGCGATCCGCAAGGCAGAAGAGATCGCGGCTTCAGACCCAAAGAAACACTTTATCCCGCAACAATTCCAGAACCCGGCAAATCCTGAAATCCACCGCAAGACAACAGCCGAGGAAATTTGGCGGGATACGGATGGAAAAGTGGATTTTCTTGTCGCGGGCGTTGGCACAGGCGGAACCATTACCGGAGTGGGCGAGATCATCAAATCACGCAAACCTTCCTTCAAAGCCATTGCCGTGGAACCGGATGCTTCGCCGGTGCTGTCCGGCGGCGTGAAGGGACCCCATGCCATTCAGGGGATTGGCGCGGGGTTCGTTCCCGATGTTCTTAACACCAAGATTTATGATGAGATCATCCGCGTAAAAAATGAAGACGCGTTTCAGACCGCGCGCCGTCTGGCACGTGAAGAAGGTTTGCTCGTTGGCATTTCGTCCGGGGCAGCGACGTGGGCAGCCTTGCACGTGGCGCATCGTGCCGAGAACGCAGGAAAGCTGATCGTGGTGATCATCCCATCGTTCGGCGAGAGGTACCTCTCCACACCTCTGTTTGCAGATTTGGCCGAAGAACAGGCAACAGCATAATGATAGACCGTTGGTCGAGTAGTGGCGCTCCAGCGCCACGTATCGAGACTAACATGATGGATGCAAACAAATTGTATCTGGCAAAATGGTGGTCTCGATACAGCCCTCAGAGAGCGTTCGGTCTTACACGACCAACGAGTATTGAAATGGAAGAGAATTTAACATGTTCAACATCATCCGTGAAGATATTCAATCCGTATTAGACCGCGATCCGGCGGCGCGCAACACGCTCGAAGTGTTGTTATGCTACCCTGGATTGCATGCCATTTGGGCACATCGTGTTTCCCATAAATTTTGGAGAAATGGACTAAAACTTTTTGCGCGCTGGATCTCACAACTCATGCGCGGCATTACAGGGATCGAAATCCATCCCGGCGCGAGGATCGGTCGACACGTTTTCATTGACCATGGCATGGGCGTGGTCATCGGTGAAACGACGGAGATCGGTGACCATGTGACGATCTACCACGGCGTAACCTTGGGCGGGACCAGTTTGCATAAGATCAAACGCCATCCCACCATCGAAGATCATGTGGTCATCGGCGCGGGCGCGAAGATATTAGGCGCGATCACGATCGGCGCGGATAGCCGCATTGGCGCAAATGCTGTCGTTGTGAAGTCCACGCCTCCGAATTCTGTAGTAGTTGGTGTGCCGGGACAAGTGGTTGTACGTGACCGCTCGTTGCAAGCGACCAGCGAAAAAGCGGACTTAGAACATGGTCGCCTGCCTGACACCATCAGTGAGACGCTTGCGACATTGATCGTGCACGTCGAAGCGCTCGAGAAACGCGTTAATGGCGGCGAGTATGGACCGGCGTTGCATGCACCCGAACATGGCGTTTGGCATTGGGGTGATTTTTCGATATAAGGCTCGATCCATGTCATTCTGAGAGAGTGGCGTCTTCAGCGCCACGACCGAAGAATCCCCGGGAATTTGAGCCTGGAGGCTCAAACTCCCGGAGACTCTTCGCTTCGCTCAGAGAGTCATGATATAGTGAACAGGAATGACCAAGGAATATTATGTTTATATTATGACCAACAAGTCTCGAACACTTTACACGGGTGTCACCAATGATTTGATGCGCCGCGTGTATGAACACAAGAATAAGATTGTTCAAGGATTTACCAGTAAATACAATATCCAATATTTGGTTTATTACGAGTCAACCACAAGTATCTACGTGGCCCTCGAACGTGAAAAACAGATCAAAGGGTGGTTCAGAGCTAAAAAAATCGCCTTGATCAATTCCGTGAATCCCGATTGGAAAGACCTCAGTGAAGAATGGTTCATAAAATGACATGTCATTCTGGGAAGGAGTGTAGCGACGACGAAGAATCTCTACCGCGGTAACGGTAATTGAGACTCTTCGGTCGTGGTGTTTGTAGCACCACGACCGAAGAGTGACATATAAGTTTTTCTAAGAAAAACCTAAATTTCCTCTGTTTTTCGCAACAATTGTGTTTGTTGCGAGTATCAGGTGTATAATAAAAAGCAAGGTCATAACCTTCATAAACTAAAACTAATGGCTTCTATAAGCAAAAAACAAACCCCACCATCTTCCGCACCCCAACGCAAATCAAGAAAAAATAACAAAGTAAACCTTCGTCCATCAGAAACCAACGAACTAGCTGTCGTGGGTATCGGCGCGTCTGCAGGTGGACTGAAGGCATTGCAAGCCTTCTTTGAAGCTTTACCAGACGATACCAACATGGCTTTTGTCGTCATTACCCATCTGCACCCGGAACATGAAAGCCATCTGGCGGAGATTTTGCAAAACAGCACGCGGATGCCGGTCACGCAGGTAAGCGGTTTGGTTTCTGTGGAAAAAGATCATGTGTATGTGATTCCACCAAACCGTCGCCTGGTGATGGAGGACAGCCAAATAGATCTGTCCGAGTTCAAGGAACCGCGTGGGCAACGCACTCCTGTTGACTATTTCTTCCGTAGTCTGGCACGCGGACATCCCAATTCGGTAGGGATCATCCTCTCCGGCGGCGGGACAGATGGCGCCGTCGGCGTTAAGGCAATTAAAGAAGTGGGCGGACTTCTCATGGTTCAGCACCCGGACGAGGCCGAGTACGATAGTATGCCACGCGCCGCAATTGCCACCGGCTTGGCAGACGTGGTTTTGCCTGTGCAACAACTGGCTGAGAAGCTGGTGGAGTACATTCGGCTTCAGCCTGAACTGCCCAAAGACGCGGACGAACTCAATGAACGGCAGTTGGAAACAATTCGGCGGATTTTAGCGCACGTCCATGCTCGGACCGGGCATGATTTCAGCCAATACAAACGCTCCACCGTCTTCCGTCGCATTCAGCGGCGTATGCAACTCAATGGGCTTACAACTCTGCAGGCTTATCTGGATTATCTGCGGCAAAATGCTACTGAGGCAACGGCAATGTTCAATGATGTCCTGATTGGCGTAACGAGCTTCTTTCGCGACCGGGCATCCTGGGAGCAACTGGCAGACCAGGTCATCCCACTCGCTTTTCGAGGCAAAGAAACGGGCGATATGGTGCGCACCTGGACGGTAGGGTGTGCCACAGGCGAGGAAGCCTATTCGCTGGCAATCCTGCTTTTTGAGCAGGCTGATAAGTTAGAACTCCGCCCACAAATTCAGGTATTTGCCTCCGATCTGGATGAAAATTCCATCAAGCAGGCGCGTGAAGGGCTGTATCCTACAGCGATTGAAGCGGATGTCAGCTTTGAGCGTCTGGGGAAGTTCTTCACCCGTGAAGGAGATTACTACCGGGTGAATCGTGAATTGCGGGATGCGGTATTGTTCACCAATCACAGTGTGCTGCGTGATGCACCCTTTTCCCGGCTGGACTTGATCTCCTGCCGCAACTTACTGATCTATTTGGAACGAGAGCTACAGGAAACCGTGTTCGATATTTTCCATTACGCCCTGAAGCCGGGTGGCTATCTCTTTCTTGGCAATTCGGAATCAGCCGAATCTGCGGATGAGCTATTTCAAACGGTGGATAAAGTGCACCACATCTACCGTGCGAAACCATGGAGTCACGAACAGCCGCACGTACCCTCATTGCCATTGTCGGTAGGTCGCTCGATTCATGGAGAGATTTATAGCCAACCGCATGCTCCCCGTGCGCATTCCACCGCAGAGGTGCCTATCCTCTCTGATAACCACCAGAAGGCGCTGGAGATGTACGCGCCTCCCAGCGTTTTGATCAATGAGAAGTATGCAGTGCTGCATGTCTCAGAAACCGCCGGGCGTTATTTGGTACAGCCCATGGGACCCATTACCACAGACCTGCTAAAGTTAGTGCGCCCGGAACTGCAATTGGAACTGCGTACGGTGCTTTTCCACGTTTTTGAAAAGGATCAGGCGATCCTCACGCGACCTATTCCGGTCCAGTTCAATGGTCACCCGAATCGGGTAATCCTTTCCATCATCCCACGTGCAGGAGTGACGGAAGATAACATAAAACAGGAGAAACAGGCGCTGGTCTTCTTTCTGGAAGATGAACAGGAAGAACCACCCGCTGAGGTGGCCCAGGAGCTGGACGAAACTCGCAAAAATACCCTTGTGATGCAGCTGGAATCTGAGGTGCGTCGCCTGCGTGAGCAATTGCAAGCCAGCGTCGAAGAATATGAGAGTTCCAATGAAGAGCTGAAGGCCTCCAACGAGGAGTTGCAGTCCATCAATGAGGAGTATCGCTCTGCCACTGAAGAACTGGAGACCAGCAAGGAAGAACTACAATCGGTCAACGAGGAATTGCAGACGGTCAATAATGAGCTGAAAAATAAACTCGACGAGATCTCGCGCTCCCACAGCGACCTCGAAAACCTGATGGGCGCGACAGAAATTGCGATGCTCTTCCTGGATCGTGACTTGCGCATACGACATTACACGCCGGGCATGCGGGACTTGTTCAACATTATGCCAAGCGACCGAGGCCGGCCGATCAAACATCTAACTCACACCTTACGGTACAACCAGTTTTTTGAAGATGTTGAGGCGGTTTTGCGCACACTGGTGCCGATCGAGCGTGAGGTCCAGGGCGAAACAGGTGGATGGTTCCTACTGCGGATGCGTCCATACCGTACCACTGAGGATCGGATCGATGGAGTTGTCTTTACGTTTGTGGAGATCAGCCGGCTGAAGCGGGCTGAGGAGGATCTGGTTGAGCTCAATGCCCCCCTGGAGCAACGTGTCCTGGAACGCACCTCGGAACTGGATGATGCAAACCAGAAAATTACCCAGGCTCGTGACCTCTTCTACGCGCTCTTTCACGCGAACCCAATCCCCACCGCGCTCACTCGTATGGAAGATGATGTCTTCATCAACGTCAATGATGAATTCTGCAATTACTTCGATTTCGAACGTGATAGGATTATAGGTCACACAGCTGAAGAATTTGGGCTGGTGCTAGGGCTGGGAATGCAGACACGCGAGGAATTCATCGCTCTCATTAAAAAAGAGGAGAGGATTGGAAACTATGAGACGGAGATCCAGAGTCCCTCCGGTGAGACACGAAATATCCTGGCCTCTGTTCAATATATCAATTTTGATAGTACGGATGCGCTCATCACGACCTTCATTGATATCACTGAACGCGTCCACGCCGAACAGCAGATCCGCGCCTTGGCCGCTGAATTGACATCGGCAGAACAGGCAGAACGTCATAGGCTGGCCCAGATCCTGCATGATGACCTGCAGCAGCGCATCTTTGCTATCCAAATGCAACTGTCCTTTTTGAAGGACGCTTATGAAAAAAATGATCTGCAGGCATTCGAAATTGATTTTCCACAATTGGAGGAATGGCTGGCTGAATCGATTCAGGTGACCCGTCAACTCAGCGTGGACCTCAGTCCGCCGATCCTGCATGGAGAGGGATTAGTGGAGGCGGTGATCTGGCTAGCCGCGCAGATGCAGGAACAATATGGACTGAATGTAAAAATCCAAGGGGACGGCAAACACGCTCAACTTGATGAGAAAGTGCGGGTGCTGGTATTTTACACAGTGCGCGAACTGCTCTTCAATGTTGTGAAGCATTCCGGAACTTTGGAAGCCACAGTTACTTTTGAGAATAATGACGATTATTTGAATGTGAGCGTGAGCGATGTCGGAAAGGGCTTTCCGAGCCAGGAAATCATGAACAATCGAATGATTGGGCATGGCTTGTTAAGTCTTCGTCATCGCCTCAACTTGTTAGGATGTAATATGGAAGTGAAATCTGAATTCGGGAATGGCACCCAGGTGATCATCGAGGTCCCCTATGAACAACCGGAAGATTAATTATGACTTCGATTCTACTCGTGGAAGATCACCCCATTTTTGCCCAGGTCCTTCTGCGTTTTCTGCACGAGCGAGGTCACCTGGACGTTGTCTCCGTGGCGAAATCGGCGGAGGAGGCTCTTGATCAAATCCCAAACCTTGAGCTTGATCTGGTTCTGGTGGATGTTTCCCTGCCAACGCGGAGTGGCATCAGTTTGGTGATCATACTTCATGAAAAGTATCCCGACCTGCCGTGCGTCATGCTCTCCGGGCATCTCTCTTCACAGTATGCCCGCCGCTCCCTCGATGCAGGGGCACGCGGCTATTTGCTCAAAGACCATGTCGATGGGATCCTCAAAGGGATTGAGCGTGTCCTGGCTGGCGAAATCTACGTAAGTGAAGAATTAGGAAACTTTCGATAAATATTTCTTTATGAGTTGACTGGGTACTAACATGAATCCACATTCAATTTTTCTGGTCGAAGACCATGCAGGCTTTGCCAATGCCCTCAACAATATGTTGAGTCAGAATCAAAACCTGAAGATTGTCGCGGTGGCAGAAACTGCTGAAGAGGCGCTTGAACAACTGCGCGATTTAAAAGTTGATCTGGTCCTGATCGATTTTTCCCTGCCGGATATGACGGGGCTAAACCTTTTGGAAAGACTGCATCATGAACATCCAGACCTGCGCTGCGCGATCCTTTCCGGGCACCTTTTGCCTCAGCATGCCCGCCGGGCCCTCGATGTAGGCGGGCGCGGGTATCTGATCAAGGATAACCCTCTAGAGATACTCGAGGGCATTCAAAGCATACTCCAAGGGGATTATTACGTCAGTGAAGAACTGCGCAAGGCAGGGCCCACTGATTTGCTTACCGGATTGGTTTAGTTCATTCGTCCTCCCGAAACGCAGCCGGACTACATAAGCAGAACCACCGTTCTTGGGTGGCGTAATCGAAGGACAAATACCAAGTTAAGCTAATTTATAGAGGTCATTCGCGCTTCGATTGCGTAGCACTCAGCGCGGAGGGCTCACTAATTTGTAAACGCTGGGGGTCTTGGCGTGATCAGTCCCATTTCGCGCGCCTTTTCTACCGCTGCTGTACGCGAATGGACGCGGAGTCTCAGGTACAGGCTGGAGAGCAGGTTCCGCACGGTCGAATTGGAAACGGTCATCATCTGGGCCAGGTCCGAGGTACTTGCGTCCGGGTACGCCGCGCACAGGGAAATCACTTCCATTTGACGAGGAGTCAGCAAGTCCGATCCGTTCAAAGCATCCGCTTGCATATAGAGGCTATGGGCTTTCTTGCTAAAGTAAATTCCCCCATGAGCAACGGATAAAACGATATTCCCAAGCTCTCGAAATGCTGATGGATCGTCTTTTAGGACATAACCGCTTGCGCCTGCTTCAATGATGGATCGCATCAAACCGGGTTCGGCAAACATCGAAATGATGAGAACACTTAGGTTGGGGTATTTTTGCAGTAGTTTCGGGACAAGATATAGAATCGGAAACGGATTAGGGTTATCTGGCGAGGTGCGAACACTGAGATCAAGCAACAATACATCCGCATGATTCTTGCTCAGCACTGACTCTAATTCCTCACCAAAGGTTGCGCTGGCAACTACTTCAATTTCAGGCGTACTGCTCAGGCGATAGATATATCCATCGATGATACTTTGATGGTCGTCAAGGATTGCGACACGAACCTTTTCTGCTGGCATGATTCTCCGTTAGTTATTTATAGACAGCAAAAAGAGTAGGGGTAGTTGTATGACAATGTGCTTCTCGAATTCAGTACAAAAGTCTAGGTGAAATCAGTACATGTCTATTGAACCATAATTGCTTCTATTTTACAATGTTTTCAATCTGATCATCCAGAACCGCAGGATGAGAGAACGCTTAAGTTGGCAGACAATGTAGAGTGTACGCTATCTCTTGACTTTGTATCTGACAAACGACGCGAAAAATGTAAGTTCAAAACCATAATTTACTCGTAGGAGGCTTACCATGGATATGATCAAAGTTTCTGCAAATTCACGGACATCTGCCGTCGCTGGCGCAATCGCCGGTGTGATTTGTGAACATCACCGGGCCGAAGTCCAAGCCATCGGAGCAGGAGCAGTCAATCAGGCCGTCAAGGCGCTCGTCCTGGCAACGGGTTACTTGAGGATTGATGGCATCAACGTGAGTTGTGTGCCTGAATTCGCAGATGTGACCATCGAAGACAAGGTAAGGACTGCCATCAAACTTGTCGTTGAACCAGAAGATTAGCGGTTGTTTTCAGCCAAACCAACTCAGGTTGCCTCTACATCAAGTTGAACTGGGTGGTACAAAGCCATTCAACGCGAATTTCATGAACGAAACACCAACGCGAATCCCTTAATTGTTCATGGTTTTCGTAAATATCAAAGAAGACTTCGTCGCGGAAGTCTTTTTTGGTTAAAGACTAAACAGTTCTTTGATAAGATGCATCTATGTCAGAGGCCCGGAATACGCAAATCTATCTGAACATTATGGAGGCGATTAGCGGAAATCAGCCAGGTGAACTCGATCAGTACATGTCCACCAACATAGTGACCTGAATTCGGGATAAGTTTTTTCGTACATGGATTCCACGGAAAAAACGGCAATCCGTGAAAAATGGCACTCAACAGGACAGCTTCGCAGGGCAGAACCAACCAGAAAGAAAATTACCTTCGCGGCAATCCAACAATTACAACAGGAATGTGATTATGAATAAGTGATCGTTGGCTTTGCCCTTAGAAAATGAGATGATCGATGCTATCCGCGAAACACACAACGAACTTGCCGTCCTTGAATTCAATTTTGGCTGCGTTGCACTTATCGGCAAGATCGGGCATCTTCGCCTTGACATGCGCGAAGGCAATGGCTTCAATAGCCTGTCCGAGTGTCATATTTGACTTTATGATTGTCTCACCGTCAGGCATATAGAGCGCGTGGCACAAGAGAAAGTCCGGATCGAGCACCACTTGCGAGCCGTGCTTAGCGGGCCGGATGAAATTGTTTTTGCTTTTTAACATCGATCGTTACCTCTATATCAAATTCTTTTTGGGCGCGATCTAAAATCGTCCCGACAATTTTTCCGTAGAAATGTCCATGGGTATCACAGTAATTGAAGAGGGGATTGCCCTCATCATCCATGTCACCTGGGTAATAACCCGGGAAACAAAACAGATCACCACTCTGATCCTCGACGCCATTCAGTTGAAACTCCAAATTGACAACGCCACAGTTATGTTCGACCTTCATCAGGTCAACGACAGGCTGGCCGTCGCCTCCGGTAAGATGCCTTGC
>WNFV01017220.1_pt1 | contig 10226 bp, 9 predicted proteins | sample 5400101 | NCBI WGS metagenome assembly WNFV01 (sample SAMN13153361, study PRJNA577476) | soil metagenome | isolation source: 115 cm soil or saprolite under grassland replicate 1 | place: USA:California | collected 2016-06-15 | reverse complement strand
CAGCGGGGCCGTTATGCCGCGCATACTCCTCGATCATGTGGGTGAGGACATAGCGGAGCCAGCACTCCTCCTCACCGTAGTGTCCGACGACCTCCAAGGACTCGGCGGCGGCCGCGTAAGCGACTGCGCCTCGCGCGTGGCCACGGCACCACGGCCGCGTCGAGCAGGTCTCGGTCGGCGCGCACGAGGTGTCGTTCCACCTCGTCTGGCCAGTAAGCCATGGCCCACGCTCGCTTCGCGCAAGTCGGTGCTCGGCAGTCTTGTGTTTCCGGCTCACTGGTAGTTGGCAAGGACACAGACGACGGGCGGCTTGAGATCGAGAGTTTCGACGCGTGTCTGGGAGAAGCCAGCCTTGTGGAGCAGGTTCTCGATCTCTCGAGCGGCTTGGGCCGAGGTCTCCTTGGTGGCGCCGGGGCAGCGTGGCTGTGTGGCGATGGCGATGTGTCCACCGGGCCGGAGCAGGGCGCGTAGTTCGACGAGCCGTTGCGCTGGCTCTGACCAGAAGCCAAGGGAGTTGACGGCGAGGATCGCGTCGAGCGGCTCATCAAAGGGCGGCAGCTGCTCGACGGAGGCTTGGAGGAGTTCTATGTGTTTCGCTCGGACAGCGACGGCGTTGCGCTTGGTCGCGTGCTGGAGCATCACTTCGGAGTGGTCGATGCCGTAGACCGTTCCACGCGTGGCGCGGCGGCTCAGTTCGGCGATGGCGAGGCCGGGGCCGAAGCCGATCTCCAGCACCCGATCGGTGGGCTGCACGTCGAGCAGACAGACCACCCAGCGGTTGCGCCGCCGGTTGGACGAGCGATGCGCCATCACCCATCCGGCCAGCCGTCCCCCGATGCCGCGGGGATGACCGAACTGGCGGACCACCGCCGTAATCACCCGCTGTTTGATTCCCACGATCAGCGCCTTCGCTCACCGGGACTGCGCGCCGTGACGAGCCACGCCCGGGATTCGAGCCAAACGCCGTCTGAGGTCAGGTGCGGCTTCAGCGCAGCCTGCAGGGCCTCTGTGATCTGGTTGATCGTTGTTGCGTCCACGCCCCGGAGCAGGGTCTGGCCGATCCCGGTCGCCTTGAGGAACTCGACGGTGTCGGCAACGTCGCGGCCCAGCCGCAGCAGTTCAGCGACCGGCTCGATAGCGACGTCGATGAGCCCGGCAGCGTCCAGTACCGCGGCTAGGCGCTGTCGGTCGCCCAGCGAGAACGGTCCTGGACTCCCAGGATCGTCGAGAGGTGGCAGGGAGATTTGCTGCGCGACGGCGGAGCCGGGCCCGGTGATCCACTCGTTGTCCACGAGGTTCTGCCAGCACACGAACACCAGCCGGCCGCCGGGGCACAAGACGCGGGCGATGTTGGCGAACGCAGCTGTGGGCTCGCTGAAGAACATTACGCCGAAGCGGCTGATGGCGACGTCAAAGCCTCCCGGTGCGAGTCGACGCGTTTGCGCGTCGCCGTGCTCGAAGCCGACGTTGCTCAGTCCGTCCTGTCGGGCTCGCTGTTCGGCCTGCCGCAGCACCGGCGCGGAGATGTCCACGCCCAGCGCCTGGCCGTCGTCCGCGGCGCGGGCCGCCGTGCACGTTGTCGATCCGGTACCGCAGCCGTTGTCGAGGACACGGTCGGTGCTTGCCACGGCTGCCGCACTGAGGACGAGGCGAGTGAAGGGTACGGGCATGCGCTCGTAGCGGTGTTCGTGGACCAGCCAGTGCTCGGCCTCCGGGCCGTTCCAGTACTGGGCCTGGTCGTCGTCGAGTCCACTCCGCGGTTCCACGAGAGCCACCCAACGCCTTCAAGTACGCTTGAAGTCAAGATGGTTGACCAACACCTGACGATCGGCGAGCTGGCGAGGCGGACCGGTGTCGCCACGTCGGCCTTGCGTTATGACGAGCTCGGCCTGATGCCGGCGCCTGTCAGGATCTCGGGTCAGCGGCGCTACCCCGAGTCGGCGGTCGGGCTCGTCGGAGTGATCCTCTTCCTTCGAGCTGTCGGGTTCTCGCTTCGCGAATCGAAGGCGCTCCTCGCATCGCGTGCCCGCGCCGTCGACGGCTGGCGGCAGCTCGCCTACCGCAAGCTCGCCGAACTCGACGAACAGATTGCCAAGTCCCAGGCCGCGCGAGAAGCCATCACCCACGCGCTGCGCTGCCAACACGAAGACATCGCCACGTGCCCCAACTTCGCCAGCGTCATCGCCGCCTGCCTGGCCGACAAACCGCTGGAGGAAGCCCACCTGCACTGATCTTCCGACGATCGTGTGGTGGCACAGAGACGCGCTCGAACGGGGAGCGACCGCGGTCAGCCCGGTGTTGTGCTACTCCATTCCGACGCCACCGCAGTATGGATCCGTCGAGGCTCTGCTCTCGGCGACTACCCGTGCTCGGGGTAGTGGGCCGACGAGCCCGTGAGCGACAACTCGTGGGTTAATAGGCAGCGAGTCTGCTCCTGGGTTCGTGCCCCGCTCGCGGATGCAAGCCGAAGGAAACGTGGATCTGGACGAAACGGCGGCTGCGGGGACGTAGGGCGGCTCGTCATGCGGCTGCCATTACCCCCGCGCCTGGTAGCCAACCCTACGGATTGGGCGCAAAACACCACGACGAACTGGGTAGACCTGGGGCGCGCACGGCCCCGACGCGGTGTCCGCGAAACTGCTCGTGACAGTACGCGTCGCCGGACCGTCCCATCGACTGCCTCTCATACTGCGCGGATCGTGCACAGCAGCAGGGGCCCGATACTCGCTGCCAGCCCTGGCGCCCGTCACCGCCTTCGTGGGTGCCGGAAAATGTACGCCAAGGTCACCCCTGCATTACTGGCCTACCTCGGCAAGTCAAGCGAGCGCTGCTGGGTCCAGCGGCCGAACAGCCGGAAACCTGGCTTCGGCCAGAAGGAGCATGAGGTTCTAAAGCTGGTAGGGGAATTCGATTCCATCACCCCGCTCCACCCACCTCCGTAGGCGCAGGTCAGCAACGGTCTTCTGAGTCTGGATCATGGTCTCTCCATTGATCCCGGCGAACACGAGGGGCTCCTGGCTTTGAGACCACCTAGACCACGTGGTGCTCGCGGAGCACGGGAGCGATCGCCTTCGGGATGCGATGACGTACTCCCCGAGTCCAATAAAGCGGACGTTCACCTCACAAATACCGTTGAGGCACTACATTGGCCGGGAAGCACAGGACGCGAGCGTTAGGACTTTCGTGAGCCTTCGTAGCAACCTCAATCGCTCTCTAGCTCGGGCGACGGGGTTCGAGATCCGGCGAGCACGGCCTGGGTCGGCGACCGCGGTGACCAAGCCGGTACCACCCGTCAGCAAGCAGAAGATATCGGGCAACGGGCCGAATCCTGCCAAGCAGCTGGTGCCAAAGCCACACGCTGCGCAGTTGAGTAGTGCCCCGGGTGAGCGACGGCTAGCATCGAACTTCTTTGATCGGTATCGAATCTTCTACGAAACTAGCCAGACCGCTCCAACGCCGGGACGGCTCAATCTTAGGTACGACGCGATCTTTGAGCAGAACCGAGAAGTCTTTGCTAGGGCCCGAGTCCTAGACATCGCGAGCCATGATGGTCGCTGGAGCTTGGCCGCTCTCGAGACCGGCGCGGCACATGTGACTGGAGTGGAACCTCACGCCGAGTTGGTCGCCAACGCCGAGTCAACAATGTCCAAGTATGTCGACGATGCCTCGCGATACCGCTTCATCAAAGGAGACATCTTTAAGGTACTGAAGACCGAGCAGTTCCAGGTCGACATCGTTATGTGTCTGGGATTTCTTTACCACACGCTTCGATACAACGAGCTGTTCGCAGGGATCCGCCGCTTGAATCCGAAGTACGTCATCATTGACACGACTATCTTCCACGAGTCCCAGCGGCGGGTGGTGAAGCTCGATCTGGACGCCACGGTAGTTCAGCGAGACGCGGTTCGGGATGAGTACTCCCATGGCCAGTTCGTTCTCGTCGGATCTCCAACATTGTCTGGCCTGGAGATGATGCTCAACGCCTACGACTTCAAAATCGAGCGCCTGTCTGACTGGGCGGGACTGATCCGCGACAACCCCGAGGCGGAAGGTGTCCGAAGGGATTATGGTATTGGTCGCCGCGTCACCTTGCTTGCTTACAGCGGCACCGTTGCACCGCGAGATCTGCCTCTCCGGCGATACGTCACGCGCATTGTGACGTAGGTGCGGGCGACCGCCGGGCCGCAGGTGCGCCAATCCCTGAACCGCGCGGAGGTGCTGGAGCGCGGCGTTCGTCGCCGCGAGGTCAAAGGCCGCGGTGTCAAAGGCCGCGGGGTCGAACTCTTTTCTAGCCCCCATCCGATACTCTTCATGTTCCTGGTGAGCCGGTCCGCGAGTGCTTCGAGGAGATCGGCAGCCGACCACGGTGCGCTCGATGTCAGGACCGGCATGTCCTCGCGGCAGCCATAAATTGGCCGTGCATTAGCGTGCCATTAGCGATGGTGAAACAAGGAGCGCCTGACGGTGAAGGCCTATCCATACGAAGCGGGCGTCGCTCCGGGCGGTGTCTGACGGTAGATGGCGAGGGCGACAGTAATGCCTGCGCCGACAGCGAGCATCATGGTGGTGCGCGCCTCGCCGAGCCGGTCCGACTTGATGGCCGCCTGCAGGGCGGCGATGGGCCCGGTGGTGTAGGAACCCGCAAGGTCTTCGGACACGTAGGCGACTCGGTCGCCCGGAATGCCGAGTCTTACTCTCAGGTGGTCAAGGAAGTCAGGGGAAGAGGGACCAGGGACGAGCAGGTCGATTTCGTCGATGCGCATGCCCAGGCGGCCCATGAAGCGGCGGGTCGCCTCCTCGGCGCAGTCGACCAGGCGGGCTTGGTAACCGGGTCTCTCGTCAATGACCATTTGACTTCGGCCAGTTGCTCGCCGGACGCGCAGCCTGTGTCGCTCCTGCCACACCAGTCCGCTAACGAACAGATCTTCGTACTCCGGAAACGTCTCCATGTGGAAGTCGGTGAACCCGGCGATGCTTTCATCCCGGCCAAGGAGCATCGCGCCGCCGGTCGGCCGGAAGGGGGCAGATCCGGGATCCTTGAGATTCGGATCGACATCGCTCGTCACGATCGCGCCGAGCCGGATGACGCCGGAACGCAGCAAGCCCGCCTCAAGCTGGATGGCGTTGATCACGCCGCAGGTGCCGTTGGCGAGGTCGAACGAGAAGGTACCGTGCCCTCCGATAGGCGGCTGGCCGAGGTTGGCGCCGATGTCCTCCTGTATGAGGGCAGCGAGCGCGGGCTCGCCCATGTTGTCTTCCCGGTAGATACCGGCATTGATCAGCATGTCAACATCGCCGGGCGCTCTTCCCGCATGCGCGAGGCAGGCTCGGGCGGCGGCATCGGCCAGGCGGCGCGCGGTTGGCTTGCGCAATCCGTGGCTGGTCAGCGCGCTGGCGGCTTCAATGCGTGCGCCCATAGTGGTCCACCTGGTTGTCGATGGTGAATATGGCGAAGCCGATCTCGATGCCGGAGGCGAGTGCCAGCAGCATCACCCGGTCTCCTTTGTGGACCCGCTGCTCCTCGAGGTACTTGTGGAGCGCCACGAACAACGTCGTCGACGCCGTATTGCCGTAATCCTCCAGGTTGACGACCACGTGCTTCGGCTTGGCGCCGAGGCGGCGGGCGAATTCTTGAACGCCCTTGCGGATGGCCCGGGCCGAGGTCTGATGCGGGATCAGGTAGTCGATGTCGGCCAAGTTGATTCCGGCTTCGCCGATCACCTCGGCAACCAGCGGCGCCATGTCCTCGATCGCCACCTTGTGCAGCTTCCTGGACTTGGTGTACATCTGCGCGCCTGGGCCCACGGTGCTGGGGAAGGCGAGGCACAGCCGGCTGTGCTCGGCGAGGGTGGTGAAGCCGATGACGTCGATGCCAGGAGCGCCGTCGAGCGCTCGTTCCACGATCACGGCGGCACCCGCGTCACCGAGCGTGAGCGACGCGAGCTGCTTACTGAACAGGGAACGGATCTGCTTCGCCGCGTTCCAGCCCAGGTGGGAGATGTACTCGCCAGAAACCACCATGCCACAGCTGATCTCACCTCGGGTGATGAGGTCCTGAAGGACGAACACTCCCGTCAGCATGCCCGCGCACGCGTTTGAGAGATCGAAGTTCACCGCCTGCGTGGCGCCGATCGCCTGTTTGATATACAAGCTGAGCGGAGGCTCGAAGGACTGCGAGGACCGGCCCTTGGACCGGGTGATGCTGGTGCTGATCAGCATCTCGATGTCTGCCGCCCGATGCTGCGAATGAGCTAGGCAGTCGCGTGCCGCCCCGGTGGCCAGGGTGAGGGAGTTCTCGCCCGGCCCGACGACGTGGCGTTCGTGGATACCTGTCAGCCGCTCCAGTTGGATACGGGTGCGGTGCCTGGTCCGGCTCATCAGGTCTTTGGTCGTCAGCGTCCGGGCGGGAAGCTTCACACCCACGCTCTCGATCCGGCACCCTCCGGAACCGCCGGAATTGGGCGACTCGAGCGCCAGCCAGTGGTCCGCCTGCTTACCACGGGTTTCGGTCATCGGACCTCCACGCGTGCCCGTAACGCTTCGCACATGTCGAGATGCTCATGCATAAAAAATGTCCGGCTCTGGATGTCCGGCGGTAGGGGCGAACGTCATCGGCAGCGGGCCACTAGGCCCGATGGCCGATCGCCTTTAGCTGGGCCCGCAAATCGCCAGCTCGCCGGCCGCGGAAACATGGAAAGCTGATCGCTGTGCCCAGCCAGGGGCGGCGTGGGCACAATGCCCGTATGAGCTTGGCAGCGGAGCACGATGCGAAATCCAACGTCGATGGCAGCCTGCATACGTTTTCCTACGGTAAGTACCGGCTGGGTTACGAGATCTACGGTTCTGGCGACAGAGTGCTCGTGTGGCTGCACGGTTTGCTACTCGACGCCAACCTCAGCCGTGGCCTGGCCAGGGCCTTGGCGGCCAAGGGCAACCGGGTCGTGCTGCTGGATCTGTTGGGTCATGGCCGCAGCGACAAGCCTCGCCATGCTGGTCCCCATCGGATGGACCTCTACGCCAAGCAGGTGCTATGCCTGCTGGCCGGGCTCGGTCCGCTCGACTCGTTCACCAGTGCCGCCTCGTCGGATCCGGAAGAGATCGCCGCCGTGCTGCATGGCGTCCTGCTGGGGCCCATCGCTCCGACCATCGAACAGCGCCGGTCCATCACGGCCCCGGCGCTGGTGTTGGGGCACGGGATCGACCTGATCCACTCATTCAGTGACGCGGAAAGACTGGCGCGCCAGCTCCCTGACGCCAGGCTCATCAGGACCCGCACCTTCGCTGAGCTGTGGGTGCGTCCCGCCCGTCTGACCGCCGAGATCGGCGAGTTCCTCGACCGCGTCTGGGCGGGCACCGAACCGCAGAAGCCACCTGGCGAAGCCGTGGGAGATGAAGTGCCCGCTTGACGCTCGGCTCAGAAGCGCCGCCGGAAACCCCGGGGGTCGTCAGCGGATCACGTAATCGGTGCGGCGCGCGCGCCTGGTGCGTGCCCAGTACTCGAAGCTGAATCCAGGCCATAGGACGCGGTTGGTGCCGTCGGCGTCCAGGTACCAGCTCTTGCATCCGCCCTCACTCCACACGGCGCGGCGCAGGCGGCGCTGGATCCCGTCGTTGAAGCGGCGCAGCGCGGATGCCCGGACCTCGATCGTCTTCCCGTTCTGCCTGGCCAGCAGCCGCAAGCAGCTCAGCACATGCTGGACCTGGCTTTCGATCATGAAGACAACCGAGTTGTGCCCCAGGCCTGTGTTGGGGCCTAGCAGCAAGAAGAAGTTCGGGAACCCGGCGACGGTGATGCCATGGTAGGCCTCGATGCCACCGCGCCACACGTCCTGGAGCTTGACGCCATCGCGCCAGGCCACGTTGAGTTCCGCGACGGCCTCCACGGTCTTGAAGCCAGTGCCGTAGATGATCACATCGACGTCGCATGCGCTGCCGTCCGCGCAGGCCAGGCCCGTCTCGGTGATCCGGGCGATGGGGCTGGAGACAAGGTCGACGTTCGGCCTTGTGAGGGCTGGATAGTAATCGGAGGACAGCAGGATCCGCTTGCAGCCGATCGTGTAGTCGGGCGTCACCTTCGCGCGCAACGCCGGGTCGCCGATCTGGTGCTCAATATGGCGTTCGGCAATCCACTGCAACGGCGCCATCAACCTGGGATGCACGGCGAAACCGACCGCGCGGGCCTCGAGCAGCCAGTAGATCCCGTCACGGAACGCCCGCATCACAAGCGGGGCGGCGGCGAAAGTATCGCGGATCGCGGGCGGGATCTCAAAGTCAGGCCTCGGATGGATCCACGGCGGCGTCCGCTGGAAGACGTGGACCCGCCTGGCATGCTTTGCGATCTCGGGGACGAACTGTATCGCCGATGCCCCCGTCCCGACGACCGCGACCCGCTGGCCGGAAAGGTCGCCGGACCGGTCCCACTGCGCCGAGTGGAAGGCCGCGCCCGCAAACCGGTCGGCGCCAGGAATCTCAGGGATCGACGGGACGTGCAGCGCCCCGATGCCCGACACGATCGCGCGGGCCGTGTACAACTCGCCCGCCGCCGTAGCGATGCGCCAGCGGCCGAGCGTGTCATCCCATTCCATGCGCTCCACCGCGCAGCCGTATCGGATGTGCGCGGCGACTCCATACTTCCCCGCGCACCGCCGCATGTACTGCCATATCTCGTGTTGCGGCGCGAACATCCTGGACCAGCCCGGATTGAGCTCGAACGAGAACGAATACATGTGCGACGGTACGTCGCACGCGCAGCCGGGATACTTGTTATCCCGCCAGGTCCCGCCGAGATCGTCGTTCTTCTCCAGGATCACGAAGTGGTGATAGCCAGCCTGCTTCAGCCGGATCGCCATACAGAGACCGGCAAATCCGGATCCGATTATGACGATCGCCGGATCGTTGCTGGCAGGCCCCACGTTCGCGTCTCCTTGGTCGTCGCCACGCTGGTCGGCGCCTCTAGCCTGCGACCATGCCAGTAATTACTGGCATGGTCGGATCATAACCCAGGGCCGCCTCGGTGGGTAAGGCACTCTGGCCCGGCTCCGAACCGAGAAGTGTGCGGGATCACCGCGACTACTCCGCGGCTTCCCCACCTGATGAACTCGATGCCGTCAAGGCCCTGATACACCGGATGCGCGGGGCCCGGCACGGCGATCTCGTGCCGCGAGCAGCCGGATGAATTCGCTGTATGTCACGCGGGCGCGCCTGTCCATGGCGCGGCCGAACTCCGCCTCGATCACAGTCCGTGCGACCGGGCGCAGCCGCTCAATCGTTTCGGCGAGCCGCGCGACCTCATGCGGTGGGGGCGCGCCGCTGTGGCGGTCGACGACGTGGGTGATGACAAGTTCCACGAACAACGACGCCATTTTGTCCAGACCTGCCTGCAGCTCACGGCCCGTGGCCAGGATCGCGGGCAGCGGGATGCCTTCGCGCACCAAGACCGTCGTGGTGTCGAGCAGCCGGCGACTGACGTGGATGACACGATCTCCGTCGACATCGATGTAGCCGAGGCGGGCCGCTTCCTCAAGTACCTCGGGAGTGAGCTGGCCCTTGAGCAGCGCCGAGACATCGGCAACGGTCACCGGCACCGGTCGCTCATCCGACCACGGGGCGGTCATCGCCCGCTCGAAGCCGAGCAGATCGGCTAGGTCGTAACCCTGTTCCCAGGCCAAGAGCAGCTCACCGATGCCGCCGAGGGTATGGCCACGCCCCAGCAACTGACCGATAACCCGCAGCCGGGTCAGGTGAGCCTGCGAGTACCAGCCGATCCTGCCATCTCGCCGCGGTGGCGGCAGGAGCTTGCGCTCCTGGTAGTAGCGCAACGTGCGCACGGTGATGTCGGCTTCGCGGGCGAGTTCGCCGATGCGGTACTCACGCGCGACCGACGCGTCGTCCGCAGCGCTGTCCGCATGCGTGCGCGCCGAGCCATCCGCCGCATCCACCTGCGCAAGCATAGACGGCCGTCAGCCGGTAGGGCGGGTGTGGATGACGCCGGGGTCGACGTAGCGCCGGGGCGCCCACGCGGTGGACTGACGCCCCGCTGGCCAAGGGCGACGATCATGATCCTTAACGGCTGCCGCTTCGTGGCGCCCGCGCGATGGTGCGGAGCCGAACACGGTGGACGCCGCTGGCTATAGAGCCTGTTCGGAACGAACAGGCTCTAAGTGGTCGGGATGAGATCGATGACGACGGCATTCCCTGCGCCGGCGACCAACAGGTTGACAAGCGGA
>WNFV01010273.1_pt1 | contig 10226 bp, 10 predicted proteins | sample 5400101 | NCBI WGS metagenome assembly WNFV01 (sample SAMN13153361, study PRJNA577476) | soil metagenome | isolation source: 115 cm soil or saprolite under grassland replicate 1 | place: USA:California | collected 2016-06-15 | reverse complement strand
GATCAGCACCGGGTTGTTCTTGGTGCGCCGCTGCAGGATCTGGATCACGCGGCGGATCTCGTCGTCGCGGCCGATCACCGGGTCGAGCTTGCCCGAGCGGGCGCGCTCGGTCAGGTCGAGCGTGTATTTTTTGAGCGCCTCGCGCTGGCCTTCGGCTTCGGGGCTCGCCACCGATTCGCCGCCGCGCAGCGCCTCGATCGCCCGCTCGATCGCTTTCCTGCTCCCTCCGCTCTCTTTCAGCAGCCGGCCCGCCTCGCCCTTGTCTTCCGCCAGCGCGAGGAGGAAAAGCTCCGAGGAGATGAACTGGTCGCCCCGCTTTTGCGCTTCGCGGTCGGTGAGATTGAGAAGACCGTTCAGCTCGCGCGAAATCTGAACCTCTCCGCCGTGGCCCTCGACCTTGGGCAGCCGCGATATCGCCTGCTTCGCCGCCTCGCGCAGCCGCGGCACGTTGACGCCTGAGCGCGAAAGCAGGGAGGCGGCCGAGCCGTCTTCCTGCTGGAGCAGAGCGACCAGCAGGTGCAGCGGCTCGATGAATTGCTGGTCCTGCCCTGCGGCGATGCTTTGAGCATCGGCGAGCGCCTGCTGGAACTTGGTTGTCAGTTTGTCAAAACGCATCTCGCGTCCATCCCGGGACTTCAGTTGACTTTGGAGGTGGGGTAATTGGGGCGGTTTTCAAGGCTCCCGCACGCGGGCCGTCCCGGAATATCCGCAATCATGACCTCAAATCTATTGCGACGCAATAATGCCTATATCGGTTAAAATGTGTTCAATACTCAACTGATTTTAATGTACTACTTGATTTATAAACGCCTCGAACCTATATTGTCTAGGTGCATCGCACCATAAACTGAGGACACAGAATCATGGACTTCAAGAACCGCCTCCCCATGTACGAGGGCGACGGCTACATTCGCCCGAGCCCCGTGCAATTCCCTTCCGAAGTACCCTCGCAAAGCGAGAATCACGTCCACCGCGCCCGGCAGGACAGCCCCAAGCCCCGCAAAGGCGGGCTGCGCGCCTTGCTTTCGAGGGTCGCCGATTGGCTCGAGCGCGCGCTCCGGCACCCGCGCAGAAGGGCGCTCGAGGATTACCTCGCGCGTTCATCGGACCTCGCGGACCTGGAACGCCGCCTGCAGCGCATCGAGCGCAGCGGTCGATTCTTCCCCGGCTGATCCGGAAACGCTTTCGCCGGCTCCGGCCGCGCCGGGCGGGCGCCGGTCCGCGGGAGCAAAGCATCGGGCGCTGCTAAACTTGCCGCGTTCGCACCGGAAGGCCCGCACGACATGGCGATGAAGTTCGAGCTCCTGGAGCACCTGGGGAAATATCCGATCGTTCGCGAGATCGGCAGCGGAGCGACCAGCCGCGTCTACCTCGCGCGCGATACCTTCGCCGACCGGGAAGTCGCCATCAAGGTGTTCCTGTTCGACGAGAACATCAATCCGCAGACCGAGCGCATGATGCACAAGGCGTTCCTCGCCGAGGCGGCGCTCGCCGGCAAGCTCAGCCATCCGCACATCGTCGAGATCCTCGACGCCGTGGCCGAGCCCGAGCACAGCTACCTGGTGATGGAATTCGTGCCGGGCACGACGCTCGAGGCGCACGCGGATGTCACCAACCTGCTGCCCCTCAACAAGGTGGTCGAGATCATCTTCAAGTGCATCCGCGCGCTCGAGTACGCCTTCCAGCACGGGGTGATACACCGCGACATCAAGCCCGGCAACATCCTCCTCTCGAAGTCGGGCGACACCAAGGTAAGCGACTTCGGAGCCTCGTTCCAGCAGCGGCGCGACCAGGACACGACCCAGCTCACCGGGGTCGGCTCGCCCGCTTACATGTCGCCCGAGCAGATTCGCACGGAGGACGTGACCCACCAGACCGATATCTATTCTCTGGGCGTGGTGATGTACCGGCTGCTTACCGGCCGGCTGCCCTACGAGGCCAATACCCAGGCGGGCTTGAGCTACGCGATCCTCAACACGCCTCCGTCGCGGCCCGCCACCCTGCGCCCCGACCTGCCGCCGCTGCTCGACGAGATCGTGATGAAGGCGATCGAAAAGGACACCGCCACGCGCTACAAGACCTGGCTCGATTTCGGCAAGGACCTGAGCCAAGCCTTCACCACGCTGCGCCTTTCCGGCGCGTCGGTTTCCGATTCCGAGAAGTTCAACGGACTCCGGGATATGCCCTTCTTCGAGGACTTCGACGACGTCGCGCTCTGGGAGGTGGTGCGCATCGGCAGCTGGAAGCCGATTAAAGCGGGAACGGTCATCATCCGGGAGGCCGATCAGGGCGAAAGCTTCTTCCTCCTGGTCGGCGGCGAGGTCGGCGTGACGCTTCTCGGCAAGCAGCTCAACGTCATCAAGCCCGGAGGCTGTTTCGGCGAGATCCTGTACTTCACCGGCCGCATGGGACGCCGCACCACGACCATCACCGCGCTGGGCGAGGTCACGGTGATGGAGATCAAGGCGGACGCGCTGCGCGTCGCGACCGACGCCTGCCAGGTCGGATTCAACAAGGCGTTCATGCGCGTGCTGGTCGAGCGCCTGACCCAGGCGAACCTGCGGCTGGCAGGGCGGGGTTAGCCGACGCAGCGTTTGCCAGCCCGGAACGGCGACCTAATTGCCATCGGCTCAGCGCACCACGAGCACCGGGCGACCGGCATAGTGCACGACCTGCTTCGACACGGAACCGAGCAGCCAGCGCGTGATTTTCGAGCGGCCGCGATCGCCCACGACGACGAGGTCCACTCCGTGTCGGTCGGCGTCGTAAATGATCTGCTCTGCGGGATGGCCGACCGCGACCTCGAAGTGCGCCTTGACACCCTTCGTGGTGATGGCCGGTTTCAACTCGGCGAGCAAACCCCGATGATAGCGACGCGAGTTTTCGATCACCGCCTCGGTCTCGACATCGTCTCCGATCTCGGGCGGCCGGCACACCGTGAGCACGTACAATTCAGCGCCGTGAGTCGCGGCGAGTTCAAGCGCGGCTTCAAACGCCCCTTTGCCGGATTCCGACCCGTCGTAGCCGACAAGGATTTTCTTGTACATCATCAACTCCGAGGTGTTCGCGACGCAGAGGGCTGGCCAGACGCGGCCTGCTCGTCTTCCACCTCGTCCACTTTCAGCAGATGATGCGGGAGAAACCAGATATTAGCGATCAGTGTCGGCACCACGGCGCTCGCTATCACAGCCGCAACCAGAGCCGAGTACTGTGCCTGGGTGACGATGCCGTGCGACAGGCCGAACAGCGAGGAGATGGTCCCGAAGGTCAGGCCGGTCGACATCAGCAGTGTCGTATACATTCCTTCCTTGGACGGCGACCGGAATGCCTGGGTTACGGGATAGACGCCTGCAATCTTGGTCACCACCTTGACGGCGAGCATCAGGAGAAACGCGCCGGGCGCCGCGATCAGAGCAGGCACTGAGACGAACGAGCCAGCCCGAATGAAGTAGAAGGGCGTCAGCAAACCGAAGGTGAGCGTACGTAAGCGCCGCACCAGCACGTGGTCCTTGCCGACCGTCCCGGCAAGCATCATGCCCAGTACGTAGGCGGGCAGGACGGCCTCGCTGTCGGCCCAGCCGGCAAGCGCCCCGAGCCCGAAGAGGAACAGCAGCAGGAACTTTGTTTCGAGCTCCGAGGGCCGGCCGCCGAAACGCCGGAAAAAAAGCGGCGTCAACCACGGCAGCGCCAACGCCGCGGCGGTAAGTCCCCCGACGAAAAGCGCCGTCTTCAGCGTGAACGGCGCGAAGATCAGGCCCAGCGCGATGACGGTGCCGAGGTCAGTGATGAAGCAAGCCGCCAGCACGGTCTTGCCGTATTCCGTTGTGTTGAAACCAAACTCGATCATCACCGCGTAGACGACCGCGACCGACGTCGTGGACATCGCCACCCCCGCAAGCCAACTCGCCTCGGCGCTCCAGCCGAGCCCCCAGCGTGCCGCTGCGGCACAGCCGAAAAACGGCGCAAAAAAGCTGATCAGACCGACCGCTGTCGCTTCTTTCCATCTGCGCCTGAAAACCTCCGGGTCCAGCTCCGCTCCGGCGAGGAAAGTGAGCACGATCGCGCCGGTGCCGGCAAGGAACTTGACCCAGACATGATCCGCTCCGAGAAACGCGGCACCGAAGGCCGCGCCGAGGACGAGCTGCGCGACGGTGCCGACGGCGATCTCGGAAAGCGCATTGGCGACCTTGAGCCAGATCGAGAGCAGCGCCGCGAACAACGCAAGCCCGAGCCACAGGGCGGCCAAACCCCAGATTTCGGTCATTGAAAACCTCCGTTCCGCATTTTTTCGAACACGACACGGAGGCAACAGGGACGGACACCGTGCCTACGCTCTCCGGCGTGTCGCGTAGGCATCATCAGCCTTGCGGCGGTTTGGGAGGTATGCCATCTCCCTGAAAACGCGACCATGATAGCCGCCCGGGCGGCACGCGTAAACGCCTGCGCTCAGGCGGCGCTCGACTTGGGCGGCTCCCAGCGCTGCGCCGCCTCGTCGTCCGAGGCTCGCGCTTCGACCCAGCGCGCGCCCCGGGGAGTCTCCTCCTTCTTCCAGAACGGCGCGCGGGTCTTGAGGTAATCCATGATGAACTCGCAGGCCGCGAAGGCTTCGCCGCGATGCGCCCCGGTGACGACGACGAGCACGATCTGGTCGGTGGGCTTAAGTTCACCGATGCGATGGATGACTAGGGCGTCCATCACGTCCCAGCGGCGCCTCGCCTCGGAGATTATTTTCTCGATGGCCTTCTCGGTTATGCCGGGATAGTGCTCGAGCGTCATCTTCTTCACCGCTTCGCCGTCGTTCGCGTCGCGGCACACGCCGATAAAGCTCGCCACCGCGCCGATCTTGGGATCGCCCCGACGCAGAGCCGCGATCTCTGCGCCGGCGTCGAAATCCTGGGTTTGAATGCGTACCGGCACCTCAACCTCCCGTCACCGGAGGAAAAAACGCGACTTCATCGCCCGGCTTCACCGGCGTCGCCGGCTGGGCCATTTCCTGGTTGACCGCGACGCGAAGCGCACGCCCTTGCGCAAGCGCAGTCTTCCAGGCGCCGCCGCGGGTCATCAGCTGCGCGCGCAAGCCCGCGACCGTGGTGACAGCGGGAGAAACATCGAGCTCCTCGCCGGGCCTGCCGAGTTGCTCACGCAGGCCCGCAAAATAGAGAACCTTGACTTTCATCGATACAGCTCCGAATACGAAAAGAACTTCACCATCTCTCCGGCGCGGATCGGATGGCTCGCCGGGTTGTCGATCAGGCCGTCGGCCCACGCCGTGGACATCAGCACGGCCGAATCCTGCGTGGGATAGAGATCGAGTCCCCCGCGCGCGTTCCATTTTACGCGCAGATACTCGCGGCGGGGATCGGGGTCCGGCCAATCGAAATCGGCGCGCGCGGCAATCGCGTGGGGTTGCACGTCGGTGATACCTTGCGTCTTGAGCAGGAACGGCCGGACAAATATCAAAAACGTCACGAAGCTCGATACGGGATTCCCGGGCAAGCCGAGAAAGGCGGCCTTTCCGACTCTTCCGAACGCAAGCGGCCGCCCCGGCTTCATGGCGATCTTCCACATGAGCAGCTCGCCCTCGGCCTCGACGGCGGGCTTCACGAAGTCCGCCTCGCCCACCGAGACGCCGCCGCTCGTCACGATCACGTCGCACTCGGCGGCGGCGCGGCGCAGCATTTCACGCGTGGCATCGAGCGAATCGGCGACGATGCCGTAGTCGCGGGTCTCGCAGCCGAAAACGCGCGCCAGCCCGTTCAGGGTGAAGCGGTTCGAATTGTAGATTCGCCCCGGCGGCAGCGGGTCGCCCGGCATCACCAGCTCGTCGCCCGTGAAAAACAGGCCGAGACGCAGCAGGCGGAAAACGGGGAGCGAGGCGATGCCGACGGAGGCCGCAAGACCGGTGTCCTGGGGACGCAAGCGAATTCCCGCGGGAAGCACTTCCCCGCCCGCGCGGATGTCGCTGCCCGTGAGCCGGATCCATTCCCCTCGGGCGGGAACCTTCTTCACGACGACCTCGTCGCCCTCCTGCGCGCAGAGTTCCTGCATCACGACGGCGTCCGCGCCCGGGGGAATCGGGGCGCCGGTGAAGATGCGCGCGGCAGTGCCGGGAGCGAGCGGCTTGCCGGTGGAGCCGGCGGGAATTTTCTGCGCCACTTTGAGCCGCGTCTCCGGCCGCTGAACATCGGCCGTGCGCACCGCGTAGCCGTCCATCGCGCTGTTGTCCATGGGCGGCACGTTCATCGTCGAGCGCTGCGCGGCCGCGAGCACCCGGCCGGTCGCGGCAAGCGTGGGGACCGTTTCTGCCTCGGCGACCGGGCGCGCGCCCGCGAGCAGCCGCTCGAGCGCTTCATCGACCTCGAGCAGTCCCTTGTTCATTTGAATCCGTTGTAGCTCAGGATGAAATCTCCGATTCCGTCGTAGTCGCTCAGATCGAAACGCGGCAGCCGGGTGTCAAGCGGCGCGTCCGCGGCGATGGCTACGACGTGCTCATCTTCGGGGTGCAGCAGCGGCTTCGCGTTTGCCTTGCGCCAGATCTCGAGCTTCGGCATGGCGTAGTGCTTGTAGCCCTCCACCAGCAGCAGGTCGCAGGGCGAGACGCGCCCGATCTGCTCCTCGAGCGAAGGCTCGGGCTCCCCGCGCAGCTCGTGCACGACGACCCAGCGTTCTTCGGACACGACCACGACCTCGCTGCAGCCCGCTTCGCGATGGCGATAGGAGTCCTTTCCGGGATGATCGACGTCGAAGCTGTGGTGCGCGTGCTTGATGAGCGACACCTTCAGTCCACGCTTCACGAAGCGGGGGATGAGCTGCTCGATCAGGGTGGTCTTGCCGCTTCCGGACCATCCGGCGAACCCGAATACCTTCATGCCGACCCGTGCCGGCGGCCAGCGCCGCCGCGAAAAGCGTCATTGTATCAGGGCGTCATTCCCGCGCGGATATAGCGAGATCGCGATCACGCCCCGGGAGCGCCTGCGTTGGGAAAAAACAGCTGCTCGCCGCCGATCTTGTACCCGGCGATCGCTCTCTGACCCTCGGGCGAGACGATCCAGTCGACGAAAACCTGGCCGAGCTCCTTCTTCACGCTCGGATGCCTGGCCGGGTTCACCAGCATGATCCCGTACTGGTTGAACAACCGCTTGTCGCCCTCTACGGCGATCGCAAGGTCTCCGCGGTTCTTGAACGAAATCCAGGTGCCGCGGTCGGCGAGGATGTAAGCGCTCATCGCCGCCGCGGTGTTGAGCGCCGGGCCCATGCCCTGCCCGGTGTCGCGGTACCACGGGCCTTTTTCCTTTTCGATGTCGATGTTCGCGGCCTTCCACAGACCGAGCTCGGCGATGTGCGTCCCGCTCCGGTCGCCTCGCGAAACGAAAGGCGCACCCGCGGCCTTGATTTTTTGCAGCGCTTCGAGGATATCCATGCCCCCGGCGATTCTCGCAGGGTCCGACTTCGGCCCGATCAGGACGAAGTCGTTGTACATGACGGGATAACGCTTCACGCCGTGCCCTTCGGCGAGAAACTTTTCCTCGGCCGATCTGGCGTGCACGAACACCACGTCTGCATCGCCCCGGCGGGCGAGATCGAGGGCTTGCCCGGTGCCGAGCGCCACCACCCGCACCTGGATCCCGGTCTTCTTCCGGAAAATCGGCAGGATGTGGCCGAACAACCCCGACTGCTCGGTCGAGGTGGTCGAGGCGACGACGATAAACTTGTCCTGCGCGCCTGCGGGCAAGACGGCAAGCGATGCGGCAGCAAACAGCAGCTTTCGCATCAGGCCCAAGGCAGCTCTCCTTTGATGAACGCGGCGGCCTGCGCCGACGGTTTGTTGAAAAATTCCTCGACCGGGGCGCGCTCGACCAGCCGCCCCTGGTCGAGAAACAGGATCTCGTCGCCCAGGCGCCGCGCCTGGCCGAGGTTGTGCGTCGCCATCACCACCTTCGTGCCCGCCGCATCGAACGCCTTGATCACCGACTCGATCTCGCGCGTCGCGCTCGGATCCAGGCTGGCGGTGGGCTCGTCGAGGAACAGCACCTCAGGGTGAAGCGCCCAGGCCCGCGCGAGCGCGAGCCGCTGCTGCTCGCCGCCTGAAAGCACCCGGGCCGACCGGTGAGCCAAATGCGACAGCCCTACGCTTTCGAGCGCCTCGCGAACCAGCGCCCCGCGCTGCGGCTCTGGGATTCCGGCGATCTTCAGCGCGTACGCGACGTTGGCGTAGGCCGAACGCCGCAGCATCACCGGCCGTTGGAACACCATGGCCTGCTTCCTCGGAACGCCCGGGCGTTCGGGCGCGTTCCACTCGATGCGGCCCGAAGTCGGCCTCAACAGACCGTGCATCAGACGCATCAGCACGCTCTTCCCCGCGCCGTTGGCTCCCAGGATGATCGTGCTCGGCCCCGTTTCGATCTGGAGCGAAACCCGGTCGATGATGGTTCGGCCGCCGGCGGCGAACGAGACTTCCGCAAGTCGCAGCGGGAGGATGAAGCCCTGGTTCATCCGTAGCGCCGCTGCGCCAGCTCCTTGGTCAGATAGGCGGCGGCGTTCACGGCGATGACGATGGCGATCAGGATCATCCCCAGCCCGAGCGCGAGCGGCAGATCGCCCTTGCTGGTTTCGAGCGCGATGGCGGTGGTCATCACGCGCGTCACCCCGTCGATGTTCCCGCCCACGATCATCACCGCCCCGACCTCGGCGGCGGCGCGTCCGAAGCCGGCGAGGATCGTCGTCAGCAGCGAGAAGCGCGTGTCCCAGAGCAGCGTCAACGCCGCGTTCAACTGGCGCGCGCCGAGCGAGCGCAGCTGCTCCTCGTACTCGCGCCAGGCGTCCTCGATCGCCTGGCGCGAAAGCGCGGCGATGATCGGCAGGATCAGGATCGACTGCGCGATGACCATCGCCGAGGGCGTGAAGAGAATTCCGAGCGGGCCGAGCGGACCGGCACGCGAAAGCAAAAGGTATACGAGCAGTCCCACCACAACCGGCGGCAGCCCCATCAGCGCGTTGAGCACCACGATCACCGTCTGGCGGCCGGGGAACCTGCTCACGGCGATCGCGGCACCCACCGGCAGGCCGAGCAGCGCGGAGATCGCGACCGCGGACAGGCTCACGCGCAGGCTGAGGAGAACGATCTCGACCAGCTTGGAGTCGAGCCCTGTCAGCAGCGCGAGCGCAGCGTTCAGGGCCTCCGACATGCTCGGCTCATGACCAATCAGTGCTTATCGATGTTCACGAGGTTTACCCGCGCACCCAACCACACGAGCATGGTGCCGACAACCATGCCTACTAAATAACCGTACGGCAGTCCGACCGCTATTAATCCTACGAGCGCAGCGATGGGGAATTCCAAGCGCGAATCAGCCGTGTCACGGATGAGCCAGACCAGCGAGAGAGCCTCAAAAAGGAGCAGCACGCCAAGTATGGGCAACGGAAACGCCCGCACTACGTGATCGAACCCTGATCCGAAGATAAGCCCCAGCGCGACGAAAATCAGGCCGTAAATGATGACCGACCCGCCGGTGCGGCCGCCGAATGCGTAGTGGCCGGCCATGCCGCCGGAGCCATGGCACGTCGGTATGCCGCCCAGCCATGGACTGATCAGGTTCATGGCAGCGTACGTGACACCAATTTTGCGGATGGTCAGATTGCGCTCGGGAAAGAGGTCGTGCGCCAGCTGGCGCGTGGCAAGAACAGAGTTGCCCAGCGACAGGGGGATCTGGGGCAACGCGAGCAGCACAAACCCGGTAGCTATGTCCGACAATTGCGGTACATGAGGAGTAGGCAGGTGCAACCCCACGCTTGCTGCCAGCGAGCTTGGCTCGAGCCTGTACGCAGCAATCGCGAGCCCAAGAGCAACCACCGGCAAAGCAGCCGGCAGCCGGCGATTCCCCAAGAGCAGCACGACGATGACAAATGCGAGGCCGGCCAGGAGGTAACCCGTCATGCTCTCCGCACGGACATAGTTCTGCAAGGAGATCGAAGCGAGTTGCAGACCCAGCCCAAACTGGATGCCGCGCACCACGCTTTTGGGAACGATGCGCGCCAGCCACGTGAGCGCGCCCGATGACGCGAGTATCAGCATCGTGAGGCCGATTGCGATTCCCGCGCCGTACAGAATCTCCGGCGCAGTCTGTTGAGCGATGACAATGGCCGCCATCGCCTTGAGAGGCTGGACCGGCATCGGCATCCGGTAGGCGAGGCCAGTCAGGATTTGCATGGCGCCGAACATGATGAGC
>WNFV01010270.1_pt1 | contig 10226 bp, 8 predicted proteins | sample 5400101 | NCBI WGS metagenome assembly WNFV01 (sample SAMN13153361, study PRJNA577476) | soil metagenome | isolation source: 115 cm soil or saprolite under grassland replicate 1 | place: USA:California | collected 2016-06-15 | reverse complement strand
GACGATGAAGTAGTAGCGAGCCCCGGCGATCAGCATGATCAGCCACCCGATGACCCCGGCGAGCCACGGGCTCGGGCCCGATTGCGACAGGGTCTCCGCCTGCACCTGCTCGCCCGGCTCCAACACGGCTGGGATCGCCGCGTCGAATTGCTCCTTGATCTTGGCTCGTCGAAACGCCATGGCCCCTCCCGTGCCGGATTCCGAAGGGGAGGGTAGCAGCATCGGTTGCGTACGTTCGATGCCATCCACCTGGCGGTGCCCTTGGAGGAGTGCCCTACCCTTGCCGGAGACGACGAGGTCGTATTCGTGACAAGGGACGAGCCCCAAGCACTGCTGCTGCCGCTGTGGGGTTCGCAGTGGCTTGAAGCTCATCGGGTCCGCGCACCGTTCGTTTGCCGAACCTGAAGTCCCAGGTCAAGACGGGAAGTGGTCTTGATTGATCGGTGCCAGAACTGCCCTTGGCGGCTTCTCCAACCCGGTGCAATTCGTCCTCCGATGAGCAAGTACCGCCCGCCTTTGCACACGGCAGATCCGCGTCGACGTGGGGTCCGGAGCTAGGGAGTCAGAACCTCAGCCCAAGAGGGCAAGGATGGCGAGGCCCGCGAAACCCAAGCCGCCAGTCCGAGCCCTACAAGCAACAGGAGCGGAACCGACAGGGAGACAAGCTGGGCCTGCCTGCGGCGAACCCAAACGTACCGCTCGTGCGGGGTCATTTCCTTGAGGGCCTGTCGCTGGACGGCGGGTGCACGAGCCCAACCCTTGTTCCCAGGCGGTTCACGCCGGCCAGGAACAGCATCCCGCAGCCCATCCCCGCGACGACTCCAAAAGCCGTCCGGAGGGGGTGAGGGAGATGATGAAGCTGACGGCGGACCTGCGACCGCTCAAGTCTTGGCCGTGGCGGAAGTCACCGATTCGAATCAGCGAGGAGGAGATACGGGAACGATCAAAGGCCAAAGCCCTTGCGGAATTTGAGACCGCGATGGCACGGATTTTCGAGGAGGAGTGAGGACGATGGGACAGGGACAGGAACAGGAAGAAGCGCCGTTGCGTATACGAACGATCGGATCGCTCGTGCCACAAGTTGGTGACACGGTCGTGACGGTGGATCATGTGTACGCGCCAGAAGGAGCACTCGGGAAGTGTCATGGGCCCGGATGCAATCACAACGCACGTGATCGGGGATTCGTCGGCTTACCATCGTGGACGACGCGAAGGGAGCGGGGGCGCGAGTTCAACTAGAAGTGTACGAAGCACTCGAACTGGCGAACCGGCTGCAACGCGCCGCGTCGCTCGTCTTCGAGTTCCAAGAGGACAACCCCGATATCGAACGTGAAGCAGCACGCTTCACGGTGATGGAGGGTGGTGAAGACAATGTCCCGATCCCTTTATGAAGCTCGATGCCCGGCGTCGGCCTTGGCCCTGGAAGGAACACGACGAGCCTCAGCGTGAGTGGGGCGGGGTGGGTACGAGGAGATGAAGCCGGCATGGGTTGACGTCCAGTTAATCAGGCGGAGACCAGAGCTGGCAGACCATTCGCCCTCTGTCCCACTTGTTGACCATGACCTCCGACACCTACGAAGGGCGCATCTACTGCTACGGGGCAACTGCAGTGAGGTAACGACGCCTATCCATTTGCAGGCCAACTTAACCTTCCCGCGTCCTCCGAGCGGCCCGCCCAAACATCGGAGCAACTCCGCGGGCTCGAATCTCTCCGCGCTCGGAGGCACCTTGCAGACATCAGGGTCAGCGATCGGGGTCACTCGCGGATTGTAGGCTGCTCGGCCACAGCCGAGGCTTTGTCAAGGGGGTACTGTCTCAGTTTTGACGGTCCAGCGAGGATCAGGACGCCCAGGACGATCAGAAACACACCGCCCGCCGGGGTCATGACCGCGGTTCGGGAACCTTCACCACTGGCAGAGCCGTCCAATGAGCGAATACCACATAGGAGAACGCCATGTACAGGACCAGAAAATCAAGCAGGATAGTCGTGGGGCTCCTTCTTCCCGTTCTCCTGCTGCTGCAGGCTTGCGCCGCCTCCGAGACCGGCGCAGGGGCGGGTCCCCGGCGGGCCACGCCAGGCAGTGTAGAGCCGGGCCAGCCCAGCGGCTCAGGTGAAGGGCAGGCGCTCGGCGGGCTCGGAGAGCCCGTGCAAGCTTCGCCTGGACGGGTCACCATCACGCTCTCCGCACCCAGCTACGCTGGCGGGCAGGTCATTTCTGCCGTCATCGCCAACGGGCTCGACCGGACCGTCTATGCCGAGAACTCCAAGAGCGACTGTTCGATCGCAGTGATCGAACAACGAGAGGGCGTCACCTGGCAGCCGATCGTTGCATGCGGCCTGCGTTTGCCGCCGGTGACGGTAGCGATCGGCCCCTCGAGGGGGCGTACGGTCACGATCGATCCTTCGAGCTCCAACTTCGCGCCCCCTCTGGGTCAGCTCGAGGCGGGCACGTATCGATTGACCTTCACCTACCGAGCGAGTGAAAAGCCACAGGGGGAGGAGCCACTCGCGGCCCGTTCCCCCGCGTTCCAGATCACTTCGTGAGCCTGCGGGCACCTGAGCGTGAACTCAGTCACGCGCCCTTCGGTCGACCGCCCCCGACGGAGTTGCGAGCGGCCCCCCGCCATGAGTCGGGGGGCCGCTCTTCTCGTGCCTCGTTGAGCCTTGCTCCTTATGTCGCCGGAATGGCATTCCTCCAAGCCAAGTAGCATTGGGCGTCCCGTCCCCGCCCGAACTCGACGTACCGCGCATTCACGTTCACCAGCCCGGTTCCTCCGGAGAGCGCGTAGCCTGTCGTGTCGAACCACTCACCGCAGGGAGCGTTGCGACGGGTGGTGAAGTAGTCCCCGTATCGGGTCGGGTTGTGCGTCCCGGTGGCCACCAGGGCGAACGAGAAGGACCCTGGGCCAGGCGTGAACTGGTCCTTCATGATCACGCCCGTGGCGACAGCCGAGCCGCCGCCTCCCGCCATGCTCCCGAAGGCCAGGGACATGCCGATGTCACCGCGGTCGTTCACGGTGGGGTTCGGCAGTCCGAAGCAGTTGGTCGAGTTCCAGATGACCGGCTGCTGGACGAGCGTGAGGGACGTCTGGGTCGCTCCGATGCGAAATGCGGCTCCGTGGATGTGCGCCTGCGGATGGGACGCGTCGGCGGCGGTCGTCGCCCACACTGTCACGAAGTCGTTCCCGACAGTGGCCCTCACGTTGAACCCGACGATGTTGGCGGTGAGGGGGTCGGCCCAGTCCGCGTTGTTGGATCCACCCCGGCAGTCCGGGTCGCCGAAGGTCATGGCACCGACGTTGATGAAGGTGGAGAAGATCGTGCCGGAGTTGTCCGCCCAGCTGAACACTCGCCACTGGGACGTGGTGTTCACCCAGGCCATGTACATGACGTCCCGTGCGCCCTGGCCCGGGACTAGGATCCGCTGGCCGCCCGGGTTCGTGAAGTTGATGAAGCTGGTCCCAGCACTCACGCAATCGGCCATCTGGTCGACGTTGATCCGTTGGATCCAAGCGCCGAGCCAGATGTTCGCCGGGCGCTGGACCCGGTTGGCGTTCAAGTAAAGGAAGTTGTTAGACAGCCCGAGATGCGGGTAGTCGTCCAGCACGTTCGTGGCGCTCGGGTCCGTGTCGATAATGTAGGAGCAGTTGTCTGCCAGGTTGATGTTCCGACGCACGAAGATCCGGATGACGCCGTTGGTTAGCGCGGCGTTCACATACAGCACCGAATGGAACGTGACACCCCGGGAGTGATCGTAGATGACGTCCGTGTCGCCGAAGGCGATGGGCGCCTCCGCCGGCCCGGCGGGATACGCCGCGGCACAGGTGTAGGTGGCCCCGCCGTCGATCGAGAACTCCTGGTGCCGGAGGTTCCCGGTGTAGTACACGTTCCGGCCTTCGTTCGCCGCCGCGGGCTCGGCCAGGGTGCTGGCCGTGCCGCAAGTGTTGTTGTTCGCGCGATTGTTGAAAAGGTTCTTTCCGACGATGAGAGAACTGGGCGAACCGTGGAACCGCGACTCCGCTCCCGGACCGGTTTCCTTGGCGGTGACGGGGGGGAGGGCGCTCCGGCTCGCGGCGGGCTGGACCCGAGCAGCCATCTGCTGGCGGACCGAGTACAGCTTGTCGCTCATCGCCTTGAGCTGCACCTGCGAAAGAGACTTGCCGCGTCTGAAGTCCTTGGCCAGCGTAGAACGAAGTAGCCCGGACGTGCTGGCTTTCGCCGTGACCCTGTTGGCCCCGCCTCCAGCCCCTTGGGCAGGGGCAAAGCCGTACGCGGCCAGCCCAATCAGTGCGATCAGCCCGATCAGACGGACCCAGCGGGGTGCGGAGTACCTGATTGCCATATCAATTCTCCTTCGTTCGGTTCGCAATCACGGCCAGTTGCCTCTTTCATATGACCCGGTCATGCCCGGCTGATGGCGGTTGCTCCCCGCACCCACACCCCCTACCCTTCGAAGGAGATAGCAGTACTGTCCAGCCCGGAGGCGTGTCAAGGGAGTGGTGTCTGATCTTCCATCGTCTTTAGGACCTAGGAAATCGCAGCTCCTGACGTCCCCTCACGCCCCTAACCGGCTGGTATGTCCGGAACGAGAGAACGGTGGAGGATAGCGGCCGCGCAAGAAGCGGCTCAACCGGCCGAACGCCCCAACCAGCACGTGCTCCCGTTCTTCGCGTGCTCGAGCCGCGGCCGGGACTGCGGAGGGCTCCAACACGTCGAACTGTCGGGATCCGCCCAGCAGGAAAGGTGATCCGCTCAAACATGCGGTCGGACAGGAGCACTGGCCGGACCTCTCGCGGGTAGGCGTTCGCCATCGTCTGGCAGCGGAAACGGAGCGGACATGATCTAACGGAGGGGCGCGGGGCGGAGATGGGAGGGCCGTTCCGCGGCAGCACTCCGATCTCGGCCTTGATGCGGGTCGAGCTTCGAGCCTAGAGGTCCGGGTGTGGGGGACGGCTCACAACCGCCGACGCCTGCTGTCCACCATTTCCATGGCCCTCACAGGTCCGATGCGATAGCCTTCATGCTTCCCCTCGCCAAGCGCATTTCTCCGATCTGCCACACTGGCACACCGATCATGCCCTTAACGTTCGATTATTCGATCTCTCGCCTTGAGTATGCTCCGGTCATCGGTGTGGTCACCTTCGATTAGAGCTATAAAGTTTGCCCACTGGAACATGTAGGTCATGAGCAGCTGCCTTTCATTGGGTGATGCCACGCGATAGGCAGAGGCGAGATACCGCAGGCCGCTGTGAGCGACTTGCTGGATGCGGGAGAGCCTTTCTTGACATGAGACGCTAGCCATCTTCTACGTCCTTCCACTCATCTGAAGAGTGCAGAAGGGGGCGACCCTCAGACATTCCCCGAGCTGTCACCACTTGGGACGGGGGCTGTCAGGACATGACCATGGATGACGGCAAAGATCAAGATGATCACGTCCACCACCCCGCCCAGACTGAGACCGAGCCATCCCATCACCACGCCCGTCTTAGCCAACTCGATGTCCTGGCAGGCGCACCAAGTCTCCTAGGCCCGCTCGCCCGTCCTGATGGCAATGAAGCTGGGGACGAGCAAGCAGCACAGAAGGGCGCCCAGCAGGCCGAAAGCGGCCGCGGTCGATGCCTCGTCGGGCAAACCGAGCCGGACAAACCAGGGGTGACCAGGTCGCAGATCGTCCACGTGGTCGCCCGCTAGAAAGACAACGGCTCGTCGGTCCGAGTGAAGAGCAATACCACCAACAGGCACACGACCGGGAACACGATTGCATGGCCTGCGATCCCAACCTGCGTGGCGTTGCTCGAGACGGTAGGTCTTGGCTTGAGCCGCGATAGAAGACGCCTCCTGGGCATGCTCCCGAGCCCTTCCGTCCTCGCTTCGTCAAGCACGCCCCTCGCGCTCCCAGGACTCAATGCGGGGACTCTCGGGCAATCTCCCCACACGGATGTAATCCGGGCGGTGGAAAACACCATCGGTCGTAGCTGCCCCCCAAAATCGGCCATGCGCGGGATGGAACCCACGACTGCTCTCGGTATTTGATGGGGGTTCATCTACTGGCCAATGCTCGTCGAACGAGAGGAGCGGTGCCAATGACGTCGCGGACACGAACTCGGCTCGTCCTATTGCTCAGCGTCGCGGCGCTCGTCACCGTGCCGTTCATATCACTCGCGGCGCACGGGCACCAGAAGTCGTTCCGGTCCAATGTGGTCATCCATTACCGCCCGGCCAGCAACACGTTCGACGGCCACGTCGGCACTGCCCGGGTGTGCAAGGAGGGCCGGACGGTCCTGGTGCAACAGCTCCCGAGCAATGCCGTCGTCGGGAGCGACACCACCGATCACAGCGGCCACTGGGGTCCTGTCCCAGCACCCGGCCCAGGCACCTACTACGCCCGCGTCACACAGGAGATACGGGGTGGATATGGGGGCGTGGTGTGTCTAGAAGGGGTGTCGCACACGGTCACCGTGCCGTAGGCGCCGACACGTGTACATCGGCGGCCCGCCCGCACCGCCGTAGCGAGGGCATCACAGTTGAGTCGTGGCCGCACGCTACCCAGAGGCGCCACCTCTGGCCGGTAGCTCTGGACAGCGGTACCGGAGGAGAGAAGGGACCGACGATTGCAGGTCTCCTTGCGAGGAAGGACCGGCTATAGGCAATTTCGGCTGATCGCCGGCCTTCCGCCGGCTGTCCGCACCTTCTCGCGTGGCTTTATGCCGCTCCTCTTGGCGCTGAGCCTGCTAAACGGGTCCAACTACGTCTTTCACGTGGTCGTCAGCAGGCTCCTCGGTCCGACGCAGTACGGGGCCCTCGCGGCTCTCCTCGGCCTGCTCCTCGTCCTGTCGGTGCCCTTCGCAGTGATCCAGACGCTTGCCGCGAAGAGGACTGCCGCTCTTCGCGCCGGCGGGGACGGTCACGACATCCGAGTGCTCGCCGCCGGGGCGCTCAAGGCGATGGTCGCGATCGGCATGGCCGGGAGCGCGGGCCTCGCTCTGGCGAGTCCGATCCTGGGGGCGTTCCTCCACGTGGGGGTGGGCTCGGCGCTGCTCGTGGGCCCCTATGCAATGGTCTCGCTCCTCCTGGCGATCCCGCTGGGCGTCCTGCAGGGCCAGATGCGATTCCGGGCCTTCGCGGTTGCCACGGCCGTGGGCCTGGTCGCCCGGCTGCTGCTGGGAGTGGCGGTCGTTCGGATGGGAGGGGGCGTTCCCGGGGCCCTCTTCGCCACCATCGCGGCCCAGGTGCTGTCTCTGATGCTGGCGGTGCGCCTCCTGGGCCTGGATGTGGTTTCGTGGCGCCGAGCTCGCATGGGGCTTGGTCTCATCCGCAGCGGCTTCTCTACGGCCTTGCTCGGCCTGGCGGGATTCTGGCTCCTGGCAGAGCTGGATCTGACATTGGCCCGGCACTTTCTCGAGCCGCACGGGGCCGGGTACTACGCGGCCGCGGGTCTCCTTGCCCGCGCCCTCCTGTTCCTATCCGGTGCCGTCTCCATCGTGGCGTTCCCCATATTCACCGAGGCAAGGGAGAAAGACGAAGACGTGAGGCGATTGCTCCGTGTCGCGGTTTGTGTGACCGCCGCCCTCGTCGCCTTGTCGTTCACGGGTCTTGCCCTCTTCCGCAGCGTGGCGGTGGGCCTCACGTTCGGATCGACGTTCCATCCGGCGGCTGCCCTCCTCCCGACGCTGGGGGCCGCGATGGGACTGTTCGGGATCCTGAACGTGCTGGTCTTCTTCCACATTTCGGCCGGGACCCGGGCGCACCTCGTCCTGTTCGCCGCGGTTGCGCTGGAGACTGCCCTGATCACCGTGTTCCACGGCAGTCCTCAGGTGATCGGTCTGGTCGTGCTGGGCGTGGTGGCCGCGACCACGGGCCTGTTGTACCTCGCGGCGTCGGCAACCTGCAGGTGGTCTCCATCCCTGGTTCGTTCCAACGAGCCGACCGTCGCGGGATTGGCGCCCGAGGGAGAGAGCGGGCTCGAGGTGTCCGTGGTGATCCCCTGCTACAACGCCGGACGAGGCTTGCGAGCGGTCCTCGACGGCATCCATCAGCATCTGGAAGGCGTCGCCTCCCACGAGATCATCGTGGTCTCCGACGGAAGCACGGACGACACGGTCCGCGTCGCGGAGGAGTTCACCTCCGAACACTTGCGGGTGCTCCACTACCCGTCCCGAGCCGGCAAGGGTCAAGCGCTTCGGGTGGGTCTGGCCGAGGCGCGGGGGGAGCACGTCGCGTTCATCGACGCAGACGGAGACATCGATCCGGCCGCTCTCGGCCCGTTCCTCGCGCTCATGAAACTCTACAGCCCGGACATCGTGCTCGGTTCGAAGCGCCACCCGCTCTCCGACGTTGCCTACCCGGTGACCCGCCGGGTGATGAGCTGGACCTACCACAAGCTCACCCGGCTGCTGTTCCGGGTCAAGGTGAGTGACACGCAGACCGGGCTGAAGCTGATCCGCCGAGAGGTGCTGGCGGCCGTCCTACCCACGGTGCTGGAGAAGCGGTACGCGTTCGACCTCGAGTTCGTCGTTGCGGCGCGGCGCCTGGGATACCGGCGTGTGTTCGAAGCTCCCGTCCAGATCGCTTACCGCTTCACGAGCCAGGTGGACCTGAGGGCCACGCTGGGCATCATCACCGACACCCTCGCCATCTTCTACCGCCGATACGTGCTCAACACATACCGGCCGACCGACCGGCACCCGGCAGTTCGGCCGGTGCATCACAACGGGTCCAATGGCGCGGGCACGTTCCACTTCGACCGGACCCGGCCCTTGAACGTCACGGTTCCCGTTTCCTCGAACGGGAACGGCCACCATCCCCTTCGGATCCTCTTCGTGAACTGGAGGGATATCGTCAATCCCGACGCGGGCGGCGCGGAGGTCTTCACTCACGAAGTCGCGCGGCGGTGGGCGAGCCAGGGACACGACGTTGCGCTTCTCACGTCGGGCTTCCCGGGAGCAAGCTCGAGTGAGGTCGTGGACGGCGTGCGCGTGCTGCGGGTCGGTCGGCTCCGAACCGGATCGTTCCACCTCCTCGCGCAGAGGGAGTTGGCGCGGCTTCCTGGTTACGACGTCGTCATCGACGAAATCAATACCATCCCGACCTTCACCCCCCTGTGGCGACGTCTGCCCCCCGTCGTGGCGCTCATCCACCAGCTTGCTGCCGACGTGTGGGACGCGGAGGTCGCTCGGCCACTGGCCAAGCTCGGGCGCTGGATCGAGCCCCGGTTGCTTCGGCTGTACCGGGACATCCCGGTCGTCACGGTGTCGAGCTCCACGAAGGAGGACCTGCTCGCCCTGGGCTTCGCGGACGTGTCGGTCGTTCCTGAGGGGTTGGACGATCCTCCAGAAATCCCCAGGGTGAAGGAGCGTACCCCTACGCTCCTGTTCGTGGGTCGACTCGCGGCGAACAAGCGGCCGCATCACGCGGTGGAGGCCTTTCAAGTTGTGCGAGAGCAGTTGCCCGACGCGCACCTTTGGATCGTAGGTCGAGGACCGATGGAGGAGAGACTCCGCAGGTCACTCCCACCGGGAGCGGAGCTGTTGGGGTACCTCCCGCGGAGGGAGCTGTACGAGCGGATGGCCAGAGCTCACTGCCTGGTCGTCCCGTCCGTTCGTGAGGGATGGGGCCTGGTGGTGGGGGAGGCCAATTCGGTCGGAACACCAGCCGTCGGCTACGACGTTCCGGGGATCCGCGACTCGATCCGAGATGGTTTGACCGGCTTCCTGGCGGAAGCGGGTAATCCAGCAGCGTTGGCCGCTCGATGCCGGACGTTGCTCTCCGACCCGGGGAGGCAGGCTGCGCTCGCCGCCCAGGCGTCAGAGTGGGCCGAGAATCTGTCCTGGGACGCCACCGCCGACGAGCTGATGTCGGTCGTCCGCCGCCGGGCTTCTGATCCCACCTTGCATCAACTCGTGACCGCCGAGCCCTTCGTCTCCGGTGGCCAGCCTTAGCATCGTCATCCCCACGTTCAATTCCGCCACACCCCTCGGGAGGTGCCTGGCGAGCGTTCACAATCCTGGCATACAAGACGTCGAGGTCATCGTGGTTGATGACGTCGCTACGACGGACACCACGAAGGATATCGCATTATCGTACGGCGCTCGGGTCATCGTTTCCCCTGCGGGCATGGCGGAGTCCAGGAATGAAGGGATCGCCGACTCCGCAGCCCCGTACATCCTCAGCGTCGATTCCGACATGGTCCTCTCGCCCGGCCTCCTCCGGGACGTCTTCGAGGCCT
>WNFV01015752.1_pt1 | contig 10227 bp, 7 predicted proteins | sample 5400101 | NCBI WGS metagenome assembly WNFV01 (sample SAMN13153361, study PRJNA577476) | soil metagenome | isolation source: 115 cm soil or saprolite under grassland replicate 1 | place: USA:California | collected 2016-06-15 | reverse complement strand
CGCGACTTGTCCCACTCCAGGTCGAGGAGGGCGAGTGGCGCCTCGACCTCGACGCATTGAACGCGGCCGTCGGCGACAGCACGCGCGTGATCTTCGTCAACAACGCGTCGTTCCCGTCAGGTTGGGTTGCGAACAAGGCCGAGTGGGACGCGATCGCGTCGTTGTGCCGAGATCGCGATCTGTGGCTCCTCTACTGGGGAGGGTACGAGGGTGTCCTGTTCGACGGGCGCACGGTCCTGCACCCAGCGGGGCTACCCGGAATGCGCGACCGCACCGTCACCGTCGGCGGCCCGACGCTCGAGCAACGCATGATCGCGTGGCGCATCGGCTGGGTGGTCGCGCCGGGCGCGCTCGTCAACGACGTCGCCCGCGTCCACATCTACAACGGTCTGGTCGCGAGCGGCTTCAACCAGATCGGCACACGGGTCGCATTGATGCTCGACGACGATGGGCTCGCTGCCGCAAATTCGGAATGGCAACGGCGTCGCGACGAGACGTTGCATCAGCTCGACGGCCTGCCTGCAGTTCGCCCGGCAGGAGCATGGTCGCTCCTGCTCGACGTCGCCGCGCTGGGACTCGACTGCATGGACATGTCGCAGCGGTTGCTGGAGCAGAAGGTCGCCGCCACGCCGATGCGCGGCTGGGGCGGCGAAGTCGCCGAGCGTCACGTGCGCTTCGTCTTCAGCAACGAGCCCGTCGAGCGCCTCGCGCTGCTGGGCGACCGCGTTCGCGCGGCTCTCTAGTCCGGCGAGATGTTGTGGTTGAACCGGAAGCGGTTGTCCGGGTCATACCGCCGCTTGATTTCGCGTAGACGCTCGAACCGCTGCGCTCCGTACTCGGTCTCCATTCCGTCGCCCACCGCCTCGCTCGCGTAGTTGACGTAGCCGCCGCCGAGCGTCCACGGCGTGAGTGCGGACGAGTACGCGCGCGCCTGCGCAATGCTCCGTTCGTCGTCGCGCGCGTCGGCCCACGTGCCGATGAACGTGGCGTTGTAGCTCGCCTCACGCCCCGCGAAGGCGGTCGCCTCAGGCGGCACGCGCACCGCGGCACCGAACAGCGGCTCCAGCAGAATCGTCCCGTAGACGCCCTCGGGACGTATTTGCGCGACGGTGACGTCGATCAGCTCATCGGGCAGCGCGCGTAAAAACCGCCCCGACCAGTAGTTGCGCAGGCCGAACGGCATGCGTCCGAAGATCTCCTGCAGCTCCGGGTAATACATGGGACGGACGAGGTCGGCGACCGGCGCAGGGTCGTCCAGCAGCGCACTGATCGCATCACGGCCGTCGTCGACGTCACCGAAGTAGGCGACGGAGACCATCACGCCCTCCGCGCCCGTGGTGGCCGAGCGCGTGACGAGCCCGACGCAGGTGAGGTTGTCCGGCGCGCCCGCCATCAGCTCCCTCCACTTTGCGAGCGCAGCCTCTCCGTCTTCGAGCCCGTAGCTCAGCAGTCCGCCGAGAAGCCGGCCGACCGGATGGAGCTCAAATGTGAAGTCGACGACGACGCCGAAGTTCCCGCCCCCGCCCCGCAGGGCCCAGAACAGCTCCGCGTTGTCGTCGGGGCCGGCGGACACAACCGTGCCGTCAGGGGTCACGACGGTCGCGGCCAGCAAGTTGTCGACGGTCAGCCCGTGCAGGCCCATCAGGTGCCCGAGGCCGCCGCCGAGGGTGAGACCGCCGACGCCGGTGTCGCCGAACGTGCCTCCGGGCGTCGCGAGCCCGTGGCGCTGGCAGGGAGGATCGACGTCTTCCCAGAGCGCGCCGCCGCCGCACGTTGCCCGGCGCGCCTCCGAATCGACCACGACGCTCCGCATCAGGCGCAGGTCGACGACGACACCGCCGTCCCCGATGCAATGGCCCGCGACACTGTGGCCGCCGCCGCGGACGGCGATCGGGAGGTCGACTTCCACGGCGTATGAGACGGCCGAGACGACGTCGTCGACATCGAGCGGCCGCACGATCAGGTGCGGCCGCCGGTCGATCATTCCGTTGAACGTCAGCCGCGCGGGGTCGTAGCCGAAATCGTCGGGGGCGATGACCGGACCGCGATGACGCTGTCTCAGGTCCGCGAGCGAGTCGGTCTTCACACCGGGCGAGTATGACTCCTTCTACGCGGCCTCCGCCTCCACTTCCGCCATCTCCTCCTCGACGAGGAGCTGCGGCTGTGTGCGTCGCCGCAACCCGATCGCAGCGACGCCCAGTACCGCAGCGATCACCGAGACGACCAGCGCAGAGTGGAAGCCGTCCAGCAACGCCTGCTTCGAACCGTCGCTCCCGACGTTTGCGTTGTTCACGGCGGTCACGACCGCCAGCACGAGCGCCCCACCGAACTGGAACGAGGTGTTGAGCAAGCCGCCGGCGAGACCCTGCTCCATCGGCGCGACGCCCGCGGTCGCCGCGATGTTCAGCGGGCCGAACGCCAGGGCGAAGCCGAAGCCGGCCAGGATCATCGTCGGCAGGATCGCCGCCCAGTAGCCCGAGTCGAGCCCGATCGGCAAGAAGAGGGCATACGCAACCGCGGTCGAGCTCATGCCGATCGCGATCAGCCGCGTTACGCCGAAGCGGCCGACCAGAGGCGCGATCCGCGGGGCGAGCAGCGCCACGAGCAGGCCGCCCGGGAAGATCGCGAAACCGGTCTCGAGCGCCGACCAGCCGCGCAGCTGCTGCATGTAGAGCGTCGCGATGAACTGGAACCCGACCCAGCCCCCGAACAGCGTCATCGCGCCGAGGTTCGCGCGCACCAGCGATTCCGAGCGCAGGATGCCCAGCCGCACCAGCGGCGCCGCCGTGCGCTGCTCGCGCAGCACGAACGCGGTCAGGATCGCGGCGGTCAACGCGAACGAGCCGAGCGTGCGTCCCGAGATCCAGCCCTTGTCGGGCGCTTCGACCAGTGTGTAGACGAGTAGCAGCATCCCCGCCGTCAGGCTGACCGCACCCGAGAGGTCGAACGAGCGGCGTGTCGTCAGAGGGCGCGGGCTCTTGGGGACGAGCTTCGTCGCCGCGAGCAGCGTCACCAGCGCGACCGGCACCGGCAGGAAGAACGTCCAACGCCACCCCAGCTCCGTCAGCAGGCCGCCGAACACCAGACCGAGCGAGAACCCCGTTGCGCCCGTCGCCGTGTAGATCGACAGCGCCTTGTTGCGCGCAGGCCCCTCCGCGAAGCTCGTCGTGATGATCGACAGCCCCGCCGGCGCCGTGAAGGCCGCGCTGACGCCCTTGATGAAGCGTGTCGCGATCAGCACACCGCCGTCCGTGGCGATCCCTCCCAGGGCAGACGCGACGAGAAAGACGCCCAACGCAATCAAGAACACGCGCCGCCGCCCGAGCAGGTCGGCCGCGCGGCCGCCCAACAAGAGGAAGCCGCCGTATCCGAGCACGTAGGCGCTCACGACCCACTGCAGCGAGCTGGTCGACATGTCCAAATCCGTGCGGATCGAGGGGAGCGCGACGCCGACCATCGACACGTCCAGCGCGTCGAGGAAGAGGGCGCCGCAGAGGACGAGCAACATGCCCCAGGCGCGCCGGGACAGCTGCTCCGCTTGAGTGGTGCTGGTGTCGGTAGTCATGCACCGACTGTCGCGGCGGCGGCGAACCCAGTACCAGAGCGTCTTTATCCAGGTATCAGGGGCACCCGTCTCAGCCCTGACCCGCTTGGCAATACTGGCTCCGGTGGCAACGGCGCTCAACGGCAACGGCTCGAGCGAATCGCGACGCCGCGAGCTCGCGGCGTTCCTGCGCAGCCGCCGCGAACGTCTGAGACCGGAACAGGTCGGGCTCCCGCACTCGCGCCGCAGACGCACGCCGGGGCTCCGCCGCGAGGAGGTCGCGCAGCTCGCCGGAGTCGGCGTCACCTGGTACACGTGGCTCGAGCAGGCGCGCCAGATCAACGCCTCGCCGCAGGTGCTCGACGCGATCGCGCGGACGCTGCAGTTCGACTCGCACGAGCACGCGCACCTCTTCACGCTCGCCGGCCTGACCACGACAACGATCGCGGAGGAGTGCGACTCGCTCACGCCTGAGGCGCAACTTCTGGTCGACCGGCTCGAGCCCTACCCGGCGATCGTGCTCAACACCCGGTGGGACCTGCTCGCATACAACCGCGTCCACGCGAGCTTCTTTCCGCACCTCGAGGAGATCCCGCTCGAGGACCGCAATTGCCTCTGGCTCGCGTTCACCGACCCTGCCTGGCGCGAGGTGATGGTCGACTGGGACGACTCGGTCGCCGTGATGGTCGCCGAGTACCGCGCCGCCATGGCGGAGCACATCGACGACCCCGCCTGGGAAGCCTTCGTCGACCGCCTGCACCGTGCGTCGCCGGAGTTCACCGCGTTCTGGGAGCGGCATGACGTCCTCCGCGTCGTCAGCAACACGAAACGTGCCATGCATCCGACCGTCGGCCTGCTTCGGCTGAACTACACGAACCTCTGGCTCGACCACGGCCCGCGCGCGCGCATCGTCGCATTCACGCCCGGGGACGAACCAACCGCAGAACGCCTGCGGACGCTCTACCGCTCGCTCTAGCCCCCGTCCTGTCTACTGTTGGGCGGGGGCCTGTGGGTCAAAGCCGTTTCCAACGAGGCCGCGAGTTGGCAATCGACCTCGGCACGGCGAACACACTCGTGTTCGTGCGCGGCGAGGGAATTGCCGTCTTCGAACCGTCCGTCGTAGCGATCGACGAGGCGAGCGGCCGCGTCCTCGCGGTCGGAGAGGATGCCCGGCGGATGATCGGCCGGACACCGGCCACGATCCGGGCAATTCGCCCGCTTCGTCACGGCGTGATCGCCGATTTTGACATTACCGCCGACATGCTTCGCTATTTCATCCGCCGAGTCGGCGGCGGCGCCCTCTCGTTCTCACGCGTCGTGCTCTGCGTTCCGAGCGGCATCACCGACGTCGAGCGCAACGCCGTCGAGGAGGCCACGATTGCGGCAGGCGCGCGGCGGGTGTCCCTGATCGAAGAGCCGATGGCCGCCGCGATCGGAGCGGGTCTCCCGGTCGGGGAAGCACAGGGCAGCATGGTCGTCGACATCGGCGGCGGCACAACCGAGGTGGCCGTCCTGTCGCTTGGAGGCATCGTAGTGTGGGAATCGATCCGCGTCGGCGGCTACGAGCTCGACGACGCACTCGTTCGTCATGTCGACGCGAACGCGCATCTCCTGATCGGCTCCGAGACCGCCGAGGCGGCCAAGATCGCCTGCGGCGCCGCCTGGCCGTTACCGGAGAAGCTCGAGACGGACGTCGCCGGGCGAGATCGGATCACCGGCTTGCTGAGACGGACGACGATCGACTCGAGCGAGGTCCGGGCCGCGATCGAGCAGCCGCTCGAGACAATCGTCGAGACGGTCAAGCGGGCGCTCGAAGCCACGCCGCCCGAGCTTGCAAGCGACGTCGGGAACCACGGGATCGTGCTCGCGGGCGGCGGCGCGCTGCTCCGGGGAATCGATCAGCTACTCAGCTCCGAGACGGGCCTACCTGTGCTCGTCGCCGAAGCTCCACTCGAATGCGTCGTGCTCGGCGCAGGGAGCAGCCTCGAGGAGAGCGTCCTGGGAGGAAGAACGGCACAGCGCGGCCGAGCTTTTCGTCGACGGCGGCGGAGATGATCGCCTAGTCGGCGGTTCAGAGCGTCGCGTTGCCAAGGGTGCCGGTTAAGACGGTCGCGCGGGCGAAGCTGTGTAACCGTGCGTTGCCGCCGAGTCGGCGCCTAGGCGAGGTTGAAGCGGTAAACATGCACGTCGTGCGGCCCGAACCAGTCCTTGAAGCTGCCGCTGCTCACGTTCACGTACCGGAATTGCTGATTGCCGGGCTGGATCGGCGGCGGCAGCGGATCCTGCGCGTACTCGAATAGCACCTGTCCCGCGGTAAGCGCCCCACCTCCCTGTCTCGGGGGGAGCCCGCTGAACGTGACTCGGCTCGTCGATCCGCCCGTTCTCAGTGCGATCACGTAGAGCGTCGTCCCAGCTCGCCGGGCCGCCAGCTGCACGTCCGACGCGCTCGCGGTCACCACAGCCTGTGCGGGCTCGGCGGTCAGCGCAGGCAGCACCGACGGCGACGTCAACTCGACCAGCAGCGGCCGGAGCACCTGATCCCAGAAGGTCCAGTTCCAACCGAGCTGGGCATCGCGCGGTCGCATCACCTGGGTCAGCTGGCCGCCGAAGAAGATGAGGCCGCGCGCACCGTTCACGACGCCCTGGTAGGCCATGAAGCGCTCCTCCTGAAGCGTCGGGAAGCGCGGGACGATCTCGGGACGTTGCTGCCCTGGAGTCATCCCACTCCAGGCGATCTGAAGCGTCATCCACACCGGCTTGCCGCCGGCCGCCGTCACCATCTTCTTCGTCACGTCGCCGACGACGCTGATGTCCTTGTTCGGCAGGTCGGAGTGCTGCCCCGGCGGATACGCGACCGGATAAATGTCGGCGCCCGTGATGTCGAACGCGGGGCGGTACGGAGTCAAGCTCGCGGCCGTCCCGAGAGGCGCCTGTGTGATCACAACCGGATGATCCGGATCGACTGTCTGCAGCTTCGTCCTCGCACGCACGAGGCCGGCGGCAGCAACTCCGCCCCAGGCAGGCTCGTCGACTCCCTTATACGCGCCCAGTGCGGCGTGCGTCTTGAGCCCGTCGGCGATCCTCACCAGCAACTGCTCCTCGACCGAGCCCTGCGCCGCCGGCAGGTTTCCGGCATTTCCGAGCCGCGGCCAGCAATACATCCCGTGCGCACCGGCGGCATCCATACGCGCGCGCTCTGCGGCTATCTGCGCATCGATCTGCTGCAGGTTCCAGGTGCGCAGGCCGGAGCGAACGAAGTTGACGCCCGCGCTCGAGACCTCCGCCCATGCGTTACGACCGTCGCGTGTCTGACCGTCGGAAGCGGGAGCCTCGGACAGCCCGATCGGAAAGACCTTCGCCCCGCCGATCACGAGGCAGCCGGTTGCCGGATCGATCGTTACAGAGCTCATTTACCCCCGCCGCGGATTCGCCCGAGCCTCCGCCGAGTGACGTCGACGTCCCAGGTCGCGCCTTTCCGCTCGTACGCCTCGAGGGCCCGCTGGAGCTCCGCGCGCGCCTCGGCTGTCTCCCCGGCCAGCTCGAGGACTTCCGCCAGATCCTTGTGGGAATCGCCGACTTCGATCCACGAGTCCGTCGCGCGCGCGAGCTCGATGGCCTCGCGTGCCAGCGCTTTGGCCTCGTCGAACTGTTGGCGGCGAGCCAACACTCTTGAACGCACCGAACGCCATGTGATCTGCGGCTCGTAGTCGTTCTCCATGGCGACCTCGGCGACTGCCTGCGCCCACTCTTCGGCGTCGTCGTAGCGACCCTGGGAGTACAGCGCCTCTGCGAGCTGGCCGATCATCGTGGAGTAGAACCCCTGGTCGCCGAACTGCTTCAGTCGTTCCGCGCCCTCCCGGGCGATCTGCTCTGCGAGTTCCGGTCGCCCCGCACGAGTCTCCTGAAAGGCGTGGCCCAGGCCCGATGCGGCCGCCAGCAACTCGTTCCCGTATTCAAGGTAGAGCTGCCTCGCGTACTCGATCTCGGCCCGCCCCTCGTCATGGGCACCGTCGAGGCTCAAGTAGAGCGCGCGAGCCGTGCGCACCAACGGCTCGACCGATGTTCCTCCATGCTGGAGCAGGAGCTCGTCACAACTTCGCAGACCCTCCGCGACGGGCAGATATCCCCACGCGTTCATCAGGATCTTGATCCCGATAGGCATGAGCTGCAGCCTGCGGTCACCAGCGCGCTCCGCGTGCATCACCGCGGCGTCGAACGCAGCTTTCGATTCCTCGGACCTCCCGAGCCAGCTCATCAGCATGCCGGCGATGTACGACCCCTCGGCCAGGCCACGCTCGTCGTGACGTTCCTCGAGCTTTGCGAGTTGTTCCCTCACGACCTCAAGCGGCTCGGCGAAGCCGCCGCCCGCGAGTGCGCTGACCAGGACCGTTCCGATCAGCCCGCGTGACACGATCGTTTCGGCGCCGGCGCGTTCGGCGTCCGCGATCGCACCGGCGAACGTCGCCGACGCAGACTCCAGCTCGCCCGAGTCGAACAGAGCGTAGGCGAGGTGGATGAGATGTCGAAGTCGTCGTTCGTCTGCCTCTGGAAGGAGCTTTCCTCTGCCCGTCGCGGAGGGTCTGCGAAGTTGTGACGAGCTCCTGCTCCAGCATGGAGGAACATCGGTCGAGCCGTTGGTGCGCACGGCTCGCGCGCTCTACTTGAGCCTCGACGGTGCCCATGACGAGGGGCGGGCCGAGCTCGTCCCGTAGTCGGTAGCCCTGCTCGAAGTGGTACCCGACGATCTCCTCGTACTCGCTGCGGTTCGTCTCGAGCCAGCGGCCGAAACGCTCGTGTAGCTCCGCGCGCAACTCCTTCGGCATGCCGTCGTAGGCGGCATCGCGGATGAGCTGGTGCCGAAAGCGAAAGGCGTCGTCGCGCGGGAAGACGGCGGACTGGTGCGGCCGGACCAGTTCCTTACGCACGAGCGCGGGCAGGGACGACGCGTCCCCGCCGATCTCGACGAGGGCGGTGCGCCAGAACTCCTTCCCGATCACCGACGCGCGCTCGGCTGCGACGCGCTCGACGTGCGAAAGCTGCTCCAGTCTCGTCGCGAGCAGCGCCTGGATCGTCGGCGGGACTTCGACGTCTCCGATGTGACCGTTCTGCGCGATCAGCGCGAGCATCTGCTCGACGAACAGCGGATTGCCCTCGGCAGTCTCGGCGATCCGCCTGCGCACCGTTTCGGCAAGGCTCGCGCCCGAGAGCAGGTTGTCGATGAGTACGTCCGCCTCCTCGCCGGAGAGCGGCTCCAGCAGCGTCGTGGTCGCATTGAGCTTTCCGCCGGCCCAGGCCGGGCGGGTGTCGAGCAGGTCGGGCCTTGCCGGACAGAGCAGGAAGATCGCGGCGTTCCGGCTCCAGTCGGCGAGGTATTCGACGAGGTCGAGCAGCGTCTCCTCGGCCCAGTGCAGGTCATCCAGCACGACGACGAGAGGGCGTTCCCGCCCGAGCCGCTCGAAGAAGACGCGCACCGCGTGAAAGGCGTCCTCGCGCGACAGCGTCGGCGCATCTGCGAGGCCGACCGCGGCGGAGACGGCGTTCAGCAGCGATCGCGCCTCGACGTCCTGCTGCAGCAGCGCGCTCACATCTGCTTCCACTGCGAGCCCTTCCAGGATCTCCACGAGAGGGAAGTACGTGATGCCTTCGCCATACGAGAGGCAGTGGCCGCGCACGACGAGCGCGCCGTCGAGCTCATCGAGGAACTCCTGCGTCAGCCGCGACTTGCCGATTCCCGCCGGCCCGAGCAGCGTGAAGAGGTGACAGGCACGATCGCGCACAGCACGCTCATAGGCCTGCTTCAGCTGCGCGAGCTCGCCTTGACGTCCGACGAACGGCGCGTCGAAGCGGCGCGCGAATCCCGGAGCGTCGGGACGGACGCCCAGCAGGCGGTAAGCCGTCAGCGGCTCCGACTTGCCCTTCGCCTCGAACGGCTCGGCGGCCTCGAGCTCGAGCGCATCGGCCGCGAGCCGCCGCGTCTCCTCGCCGAGCAGGACCTCGCCCGGCTGTGCCGCCTGCTCGAGGCGCGCGGCGACGTTCACGGCGTCGCCGGTCGCGAGCGTCCCGCCTTCGCTCGTCACCACCTCGCCGGTGTTGATGCCGATCCGCACCTGCAGCTCGGTGTCGTACTCCGCGCGCAGTGACGAGTTCAGAACGCCAAGCTCCGCACGCAAGTCGTCGGCGGCACGTGCGGCGCGCAAGGCATCGTCCTCGTGCACGCGCGGGATTCCGAACACCGCCATCACCGCATCGCCGATGAACTTCTCGACGCTCCCGCCGTGTCGCTCGAGCACGTCGCGCGCGACGGCGAAATAGCGTTCCATCACCCGCCGTAGCGACTCGGAATCGAGCCGCTCGCCGAGGGCGGTCGACCCCGTCACGTCGCAGAACAGGATCGTGACGACCTTGCGGAGCTCGCGGACCTCGGCTGCCGCGAGCTCGGCGCCGCACGAGTCGCAAAACCGGGCGCCGGGCCGGTTCTCGTGTCCGCAGGACGGGCAGACGGTCACCGGCCGAAGCCTACGACTCGTGCTGGCACCACCCCAAAACACCGGGCTTCCGGCTGTTCGCTTCGCCGGAGCGAAGCTACATTCGCCGCATGCGTCGTCCAGAAGCTGCGCCTAACGCCGGCGGAGACCGACCACCGCCGTGTGCTCGCGGTGTTGCGGTACCTCGAGGCGCGCTAG
>WNFV01010267.1_pt1 | contig 10228 bp, 7 predicted proteins | sample 5400101 | NCBI WGS metagenome assembly WNFV01 (sample SAMN13153361, study PRJNA577476) | soil metagenome | isolation source: 115 cm soil or saprolite under grassland replicate 1 | place: USA:California | collected 2016-06-15 | reverse complement strand
TGCGTCAGGATCTGGGCGCCGACCGTCGGCGCCTCCGGCGGAAGCACCGTCGGCGCGTCCGGATCGAGGTCCCAGTCCTGGCAGGGGACGCCCACGATCGTGCGGATGCCGCTCTCGGGTCTGAAGTAGCTTCCCTGCACGTTGTCGATGAAGACCAGGTGGGGCTGGGCGAGCGCCGCCGGCCGCGTCACCTGCACCGTGTCGAGCCCCTTCACCCGCGCGGGGATCTCGAGCCCGATCTCGCGGCAGAGCCGCGGGGCCCAGGCCCCGGCGGCAACGACGACGGCGCCGGTGTCGATGCGCCCCGCGCTCGTCTCCACGCCGAGGACGCGGCTCTCGCGACGCAGAATCTTCGTCACCGCGGTCCACTGGAGTACCCGGGCACCGAGCTCGTGTCCCCGTCGCCGGAAGCCTTCGACCGTGGCGGCGGGGTCGGCGTAGCCGCTCTCGGGTTCCCAGGCGGCGGCGCCCAGGTCCTCGACGTTGGCGAAAGGCTGGAGGTCGCGGAGCTCGCCCGGCGAGAGGGCGACGGTGTTGATTCCGATAGAGCGCAGCATCTCGACGTTCTTCCGGAGCGCATCGGCATACGGCGGGGCGACGACGTTCACGAACCCCGTGTGGGCGAATACGGACGGGCCGCCCATGATCTCCGTCCAGTGCTTGAAGACGGGGAAACTCGCGAACGCGAGCCGCGCGTCCCACTCGTTGGTGTAGTGCATCCGGACGAGCGCGCTCGAGCGGCCCGAGGCGCCGCTGGCCAGCGCCGCCTTCTCGCAGAGAACGACGCGCGTGACGCCTCGCGCGGCCAGGGCATACGCGATGCTCGCGCCGTTGACGCCGCCACCGACCACCACGACGTCGGCGGTCTCAGCCACCGGGAGGGATACTCCTTTCGCCGGATACCTTATCATGTGGCGAGTCCGGCCGGCCGTTTCACATCCGGGCTGGGGCGGTGTCTGAGACCATGATGGGTGTACAACCGTTCGAGACCATCGTCGGCGCGCACCACGCGGAGATCTACCGTTATATCCGGCGTGTCACGTCACGGGCCACCGAGGCCGAGGACCTCTCTCAGGAGACCTTCCTGCGCGCCTACCGCGCCTACCGCACGCTCGGCCCGGAGGCGAACGTCCGCGCGTGGCTGTTCGCGATCGCGACGAACCTGACCCGGAATCACTTCCGCTCCGAGAAACGCCGCCGCACCGCCCATCTGGCCGCGTCCGTCGAGGGCCGCGAGGCCGACCCCGAGGGGCCCGAGGACGAAGCGCGGTTCCGTGAAGCCAAGACGCTGCTCGAGAGCACCGTCCGCGGGCTGCCCCTCAAGCAACGGCTGGCGTTCAGCCTGCGAAAGATCCACGACCTCGACTACGAGGCGATCGGGCGAAGCCTCGACTGCTCGGCGGAGAGCGCACGCGCCCACGTCTTCCAGGCGCTCCGCAAGGTCCGGCTGAGCCTCAACGGTCACGCACTTCCGCTCGACACAAGCCCGACGAACATGGAGCAACCGCGATGAGCCGTAAACCCCGAACCTGTATCGAGATCGAAGCTGACCTCGTCGCAGCGGCGACGGGAGACGCCGAACCCGGAGCCGTGCGCCGCGTCGAGCACCACATCGACGCCTGCGCGCCCTGCCGTGGCGACTTCCGGCGCTATCGCCAGATCGACGGCGTCGTGGGCGCGCTCCGGCGCGCGCCGGCGGCCGCCGAGAGCGTGGCGCGCGCTCGCGAAGGGCTCGAGTCGCGGCTCGCGGATCTGAAATCGCGCCTAGTGTCGTACCGGGTCTTTCCGTCGCCGCTCGGCCACATTCTCATTGCGCGCTCGGAGCACGGGGTGTCGCTCGTGGAGTACCTGGGCGAGCACACCGACGTCGGAGCGTCCCGCTTGAGCCGAGTCATCGGCGTCGACCCTCAGGAAGACGGCGCCGAGATCGAGACGCTCTACCGCGAGCTACTCGAGTACCTGCGGGGAGACCGCACCCGCCTGGAGTGGCCGCTCGACCTGCGCCTGGCGCGCAGCGACTTTCATCGCACCGTGCTGCAGGCCACCGCCGCGATTCCCTACGGTGCCGTGACATCGTACGCGGGCATCGCCACCGAGATCGGTAAGCCCGCGGCCACGCGCGCGGTGGCCCAGGCGCTCCGCTGGAATCCGCTGCCGATCGTCGTCCCGTGCCACCGCATCATCGGAACCTCGGGCGCGCTCACTGGCTACGCCGGTCATCAGATCGGGCTCAAGGAGCGCCTGCTCGCCATCGAGGGCGTTCGAGCGGTGGGGACGCGGAGCGCCTCTCGCGTCGCGCGCAACACGCTCTATCACTACGACCGCAACGATCAGCGCGAGTACTGCCTGCCGACTTGCGGCGATATCGCGCGCCGCCCGATCGGGCCTGTCACACTGCTGGCGTCTCGCGAGCTAGCCGGAGCTCTCGGGCTCGTTCCCTGCTCGGCCTGCCGCCCGGATCTCCACCCGCTGACGGTCTAGCGTCGCTCGCCGCGCTTTCACGCCAGCCTCGCCGCGGTGTCACAGGAAGCAGAAGGAGGCCGACATGCTTGGATTGCTCGAAGCTCGTCAGAACCGGTGGAGGCTCGTGTGCTGAGCGCGCTGGCTGTGATCGCCGTCCTGTTCCCGGCTGCCGTACTCACGGCGGTGCCGTTCTTCCTGACGTGGAGAGCGCGCACTCGTCTCCTGGCGGTCGCGCGACAGATCGCGGTGACGGACGCGGTCCACGGAGAGTTGGGCGCGATCGTTTCTCCGGTGGTGCGCCACCGGCTCTGGGGTCGCTGGCAACTCATGATCCCCGTGCCATTCGACGATCTCGACACCGTGACGCACGTGGTCCGGACCGCCTACGGCGCCTTCGACGCGCCCGAACGAACAAAACCGGGCCGGTTCGAGATCGTCCTGAGCCCGCAGGAAAGACCGGCCCCACGCAGGGAGCGCACCGTGGTCGCGGCGCGCAGGCCCAGAGGAGAGTCGGTGTCATGGACATGAACGTCTACTTCGCCGAATGGTTGATCAAGGAGCGCCTGGCCGAGGCACGAGCGGCGGGCGCGAGAGACGCGCTGTTCCACGCGCATCGGCCACCACGGCAGCCGATGCGGGTCGCGCTCGGTCTGGTCTTAATCAGGCTCGGCCAGCGCATTCTGAGCGGCCGGCGGAGCGCGGCCGACCCGCTGGCGGCTGGAAACTCGCTGCGGTTACAATCGTCGGGGGGAGCGACGCCGCTGGGCACCTAGAGGTCGCCAACGCCCCGGTGCTCGTACCATGCCGGGGCGTTTCGTGTGTGTCTCGCTAAACCCCTACTCAACGTAGGCGGCACCGACGCCTGGCTGCGGCTGGCGGTTCAGCGGCACGACGAACTACTCGGCGGTCCTGAAGGAGCGCGGTCTCAACGCTGCAGGAGATGCCGGACCACCTGCCGGATCTGGTCGAACTCGAAGGGCTTCTCCAGCGTTGGCACCCCGGCCTGCTGCAGGAACGCGCGCTTATCTGGTTGGAGCACGTCGCCCGTGACGAAGGCAACGCACCGCCGAAGCTCGGGGTGCCGACGTTCGAGCTCCGTGAAGAACCCCTGCCCGTCCAGGACCGGCATCTTCGTGTCGGTGAGAACCGCGTCGAATGGTCGCTGCTCGAGCTTCTTGAGGGCCTCCGCCCCGTTCAGCGCCGTGTCCACCTCGTATCCTTCAGCCTGGAGCAGGTCGACCAACACGCCGGCCACGTCCGGCTCGTCGTCGACGACCAGAATCCGCTTGGGGCCGAGCGGGGTCAGGCTCTCGTCTTCCCGGCTCTCGGTAGGGCCGGGCGCCAACGGTGATCCAACGGGGAGATCGATGACAAACGTCGCGCTTTCGCCCGGCGGGCTCTGGAGCCGGATGGTTCCCTCGTGGTCCTGAATGATCCCGAAGCTCAGCGACAGCCCCAGACCCGTCCCTTGTCCCGACGGCTTCGTCGTGAAGAACGGATCGAAGATGCGGTCCTGGATGTCCGGCGGGATGCCGGGCCCGGTATCCCCTATCGTGAGCTCGACACCAGGGCGACTCGGCGTCGCCCGCGTCGTGAGGGTCAAGGTCCTCGGCCCCGGCGTCGTGCGCATCGCGTGATGCGCGTTCGCCACGAGGTTGACCACGACTTGGTGGAGCTGGTGGGGATCCGCGTTGATCTGCGGAAGATCTGTCGCAAGCGCCCATCGGATCTCCACGTTGTCCGTCCGCAGCTCATACGAGAGGAGCTCTACCGCGTCCCGTGCGACCGTGTTGAGGTCCACGGTCGTCCGCTCGGGCGGTCGCTCCCGCGCCAGAGCCAGGAAGTTCCGGACGATGCGAACGCAACGCTCGGCGGCCTTCGAGATCTTCTGGGCCCGGACGACCGCGGAAGACGCCTCGGGAGACTTCAGGAACAAGTGGGCCTGCCCGCTGACGACGGCGAGCGGGTTGTTGAGCTCATGAGCGACGCCCGCGAGCAGCTGCCCCATGGCCGACAACTTTTCCATCTGGACCAGCTGCCGGGTGCGCTCCTGCACCCGCTCTTCGAGCTCTTGGTTCTGACACTGAAGGGCCCGATGCAGAAAGCGCGTCTGCAACAGGTTTCGGATCCGGAGAATGACCTCCTGCGCGTCGAAGGGCTTTGTGAGGAAATCATTCGCTCCGGCGAGCAAGGCCCGCCGCAGAGCCTCGCCGGTCACATCCGCGGTCAGGACCAGCACCGGCACGTAGCTCCCCTCCGGGATTAGCAGCTGGAGCTCCTTCAGGAGCTCGAACCCGTCTCGGTGCGGCATATGCAGATCCAGCAGAATCAGGTCCGGTTGGAATTCCGTGTACAGTGCGACCACGCGGCGCGAGTCCGTCGTGCTCTGCACCTTGGTGTACCCGGCCTGCAACAGCAAGCGCTCCAGCAGCCGCGCGTTCGCCTCCTCGTCGTCCACCACCAGGATCTTCGCGGTCAGGGGCGTCTCGTCGGGCATGGCTATCCTCTCTTCCCGGACACGAACTGGTCCACGAGCGCGAGGAGCTGCCGGACGTCTAACGGCTTGGTCAGATAGGCTTCGGCCCCGGCCGCCAGTAAACGCTCCACATGCCCCGGCGTCGCATCGGCGCTCAGAATGACCACCGGAATCCCTCGCGTCCGCGGGTCCTCAAGAAGTCGCTGAAGCACCTCGTCGCCCGGTACGTCGGGCAGGTGGAGATCGAGCAGGATCAGGTCCGGTCGGTGCTCTCGTGCCAGCTCCAACCCCAGTTGGCCCTGCATCGCCGGCAGGAGCGTGGTCTGGGGTCGACGACTCAGCACCTGCTCGACGAGGCGGAGATTGGCGACATTGTCCTCGATGTAGAGGACGACCATGCGACCCTCTTGCCGCTCTGCTTGAACGGTCGGCGATGCGCCCGGAAGCTTGAGAACGTCGACCGGGTCGGCCGTCAGCGGGAGCTCCACGGCGAACGTGGAGCCTACGCCAACCTGGCTCGTCACATCCAGCGTGCCGCCCATCACCTCGACCAGATGCTTGGACAGCGCCAATCCAAGGCCGGTGCCTTCGATGCCGGTCCCTTCTGCACCGAGACGGTCGAAGGGGGTGAAAAGCCGCTCGAGCTTGTCGGGCGAGATCCCGTGGCCGGTGTCCATCACGAGGATCCGAAGTCGTCCGCCCGGTCGCTCTTCACACGACACCGCCACGGCCCCTCGGGTCCGGTTGTACTTCACCGCGTTTGAGAGAAGGTTCAAGAGGACCTGCTGCAGCCGCTGCCGGTCGGCCAGGACGTGCCGGTAATCACCGGCGACCTTGTCACCCAGCTCGATATCGCGCTGGGCCGCCAAGGGGCGGACGAGGTCGATGGCCGCGCGCAGAGTCTCGCCCACCGGGACCGGCTCCACCGAGAGTTGCAGGTGCCCGGCCTCGATCCGGCTGATGTCGAGCACCTCATTGATCAGCCCGAGGAGGTGCCGACCAGCCTTGAGAATGTGCGCGACACTCTCCTCCTGGTCCGCCGGGAGCGATTCCATCTCCAAGAGTTGCCCGAAGCCCAGGATCCCGTTGAGCGGGGTGCGGAGCTCATGGCTCATCCGCGATAAGAAGTCGCTCTTCGCCCGGTTGGCGCGGTCCGCCTCTTCCTCGGCCCGGCGCCGCTCCGCGATCTCGTGCTGCAGCTGCTCGTTGGCGTTGCGCAGCGCTAGCGTTCGCTCTTCCACGCGTTGCTCCAACTCCTCCGCGTGGCGTTTCACGCGCTCGTAGAGCCGCGCCTGTGCGATGGCGATGGCGAGCTGGGCGGCCGCCTCCTGCGCGATGCTGACCTGCTCGGGGGGGAACTGCCCGGTCGCACCACCGAAGCTCAGCCCGCCGATAAGCTCCCCGCCGGCGATCATCGGTACGACCATGTACACGTGCACATCCGAGGCGAGCAGCGCCTGCGCTTCGGCGCTCGGGGGTAGCGCGTCGACGTCGATCACCTGCAGCTCTCCGCGTTTCAAGGCCTCCACGTCGCCCATCAGCTGCAATGAATACCTGACGCCTGGCCCGACATGGACTCGGCTTCGGCCAGCTGCCGCCAGCCACTCGACCTCACCGGCCTCGAGGTCGAACATGTTCACGATCGCGCGAGGGACCCCAAGCAGGGGCCGCAGGCGCCGGACCACCGTCTCAGCGATTTCGACGGGTGGCCTCGCGGCGATGATGGCCCGATCAATTTCGTGAAGGATGCTGAGCCGTTCGGCGTACTTGGCGAGGGCTTCTTGACTCTGCTTCACTTCCGTGACGTCGATGGCCACGACTAACGACGCGCGTCGACCAGCAAAGTCCAGGGTATGAGAGACGATATTCACGTCTATCACGCGACCATCCTTCAGCCGATGCCGCCAGCGGCCCTCATGTCGTCGAACCTCGTGAACCGCCCCCTCCGCGAGGCTCTTCACGACTTGCTTGAGCTGCGGCACGTCCTCCGGTGGCCGGATGTCGCTGAGGCGCATGCGGAGGAACTCTTCACGCGAATAGCCGTAGTGCGCGACCGCCGCGTCGTTGATCTCTAGAAAAGACATCGTAGCCAGGTCGTAGACCCACATAGGCAGCGGATTGTCAGCAAATAGAAGACGAAAGCTGGCTTCGCTGTCGCGCAGCGCTCCTTCGGTTCGCTTCTTTTCCGTGATGTCGCGCAGAAACGCGCTGAAGGCAATAGCCCCGCCGACCCGCAGCGGGGTGATCGCCAACTCCACGGAGAACTCGGTGCCGTTTCGGTGCAGCGCGCTCAGCTCGATCCGTCGGTTGAGCACGGGGCCTTCGCCAGTCGCCAGGAAATGTCTCAACCCGCGTTCGTGAGCCTCACGATAGGCTGGCGGAATGATCGTTTCGGATAGGAATCGACCGCGGATCTCCTCCGCGGACCAGCCCAATAGACGCTCCGCCTGCGGGTTCCAACTTGTGATCCGGCCATGGGCATCGATCGTAATGACGGCGTCCAGAGCATGAGACACGATAAGGCGCGAGCGCTCCTCGCTCTCCCGCAACGCCTCCTCGCTCTTCAGTCGTGCCGCGACGGCGTCGGCACGCTGACGCGCCGCCTCCACCATTTCCCCCTCGACGGCGGCGATTTCGGCGATCCTCGATTTTTCGCTCAGCGACGGTATTTGGCCTTGCCCGAGCGCGCGGGCCGAGATGGAAAGCGATTCGATACCGCCCGCAATCCGCCGGCCAAACACGGTGGCGAACGCGCCCGCCAACAACAGGAACAGGGACCCGCCGCCGATAATGGCCCATCGGGACGTCCGTCCTGGGGCCTCCACAACCGCGATGGGCACTCCGAGACCGACCGTCCAACCAGAGGGGCGAGACCGTCGGTAGGCGCCATACACGGCGACGCCGTCCTTCGTGACGGCGCGGTTCGCGCCTTCCTCGGACTGGCGGCTCTGAGTCACGAAGGCGGCCGGGGCAGGCTTGCCAAGCCACTGCTCGATGCCGCGCGTGCGGGCCAGGATGGTCCCTTGTCGGTCGAAGATCATAGCGACCCAATCCGGCGGCAGCTTGCCTTCGGACAGGAGAAGACTCAGGTTTCCCACATCGAGCCGGGCTCCGAGCGCATATTTGAGCGTTCCGCGCCGCCGCACCGGCACCGTAAGGCCAACCGTCGGCACTTTGAGCACGAGGCCAGTGAAAAGGTTCGAGATCGCGGGCTCGCCGGTGTCGAGGGTGTGGCGAACATCCTCGAGATGTCCGATGGAGGGCAGCTGAGCGCCGAAGGGACGGTACACGTTGATGAGCTGTTGGCCAGAGAGATCGGTCAGGTTGATCGTGATCCAGCCTGGATGGGTCGCCACCACCCGCTGAGCCTCTCTATAGAATAGTTTGAGGTCTCCGGTATCGAGGTGTTCGGAGGTCGCGAGCGCCTGCAGTGCTGAAATGGACGACGTGAGTTCGTGATCGACCGCGACGGTGAGAGCGCGGACCGTATCTCGAAAGCTACGTTCGAGCGAAGTCTGTTGCTGTTTTTCAAGGAGCGCCGCGATGATGACCGCGAAGATCAACAATGGAACCACGGAGACGAAGACGAGACTCGTCAGATGGAAACGAAGGGTCCTCGGCTTCGAGGGTGCCGCCGTCACGCCCTACTCACCAATCAGAACGGAATACCCCGACGTCTTCGTCAAGCATTAGCGCTGGCCGGAGGCCCAAGACTATGCGGGCGGTCGCGCGTTTCTCGCGCATCCCTCTCGAATGCTCGGCAATCGCAGCAACCCTCCCATTTAATTACAATAGCTGCTGGCTGCTGCCTTTCTTTCGATCTTTTTTATGCATGGCGTCGGTTCAGACACTCTCAAGCCCGGGGCAAGCTGGAACTGGGAACGAGCCCCGAGATTGACCGCGACGCTATCGTGGGCCCCTCGCCCGTTAGGCATTAGGCTCCATGGTCGGCTTGGGCATTGGCGATCCGGCGACCACGCGGAAGGGTTGGAAGTGCGGCGTTGACCGGATCGTCGTCAGCCCCGACGGCAACGGCTGGCGGTTCGAGGCCCCCGCTAACTTCGGGGCCTCCCTGCACAGTCCCCAGGTTGCGCGGGCAAAACGCGAGCTCGAACCACGGTTCGTCTACCTGCTCACGAAGCCGTTGATCCGATCGATCTCCCGCGCAGCCTTCGCGCGTTTCGCGGGCGGCCCGTAGCCACCGCCCCCGGAGGACTCGACCAGGAACACGTCGTCCTTCCGCACGAGAACCCCGACTTCCTTGGTCTTCAACACGCGCGTCGGACGACCGCGCGATAGGAGTCGGTAGCGGTGCGGGAGACCGTCCTTACCGCCGAGAAGGCCATACGGGGCGTGGCGCACTCCATCACCGGCAGTGTTCGCGACCGCCGGCTCCTCGATGTCCACGCGCAGGCGCAACACTGCTCCGACGCCGCCGCGGTGCATGCCGTCACCGGCGGAGTCGGTCCGGAACTCGTGGTGCTCGAAGGTCAGGGGAAAGCGTGCCTCCGCCACCTCCACGCTGCCGAACTTGATCCCGCCGGCCGCCTGCCCCTCGCCCGCCGTCTCCCATCCGTCACCGACGGCCGTCGCGCCGCCGCCGGGGCGGGCGTGGAACATGTGCCAGATGAACGGCTTCCGCGTACGTGGATTGACGCCCTTGATCGCGATCCGGAAGCGCCGCCCCCACCCCGCGATCGCGCGCTCCGGGCAGGCCGGCGCCAGCGCCCGGATGATCGCCTCGGCGATTTCCTGGGCGCAGTGGTTCGTCGCGAGCGTCACGGGCGCCGGCGGGTAGGGCCAGACGATCGTGCCCTGCTTCGCGATGACCCTGACGGGCCTGAACGTTCCGGAGTTCTTCGGCGTCCGCGGGTCGATGAGGTAAGCGAACGCCATGTGCACCGCCGACATCGTGTTCGGAAACGACGAATTGATGAAGCCGGTGACTTGAGGATGGGAGTCGCTGAGGTCCACCGTGAGCGCGTCGCCCCGCTTGGTCACGGTCGCGCGGATCCAGATATCGGTGAACCCGTGGCCGTCATCGTCCAGGATGGTCTCGCCGCGATACACCCCGTCCCGCCAGGTCTCCACGCAGCGCCGTGCCTGGAGCTCGGCGCCGTCCAGGATCTCGTCCACGGCCGCCAGGACCGTCGCGGCGCCGTAGTCGCGGATGAGTGCCAGCAGGCGCCGCTCGCCGACGCGCGCCGAGCCGATCATCGCCCGGAGGTCGCCCATGAAGTCGTGCGGGTGGCGCACGTTCGTCGTGATCATGCGGAGCACGTCGTCGCG
>WNFV01031819.1_pt1 | contig 10235 bp, 9 predicted proteins | sample 5400101 | NCBI WGS metagenome assembly WNFV01 (sample SAMN13153361, study PRJNA577476) | soil metagenome | isolation source: 115 cm soil or saprolite under grassland replicate 1 | place: USA:California | collected 2016-06-15 | reverse complement strand
ACGACCACGACGTACTATTACGCTAACTACCGCTGCCCAGGCCGGCATAGTATGCGGGTGAACTCGGCCTGCACAATGAAGCCGATCAAAGTCAGCGCCCTTGATGAACGCACCTGGGAGTGGGTCAAAGAGGAAATAGCAAACCCGGTCATTCTTGAACGCAAGCTTCGGGAAATTCAGAATGAGCAACGAGACAAAAATAGTGGAAAAGCTGAAATTGCGGCAAGCCTGCAACACAGTAAGGCAGGCATTGAAGAGGAATTGAAGCGACTCGCCACGCTCTATGCGAGACGGGCGATGCCCGAGCATATCTTAGACGAGTTGATTGGACAGGAAAACCATAAGCTGCAACTGACCATTGCTGAAATAGAACGCCTATCAACAGAACTGATGACACCGCTCAGTGATGAGACCATCGATAGCCTGGTTGCCTTCTCTACGGATTTCGCGGAGCATCTGGAGGCGGTTGAGCAGTCGTTTACAGGGCGCAGAACCGTCATTGATGGCTTGGATGTGCGGGTACAAGTGGTTCGGATCAACAATGTGTTGCACCTGCGCTTAAAGAGTGTTTTACGACCTGATGGTGTTCTGCGAACTCTGTTTGTTTCTTCTTCACCATAACCATGTGCTTGATCATTGCGGGCTCCTTTGCAGGCTAGTTTGCAGTCGGCAGGTTTTACTCAGTCTCGTCATTCGCCGCCCGTCGCTCATTGCTCATCGCTCAGCACTCGTCACTCGTCACTCGTCAGCTTCTTGCTCAAATAGTACCGATTGTAGCGACCGCCGATGCCCTCGAAGATGCCGAAGACAGTGTATCCGAGCTTTTTGTAGAACTCGGGCGCCTGGAAATCGTGGGTGTCGAGCAGCACCTGGGCGCAGCCACGCGCTCGGGCGGCCTGCTCAGCCGCCAGCAGCAGCAGCCGGCCCAGGCCCTGGCCGCGCAGATCCTCGCACACCCACAGATTCTTGATCTCCAGGTAGCCACCCCACATACCGCCGTTGATCCCCGCCACAATCTGCTCATCATCGTCGCGCACGAAGATCGCCAGTGGATGCCAGTCAACAATCCCGGTAACCGCAACATTGTAGGTGTTGATCTGATCTTCCAGGAAGTCGAGATCGCGCTGGTCGGGATGCTCTTCGATGATCAATTTGGGCATGTGCATTACATCGTCCTTTGCTCTCGGGCTTCACACCGCTTGCAAGGCCGATCAACGCGCAGCGGTACTTTCCTTTTTTGTTCTTGACGTTGCTGATTGCGCCTGGCCGGGCGCAACCAGCAACGTCAAGAACTTCTCTAGATCAAGGCGCTTGGTAGGCCCGGTTGCTATCCCACGTAATCGTACCACGCCTGACTCAGGCGTTCTGCCCAGCCAGGCGCACGACAAAAGCGGCATGTTCTTCATTATTAAGCGTGCTTTGCTGGGTTGCGAGCACGCCCGCGAGATCGCCTTTGAGCAGCGCCGGAACATTCAAGCATAGACTGGGGAAAACACGGCTGTGAATGATGCCGTTTTCATCACGCATCAGGTGCTGGTATTCGCCTTCGTGTAGCTCCCACCAATCGATCTGCTGATCGTAGATGCGCCAGACCATGTATTCTTGAACCATATTGCGCCGATAGGCGTGCAGCTTGTCGTGTAGATCGTACGATGCGCTGCTGGCCGCGATCTCGATCACGAACTCAGGTGGGCCTTCGATGTAATCATCTTCGCTGACGTGCGAGTGGCCGCCGACATCCGGCTCGATTCTGAGTAATGCATCCGGCTGAGGCTCATTATCGAGATCGAGGCGCACAGTTGCATTATCAGAAAGTTCAACCCCTGGCGTTGCAGCGATATACATCGCCAACCAGCCAATAATCATTCCATGTGGCTTGCCGTGGCTTCTGTTTCGAACTGGCGATCCCATATACACCACCCCTTCAATCAGCTCAGCCTTTTTCACCCAGGGCATCGCCTCGTAGCGGCGCTCGAACTCCGCGCGCCGCAGGTGGTCGCCGCTTTCCAGGGGTGGCGGGGCCGGCACCATAGCACCGGCGTTGATCATACGCGAAGTGTTTATGTTGGTTGCCATACGCTAACCTCTGTGGAATCGCCGCCGGCGGGCTAAAGCCCTCGGCTCGCGTTACGAAGGCCACCTTCGTGGCCTGGGGAAATTATTCCTGTATGCGTCCTTACTTCACACTGCTCTCGACGTTGAGCGGCTGGCCCCAGGCATCCTGAAACGCCAGCTCGTCGATGCCCTTGCGTTGCGGCGAAGACCAGTCGATCGTCGGGCGCTTGATCGCCGGGTCTTCGTAGCCGAGCCGGCACAGCACCATCAGCTCGAAGCCCTCGGGAACCCCTAGCAGCGCGCTGGTCAACAGCCACTTCTCGGGGATCTCCTGCGGCGTCGAGACGAACTGGAAGCCCATGCCAAAGGATGTGGCGGCCAGCCAGATCGTCTGGATCACTGCGCCGAGCGAGATCAGCGTGTACAGGCCGGTCAGCTCAGCCGGCTTGTAGACCTCGTGCGAGAGCGCGATGCCCAGCAGCATGGGCGAGTTTTCGACCAGCTTGCGGGCATCGTTGCCCAGCACGTTTGGCACGCGGAAGCTGTTCATCATCGCCGCGCCGCGCTCGGAGAAGATATACTTGGCGAACGGCTTCAGCACCGAAGGGATGTTGTCGATGTGAATGCCATCCTTGCTGGCCGTAACCTCCTCGGGCGTCAAGCGGAAGTAGCGGCGGTACTGCTTCCAGAAGCGGCCATCCTCCATCAGGTCACGCATCGACTCGCCGGCGATCCGGCCGAGCGCGTGCCGCCGCTCCAGGTCTTCGACCACCACAAAGCGCCAGGGCTGCGAGTTGAAGTGCGACGGCGCGCGGGTGGCCAGCTCTAGAATGGCGCGCTTGTGCTCGGGGTCGATCGGCCGGTCGGCAAAGGCACCGTTGGTGGTGTGGCGCTTGCGGATGGCCTCAGAAAGCTCCATGTATACCTCATAGTTAAGGGTTAGGGGTTAAGGGTTAATGTCAATGATCCCAGTGTATTCAATGCGTCTAACCCTTAACCCCTAACCCCTAAGCACCGTACGGCACCCAAATATTCTTCACCTGCGTGGCGTGGCGCAAGAAGATCGCGCTCGCGCGCGGGTCAGGGTGCAGCCAGTCGCGCTGCTCGCCATTGCCGACCCAGGTCTGCTTCAGGTTGCTGATCGAGGCCCGCTCGACCATGGCGCTGCCCTCGCTGCCGCCGAAGTACCACAGCGCATCCACATCGTTATGCTCGGCCAGCACCTTTGCCAGCGCATCGCGCGCGCCGGTGACGATGTTGACCACGCCGCCGGGCAGGTCGCTGGTGTCCAGCACCTGGTACAGGTCGGTGGCCGAGAGCGGGTGGCGCTCGGAGGGCAGCAGCACGATCGTGTTGCCCATGCCGATCGCGGCGGCCATGCTGGTGACGCAAGCCAGCAGCGGGTACCCATCCGGGCAGGCGATGCCGATCACGCCGAGTGGCTCGGGCACCGCCAGTGTGACAGTGCGGGATGGCGTGCCATGGACTGCGCCATCGTACTTATCGGCCCAGGCGGCGTAGGTGAACAGCCGCTCGATCGCCGCATCGACCTCCTGGGTGGCCGGCTCGGCACGGTAGCCGGCGGCGGCGCGCAGCCGCTGGGCGAACTCGTCGGCGCGCGCGCTCAGGTTCTCGGCGATATAGTACAGGATCTGCGCGCGGTTGTGCGCCGTCTGCCCGGCCCATCCCGCCGCCGCGCGCGCCGCCTCGACGGCGTTGCGGATGTCCTTGCGATTGCCATCGCCAACCTCGCCGATCAGATGGCCGCGCGCATCGTGTACCGGGCGGCTGTAGCCCGAATCCGGCCGGGCCTGCTTACCGCCGATGTAGTGCTTGGGCGTGCGATCGAGCGCGGGCAGGACTGAGGACTGAGGACTGAGGGCTGAGTGACCGTTGCCGTTACGAGTGGCCGCGATATTTGGAGCGTCGGTGCCACCGTAGATGAGATCGTCGTCGTTCGTCGTTCGTCGTTCGTCGTTCGCCGGCTTGAGGTACTCGTACAGCCCTTCCTTGCCGCCCTCACGCCCAAAGCCGCTCTCGCGGTAGCCGCCAAAGCCGGCCGCCGCATCGAACATGTTGGTCGAGTTGATCCAGACTACGCCAGCCTTGATCTTGCGCGCGATATCGAGCGCCAGGTTGATATCCTCGCTCCAGACGCTAGCGGCCAGGCCGAAGCGGGTATTGTTCGCCAGCGCCACCGCCTCGGCCGGCGTGCGGAAGGTGGATGCGACCAGCACGGGCCCGAAGATCTCGACCTGGGCGATCGTAGCGGCGGGCGCGACATCGGTGAACAGCGTGGGCGGAAAGAAGTAGCCCTCGGTTGGGCAGGCCCAGGATGGCTGCCACATGGTTGCGCCCTCGGCACGGCCCTGCTCGACCAGCCGCTGGATCTTCTGCAGCTGAGCTGGGGCGACGATCGCGCCAATGTCGATCGCCTTGTCGAGCGGGTCGCCGACGCGCAGCTTCTCCATACGCGCGCGCAGCTTCTCGATCAGCCGCAGCGCGATGCCCTCCTGCACCAGCAGCCGCGAGCCGGCGCAGCAGACCTGGCCCTGGTTGAACCAGATTGCATCGACCACGCCTTCGACCACGCTATCCAGGTCGGCGTCGTCGAAGACTACGGGCCGACCTCGGTCGAGCCGGTAAACGCGATCTTGTCGATGCCGGGGTGCCTGACGATCAGCTCGCCGACCGCGCCATCGCCGGTGACGATATTGACGACGCCTGGCGGCAGGCCGATCTCCTGGCAGATCTCTGCGAAGGCCAGCGCGGTCAGCGATGTCCACTCGGCCGGCTTGAGCACCACAGTGTTGCCCATCGCCAGCGCCGGCGCGATCTTCCAGGCCAGCATCAGCAGCGGGAAGTTCCAGGGAATGATCTGGCCGACCACGCCGAGCGGCGTGTAGCCATCCAGCTCGGTCTCCATCAGCTGGGCCCAGCCGGCGTGGTGGTAGAAGTGCCGCGCCACCAGCGGGATATCGATATCGCGGGTCTCGCGGATGGGCTTGCCGTTGTCGATCGTCTCCAGTACGGCCAGCCGGCGCGCGTGCTTTTGCACCTGGCGCGCCAGCGCGTACATGTAGCGCGCGCGGGTGTGGCCGGGTGCCTGCGACCAGCCGGCGAAGGCGCGGCGAGCGGCGGCGACGGCGGCATCCAGCTCGGTCGCGGTCGCCTGTGTCAGCTTGGCGAACGGCTGGCCATTCGCAGGGTTGACGCTATCGAACAGCCGATCGTCGCCCGGCGCAGTCCACTCGCCATCAATGAACATGCCGAAGCGGCGCGCGTGCGCGTCGAGCCAGGCGGTGGCCGGCGCGGCGCTCTCGGGAGCCGGGCCGTACTCCATTGTTTTCAGAATTTCGGCGACGCGAGTTGGCATCGCTTGCTCCTTCGCGTGATGACGAACGACGAACGACGAACGACGAAAGTTCTGGGTTCGTCGTTCGTCGTTCGTCCTTCGTCTGTTACGCCATCGGGTGGCGGAACGAGGCCGAGTATTGGCCGGTGACGTGGTGCTCCAGCTGGCGCTCGATATCGCCCAGCAGCGAGCTGGCGCCTAGGCGGAACAGCTCGGGCGTGAGCCAATCGTCGCCCAGCTCTTCCTTGATCAGCACCAGCCAATCCAGCGATTGTTTGGCCATTTTGATGCCGCCGGCCGGTTTGAAGCCGACCTTATAGCCGGTGCGCTCGTAATATTCGCGGATGGCGCGCACCATCACCAGGCTGACCGGCAGGGTGGCGTTGACCGGCTCCTTGCCGGTTGAGGTTTTGATGAAGTCGGCGCCAGCCATCATGCACACCAGGCTGGCCCGCATCACATTGCGCAGCGTGCCCAGCTCGCCGGTGGCCAGGATGGTCTTCATATGTGCATCGCCACAGGCGGCACGGAAGGATTTGACCTCGTCGTAGAGCGCGCGCCAGTCGCCATTCAGCGCATGCTGGCGCGAGATAACAATGTCGATCTCATGCGCGCCGTCGGCCACCGATGCTTCGATCTCGCGGATCTTCAGCTCGAACGGGTTGAGCCCGGCTGGGAAGCCGGTCGAGACCGCCGCGACCGGGATGCCCGAGCCATGCAGCGCATCCACCGCCGTGGCGACGAAGGCGTGGTAGACACACACGGCGCCGACATGAATCGGGGGCACGCCCATGGCTTCGAGCAGATCGGCGCGCACAGGCTGGCGCGCTTTGCCGCACAGCCGGCGCACGGTGCCGGGCGTATCGTCGCCCGAGAGCGTGGTCAGGTCGATGCACGCAATCGCGCGCAGTAGCCAGGCCGCCTGCCAATCCTGCTTGACGCTGCGGCGGCCCGCCAGCGAGGCGGCGCGTCGCTCGACCGCGCTGCGGTTCACGCGCGCATCCTCGACCCAGCCGAGATCGAGCGGGCAGCCAGGGTTGCGTGGAATAGCTGAGGCGGGGGCAAACGCAACGCCGCGCTCGCCTTTCTGTTCTTTTAGGCGCGTTTGTGTCATAGCTTTGGCCCTTCTTTGCGCCAAAATTATAGCATAGATTAGTAGTTTTCGACCGGGGGAGTTATTCCTCCCCAGAGCTGTGGAAAAGCCGGGTGCACCTGGGCGGCCCCCCACGCCCATGCAATGGGTCGAGCCATCAACCTGCGGCGATTCGCTCCACGAAGATCAGCTCGCGCGGCGCATTCTCGCCCGGGATCTGGTAGTACGAAATATCCGCCACTTTGCCTTTGAGCGCGAGCATGGCGTAAGCGTGGTGGTAGAACTCGCCATTATCGCCCAGGCGGCAGCTCGCGCTCATGATCGGCGGGCTGCTCTGCCCAGCCGGCAGCACCATGGTCGGGTCGGGTGTGTAGGGATTCTGGGCCAGCAGCGTGGGGACGGCGGCCGAACCATTGCAACGCCCGCGTTTCAACCCGGCGTACTCGTCGTAAACGATCAGGTTGTGCTCATGGCCCCACATCCACAGCGCCACCTGATCCAGCACATCCGCGAACGCATCGTAGAGCCGTGGGTTAAGCGCCAGCGGCTTGCCATCGGGCGTATTGCCCACGCCGCCGGAGGCGCAGAACAGCTGGTGATGCGAGAGCAGGATGGTCTTGCGCCCGCCGGCATTGGCGATCTTATCGCGCTGCCAGGCCAGCTCCTGCTCGTCGAGGTAGGTCAGGTTCGAGATAACCGTGCCGGGGTCGGCATCGTGCAGGCCGGTGTCCATCGCCAGCAGCTGCCAATCGTCGTTGCGCAGGCAGAAGTAGCTGGCCGGCTGGCCGAGCTGGTCGAGCAGCCAGTAGTAGCCCTGCCCGCCCGAGTACATATCGTGATTGCCCGAAAGCGTGTAGATCGGAATATTGAGGCCGGCCGTCTGCTGGCAGACCGTCAGAAAGCGCTCTTGCACTTCGCGCGAGGTGCCGGAGTAGTAGATATCGCCGAGATGGATCAGCATATCGGGCGCCTGGCGGCCGACCTCGGCCAGCAGATGCCGCGCCGGCCCCTCGCCGGTGCCCCAATCGGCGATCAGCGCGATCTTGATCGCCGCCGGGTCGCGCCCGGTCAATGGCAGGATGTAGTCGTCGAGCGATTGGTAGCGCCGGTAAGGGATCGGGCCAGTGCTGAATAGTCGGAATTTCTCATATTCCAGAAAGCACTTGGCCCACAGCGGGTCGCAGGTCGAAAACTCGATCTCGTCTTTGAGCTGGGCCACCTGCTGATCATCGCCCTGCGCCTGGGCCAGAATCAGCTGAAGGTAGAGCTTGGCGCAATCCTCCACCGGTATGCCCAGCACCGATGGCGGCACCGGCTCGCCTTTGAGGATGGCCTCGGCGGCCGCGACCGTCTGGAGCATAATCGGCTCCTGCGAGCTTGGAACCGGCGGCTCGTCGCCCAGCACCTGCGGCTGGTTGGCGCGCTGCTGCGCCAGCACTTCGTCGATCGCCGATTGCCAGAGCGAGACCGCCGAGTTGCGGAAGGTTGGAAGTGGTGGCATTGCGTTCCTCCTTATGACTTCCCCTGCGCCACGATCCACTCGATCGTCTTGCTGGCCAGACGGTCGAGCGCCTGCACACACAGCGCCAGGTGCTCCTCCTTGGTGTCTTCGAGCTTGGTATGCGAGAGTCCGCGCAGGCTCTGCACGAACAGCATCACCGTCGGCACGCCCGCGCGCGATATCTCGGCCGCGTCGTGCAGCGGGCCGCTGGGCAGCCGGTGCGACACGCCGCAGACCTCGGCGATCGCGGCGTCGCAGAGATCGATCAGCTCGGGGTGGAACAGGATCGGCTCGATCTTCCAGATCCGCTCCCACTGGACATCAATCTTTTCCTCCTCGGCGAAGCGCTGGCTGGCCTGCCTGGCCTGGTCGAGCAGCGCGGCCAGCTTCTCGGCGCTCAGATGGCGCTGATCCAGCAGCTGCTCGGCCGTCTCGACCACCGAGGTCACAATCCCAGGCTTGCAGACCACCCCGCCGCTGGTGCAGACCGCGCCATCGCCGACGTTGCGGGCGATGTTGCGGATCTCCAGCGCCAGCTTGGCCGCGCCGGCCAGCGCATCGCGGCGCTTGTCCATCGGCGTCGAGCCGGCGTGGGCGGCCTGGCCGCGCCAGGTGATCCGGTGGCGCTCGACGCCGTAGGTGCCCAGCACCACGCCCAAAGGAAGATTCATGCTCTCCAGCACCGGCCCTTGCTCGATATGCAGCTCCAGGTAGGCGGCGGCGTTTTTCAGCTGCTCGCCGGCCTCACGCGCCTTGAGCAGATCGATGTTGAAGCGCGCCAGCGCAGCCGGTAGGCCGATACCGTCGCGATCCTTCAAGCCCTCCAAATCCTCGGGGTCCATCGTGCCGGCCACAGAGCTGGATCCGAACAGGCTGCGGCCGAAGCGCGCGCCCTCCTCGTCGGCCCAATCCACCAGGCGCACCGTGATCGGTGGCCTGCCCGCGGCGGCGATCCGGCGCAGCACCTCCAGGCCGGCCACCAGGTTCAGGCAGCCATCGAGCCAGCCGCCATTCGGCACCGAGTCGATGTGCCCGCCGATCAGCAGCTCGCGCTCGGAATCGCCGCGCAGCGTGGCCCACTGGTTGCCGGCCTGGTCGACCGTGATCTCAACCGGCAGCTGCTCCAGCTTAGCACGCATCCAGGCGCGCGCCGTGGCCCAGGTGTCGGTGAAGGCAACGCGCTGCGCGGGTATTATACAGCGCTCTGTGAGTTAAGAATTCAAAGTTAAGAGTTCAAAGTTATACTCAATTCAACTCTCAACTCTTAACTGGTATCTTCCGGCCAATCGATCGTCACATACACGTCGTCGCCCTCGACGCGCACCGCGTACGTGGGCACGCGAATCCCCACTGGGGGGACGATCGCCTTGCCGCTGCGGACGCTGTAGGTCCAGCCGTGCCAGGGGCAGGTCACGGTGTCGTCGATCAGCAGGCCGGCCGAGAGCGGCCCGCCCTCATGGCGGCAGGTGTCGCCAAAGGCGTAGATCGTGCCGCCGACATTCGCCAGCGCGATCGGCAGGCCGTCGACATCGACGTAGCGCATGGCGCCGAGTGGGATGTCGGCGCGTGAGGCGACCTTTGTTGTTTCTTTGGACATGAATTGTCAGTGGTCAGTGGTCAGTGGTCAGTCGCACGCGGGCAACTGACCACTGACCACTGACTACAACCTCCCGGCCACGTGCCCGATCACCAGCTCCTCGGTCGTTACATACGCCGGCTGGGCGGCCAACTGCGCGATCGCGCGGGCGACATCGGTGGGCTGGAGCATGTTGGCGCGGTTCCATTCGCCGGGCAGATCATCCCATAGCGCGGTGTCGGTGGCCGCCGGCAGCACCACCGTCACGCGCACGCCGCGCCCGCGCAGCTCCTCGCGGATCGCGCCCGAGAAGCCGAGCAGGCCGTGTTTGGCGGCGATGTAGGCCGACCAGCCGGGGAACACCTGGCGCGCGGCGACCGAGGCGACATTGACTATCAGCCCGCCATCGGGCATGTGCGCGGCGGCGTGCTTGCAGGCCAGGAACACGCCCGTCAGCCCAACCCGCAGCGTGCGCTCCCAGTCGCCCAGCGCCAGCTGCTCGAACGGCGCGACGACAGCACCGCCGGCGCTGTTGATCAGGATATCGATCCGGCCGGTGATACCGGCGGCTGTCTCGATCAGGCGGCGCACATGCGGCTCGGCGGTCACATCGCAGGGTACGGCGCTGGCATCGGCGCCGGCCCCGCGCGCCTCG
>WNFV01013414.1_pt1 | contig 10235 bp, 7 predicted proteins | sample 5400101 | NCBI WGS metagenome assembly WNFV01 (sample SAMN13153361, study PRJNA577476) | soil metagenome | isolation source: 115 cm soil or saprolite under grassland replicate 1 | place: USA:California | collected 2016-06-15 | reverse complement strand
CTTCTCGCTCCGGCACGGATAGGAAGCGACGGCTCGACTGTTTCGTGACGTAGGCAGGAACCACGCCGCCAGCCTGACGGAACCACTTCTGGGCGGTTGTCCGGTTGTAGCCGAGCTTGGCGCCGGCTTCCTCCCTTAAGGCGCCCTCACGAATCAGCGACCAGAAATGGCGGAGGACGTACCGGCTCGCCTGCTGGGTCATCGCGCACCTCTTCTACTTCACAGGTGTTGCGACGACTCCTTGAACTGAAGGGCCAGATTCCAGCACTTTTGGCACAGTTGTTGCGAGTCGCGCGCCGCGATCAGGCTCGCGCGCCGTAGGCGACCAGGCTCCGATGCGTCTGCGAGAACCCGGCTGCCCGCAGGGCAGCTTTGAGAGGCGAATCCATCGCCGGCACCCCGTCCACCTTCTGCAGCTCAACCCGCCCCGCCTGCGTCGCCATCCCAATCAGCGCCTCCAGGTGCGCCGGCTTCACCTCGCCATTGGTGAGCAGCGAACGCCCTCCGCGCTCCAGGTAGAGGACGAGGCCGCCATCATCGATCACGCAGTACGCGCCCGCCGCGCGCGCCATCCGGCCGTCGCTCTGAGGCCAGGGCAGGACGGTGCCGTAAGCGTTCGCGGGATCGGTCGCCGCCATCGCGATCACCCCGCCACCCGACTCGCGCAGCGACCGCAGTCGGTCCACCGCGCCTGGCAAGGCGAACTGTGACCCGCCCAGCCCCTCGACGAAGTAGCCGCGGCGGATCCGGCCCGACTCCTCCATCGCGCGCAGGACCGGGTACAGGCCGGCGAATCCGCCCGGCCATCCCTCGCCCACCACGGCCTCGCGCGTCAGCACGCCGTGCCGCTGCAGCAGCACCCCCGCCTCCGAGTGCAGCCGCTCGGTCGCGTTCGCGCCGGAGCCGACCAGGTCCGCGACCAGTGACCAACGGCCCGCGGCTCGCGGCTGCGTCACGCGCGGAAGCCGTGGCCTGCGCGAGGGCCGGCGCGCTGCCGGGCCGAGCATGCGCAGGGGCGCAAACGTGTCGTTGGTGACCTCGCCCGACCAGACGAGGTCCCACAGCGCGTCGAGCATCACCTCCTCGTCGCCGCCACCGGCCGCGTTGTAGATGTCGCGGAAAAAGCTCGCCCCGCGAGCGCCGAGCTGGCCGCGAATCCGCTCATGAAGCTCCGACTGCGGCGGATCGACCGCCGGCGGCACCAGCCGCGGCGCGTCGCCGCGCATGTAGAGCGCGACCCGCCCGTCGGTCGCACCGAGCGAGCCACGACCCACCCAGACCACCTCGCCCATCGAAATCAGCTCGTCGAGCAGGCGCGGGGCATACCCTGCGACGCGAGACGCGATGACGTCACGCTCGATGACCGTCGCCGGAAGGGCCAGGCCGTGCAGCTGGAACACGACCTCGAGCAGCCTGTCCGTTCCGCCGCCCCGCCCACCGATGCCGTGCCACGCCGGCAGGAAACGGGCCAGCGCCACGGGTGGGACCGACTCGACCTCGCGCCGGAGCGCGGCCAGCGACCGGCGTCGCAGGATGCGCAGCACCTCGGGATGGCAGTACTCGCGCCCCTCGGTCGCCTTGCGAAACTCACCGGCCAGGACATCGCCACGGCCGGCCAGCTTCGCCAGGGCCGCGTCCACCGCCTGCGCGGGCAGGCTCCAGCGCCTGGCGGGCTCCGAGGTGACGAACGGGACGTGGGTGCGGGCATAGCGGCGCAGCAGCGACTCCAGCGGCTCCGGCCCCGCCTCGAGAAAGACATCGGGGAGGCCGACCGGCAGGCTGGCGCCCATCGCCTCGCGATAGCGGCCCGCGTCTTCGGCGGCGATCCAGCGCATCTCGCCGGCGATCCGGACCTGGACGGCGCGCCGCTCCTTTTCGAGCGCGGGCAACCAAGCCTCGTCAACACCGCGCGCGGTGGACTCTTGGGCGCTCAGGTCGCCAAGACGGACGAGCAGGTCGTGCGCCTCATCGGCGTCGCGCGGAAAACGCTCGGGGAGCAGACCCTGCAGCTCCAGCTCGACCCCGGCGATCGCCTCCGGGTCCAGGAGCTCGCGGAGGTCTTCACTGCCGAGGAGCTCGGCTAGCAGTTCGCGGTCCAGGGTCAGCGCCTGCGCGCGCCGCTCGGCGAGCGGCTGGTCGCCCTCGTACATGTACTCCGCGACGTAGCTGAAAAGGAGCGACGAGGCGAACGGGGACGCCCTCTCCGTGTCGACCGCGACGACGCGAATCTCGCGTGCCCGGATCGCCCGCAGCACGGATTGGAGCGCAGCCATGTCGAAGTGATCGCTCATGACCTCGCGCCACGTCTCGGCGAGGATTGGAAAGTCCGGGTACTGACCCGCCACCTGGAGGAGGTTTGCGCTGCGCATGCGCTGCTGCCACAGGGGTGTCCGCTGGCCGGGCCTGCGCTTGGGCAGGAGCAGCGAGCGCGCGGCGTTCTCGCGAAAACGGGCGGCGAAGAGGGCCGAAGCCGGGAGCTGGGACGACACCAGCTCCTGCACCTCGTCGGGGTCGAGAATCAGGTCGTCGAGGGACGGTGGCGATTCCACCTCCGGCAGGTGGAGAGCGATTCCATCGTCCGTCCACAGCGCGCGCGCATCCACGCCGAGCGTCTGCCGAAGGTGCGCCTCGAGGGCCAGGGCGAGCGGCGCATGCACGCGGCCGCCGAACGGTGTGTGCAGGCAGACGCGCCAGTCGCCCACCTCGTCGCGAAACCTTTCGACGACCAATGTGCGGTCGTCGGGCACTGAGCCGGTGGCCGCCGCCTGGTCGTCGAGGTACTGGAGCAGGTTCTTGATCGCCAGGTCGTCGAAACCGGCGCGGTCGCGCAGCCGCTTCGCCGCCGCGCCGGCGTCGACGCTGCGCAGCTCGCGGACCATCCTGCCCAGCGCCGCACCAAGCTCCACGGGCCGGCTGGGGGCGTCGGCCTTCCAGAAGGCGATCTTGCCCGGCTCGCCCGGCGCGGGATTGACGATGACCTGGGACGGTGTGATGTCGACGATGCGCCACGTGGAGGCACCAAGGACGAACGTCTCGCCGACGCGCGTCTCGTAGACCATCTCCTCGTCCAGCTCACCCACCCGGCGCCCGTCCTCGGCGAGGTTGACGGTGTAGAGGCCGCGGTCGGGGATCGTGCCCGGGTTCGTGACCGCGAGGCGCTGGGCGCCGGCCCGGCCACGCACCTTGCCCGCAACCCGGTCCCACACGATGCGCGGCCGCAGCTCGACGAACTGGTCCGACGGGTAGCGGCCGCTGAGCATGTCGAGAACTGACTCGAAGGCGCGCGGGCCGAGGTCGCTGTAGGGGTAGGCCCGGCGCACGACGCGAGCCAGCTTCTCGACCTCCCACTCGTCGAGTGCGCACATGGCCACGATGTGTTGCGCCAGGACATCGAGCGGACGGCGCGGTACGACGGTGGTCTCGATGCGGCCGTCCAGCATGCCTTCGACTACTGCGGCCGACTCCAGAAGGTCGCCGCGAAACTTCGGGATGACGACGCCGCGTGAGACCTCGCCGACCGAGTGGCCCGCTCGACCGACGCGCTGGATGCCGGCCGCGACGCTTGGCGGAGCTTCGATCTGCATCACGAGGTCGACCGCGCCCATGTCGATGCCGAGCTCGAGCGTCGAGGTGGCGACGAGCCCGCGCAGCCGTCCCGCTTTCAGCTCCTCCTCGATCAAAAGTCGCTGTTCGCGCGCGATCGATCCGTGGTGCGCGCGGACGAGGTCCTCTTCGGCGAGCTCGTTGATGCGCGCGGCGATCCGCTCGGCAAGCCGCCGCGAGTTGACGAAGATGATCGTCGAGCGATGCGCTCGGACCTGGTCGAGCAGTCGCGGGTAGATCGCGGGCCAGATGCTGTTGAGGCCCCGCGCGCTGTCTTCGTCCTCCGCGGTCAGCCGCGTCATGTCCTCGACCGGGACTTCGACCGTGACCTCCATCGTCTTCAACCGGCCCGCGTCGACGATCGACACCTCGCGGTCCGCCCCGCCGAGAAAGCGCGCGACCTCCTCGAGCGGGCGCTGCGTTGCCGACAGCCCGATGCGCTGCGGCTGCACCTTGGTCAGCTCGCAGAGTCGCTCCAGGCTGAGGGCGAGATGGCTTCCGCGCTTGGTCGACGCGACCGAGTGGATCTCGTCGACGATGAGCCAGCGGACCGGGGCCAGGATCTTCCTGGCCGCGCTGGTCAGCAGCAGGAACAGCGACTCCGGCGTCGTGATCAGGATGTCCGGCGGATGGCGCTCCATCGACCGCCGCATCTCCGCCGGCGTGTCACCCGTGCGGATCGCGACGGCGATGTCCGGCGGCTGGAGTCCACGCGACTCCAACTGGTGGCGGATGCCGACCAGGGGTGAGCGCAGGTTGCGGTCGACGTCGTGGGCCAGCGCCTTGAGCGGTGAGACATAGAGCACGCGACAGCGCTCGGCGTCGGGGGGTATCGGCTCCGAAGCCAGCCTGTCGAGGCACCAGAGGAAGGCGGCCAGGGTCTTGCCGCTGCCGGTCGGCGCGGCCATCAGGACGTGGCGGCCGGATGCCACCGCCTGCCAGCCGCGCTCCTGGACCTGGGTCGGCTCCGCGAAGGAGGCCCGGAACCAGTCCCGGATGGGCGGCGAGAACGATTCGAGAGCGTCGAGAACTTGCCCCACGTCATCCAGTTTGACGAGTTCCGGGGCTACAAACAAGTGTTCTTAACGGCCCCGGGTGAGAGCCTAGATGGTGGGCGACGGCCAGTTCGGGACGAGCTGTGTCAATCCGGCTGACAGCAGCGTCAGGTTGTTGGTCAGCAGCAGCAGTCCCATCACGACCAGGACCGCCGCCGAACCCAGGTCGATCGCGCGCCGGTGGGTGTTGACGAACGCGACCACGGGTCGGGCGTTCTCCAGCGCGAAGGCGAGCGCGATGAACGGCAGGCCAAGTCCCAGGCAGTAGGCGAGCATCAGGCTGAGCCCCTGCGGCGTGGTTCCGATCGTGACCGCCGAGCTGAGAACCGCGCCGAGCGTGACCCCGATGCACGGCGTCCACCCGCTCGCGAAACCCATGCCGAGCAGGAAGCCTCCGGCCGCGCCGCCTCCTTGCGGTGCGGTCTTCATCACCCGGTACTGGGTGTCCAGGAACGGAAGCCGGACCAGGCCGGCGACGTGCAGGGCCATCACGATGACGAGAACCCCGGCGACGACCGGGACGTACGCGCGGAACGGCTGCACGGCGAGCGAGAAGACGTAGAAGAAAAGGATGAAGATCAACGACAGGCCGGCCACGAAGGCCGCGCCCGCGACCGCGATGGATGGCTTTGAGACAGCCCCTCCGGCGGCTGCGCCGCCACCTCCCCATGAATGGGGAGGAGTTGCCGTTGCCCCTAGGTAGGCGAGGTACGCCGGGACCAGGGGCAGGACGCATGGCGACACGAAAGACGCCAGGCCGGCGAGGAACGCGAGCGCTGGATTGAGGTCGCTCAGCACGCGGCGCGTGCGTGCTGAGCGAGGTCCGCGATCGCATCGGCGACCTGCGGCCACACCCTCCGCGGCAGGTCGTGGCCCATGCCCTCGATCTCGAGCAGCCGGGCGCCCGGAACGGCGGCCGCGACCTGGCGCCCGTTGTCGACCGGGACCAGGATGTCGGCGTCGCCGTGGATCACGAGCGTCGGCACGCGGATGGCGGCGAGCCTGGTCAGGCGTCCCCTGGCGGCCATGATCGCCTGCAGCTGGCGCGCGAAGCCGGCCGGGTGATAGGCGCGGTCGACGGCACGTTCGATGCGAGCCCGTTCCCAGCCGTCGTCGAAAGGGTCGGCCGGGCCGAGCAGCACCTTTTTGGCCCACAGGCCGAGCTCGATCTGCTCGTCCCGCGTCTTGGGCGGCGGCACCCTGAGCACCGCAGACCCCTGCTCGGTCGGCGGAACCTGGTCCTGCCCGCCCGGGCCGGACATGATCGAAGTCAGGGTGAGGACACGGTGCGGGTGGTTGATCGCGAGCAACTGGGCGATGAACCCGCCCATCGACGCGCCGACGACATGGGCCGCCGGGACCTCCAGCGCACCCAGCAGCCCGGCGGCGTCGTCGGCCATGTCATCGAGCTCATAGGCGCCATCCACGTAGGTCGAGAGCCCGGTGTCCCGGTTGTCAAAGCGGATGACGAGGAAACCCCGCGTCGCGAGCAATTCGCAGAACTCGTCGTCCCAGCTGATCATCTGGGTGCCGAGCCCGCCAATCAGGAGCAGCGGCGCGGCTTCCGGATCGCCGAACGTCTCGTACTCGACCTCGATCCCGTTCGCGCTGGCGCGTGGCATCTGACCCATGCTACTAATCCCTCGTGGCGAAACCATTGCCGGCCCGCTCTGAGGTCGACAGGCGGTTCACCTGGAACAGCGAAAGCGTCTTCAGCGACACGGCCGCGTGGGAGCAGGCCGTGCAGACCATCCTCTCGATGCTCCCCGACCTCACCGAGTTCAAGGATCACCTGGGCGACTCCCCGGAGGCGCTCGCCGACTGGTTCGACGCCAACGAGCGCGCCCACCGGCTGCTGGCCAAGGTGGTGGTGTACAGCTCGATGCAGTACTCGGGCGACGTTGGCGACCAGGGGGCCGCCGCCCGCGCGGACCGCGCCCGGTCCACCGCCGCGCAGCTTGGCGCCGCGGCCTCGTTCGCCATCCCGGAGATGCTGCAGATCGGGATCCCCAAGCTCCGCGAGTGGGTCGCGACGTCGCCGCGACTCTCCTACCTGGGCCACTACTTCGACCGTCTCGAGAAGCTGCAGAGTCGCGTGCGAAGCGCGGAGGTCGAGGAGCTGCTGACCCAGGTGTCCGACCCGCTGGCCACCGCCCTCTCGGTGCACGGCGTGCTGGCGAACACGGACCTGAAGTTCGCGCCGGCCGTGGGCTCGGACGCTGAGCTGCACGAGGTCGCCCAGGGCACGATCTCGTCCCTTCTCACCCATCCCGACCGCGAGGTCCGGCGCACCGCGTTCGAGAGCTACGCCGACCAGCACCTTGCGATGCAGCACGCCATGGCGGCCAGCCTGGCCGGCGGCGTCAAGCGCGACGTTTTCTTCGCCCGCGCGCGTCGATTCTCATCGTCGCTGGAGGCGGCGCTGGAGCCGAGCCATATCCCGGTCGAGGTGTTTCACAACGTCATCCAGACGTTCCGCGACAACGTGGGCACGTGGCACCGCTACTGGCGGATCCGCCGCCAGGTGCTCGGCCTCGAGGTGCTGAAGCCATACGACGCGCGCGCGCCGCTGAGCTCGAGGAGCCTGCGGGTTCCGTATGAGGAGGCGGTGGAGTGGATCGCGGCCGGCGTTTCGCCGCTGGGCGACGACTACGTCAAGGTGCTGCGCCGAGGCGCGTTCGAGGACCGTTGGGTCGACGTCTACCCGAACAAGGGCAAGCGGATGGGCGCGTTCTCGACCGGCGGCATCGATACGCCGCCGTTCATCTTCATGAGCTACAACGACGACATCTACTCGATGAGCACCCTCGCTCACGAGCTCGGCCATTCAATGCACTCGTACCACGCTCGGCGGACGCAGCCCTATGTCTATTCCAACTACGGGCTGTTCCAGGCCGAGGTCGCGTCGAACATGCACCAGGCGCTCACGCGCCGGCACCTGCTCGCAACCAAGACCGACCCCGCGTTTCAGATGGCGGTCATCGAAGAGGCGATGTCGAACTTCTACCGCTACTTCTTCATCATGCCGTCGCTGGCGCGGTTCGAGCTCGAGATCCACGAGCGCGTCGAGCGCGGCGTCGCCCTCACCGCCGACTCCATGAATGAGCTCATGGCCGACCTGATGATGGAGGTCTATGGCTCCGAGGTCGACATCAACGAGCGCGACCGCGAGCGCATCGGCTCGACGTGGGCCCAGTTCCACACCCACCTCTACAGCAACTTCTACGTCTACCAGTACGCGACGGGCATCGCCGCCGCGGACCACCTCGTGGGGCGCGTGGCAGCCGGTGACAAGCAGGCCGTCGAGTCATACATCGCGTTCTTGAAAAGCGCCGGCTCGATGTATCCGCTCGAGGGATTGCGGATGGCCGGTGTCGACATGACCTCGCCGGAGCCGGTGAACGCGGCATTCGCGACGTTGGCCTCGATGGTCGATCGCCTGGAGAAGCTGGCCAGCCCTTCCGCCGCCTTCGGCGGCACCTCCTAATGAGTGGGGAGGACTATTCCAGCACGATCCTGAACACGTCCGAGTCGCGGACCTCGAACCCGAGCCGCTCGTAAAGGCGATGCGCGGCTTCTCGCGGTCCGGCACGGCGAGCTTCGGATTCAGCTGCGGCAGCAGCCTGGAGAGCGCCTCGTGAATTTCGGGCGTCAGCTTGCTCACGGCCTCGATCCACACAGGCGTGCTGCTCAAGCGCCCGCCTTCAGCTCGAGCAGCATCGTTCGCGCGTTCCCGTTCCTGCCCACGGTGCGAAATCCGACGCTCTCGTAAAGGTGTGCGGCACGTGAGTTGCCGTCCTCAACGCTGAGGCTGATCCCCGGACGGCCTTCGCCGGCGGCCAGCTCGATCAGGCTCTCCATCAACCCGCGTCCGATTCCATAGCCCTGGTGTGTCGCGACCACGGCAATTCCCAGCTCGGGGACCTCGGGCGCGACGAACCCATAGCCAGGCGTGGACGCGGTGAACAGCCGGTACCAGGCCGCTCCAAGACGCTCGCCGGAGTCTGATATCGCGACCATGGCGGCATCACCGGGGCGTCCCCAGTCCGTGACATAGGGGGCCATGGCGGCCATGGCATCAGCGTCCGGGCGCGCCGGCGCGTCGCCTCGCCAGAAGAAGGCCCCGAGGAACATCTCGTGCAGGAATTCCGCATCCTCAGGGCCCGCGGATCGGATCTTCAAGGCAGGACCAGGCGCAGCATGGCAGCTGTCGCGGCTGCCACGCCGACCACGACCAGGAACGGCGCGCGAAGCATGACGGCGACGATCGCGACGGCAAGGGCGGCCACGCGCACGTCAAGCACGAGGTGCTGGCCGGTCGCAAACGTCCCCGTCCCGACCAGCGCCGCCAGCAAAGCGATCGGGATCAGCGGCGCAGTGGCCTGGAAGCGTGGGTTCTGCAGCCAGCGCTGAGGGAGAGAAAGCCCTGCCAGCTTCAGGAGGTAGCAGGCGACCGACGCCACCAGGACTCCGGCCCAGGTCACCGTCGGAGCCATCCGAAGAGCGACACGAGAAGGGCGACGATCAGCAGCGGAACCCCCGCGGGCACGAACGGCAGGAGCGCGATCGCGACCACCGCAGCGGCGACCGCGATGGCAAGCGGTTCCCAAGCGCGGAGTCGCGGGGCGAGGAGGGCCAGGAAGGCGGCGGGCACGGCGGCGTCCAGCCCGAAGACCTTGGGGTCGGACATCGCCTTGGTCGCCAAGGCGCCGATGAGCGTCCCGACGTTCCATAGCGTGAACAGCGCCGCACCCGTTGCGTAGTAGGCAAAACGGCTCTGCTCCGGTTTGTCCCGGGCGATGGCCATCGCCGTGGTCTCGTCAAGCACGAACTGGGCCGCCAGCAGTCGCCGCCAACCACGTGCGTCAAGCAGGGAGGCAAGCCGCAGGCTGTAGAAGGCGTTGCGCGTTCCCAAGAGCACCGCAGCGAGGGCGCCGGCCCAGGCGCTGCCGCCGGCGCCGATGACGCCGACCATCGCGAACTGGGACGCGCCGGTGAACATCACGATTGACATCGCGCAGGTCTGGAGCAATGAGAGTCCGGAGGCAACCGAGATCGCACCGAAAGCGACCGCGTAGGCGCCACTCGCGATGGCGATGCCGAGCGCGTCCCGAAGAATCGCTCTCTGGGTTTCGCGCGGCATTCCGCGGATTGTGACTAATCCGGTCCGCGCGCTCCAGCAAATGTGATCGTCGGAGCCACCGTGACGATGCGGCCGTCGTCTCGTTTGACCAGCTGCCAGCCGCCTTCGTGCACCATCCGGTGGTGCCGCCGACAGAGGAGAACCAGGTTCCGGAGGTTGGTCTCTCCGCCCTCGATCCAGTGCACGAGGTGGTGACCATCGCACCGCGAGGCCTCCCGCTCGCATCCCGGCCACTGGCAGTGGCCATCGCGGACCTTCAGCGCACTGCGCAGCGCGTGCGAGACGACGCGCTTCGAGCGACCCAGATCGACCACGGCTGAATCCTGGTCCAGGAGCACACGGGTCACGCTGCAGTCGCACGCCATCCGCCGAACCGTCTTGGTGGAGATCGGCAGCGAGAATTCCATCTCGGCCGCGGCCGCGCCCGCCATGCC
>WNFV01014470.1_pt1 | contig 10236 bp, 7 predicted proteins | sample 5400101 | NCBI WGS metagenome assembly WNFV01 (sample SAMN13153361, study PRJNA577476) | soil metagenome | isolation source: 115 cm soil or saprolite under grassland replicate 1 | place: USA:California | collected 2016-06-15 | reverse complement strand
AGGTCGGGATCGACCGCATGATGTACTCGGCCGAGGTCATGATGACGTCCTTCTGGGGCTCGGCCGCCAACGACTTCAACCTCGATGGCTTGGAGGACCTCTACATCACGGCCGGTCCTCTGGGCATGATGGGCGACTTCGTGGACCAGCCGAACGCGGTCTTCGTCAACGACATGGGGATGATGTATCTCGACCTGAGTGCCCCGAGCCACGGGGACGTCTTTGGGTGGAACCGCGGGGCTGTCCTGGGCGACTACGACCGTGACGGCCGCGTGGACATCTTCGTCACCGTCCAGTACGGCTCGCCGAAGCTCCTGCGGAACGTCACCCCGAGGATGGGGAACCACTACCTCTTCGTGGACACCGTGGGAACGTCGAGCAACAGGGACGGTTGCGGGGCGAAGCTGGCCTTCACGATCGGCAGCCAGACCAGGTACCGGACGGTTCTCTGCGGATCCGAGGGCCTCGCGTCGTCGAACGACCCAACGGTGCACTTGGGGACCGGTCAGGCCACCAAGGTGACCAAGCTGGTCATCAAGTGGCCGTCCGGGAAGACGCAGGTCCTGTACAACATCCGAGTGGACCGCGCCATCCGGGTCACCGAACCCGCGTAGCGCGAGCAAGAGAACGACAGGGGGGGCGGATGACGCCCCCCTGTTCTTTCTTGGTGTGCTCGCCCAGGATTGCTGCCTGGGGCTTGACCGGGACCGAAGTCCCATTGCTATCATTCCGTTCGCAGCCTTGCTTGGGGGATCGGGTAAGAAGTCGTGTCTCGCACAGAGAAGCGGAGCTCTGGTGCCATCAGGGCGGCCTGGCTCGTCCTGCTGGCGGTTGGACTGGTCGCCTCGGCGCTCCGGGCCGCGGGGGCCGCGCAGGCAACTGACCTCACCGTCGTGTTGACCCCCAAGACGGTCGGTCCCATCGCCCAAGGCGCGGCCTTCCGTTTCTTCGTCAAAATCACCAACAACGGCAACACGGGAGCGCAGGACACGGTGGTCGAGAGGATCGAGCCTGTCTCGGGGACCGCCAGCCCGGTGGACTTCGTGCAGGACCGGAGGTTGGTCCCGGCCCACTCCACGCTCACCCTGAGTCACGACATCGCGACCCCACAGTACTTCTCTCAGATCGGTACGTTCCGCATCACGCCGCTGATCGCGGGAGTCGCTGCTGGCGCGCCCCTGGAATTCGACGTCACGGCCCCGACGGTCCTCCCCCCCACCTTCCAGGACGTCACCGCCCAGGCCGGTGTGGGTGATGCGGTGCTCCCTTCGCCGGTGTGCGACGGGCAGTCCTCCGCAGGCTCGGCCTGGGCCGACGTGGACGGCGACGGGGACCTCGACCTGTACCTGCCACTGCCGGACCAGGCCTCCAGGCTCTACATCAACGACGGGACGAGCCAGTTTACGGATCAGGCGGCCCAGTTCGGCGTCCGGAACCAGGGCTCGGTCGGCCGCGGCGCGGTGTTCGCGGACTACGACAACGACGGCGATCCCGACCTGTACGTGCTGAACGAGGGCGACAATCGTCTCTATCGGAACGACGGTGGGGCAACCGGGTTCACGGACGTGACCACCACGGCGGGGGTGGGCGATCCGGGGTGGAGCCAGAGCGGGTCCTGGGGGGACTTCGACCAGGATGGCTACCTGGACCTGTACGTCACCGACTACGCGGACTGCGCGTGGAACTACCAGAACGACAGGCTCTACCACAACAACGGGAACGGGACCTTCACCGACGTGACCTCGTACCTGGAGCACGGCCCCGGGTGCGCGGACGGGTGCACCATCGGGTCGGGGTTCCAGGCGGCGTGGTTCGACTACGACAGCGACAACGACCTGGACCTCTACCTGGCGAACGACTTTAACGAGAAGGGTCCGAGCCCGGACCCCAACCACCTGTGGCGCAACGACGGCTCGGACGGCCAGGGCGGCTGGACCTTCACCGACGTGAGCGCGGCGTCGGGCACGGCCCTGTCGAATCTCCAGAGCATGGGGATCGGGATCTCGGACGTGGACGGCGACTTGGACCCGGATCTGGCGATCTCCGACATCGCCGGAAACCGCGTGTTGCGCAACAACGGGAACGGGACCTGAAGACCTGTACGTCGCGTCCGGCGCTCTCCTGATCCCCGGCTACGGAAGCCCCGATCCCCGCCACAACCAGGTGTTCGCGAACATCGGCGGAGCGAACAAGGGGCAGTTCGCGGACCTGTCCGCGCTGTCCGGCGGGGACTCCGGCGCGTCGAGCCGGGGGGTTGCGTTCGCGGACTACGACCGGGACGGGCTGGTGGACATGTACGTCGTCAACTTCAACGGGAGCCCGATCCTGTATCGCAACACCACGCCGGTGGCCGGACGGCACTGGATCGAGCTCGACCCGGTCGGCACCGTCAGCAACCGCGACGGGTGCGGCGCCCGCGTCATCATCAAGCTCGGGACCAAGCGGTTCGCCCGGCAGGCCTTCTGCGGATCGGTGAGCCTCGGGTCCGGGAACGACCCGTACATCCACTTCGGCCTGGGATCCTCCACGGTGATCGACGAGGTCAAGGTCTTCTGGCCCTCCGGGCGGGTGCAGGTCCTGACCAATGTGGCCGCCGACCAGGCCATGCAGGTCGTGGAGCCCGCCTGAGCGTGGCGCATCGCCGCGCATCCCGTCCTCGACTCCACCATCGGCCCGTCCCCTGGATCCTGGTCGCCGTGAGCGGGGCGCTGATGGGCAGCCTCGCGCTCCCGGTGCCGGCTGGGGCGGCGGACATCACCGTGGTCCTGACGCCACAGTCCCCGGGGACGGTCGCCCAGGGAACCCCGTTCCGATTCACGATGACCGCCACGAACAACGGCACGACGGACGTGGTGGGGACGATCTTCGAACGGCTCGAGCCGGTCTCGGGAACCTCGGGTCCAGTGGACTTCGTCTCGGACAGGAAGAGGCTCCCCCCGGGGTCCTCGATCTCGATCGATCACGACGTCGCGACGCCGCAGTACTTCGTCGAGACCGGGACGTTCCGGATCACGCCGCTGATCGCCGGCGTGCCGGGTGGGGTCCGCTCGAGTTCGAAGTGGGACCGCCGACCGTGCTGCCCCCCACCTTCCAGGACGTCACGGCTCAAGCCGGGGTCGGTGACGCGGTGCTCCCCTCCCCCCAGTGCGACGGGCAGTCCTCCGGGGGGTCGGCGTGGGCCGACGTGGACGGGGACGGAGGCCTCGACCTGTATCTGCCCCTGCCGGACCGCAACGCCGAACTGTTCCTCAACGACGGGACGGGGCACTTCACGGACCAGGCGGCCCAGTTCGGCGTGACGAACGCTGGCTCGGTCGGTCGAGCCGCGGTGTTCGCCGACTACGACAACGACGGCGATCCCGACCTGTACGTGGTGAACGAGGGGCCGAATCGCCTCTACCGCAACGAGGGCGGGACCGCGGGATTCACGGACGTAACCCAGGCGGCGGGGGTGGGGGACGCCGGGTTCGGAACCAGCGCGTCGTGGGGTGACTACGACAACGACGGGTTCGTCGACCTCTACGTCGTCAACTACGCGGACTGCGCCTGGAATTACCAGGCCGACAAGCTCTACCACAACCAGGGCGATCGGACGTTCACCGACCAAACCGCGCTGATCGAGGGCGACCCCGCCGACCCCAAGGACGGGAACACGTTCGGATCCGGTTTCGAGGCGGCGTTCTTCGACTACGACCGGGACGGGGACCAGGACATCTATCTGGCGAACGACTTCAACTTCCTGGGGCCGAACCCCGACGTGAACCACCTGTGGCGGAACGACGGGCCCGACCCGTTGACCCACGAATGGAGATTCACCGACGTGACCGCCGAGTCGGGCGCAGCCCCTCCCGACCTCCAGAGCATGGGCATCGCCATCGGGGACCCCGACGGCGACGTGGATCTGGACCTGGCCATCTCGGACATCGCCGGCAACCGGGCCCTCCGGAACAACGGGAACGGGACGTTCACCGAGCGGTCGGACGCGGCCAACATCGACCGGCCGTTCGAGCATGCCGGTGTGTACGCGATCACGTGGGGGTTGGGGTACGAGGACTTCAACCTGGACGGCTGGGAGGACCTGTACGTGGGCTCCGGATCCATCCTGGTCCCCGGCGAGGGCAGCCAGGATCCCCGGGTGAACCAGCTGTTCGTCAACCTCAAGGCCGGGGACGGCCGGTTCGCCGACCTGTCCATCCTGTCGGGGGCCGACAGCGCCCTGCACAGCCGAGGGGTCGCCTTCGCGGATTACGATCGCGATGGCCGGATGGACATGTATGTCGTCAATTTCGACGGCAGCCCCGTGCTGTATCGCAACACCACCCCGACGACCGGGCGCCACTGGATCGAGGTGGACCCGGTCGGCACCGTCAGCAACCGCGACGGATGCGGCGCCCTCGTCATCGTCACGATCGGGAACCGACGGATGATCCGCGAGGCGTTCTGCGGTTCCGTCAGCCTGGGGTCGGGCAACGACCCGTACGTCCACTTCGGGCTCGGGACGGCGAGCCGCATCGATCGCATGGTCATCAAGTGGCCGTCGGGGACGACGCAGGTTCAGCTGAACGTATCTGTCGACCGAACCCTGATCGTCACCGAGCCGTCCAGCTAACCGAGCGTTGACCGTCCGCACAGCGACGGCGCGGAGATGTAAGCCTTTCACGACCTGCAGGTCTTGACCGTTTCCGCAGGTCAACTGGTATCATCCCGTGCACTCACTGAACCGAACCTCCGGGGGAGTCCAATGCCCAGACGTGCCCGTTTTCCTGTTCGTCGGAGAGGTGCCCTCATCCTTGCCACGGCCCTCATTGCGAGCCTCGCCTCGGTGGCGGGAGCGAGCCCGACGGCCGTGACCGTGACCCTCGTGCCGCAGACACCCACGCCCCTGGCCCAGGGGCTGCCGTTCACGTTCACGGCCCAGGTCCAGAACAGCGGTCCGGGCACCGCCACGGTCACGGTTACCGAACGCCTGGAGCCCGTGGGCGGCGGATCCCCCGTGGACTTCGTCGCGAACAACGTCAGCGTCCCTGCGGGCGGGACGAAGTCCATCAACTCGAAGATCGGCACCGCGCAGTACTTCAGCCAGACGGGAAGCTTCACGATCACCCCCATGATCTCTGGGGTGCCGGCGGGGAGCGCCATCACCATCGACATCACCGCCCCGACGGTGCTCCCTCCGACGTTCCAGGACGTGACCGCTTCGGCCGGCCTGACCCTCGATCCCCTGCCCACGCCGAGCTGCGACGGGCGGCTCTCCGCCGGCGCGGCCTGGGCCGACGTGAACAAGGACGGCAAGCTGGACCTGTACGTTCCGCTGCCGGATCAGAACGCGAAGCTGTTCATCTTCGACGGGACGCTGCAGGCGCCCCACTTCACCGACATGGCCGCCCAGTACGGCGTCCTGAACGCGGGGTCCGTCGGCCGGGCCGCCGTCTTCGCCGACTACAACAACGACGGAAACCAGGACCTGTACGTGCTCAACGAGGGCCCCAACCGCCTCTACAGGAACAACGGCAACAACACGTTCACCGACGTGACGACCGCCGCCGGCGTGGGTGACCCGGGGTGGAGCCAGAGCGGGGCATGGGGCGACTACGACAAGGACGGGTACCTGGACCTCTACGTCGTCAACTACGCGGACTGCGCGTTGAACTACCAGAACGACACGCTCTACCACAACAACGGGAACGGGACCTTCACCGACGTGACCTCGTACCTGGAGCACGGCCCCGGGTGCGCGGACGGGTGCACCATCGGATCGGGGTTCCAGGCGGCGTGGTTCGACTACGACAAGGACGGCGACCTGGATCTGTACCTGGCGAACGACTACAACGCCTGGGGGCCGAACCCGGACGCCAACCATCTGTGGCGCAACGACGGCACGGACGGGGTGGGCGGCTGGATCTTCACCGACGTGACGGCCTCGGCCAATGCCGCCCCGGCCGACCTGCAGAGCATGGGGATCGGAATCTCGGACAGTGACGGCGACTTGGACCTGGACCTGGCGATCTCGGACATCAACGGCAACCAGGGTTTGCGGAACAACAACAACGGCACGTTCACCTGGAACGGCGTCGCCGACGCGGTCAACTTCGACCGGCCCTGGGAATCCGCCAATGTCTACCAGATCACGTGGGGGCTGGCCTACTACGACTTCAACCTCGACACCAGCGAAGATCTCTACGTCGCGGCTGGAGCGATCCTGGTTCCGGGAGAGGGATCCACCGACCCGCGACACAACCAGATGTTCGTGAACCTGGGAGACGGCCACTTCGCCGACCTGTCGACGCTGTCGGGCGCCGACACCGGCCTGCACAGCCGGGGCGTCGCCTTCGCCGACTACGACCGCGACGGAAAGATGGACATGTTCGTCGTCAACCAGGCGGCGGCGCCGATCCTGTACCACAACACCACCGCCACCTCGAACCACTGGCTGGAGGTGGACCCCGTCGGGAAGACCGGGCTGAGCAACAAGGACGGCTGCGGTGCCGTCATGCTGCTCACGATCGGGACGAAGAGGATCCTCCGTCAAGCCTTCTGCGGATCCGTCAGCCTCGGGACCGGGAACGACCCCTACGTCCACTTCGGCCTCGGCACGGCCACGATCGTGAACAAACTGCTGATCGTGTGGCCCGACGGGAAGCGGCAGGTCCAGACGAACCTGGCCGTGGATCAGGCGATCAAGATCAGCGAACCGTAGGGCGGCCCCGCGGCTTGCCGAGCGGGCCGCGCTGGAAGGCCGGGCCTACGTGACGACGTCCTTGCGCCGGAAAAGGAGCACGGCCGCGCCCAGGAAGAGGCCCGTGTAGGCCACCGCGATCACCAGCCCCTGGGTCAGCCCGCCCCACTCGATCGGGGAGCGGAAGAGATCGACGAAGGCGAGCCACCTGTGGCTGATGAGGTAGGGATGGATCGGCCGGAGTGATCTGAGGTTGTCCAGGATCTGGCTCGCGATGGCGATCGCCATGGTCGCCACGGTGGCTCCTGGCCCGGAGGTCGTGAGCGTCGAGATGAGGACCCCCATGGCCGCCAGCCCGGCCATCCCCGCCAGGACGTAGGCCGCGGCCGCGACGATCCGCAGGACCGCCTGGCCCGTGGAGATGGTGATCCCGGAGAGCGTCGGCAGCGGTCCGAAGCCGAAGGCAAGGCCCCCGGCGACCAGCGCGACCACCATGACCCACACCACCCCGGCGGCGACCTCGGCCATTACCGCGCCGTACTTCGCCAGGATCAGGCGAACCCTGCCCACCGGACGAGCCACCAGATACCTGAGGGTTCCCGCCGAGGCCTCGGCGGCCACCGCCTCACCGGAGAGAAGCGATACGCCCAGCGGGAGGAAGAACGGCTGGATGAGGGCCACCGAGGTGAGCGCGGCGAACAGGCCGTTGCGGCGGATGAGGTCGAAGAATGGAGGGCCTCCTCCGGAATCGGACGAGGAGAGGAGGATCACCACGGGCAGGACTCCGAGCCCGGCCAGGCCGATGGCGAAGACCCAGGTCCGCACCCGGTGGAGCGTCCTGCCGATCTCAACGAGGAACATCGGCGCCCTCCACCAGGCTCACGAAGACGTCCTCGAGGCTCTCCTCCTCCGGGACCAGCGCGCTGACGGCCACCCCGCCCTGGACGAGGGCGGCGTTCACGGCCGCCGCCGACGCCGACCCGGCCAGGCGAAGCGTCAACCGCCCGTCCGTGGCGGCGGCGTCGTCGACCACGACGCCGTCCAGCTCGGCCAGGACCCTCTCGGCGCGGAGACGGTCGTCGACGTCCACACGGAGGCGGTTGGTCGCGGGGCGCAGCCTTGACGGCGGGCCCTCCGCCACCAGCCGCCCGCGGGCCAGGACCCCGACCCGGTCACACATCGCCTCCACCTCGGCCAGGAGGTGGCTCGAGACGAAGACGGTGATTCCCTCCCCGGCCAGGCGACGGAGTAGCAGGCGCACCTCGCGCATGCCCTGCGGGTCGAGGCCGTTCGTGGGTTCGTCCAGGATCAGGAGCTCCGGCTCCCCCAGCAGCGCCATCGCGATCCCCAACCGCTGACGCATGCCCTGGCTGTAGGCCTTGACCTTCTTGCCGGCCGCCTGCTCCAGGCCCACCAAGCGCAGGGTCTCCGGGATCCGGGCCCGGCGAGCCCGACGGTCCTCGGAGGGGCCCGCGGCGCGGGCGAAGTAGGCGAGATTGGTTCGCCCCGGCAGGTAGTTCCAGAACCCCGGCTCCTCGATCAGGGCGCCCACCCGTCGGAGGGCCCGTCCGCGGGCCCGCTCCCCCGGGAAGATCGGCTCCCCGAGCACCTCCACCTCGCCGGCGGACGGGAAGATCAAGCCGAGCAGCATCCGGATCGTGGAGGTCTTTCCGGCTCCGTTGGGGCCGAGGAACCCGTACAGCGTGCCCCGTTCGATCCGCAGGTCCAGGTCGTCGACGGCCGCCAGGTCCCCGTACCGCTTGGTGAGGCCGCGGGTGACGACCGCGGTCACGGGAGCTTCGGCTCCACCGCCTCGAGCCTGGCCTGGGGGACGGCTCCGTACACGATCCAGGCGTGGTCATCGCGGTCCACGGCCCGGATCGAAAGGACGCTCGCCGACAGCGGGAGGAGCCCGAGCAGGCTGCCCGTTCCCGATCCCGCCTCCCGAACCGCCTCGGCGGGGACGCGGAGCGCCACCACGGTGGTCCACCCCTCCCCGAACGTCCGCGCATCGGTGGGCAGGTATTCGCCCGCCGTCGCGGCCGTTGAGGCGAGGTCGCCGGGTATGGCCTTCACCGCTGCTCCGGCGGGCGGAGAGAAAGCGTAGACGGTCGGGTCCACGGGACCGAAATCCACGTCCGTGAAGGAGACGGCGGCGGGGGCCGGCCCGGACCGCGGAACGACCCGGACCGAGAGCGGAAGGCTGGTCCGGGCATCGATCGCCACCTCGATCCGGCCGATCAGGGTCTCGGTGGTCCTGGGCTCGACCACCAGCACGTACGCGTCGCGGCCGGCGACCCGGTCATTCTCCCCGAGCCGGACCGTCGTCGAGGAGGCGGCCGCGGCCAGCACGAGCCGGACGGCCTCGATCGGGTCCCCTCCCACGAACAGGAGGTCGGCCTGGCCTCCGGGGGCGGGCGAGCCCGCTTCCGGCGGGACGGCCAGACGGTAGGCAGTGAACGACTCCGAGTCCCACGCCCACGCCTGGCCGCGCGTCCGATCGACCAGGAGCGAACGTTCGCCCACCGAGAGCAGCTCGGTGAGGCGGAGGCCCTCGGGCGAACGCCAGACGTGGAGACGATGGTCGGTGAGGATCGCCGCCAGCCCTGGCTGCGCCCCGGCCAGCGCCCCGTCCGCGATCTGGGGGACGCCGAGGTCGACGTGGACCAGGACGTGGCCGGAGACCGATGGATCCCCCGAGACCGCCTGCAGGACCGACGCGATCAGCCGATCCGGGGCGATCCGCGGCAGCTTCGGCGGGGCGGAGGCCGTCGCGGCGAACGAGAACACCCCGCCCACCAGGAGCGCGGCAACGCCGAGCGCCACCGCGACACGCGCCCGCCGAGCCCGCATGGGACCCTTCTTACCAGGTCCCGCCGGGCCGCTGAAGGTCCCGGCAGGGAACGTCACCGGACCGCCACACCCCCGCCCGTGATCGCTCCCTCAACCCAGCACCTCCGATCGGAGGGTCGTGGCTTCGAGCCGCTCGGGATCCGGCCCGACCCCGATCCCGGGCCCCGCCGGCACGGCCATCGTGCCGTCCGGGGCCAGCACGAACGGGTCGGTGAGGTCCCGCTGGAAGTAGCGGTCGCTGGCGCTCGTGTCGCCGGGCATGGTGACGCCGGGAAGCGCGGCCAGCGCGAGGTTCGCGGCCCGGCCGATGCCAGTCTCGAGCATCCCGCCGATCCATGCGGGCACGTCCCGTGCGAGGGCGGTGTCGTGGATCCGCCTCGCCTCCAGGAGGCCGCCCACCCGGCCCGGCTTGATGTTGATGATGCGGCATGCTCCCAGCTCCAGGGCGGCGACGGCGTCGCGCTCGGATTCGATGGACTCGTCCAGGCAGATGGGCGTTCGGAGCCGGGCCTGGAGCCTGGCGTGCTCCACCAGGTCCTCGTGGTGCAGCGGCTGCTCGATCATGACCAGGTCCAACTCGTCGAGCCCCTCGAACAGCGAGACGTCGGTCAGCGAATAGGCGGCGTTCGCGTCGACGGACAGCGGCTCGGTGGGCAGCGCCTCGCGGATCGCACGGACCACCTCGAGGTCCTTGCCCGGCTCGATCT
>WNFV01011827.1_pt1 | contig 10240 bp, 15 predicted proteins | sample 5400101 | NCBI WGS metagenome assembly WNFV01 (sample SAMN13153361, study PRJNA577476) | soil metagenome | isolation source: 115 cm soil or saprolite under grassland replicate 1 | place: USA:California | collected 2016-06-15 | reverse complement strand
CCCGAGGAGCCGGAGGAGGTGATCGCGATCGAGGCAGCCGCGTAGAGGTCAGGCGAGGATGACGCGCTCAAACTCGCACACCACTTGACGGGACGTGGCCGACTCCCAGGCGTGCGGTCCGACTTCCGTATCGGGCCAGACGCAGTTGAAGTGCGTGAAGTACGGGGTGTTCAACTTCCAGTGGTCAACGGGCTTCCGCCCGAAACACTCAGCGTCCGTGTGATGCCTGACCTGGGAGACTTGCATGGCCTACGCGCTTCTCTGCGCAGGTCGACCGCGCCGGATGATTACCCCGGTTGGCCTGCGGGGGAGTCTGCGCGGGAGATCCGCAAACCGAATCCGTACTTGCCACGATGGACGCGCGCCGACGCGGCGCGACGCTCGCGGGCATACAGTGAGGCGGGAGGCAATGAGGGACGCCAGGATGCAGGTGCTTGTCGCGGGGGCCGAGGTGGCCGGCCTCGAAGTGGCACTCGCGCTGCAGGCGCTCGCGGCCGAGTTCGTCTCCGTCCAGCTCGTCGCCCCCGAGGCGGAGTTCACGTACCGGCCGCTGGCGGTGGCCGAGCCGTTTCGCGTCGGCGAGGTACGCAGGTTCCCGCTCGAGCCGCTCGCGCGCGCGGCAGGCTCGCAGCTCCGACGCGGCACACTCACAACCGTCGCTTCGGAGCGGAAGCTCGTCACGCTCAACGACGACGTCGAGCTCGGCTACGACGTGCTCGTCTTGACGCTCGGCGCGCGCCCGCGCGAGGCGATCGCCGGTGCGCTCACCTTCTGCGGCGCCCAGGAGGGGCCGGAGCTCGCCGACCTGCTCGAAAGGGCGACCTCGGGCCGGCTCCGCCGAATCGTGTTCGCGCTTCCTGCGGCCGTAACATGGCCGCTGCCTCTGTACGAACTCGCGCTGCTGACGGCCGAGTATCTGACCGACCACACGCCGCCCGCTGTCGAGATCGTGCTGGCCACACCCGAAGACCGACCGCTGGCTCTGTTCGGGCCCGAGGCGAGCGACGCCATCCGTGAGCTGCTCGAGATCCGCGGCGTCCGTCTCGAGGCCGGCGTCGTCCCGATCGGCTGGGACGAGGGCGTGCTCCACCTCGCAGGCGACAAACGGATCGACGCCGACGCGGTCGTCGCGCTCCCAAAGCTCGAAGGCCCCGACAGTCGCCGGCCTACCCCAGGATGGAGCCGGTTTTCTCCCGACGGACGGAGTTCGGTTGGGTGCTCGGCCTGACCGACGTCTACGCGGCCGGCGACCTGACCCAGTTCCCCGTCAAGCAGGGCGGGATCGCAGCGCAGCAGGCCGACGCTGTCGCGAGCGCGATCGCCGCGGACGCAGGCGCGACCGTGAAGCCCACCGCTTTCAAACCCGTGCTGCGCGGCTTGCTGCTGACGGGCCGCGCTCCCCGCTTCCTCCGCTCCAAGATGGGGACCAGCCACTCGCTCGCCGACACCGAGCCGCTCTGGTGGCCGCCGGCCAAGATCGTCGGCCGCTACCTCACGCCCTTCCTCGCCGAGGACCTCGGCCTCTCGGAGGAATACCCCCGGCCGGAGCGCACCGATGCCATCCCGGTCGAGGTCGAGCTCGAGATAGACGACCGCGCCACCTGGTCGACTCTCTGAGCTCGCTTCGGCGGCGGGCAGAACCGGATTCCACTCCGTGCGAAGCCGCAGCCACCATCCCACTGCTGATGCCCGGACGCGCGCATGCGCAAGCCTGGAAGCCCCAAGAGCAGGCGAAATGATGACCGAGCAGCAGGCGGTGCCCAAGCGCAGCCACTGCTCGCCGAGCACGAGCGGCTGCTCGATCACACTGAGCAAAAGACACAGGCCTGGGAACCAATCGACCCGAAGGTTGCGGAGCGCGCGGCTCGCCCCTCGCACACAAGTGGCTGTCGTCCCCGACCCGGCGAGCCTGTCGCAGTTCCCTCTTTGATTAGGACGTACCGGTCAAGGGGCTGTGGCGTCACCTCCTCGAAATTGAGATGGGGGCTCAATTCTCTTTCGGCGCTTCAGGGCGCAGGATGTCCGCTCGGAGCTGTCCCGGAAACGCACCAACAACGCACCAAGGCGAGTAGCCTCAAGTAACCCAGCGTCGCCTAGATAAACGGTTCTGCAGACTTCACGAGGCCCAAAGAACGTAACCCAATGTAGCCCGGTTCCCGGCCTTTACACGACCGTGAGCGCCGCGAAGTGGTGGCCGAGGAGGGACGAGCTCCCCCTCGGCAGGGGGCGGAGGAGAATACGCGCTGTCGTAACATAGGCCGGCGTCGTGGTTGCCGTCAGCGGTTACGAGTGGTTCCTCGTCCTGCACGTCCTCGCCGCCGTCGTCTGGGCAGGTGGCAGCTTCATCCTCGTCGTCCTCGGCCTCATAGGCCTCCGCGCGCGCGACACGGGGCGGGTGCTCATGGTGCTCCGTCTCTCCGAGCCGGTCGAGGGCCCGGTCTTCGTCGCCGCCGGTCTCGTCCTCGCCGGCTTCGGCTTCGCGCTCGTTGAGCGGGGGAACTGGGCCTACGACGACTTCTTCATCCAGTACGGTATCGCCGCCTGGGCAGTCTCCGCGGCCGTCGACCTCTTCTACTGCAGCCGCGCGGACAAGGCGATCGAGGAGCTCGTCGAGCAGCGCGGGCCGGAGGCTCCGGCCGTCGCAGCGCGGGCACGGCAGTACTTCCTCGTCGGGACGCTCGACGCGCTCCTGCTGCTGTCGGCGGTCTTCGTCATGACGGTGAAGCCGTTCCGTTGAGAGCTGAGTTCAACGTCCGTCTCGAAGAAGGCGGTGATTGATCCGCCGAGGGCATCGAGGAACCCGTAGCAGCCGCCGCATCGGGCCCGACCGACACCGCGTAGGGTTCGGAAATTCGGTCGTGGCTGATTTGCAGGGGAATCGTGCCGGAGCCTGGGAGGCGTGACTAGCGGATCTGGTGGCCGCCGTCACGCTGGCGACGGCAGCTCCTTCTCCGTGATGGTCTCGAGTGACAGACGCGACCCGCGAACGGCGTCCCCCCCAAAGAGCTGGCATCTGCTCGGCGGAGAAATTCAGCAGCGACGGTGAGCGGCGATCCGTCGCCGTCATCGGCCACCCGAGGTCACTGAGACATCACTGGCAAACGCTCAGGGCGCTATCAAAGTTGCGGCCGAAATGCCGGGGCCAAGGGGTCAAGATTTCCCTGGAAATCGGGCACCACCGAGTTTACGAACCCTACGCGCGCACTCAAGCGTTCGGGCGCGGCGAGAGTAGAACGCCATGACAAGGCGTGGCGATCTCCGGCCGACTTCTCCGGAGCGGATGATCGATAGGCGGTGGCGGAAGGTCGTCATGCCAACCCTCGATGCCCGCAAGCTGCGCGCTCACCTTCCGATCTTCGAGCAGAGTGCTCACGCCGTCGAACGACACGACACGCGCGAGTGCCATCAGAGCCTCCTTGTCGATTGCGGAACCGCAACCTGTGACGAACTCCGTCCGACCTTGGCGTCTCGAAGCGCACCTCGCCGAGCGCGCGAACGCTGCAGGCGCGACCTCGTCGAACACGAAAGCGCTCTGGAAGCTCAGGCTTTTCGCGTCATGAGCTGACCCGGCGCGGCGCTGTCGCGCTGAGAGCGTGCTCCGGGCGGCGGCGGGGCGAATCCGGCCCGGATTTGGCGGAGACGAGCGCGAATGTCTTCCGCGGGGAGGACATGGTTCAGCAGGGGACTCTCTACGCTATCGGTGAGAAGTTGCAGGCAAGACACTGCGCAGGTGGGATCGAGGCCGAGGCTCTCGTCCTCGAGGTCACACGCGAGCGCCTCGAAGTCCTGGGCGACAGCGGCCACCCGTGGAGCGAGCGGGAACCCCGGAGTCGGCTCCAGTCGATTCCGCACCGACACGGCGAGTGCCCGTCGACTCTCCATCGACGCAATGTCCTCAGCCCGGCGGCGAACCTCGGGAATGGCGTAGGCGTCCCGGTCGAGCAGAGCCGGTCGAAGAGCTCGCCGCGACGGAAGAACGCTCGTGCGGCGAACACCCGACCGCCAACGCGCCGATGAACAGCGGCATCGCCAGCGACGGCTGAACGTCGCTCCGAGCGCGAGTCCCATTGCCAGGGCTGCCAGGAGGAGATCCGATCGCGTGGGGTGCACAATCTCGGCCGCGTACCGGATCCTGGCGATTTGCAGGAAGATCGAATAAGCGCCCTCTACAGGTCAAGCTGCTCCAAGCCGTGGAGGACAAGCTCCCGTAGACGGGCGAAGGACCTGAAACCACCCGGAGGTCAGGTGCGCATCCCGGTGGGTGGTGCGGGCGGCTCTGTCACGACCTTCGGCGGTGGGACCAGCTGAGCCGGCAAGACGGTCGGATCCTCGACAAAGAGGCAGAGCACGAGCCCCTTGGCCCGCGCTGCGCTCGGGGCAAGAAGTCCATGCCAGCCGTCCTTCGAGAGCGCTTCGCCGACGTTCTGATAGGAAGGCCAGCCTTTGCGGCCTGGTGTCGGCAACGTGAGCCCGACGCGTGCGAGTCGGTCTGCTTCGCTGAGATCTGCCACGTCGAGCGTTCGCACTCGGTGACGCCAGATGTCTCGAGGAAGCTGCTGCATCGGTGGAATGCCCCGTTCGGCGAGGTGGCGATACCACTCAGCCCAGAGCGTCTCCTCCTCATCGGCGAGGTAGAGGGCATCGACGACGTCGCCGCGCTGCCAGCGGTTGTCGCCCGGCGGCTGTGGCCGAGCGCGTGGGTCAGCGCGGTGCGGGATCTGACGCAGCCACGTGCCGGCGGGGTCGGCCGCATCGACGTCGAGCGCCAGCGGGGCAGACCTCAGACAGCGCCCGGCGACTCAAGCTCAGAAACGACCCGCGCGACCCGGCGCGCTCTGCCTCGGGCAATCAACTCGAGCGGCTTCTGATCGTCGAGTGCCTCGATTGGCCTCGACAGCCAGACCGGAATGTAGTCCGGCTCGATCACGCGAGCCAGCCGGTCAACAATCTCCGCGAGTTCAGCGACACGCTCAGCTCGCTTCCCTGTCGGAGAGCTTCGACGCGCGAACCAGTCACGCACTGTGCTCGGCGCCGCGCCCACCGCCCGACCGATCTGGACATCCGAGAGGTGGGCGACTTCGTGGATCCGCACAGCCTCGTCTGCGAATACCGTAGCCATGCTCGCAGGCTAGCTCTCCGTCGCTAATCCGTCAAGTTTCCGCGGTTGTCGCCTTCACTGGTCACTGCAAGCTTCATCTCCACCGGCGCGCTTGTGGCGTGCAGCTCGATCCGCCCCTTCACCTGTGGGGTGCCAAAACTCAGGTCGGTCACTCGCAACTTGTCGATTTGCAGGCGGAACCGAATTAACGCACCCCACACGCAATATGCTCGGCAAGAGATGGCTCGTCAGGCTGTCGGCCCGCGTCGCACCGATTCGCTTCGGACGTACGTGCGCGCGACGCGGATCATCGGCGGCCTCAGTGTGCTCGTCCTTTTCGGGGCGATCGCCTGGGACCTCGCCAACGACGGGTTCTGGTCGCGTCACACGCTGTTCACGAGCCTCGTCGCGAGCTTGATCGTGGTCGCGGTGACCGCGGCGGTGCTCAACGAGGTGCTGGAGCGCCGGCAGCGCGAGCGCTGGTCCGTGCTCGCGCAGTACGCGCTGTTCGAGTTCGTCCGCACGGCTCGCCTCGTGTGGACCGGTCTGCTCGAGCTCGCCGGACTCGTTCCGGAGGGCGAGCTCGACGACGGGGCGCTCGCGGCCGGCTACGAGGCGGTGCGCGACACGCCGCGTCTCACCGCGGCGATGGACGAAATCCTCGCGAGCGCTGACCGCCGCGAACAGCTGCACCGCCTGATCGCGGGGCTGCTCGGTCATGGCCAGGAGGTGCTCGGACGCTGGGCCAACGTGATGGTCAACTCGGGCACGTACGCGGAGATCGTCGATCGCCACGTCGAGCTCTACAGTCGTCTGTATTGGTGGGGCAGCGTGCTCGACGAGTCCGAGCCGCTCGAGGAGCATCTGGGTCGGCCGCGGCTGAGCCGTCTCAGCCCGGCCACTCAGGCCACGGGGCCAGTCGAGGACGAGTGGCTACGCGACAATCTCGTAGCTATCGCCCAGCTCGCTGAGTCGCTCGATCGAGGCTCGTTCGAACTCGCGATGCGGATCGTCCCGCTCGACTGGTGGGCTACGCAGCTGCCAGACCGACCGTCGACGGCTGAAAATCTGCAGACCTAAACGCCTGCCGAAGCTGGTCCGTACTCGCTCTCGTAGTACGCGCGTTGAGCGCCTCTGACCGAGGCTGGCTACGAGCAGGGGCCCGCGACTGTCGCGCTCCTGACCTGCTTTCAAGCCCGCGTCGGCTTCCGCTTGCGCACAGCCGTGGAGGGGAACAAGGTCGCCAGCGCTCCGCGCTCTTGCGTCTGGGATCAGTGGCTCGGGCTGCTTCCCGCCAGGACGCACAGACTCCCTGAGATCAGCCGCCGGCGCTCAACAGCGTGTACAAGACGGCGATCCTCCCATCGCGAACGAGCGCCACGTCGTAGCCGCTGATCGCCGGCGGCTGCTCCGGCACTCCAACGTTGAAAGCCAGATGGCCCAGATCGCGGCTGACGTGGATCTGCCCCGCGGCGGTGAACACGAAATCGGGGTTGCCGTCGAGCAGGTTCTGCGCGCGCTCGTTCATGGCCTCGTGGCCGTGTGTCGTGCCGTCGGGGTCGGTCCAGATTACGTCCTCCGTGTAGTTGTCGGCGATCGCCTTCAAGCGACGCTCCTCATCGCGTTCGTTGAACACGGCGAAGAGGTTGACCAGCATCAGTTCGCGGATCCGCGCGGAGTCGGTCATCGCGCGACAGCCGCCGAGTCGGCGTCACTGGATCCCAGCTGCTCCAGCGGGCGGCCGAGCATCACATTGCAGATGCTGCCGCGAGTGAGGTCATAGATCGCGTTTCGCTCCAATCGAGGATGAGCTCGCGTTCCACGAAGTATCGGCGCCCGTCGAACTGGTGCTCCCGTTTCCATAGTCGCTCGACCATAGCTTGATCCCACGAATGCATGCTCCTCTGGTCGCTTCGGGCGTGAACCGAAAAACTCGACCTTGAAAAGCTCCATAAAGGCTCCCTCCTCTGCAATCGGATCAAGGCAACAGCTCATGCCTACGTGTTGCTGCAAGACGCGGCAATTCGAGCCGCATGCAACTGACGTGCTGCGCCGCGCCGCGGTTCGTCCCGCCCACCGGCTGCAACCACGGGCTCCGTAGAGGCTCCATCGATTGTTGTCAGTTGTGGCTAGAGCGTCGCGTTGGGCGCTCCTCGAACCCGACCGTCAGGCCGTCACCTCCGTCGCCTCCACTGCTGCGCGTGCCTGATCGAGATCGAGTAGACGGCTGTTCAGACCGCCGTTCTGGTGGAGATCGCCGCCGGGAACCTCGAGCCGTCCCGCGTCGGCGACGCGGCCCGCCTTCAGGGGCTCGAACCCAGCGGCGCTGATCAGCTGCTCGGCCGCAGCCGCGGCGACGTCGTCGTCGGTCGCATAGAACAGCACGGCCGGACGGGGTTGACGGTGCGCGGCGCTTGCGAGTGCATCGGCGCCAAGCGTGCCGAATGCCTTCACGTAGTGCGCTCCCGCGGGGAGTAGCGCGGCGACCACCGAGCCCGCGGACTGCTCGTCGGGCAGCGTCCGGATCACTTGGCCGTTCTCGTCGAATCCGATCGGGTTCGAGGGATCGACGACGACCTTGCCGACGAGGATCTCGCCGTGCTTTGCGATCAGCTCCTTGCTCGTGTCCAACCAGACAGCGAAGACGGCAACGTCGGCGGCTGCGATCGCCTCTTCGACCGAGCCGGCGCTCGCGAGCTCGCCGAGTTCCCGCGCGAGCCCGTCCGCATGCGCCTCGTCTTTTGCGGCCAGCACGACGGGCACGCCGCCGCGGACGAGATCCCGTGCCAGCCGGCCGCCGATGTTGCCGACGCCGATGATGGCGGTTGTCATTGTGACCTCCCTGTCGCGATTCCTTGACCCCGCAACTAACGCCTCGTAGCGCTCGTCCATTCCCATGACCTGCGACGAATGCGGTCGTGTACCGATAGTCGACCTCCCTAGGCGATGAGCGCCGAGGGGGGAGATCGCGCCGGTTCTCCGCCAACCGTCGGTCAATAGGAAGCTGGCGGGGCAAATCCGAAGCGCTGCTGGCCGCACCTGCAATCGGCCTACGCCTTCAAGAACGGGGGACAGGCGCCTCAGCGTGGGTTGGCCCAGCCGCCTCTAGTGTCCGCGGCTGTGGCGGGGCGCTGTTGCCGCTGGCCGGGCGCGACCGTATAGTCTACGAACATATGTTCGCTCCTGCCTCGCACGCCTCGGTGAGGAATCTCAACGAGGAGCAGCGGCGCGCTGCGATTCACCCCAGCGGCCCGCTGCTGATCCTCGCCGGTGCGGGAACAGGCAAAACGACCACGCTCTGCGCCCGCGTCGCCTGGCTGATCGATCAAGGCGTCCCGCCGGAACGGATCCTGCTGCTGACGTTCACCCGCCGGGCGGCGCGGGAGATGTTGTCCAGGGCGCGCGCGCTCGTCGGCGCCAAGACGAGTTCCCGCTTCGTCGTCGGCGGCACGTTCCACTCCGTCGCCTACCGGACGATCCTGCACGAAGCCCCGCTCCTCGGACTCGACGGCGTCAGTCTGTTCGACGCCGCCGACGCTGCCGACCTACTCGATCTGCTGCGCGAAGAGAACGACCTTGCGTCGATGGAGCGGCGCTTTCCACGCAAGGGGACGCTGGTCGACATCTATTCGCGCACGGTGAACGCCCAGCGCGAGCTGAGCGAGGTTCTCGTCGAGTCGTTCCCTTGGTGTGCCGACTACGGCGAGGAGATCGCGGGGCTGTTTCGTGCCTACACGACGCGGAAGCGCGAGCTGAACGCGCTCCCTCGACGACTTGCTCCTCTACTGGCACGCGGCACTCGGCGACGCACGCCTAGGGAGCAGGATCGCCGCTCGGTACGAGCACGTGCTCGTCGACGAGTACCAGGACGTCAACGCGCTCCAGGTCGAGATCGTACGCGCCCTCTGCGGCGAGCACGAAAACGTGTCCGTCGTCGGTGACGACATGCAGGCGATCTACGGCTTCCGCGCCGCCGACCCGGCGCACATCCTCGACTTCCCCTCGCTAGCGCGACACCGACCAGATCGATCCGTTGACGGCTGCTGCTGCGGCTCTCCGGGAGCAGGACGGCGACGGCGACGAGCGCCAGCGCGACGACGGGCAGGTTGATCAGGAACACCCAGCTCCAGTCGAACCGGGTCAGCATCCAGCCGCCGAGCAGCGGTCCGATCGGGTAGCCGAGCATCGCGGCGGCGGTGATCGCGCCGATCGCCCGTGCCCGCTCGCTTTCGTCGAAGAGCACCGGGATCAGGCCCAGCACCATCGGCAGCATGATCGCGCCGCCCAGGCCGAGGAGCGCGCGGGCGGCGATGAAGGCGCCGGCCGATGGCGCGAGGGCACATGCGACCGATGCTGCGCCGAAGATGAGCAGCGAGACGAGCAGCAGCTTCTTGCGTCCGTAGCGGTCGCCGAGCATCCCGCCCGGCACCAGCGCGGCGGCGAAGACGAGCGTGTAGGCGGCGACGAACCACTGCAGCTGACCCGTTGACGCATCCAGCGCGCCGCCGAGCGTGGGCAGGGCGACGCTGAGGATCGTTCCGTCGAGGCCGACTGTCAGCACGGCCAAAACGAGGGCGGCAAGCGTCCACCATCTCCTGGAGGTCGCTGCCGGGGAAGCGAGGTCAAGAGTAGTGCTCATTTCAGGCTGCCTCTTCGAGTACGGGTACTGGCTCCGCCGCCGTCGGCGGTTCGATCGCGAGCACGGGAAGGCGGCGGTCGAACCAGCGGGGGAAGGTCCAGGTGCGTCGGCCGAGGAGTTCGAGCACGGCGGGCAGCAGCACGGTGCGTATGACGACCGCGTCGAGGAAGACGGCGACTGCCAGCGAGAGCCCGAAGAGCTTGAGCACCCGGTCCTCGCCGGCGGCGAAGGAGGCGAAGACGACGACCATCACAGCGGCGGCGGCGGTGATCACGCGGCCGGTGCGGGCGAGCCCTTCGCGCACGGCGGCGCTCGCGTCGCCGTGCTGTTCAGTCGCGCGTCGCCGCGTTTGACATTCGTGCGACCTCGGTGCGACCCGCGGCAAGTGCCTAGTGAAGTGATGCGCGGGGCTATGACGAAGTGAGGAGGGCCGGCACCTGCCCTCCTCACAACGTGCGTACGTCCGCGCGGCGCCGTCCGAACCGGTGAACGTTTCGCGCGTG
>WNFV01011095.1_pt1 | contig 10242 bp, 6 predicted proteins | sample 5400101 | NCBI WGS metagenome assembly WNFV01 (sample SAMN13153361, study PRJNA577476) | soil metagenome | isolation source: 115 cm soil or saprolite under grassland replicate 1 | place: USA:California | collected 2016-06-15 | reverse complement strand
CGCGATCGCCGAAGAGTTTGCCAAAGAGCTTTTTGGTCATTGCCGGAACGGGCTTGCGATCGTCCACATTGCCGGCTGTGACCATCACTCCCAACAACTCGCCCGAGTCATTGATGACGAGGTGGACTTTGAAGCCGTAGAACCAGCCGACGCTCCTTTTGCCGCGTTTGGCCAATCCCCGAAAGACCTTGTTGGACTCAATCCGGCGATTGTGACAAATGGCGATGCTGGTGGCGTCCACGAATGAGATGCCCGTGCAGCGCCCGAAGCGCGTGTGTAGAAATGCGGTCAGCGGCAGCGCCGTCTGGCTTTGCAACTCGACCATGCGCTGATAGCTGACCAACCCCGGGAACTCTTTCCGCAGATGCGCGCAGACATGTCCGGCGTAGTAGGTCTTGAAATTCCGAAAGCCGGAAGACTGAAACAGAATGATGATGGTCATCACTTCGCTCATTGTCAGCCCGCTTTCGCGCTGGCGATGCTTTTTGCCATCGCTCAATCAATCTCGGTTCTCCTTTTTGTGGTTGGTACTTCTGGCGCGAATTTATCGCGTTTCTTACCCAAAAAGGAGTCCCGAGACTCTACGACAGAGCTTATCTCCTTACTTTGCTTCAACTTTTACATCGAACTCACGTTAGCAAAGCAATTGAGTGGGTCAAAATCCCACCCTCGCGGGTCTGCTGACTGTCTGGGTAACTCATCACGCCATATATCCCAACCGCCGCCAGCGCCGCGAAGACACTGAAGGAGACACCTCATAGCATCAGTGGCCGTAAATTTTTTATTCTGTTGATGACCGGGTACACGCGGTAATGCTGACGAAAAGTCAACGACCACGTTGTCCATATCATCTGAAATCCTATTTTGAGTATTATCACCGATCGCGAACTCATTTATTGCTTGCCAAGGATGCGCCGGAACCAAGGGCAGAGCTGCCGCCGGAGTTGGGACCAGTGATCGAGATCGCTGAAGTCGGTGGACTTCACCACCGGTATGAACGGCGAGCGGCATAACGAAGATATTGAAAATACAGGCTGGATTGGGTTTTGGCGAAGGACAGCGAATCAATGGTGCAATCAGAGTGATGAAGTGGGCGGACAGTATCGGTGTCACTTCCCGTAAGTGCAAGAATTTAATCGCCGGATGGAATTTTCGGGATGGACAAGAAGTTGAAATAGGCTCGGTCTGCCTTCTCCCGAAAAATTGCACCGGAACCGTCTGCCTTCTCCCGAAAAATTGCACCAGAACCGACAGGGATCCTGATGATGAAAATTCTTATAGCCGGGATCGGCAATGTGTTAAGAGGCGACGACGGCTTCGGCATCCGAGTCCTCGAGGCGTTATCGAAAGACGCCAGAGTCACTGCGGGCGTTGATCTTTATGAGGCCGGAATTGCTGGGATCGGACTCGTGCAGGAGTTGATCAACGGCTACGACGCGCTGATCACGACGCTCGGTTGGCGTCGTGCTGGTGGCCGCCGTCGCGCTGGACGCTGCTTTCAACCGCCGCCCGCGAAGCTAATGGGTTTCAATAAGCAACAAACAATTTATTGGACAGCCTTTTGGCCTGTCCAGTATGATTCGACTATATCGTTGGTTTTTTCGATTTGGTTCCAGCAACACTATCAGTTTCGTTTTAAAACCAGGACTCGTCGTTGTTTCCCAGACTCGGAAGACAACGCCTTTGCCGGGTTGCTCCCGAGTGACCCAACATTCCAACCAATACCCTACTGAGGAGGCTGCGATGTCAATACGAATAAAACGATTCGGCCTGGCTTTGGGGATGTTCGTTCTGGCGGCCACTGCTTTCGGGCAGAGTGATCGCGGAACCATCACCGGAGCCGTCACCGACCAGAGCGGCGCGGTCATTCCCAGCGTCCCGGTCATCGCTACTAACATTGCCACCGGCGTTACGTTCAACACGCAAACGACCGAGACCGGCAACTTCACCATCCCATCAGTTCCGGTCGGCTCCTACAGCCTGCGCGTGGAAAAGGCCGGTTTCCGAGCGTTCCAGCAGACAGGCATCACCGTGCAAGTGGCGCAGACCGTCCGCGTCAATGTCGCGCTGGAGGTCGGCAATGCCACTGAGACGGTCGAGGTGAGGTCAGACGCTTCACTGCTGCGCACCGAATCGGTCGAGCAGAGCACGGTGCTCAACGGCGATAAGATCAACCAATTGCCCCTCAATTTTGCCAACAACGGCGTGCGCAATCCGCTGACGTTTCTACAACTCGCGCCCGGCACGAGCGTCGGCGGTTGGAATGACATCCGCGTCAACGGCAGCCCGGCCGGCACGTTCCGTGTGATCTTCGAGGGGCAGGATGCGACGAGCGCGCTCAATCCGCGGCTCTTCAACGAATCGCAGCCGACGATCGACGCGGTCGAAGAGTTCGCGCTGCAGAGCACCAACTTTTCCGCCGAGTTCGGGCAGGTCGGCGGCGGCCTGGTCAACTTCACCGCGCGCTCGGGCACGAATCAGTTTCACGGCACGGTCTTCGATTACATCAACAACGAAGCGCTCAACGCCGCGCCGACCTTCGCGCCGATTGACGCCAACGGCGCCAAGAGCAAGACCAAGATTCGCCAGCACGATTTTGGCGGCACGTTCGGCGGTCCGGTCTGGATTCCTCATCTCTACGACAGGAAGCAGAAGACGTTCTTCTTCTTCAGCAATGAGGTCTACTGGCAGAAGGACGACCGCTTCAACGGCTTCGGCAATCTGCCCAACGCCGCCTACCGCAACGGCGATTTCAGCAACCTGCTCACCGGCCGTGTGCTCGGCAAAGACCCGCTGGGGCGCGACATCATCGATGGGACGATCTACGATCCGGCGACGCAGCGCACGGTCAACGGTCAGATCGTGCGCGATCCGTTCCCCGGCAACAAGATTCCCGTGGTCCGTTTCGATCCCATGGCTGTCAAGGTGCAAAACCTCCTGCCGGCGCCCGACCCGCGCTACGCAAATTTGCTCACCGGCAACTTCGAGCAGCGGTTCAAATACCGGCGCATCGAGCAGATTTACAGTTGGAAGGTTGACCACAACCTGACCGAGAATGCGAAGCTCGCCGTCTACATCGGCATGCAGCGCACGCGCAAGGACAACGGCCAGGACGGTCTACCCGACCCGGTCTCGAAACGCCGCGATCAGCCGATCACGAGCAAAACGATTCGCATCAATTATGACCACACGCTGCGCCCGACGTTGATCAATCATTTCGGCGTCGGATATCAACGCTACTACAACCCGGACACGACGCCAATCACCGAGTACGATTCGGTCAAGGAACTGGGCCTTCCCGGCGCGCTGGTCACGGCCTTCCCGCGGTTCACCGGCCTGGCGGCCGTCGGCGATCTGGGGCCGACCAACTTTCAGCTTTACACGCAGGACAAACCGACGGTCGTGGATAACCTGACGTGGACACGCGCCAATCACACCTTTAAATTCGGCGGCGAATTCCGGATCGACACCTTCAACAACCTCGCCAACAACGGCGCGATGGGAACCTACAACTTTTCCAACCTGCAGACGACGCTGCCTTCGACACAAGGACAGAATTTGCAGGGCGGCAGCATCGGTTACGCCTACGCCAGCTTCCTGCTTGGCCTGGTCAATAGCGCGAGCATCAACAATCCGACCTCGGTCGGCTACCGCCGTTCGTCGTGGGCGGCCTTCGCGCAGGATACCTGGAAGGTGACGCCGAAGCTGACGCTCGAACTCGGCCTGCGGTATGACCTGCAGAACGCGCTGCATGAACTGCATGACCGCCTTACGATGTTCAGTCCGACGGTCAGAAATCCGGCGGCGGGCGGGCTGCCCGGCGGGACGCTGTTTGCGGGCGAAGGGACGGGACGCTGCGACTGCGATATCACGAAGACCTATCCTTATGGTTTCGGGCCGCGCTTCGGACTGGCTTATGCCTTCAACCCGAAGACGGTATTGCGCTTGGGGTATGGCGTCACTTACGGCGCGCTCGGTGGTTTCAACTACATCGGCGCGGGCTCCGCGCTGGGCTTCGGTTTTAACTCGCTTTCATTCGGCACAACGGCGTTCGGCGAACCGGCGCTGCAATTGAAGAATGGATTGGTCTACAACCCGGCCGATCTGTACAAGGTAAATCTCGATCCGGGCCTTCGCCCCTCGCCGGGTCAGCTCAATGCGCCGCCTGCGCTGATTGATCCGAACGGCGGACGCCCGCCGCGCATCAACAACCTGGTGATCAATCTGCAGCGTGAAATCAGCCGGGACCTGCTGGTCGAAATCGCCTACGTCGGCAATCGCGGCGTGTGGTACGAAGCGAACGGCCTGGTGGACATCAACGCGGTGGCGCCGGAACGGCTGAAATCATTCGGCTTTGATACGGGCAGCGCCGTTGACCGCGCGTTGCTGACTTCGCGTCTGGATTCCCCGGCGGCGAAAGCCGATCCGCGCGTGAAAGTTCCATACGCCGGCTACCCGCTCTCCGCGACCGTCGCCCAGAGCCTGCGCCCGTACCCGCAGTTCGGTTTTATCGGCCTCGACCTGGCGCCGCTCGGCAACACGTGGTACGACTCGCTGCAGGTCAAAGCGACCAAGCGTTTCTCGCACGGGCTGGATTTCATCCTCGCCTACACCTTCTCGAAGAACCTGACAACTGTGACGGAACAGGGCGGCAGCACTGTGCCGGTGGCCGATGTCTTCAACCGCCGCGCGACCAAAGCGATCTCGCCAAGCGACCAGCCGCACGTCATCGCCGCCAGCTTCCGCTACGAGATTCCCACTTTCGGCTTGAGTAATCGCAACTGGTTGTCGCGAGTGGCACTGCAAGGGTGGAACATCAGCGGCATCCTGCGTTATGCGAGCGGCGTGCCGATTCAAGTTCCCGCCGCGCAGAATAGCATCAATTCTCTTCTGTTCCGGGGCTCGTTCGCCAATCGCGTCGCGGGACAGCCGCTCTTCACGAAAGATTTGAACTGCGGCTGTATTGATCCGGGCAAGGATTTCGTCCTCAACCCGGCGGCCTGGGCCGATCCGGCGCCGGGGCAACTCGGCGTCTCCGCGCCCTATTACTCGGATTACCGGTACTCGCGCATTTACGACGAGAGCATGAGCTTCGGCAAGATAACAAAAATCCGCGAACGGATGAGCCTGGAATTTCGCGTCGAGTTCTTCAATGTCTTCAACCGTGTCCGTCTCCAGCTCCAGTTCCTCACCCCGGATTCAATTAACAACGCGCTGGCGACACAGGTCCGCCTGCCCGACGGCACGCCCCAATCGGGTTTCGGGCGCGTGGATAACCGGAACACCGCGAGCGCGCCACGGAGCGGGCAGATCGCGTTGCGCTTCCGGTTCTAAGCGGCGCCGCGCGCGATAAGCGCAGCGAAAACTACGTTCTCTGGTATTTTGGGGAGAAACATTTTTCTGCCGCCCATCTTTCTGTAGCTTGTCTTTTCTACAGAAAGATGGGCGGCAGAAAAATGTCGGAAGACTTTCTTTACGCCGTGCCTTCTATACGGATCATCTATGGGCAAGTTTGTAGTCGCTCTTTCGCTGCTCCTGCTGCTCACCGGCGGTGAGAGCACGCCGCCTGCGCTGTTCGAGATTGTTCCGCCATCGAAAAGCGGCGTCACCTTCGTCCACAATAACGCGCTCTCGCCGCGACGCTATCTGCCGGAATCAATCGGGCCGGGGGTGGCGATCTTCGATTACGACAACGACGGCTGGATGGACATCTACTTCACCAACAGCGGCCCGTGCGATTTCTTTCAGCCCCAAAAGCCTTTGCGGAACGCGCTCTATCGCAACAACTGCGACGGCACGTACACCGATGTCACGGAGAAGGCCGGGGTCGCGGGCCGCGATTTCGGCATCGGCGTCGCGGCGGCGGATTACAACCGCGACGGCTGGACGGACCTCTTCGTCACCAATTACGGCGCGAACATTCTTTATCGCAATAATAAAAACGGCACGTTTACCGACGTGACGAAAGAGGCGGGGCTCGACGCGCCGGGACTTTACACCTCATCGGTATGGTTCGATTACGACCGCGACGGCTGGCTCGATCTGTTTGTCGGCCACTTCGTCAAATACAGCCGGTCGCTCGAACGCAAGTGCGAGTACGACGGCGCGCCGCATTACTGTTACCCGCTCAGTTATGATCCGTTCCCTAGCAAACTCTATCGAAATAACGGCGATGGCTCGTTCACCGACGTGAGCGAGGCTTCCGGCGTCGGGAAGCAGATGGGGAAGACTTTCGGCGCGGTCGCCACCGACGTCAATAACGACGGCTGGCTCGATCTGTTTGTCGCCAACGATTCTGTGCCCAACTTCCTCTTTCTCAATCAGGGCGACGGGACTTTCAAGGAGATCGGGTTCGAGGCCGAAGTCGCATTCAACCCCGACGGCGCGGCGCGTTCCGGGATGGGCGTGGACGCGGCGGATTACGACGGCGACGGCCTGGAAGACTTATTCGTCGCCAACTTCAACCGTGAACGTTTTTCGATCTATCGCAACCGCGGCGACAACTCCTTCAGCGACGAAGCGGGCCAGACCGGCATCGGCGCGGCGACGCAGATGCTGAGCGGATGGGGCTTGCGCTTCTTCGATTTCGATTTCGACGGCGATCTGGACCTGATCGTCTGCAACGGCCATCCGGATGATTTGATCGAGGCGGTCTCGACGACGCTCAAACACAAAGAGCCGATTCTGTTGTTCGAGAATCGCGGCAAAGAGTTCGTCAATCTGGGCGCGGCGGCGGGCGAAGCGTTTGCGCGCGATTACCCGGCGCGAGGGCTTGCGGTCGGGGATTTGAACAACGACGGTTACCCGGACGTGGTGATTGGGAACAACGGCGCTGCGCCGCTCCTGCTGCGCCATACGCGCGCCACGTCGCATCACTGGGTCGGGTTGTCTTTGCTCGGCCAGGCGACAGGCGCGCGCATCACCTGGTCCGCCGGCGGCGTGAAGCGCAGCCGCTTGAAGACCGCCGGCGGAAGTTACCTTTCATCGCACGACCCACGCGAGTTGCTGGGATTGGGCGCGGCGAAGACGGTTGACTGGATCGAGGTGCGCTGGCCCGCTACGAGCAAGGAGAGGAGCGGGCGGGTTGACCGGTTTGAGAAGGTCGCGGCGGACAGGTATTACAGCCTGAAAGAGGGAGGGAAGCTGCAATGAGGCGCGTCTTGATTCTCTCGCTTCCGCTGGCGGTCTGCTTTTTCAAAGCGGCGTTTCCCGCGGCGTTCTCTCAAGCAGCAGCTCAATCACAATCTCCCCAGGAGCGATCCGCCCTGGCCCTCTACCAAAAAGCCTCTGCGCTCTTCCAGCAGCGACAGTACGAGCAATCACTCGCGGCTTTGGATGAGGCTCTGAAACTCAACCCGAGACTGGTTCCGGCTTTGAGGCTCAAGGCGCGGCTGGCGATGGCCGTCAATCGTTTCGACATCGCCAAAGCGTCACTGCTGCAGGCTGTCGAGATCGAGCCCGGCGTGGCTGACAACCACTTCCTTCTCGGCTTTTGTTATTACGTCGACAACGATTTCAAGAACGCGCTGCCGCCGCTCGAACGTTCCAGACAATTGAAGCCAGATGGCGCGCGAACGCATTTTTACCTCGCGCTGACTTTGGAAGCGCTGGCCCGCGCGGATGACGCGATTGCAAGCTACGAAGAGTCGCTGAAGCTTGAAAAGAATGGCGGCGCAATACTGGCCGAAACGCTGGTCGCTTACGCGCGGTTGCTCTTCACCCTCGGACGTTACGGCGAGAGCGAGGCCCTGATCGACCGGGCGCTGGCGGCGGCGCCCGATTCGCGCGACGCGCAGTACGAGAAAGGGCGGCTGCTGTTTGAGCGCCGCGCTTACGCTGAAGCGATTACGCATGGCAAAAAGGCTCTCGAGCTGCCGGGCGCAGGCACGACCGAACGGCAGATCCACTTCCTGCTGGCGAGGGCTTACGCGAAGAGCGGGCAGAAAGAGTTGGCCGAAATTCACCTGGCAAAATTTCGCGCCGCGCCGCCGACGCTGCGTCGCTGAAGATCATAAGGAATGCAAACCTCTCATCGCCTCAAATTGATTCTGCTGCTTTGCTGCAGCCTCATCACACCCTTGTGTGCCGCATCCTTTCGGCCCGATGCGCTCGCGGTTGAGCAGTCCTCCTACGTCGGCAACCAGGCTTGCGCCAAATGCCATCAGGAGATCGCGCGCAGTTACGCGCAGACGCCGATGGCCACGAGCAGCGGCGCGGTCAGGGACGACGTCGTCGAGGGCGATTTTCGACACAACCCCTCGGGTGTCAGTTACCGCATCGTGCGTGAAAATGGGGCGGCGTGGCTGGAATACGAGCGGCGAGACGGGGTACCGGCGGGCGACCGGCTGCAAGGCCGGCGGCAGTTGCAATACTTCATCGGTTCAAACGCGGTGGGGCGCAGCTTCCTGTCGATGATTGACCGCTTTCTCTTTCAAGCGCCCGTCACCTGGTACGCGCAATCCAGACGTTGGGATGTTTCGCCGGGTTATGAGGCCGACCGCGAGATGCGGTTTAACCGTCCGATCGAAGCGAATTGTCTTTATTGCCATGCCTCGCAATCACAGCCGGTCTTCGGTACCCAGAACCGCTACGTTGATCCGCCATTTACACAGCCGGGCGTAGGTTGCGAACGCTGCCACGGCCCCGGCTCGCTGCACGCGCGGGGACTGGCCGCGATGATCAATCCCGCGAAGCTCGATGCGGCGCGGCGCGATTCGGTCTGCGGGCAATGCCACCTCTCCGGCGAAGCTCGCGTGGAGAGGCCGGGAAAGAGGCTCGCGTTTTATCGCCCGGGCGATCTGCTTTCCGACTACGTATCCTATTTTGTTTTTGAGGAATCGCAGAAAATGGGCCTCAAAGCCAACAGCCACGTCGAGAATCTGGCCGAGAGCGCCTGCAAACAGCGGGGCGGGGAACGGATGTCGTGTTTGAGTTGTCATGACCCGCATTCCGCGCCGGCGCCACGGGAGCGCGCCGATTACTTCCGCGAGAAATGTCTCGCGTGTCACCGTCCTGAGGCGTTGCCGGCGAACGAGCGCCACACTCAGAAAGCGGATTGCGCCAGTTGCCATATGCCGAAATCACGCGTGGTGGACGGCGGTCACGGCGTCTTGACCGACCACCACATCCCGCGCGTTCCGAGCGACGCGAAGGCCGGCGCGACTGCCGGTCGCAAGCTTGTTTCGTTCCCCGGATTCACGTCGGATGCGAGGATGCTGGGGCTGGCCTACGCTGAAGTCGCGCTGCTGAGCAACGATCCATTTCATCAGCGCAAGGCCTGGCTCCTGCTGAGCGAGGCCTTGCCCCGGCACGCGACGGAGCCTGAGCTGCTGACGCGCCTGGCGTTCATTCACGAAGCGCGCAACGAGACTGACCAGGCGTTGAAACTTTACGAGGCGGCTTTGCGGGCCGATCCTCATCGCGCCCCGCAGTTTGTCATTGCGGCGGTCAATGCGGGCAGGATATACGCGGCGCGGGGCGAGATGGAGCGGGCCATCGCGCTCTGGCAGGATGCGCTCGCGCGCAATCCGGCCTTGAGCGAAGCCGCTTTCAACCTGGCCCTGGCCCTGCAGTCACAGGGGCACAGGAAGAAGGCGGGCGAAGCGCTCGAGCAGTTGTTGCGCTTCGATCCTGATTCGGCCAGAAGCAAACATCTATTGCGTCAAATCCGGATTGCGGAGAAATAGGCAAGTCAATAATGAAACCTATTCGCACCATCACAATCTTACTGCTCCTCTGTTCGCGCTGACCGGCGCGAAAACAACGAACTTCCAAATTGGCGACCGCAAGGAAGACATGTTCTGGCGCGTTCACTTGTGGGTACCGAAAATGCCATCCGAGAGCTTCAGGCCGGAATTTCACCAGATCGATGAGTTCAACTTCGACTCGGCTTTCGTCAATTCGGACAATAGCGCTTCGCATTCTTTAGGGCAGACAAACCTCCGCAAAATCCGACCATCGTTCCGAGATGGGCCGTTCGGCCTATTCAGAAGAATCAACCTGATCGCGCCAAGCCGATTCTTGCGGCTGGATCTGCCGTCGATCAGTATTCGGGAACATATTAACCGAGCCGGCTCCGCGCCAACTGAACTGTCCAGCACTCAGTGAGCGAGTACCGCTCAGGCGCCGCGTAGGAGAGGCGGTTCAACGAAGGCGCACGTTCAATTATTTGGCGCGGCGCTCGGTCTCGAATTGTTGCGTCGGCTCTTCGATGATGCTGGGGTATGGCGTCGGCGACCCGCC
>WNFV01019698.1_pt1 | contig 10244 bp, 6 predicted proteins | sample 5400101 | NCBI WGS metagenome assembly WNFV01 (sample SAMN13153361, study PRJNA577476) | soil metagenome | isolation source: 115 cm soil or saprolite under grassland replicate 1 | place: USA:California | collected 2016-06-15 | reverse complement strand
TGCCCAGCTTCCCCACTCGCGGGCTGCGCATCGTGGCGTTCTACCGGGACTCGGCGGGCAACTACCACGAGTACGCCTCGGCCAAGGCGAACTACACCGACGCCTGGCAGGAGCTGTCGGTGGACCTTCCCGTGGCGGCCGGCGCCACCGAGGCGTTCTTCCGGCTCTACGACGGCATGCCGGGTGGCACCGGCAAGAAGGTGTTCTGGGACCACCTGTCGATGGCCGAGGTGGTGGCGCCGTTCGGCCCGTCCTGGAAGGGCGGTGCGGCCGGCGGCGCGAGCGTGGACTACACGACGCTGACGTTCCCGGAGCTGTCGCTGGCCCGGGTCAACCTGATCGGCGGCGGGTGGGTCACCTTCTCCAAGAACGCCGACGGGGTCACGTTCACCCCCGAGCCGGGCTCCGAGGGCCTCGTGCTGTCCAAGGTGGATGCCAGCACCTACCGGCTGACCGAGCTGGACGGCACGGTCAGCGAGCTCACCCAGCAGGGCGCGGTGTGGGCGGTCGGCTCCACTTGGACGCCGGAGTCGAACTCGACCGCCCGCTACGTCTATGACACCACCAACAGCCGGGCCCTGCTGAGGAAGGTGATCAACCCGGTCGAGCCCGGCGTGGACGACATCAACCACTGCACCACCGCGACCCCGGCCCGCGGCTGCGAGGTCATGGAGTACGTCTACGCCACCTCCACCACGCCGGGCCTGAGCCAGACCGTCTTCGGCGATGTGACCGACCAGATCTCGACGGTCAAGATCTGGTCGTGGAGTCCGGCGGCCGGTACCGAGTCCGCCGTTGACGTGGCCCGCTACGCCTACGACAACCTCGGCCAGCTCCGCGAGGTCTGGGACCCGCGGGTGTCGCCGGCGTTGAAGACCGCCTACGAGTACGGCCCGGGTGGGCGGGTGACCAAGGTAACCCCGCCCGGTCAGCTGCCGTGGATGGTCGACTACGGCGCACCCGACGTGGACACCGCGCTGTTGCGGTGGAACTTCGACGAGGGCGGCGGCGGCACGGTGGCCGACGCGTCCGGCAACGGCCGTACCGGCACGTTCGGCGGCACCGGCACCGGCTGGGGCCAGGGCAACGACCCGGGATACGTAGGCGACGGCGCGGCGACGCTCACCGCGACCGCCGGGCAGCAGGTTGCCGGCCCGAACGCGGTGGTCAACACCTCCCAGTCATTCACGGTTTCGGCGTGGGTGAACCTGACCGATACATCGTCCAATCGCACCGCGGTCTCCCAGGACGGCAACCGCTACAGCGGCTTCTTCCTCAACTACGTCTCCTCGCTGAACCGGTGGGTGTTCTCCCGGATGACCTCGGACACCGACTCGGCCACCGCGGTGCGGGCCACCTCCGATGCCGCTCCCACCCTTGGCGCCTGGACCCACCTGGTGGGTGTTCACGACACCGCGGCCGGAACGATGCGCCTTTACGTCAACGGCGTCCTGCAGTCGACGACCGCACCCGCCGGCAACTGGAGTGCCACCGGCGCGTTCGTCGTCGGCCGCGCCAAAGGCGGCGGCACCGTGGTTAACACGTGGGCCGGCGGGATCGACGACGTCCGGGTCTACCAGAAGGTGCTCTCCGACGATCAGATCGCGGCGCTGGCCGGTGACGAGAACCCGGGCCGGCTGCTGCGGGTGCGCCGCACGACGCTGCTGCAGGGCAGCCCGACCACCACCGATGGCGAGATCGCCACCAACCTCGTCTACCGCGTGCCGCTCACCACCGGAGCCGGTGGTCCGTACAACCTCAACTACGCCGCGGTGTCGACCTGGGGGCAGAAGGACCTGCCCACCGACGCCACCGCGTTGTTCGGCCCGCGGGACGTGCCGGCCACCAACAGCGCCACGCCGCTGGTGCCCGGCACCACCGGGTTCACCTACGCCACCGTGCACTACCTGGGCGCCGGGGGGCAGGAGGTCAACACCGCCACCCCGGGCGGGCACATCGACACAGATGAGTATGACAAGTTCGGCAACGTGGTGCGCAGCCTGGAGGCCACCAACCGCGAGCTGGCCCTGGGCACGTTGCCCAACGCCAGCTCGTACCTGGCCGACCTGGGGCTGTCCTCCTCGGACACCGCGACCCGGGCGATGGCACTGTCCACCATCAACACCTACAGCACCGACGGCATCGACCTGCTCGACGAGCTCGGCCCCACGGTCACCATGGTCCTGGAACGCGACCTGGTCGACCCGGGCAGCCAGCTGCCGACGCAACCCGCCGGCGCCACGGTGATCGGCCGTCCGCACACCGTCGAGGTCTACGACGAGGGCAAGCCCGACGGCGCCACATACCACCTGCTCACCACCGAGACCGAGGGTGCCCAGGTGGTCGGCTATCCAGACGCCGACACCCAGGTCACCAAGCACGGCTACAACCCCGACAACGGCAGCGTGTCCGGCTGGACGCTCAAACAGCCGACGAAGGTCATCGCCGACGCCGGTCCCGGTGGCGCCGCGCTCACCTCGTATGTGGTCTACGACAGCGCCGGCCGCGCCACGGCCTCCTGGGGGATCGACTCCACCGGCGCCGACGCGCGTACCAGCAAAACGATCTTCTACACGGCGGGGGCGAACCCGTTGGATGCCGGCTGCGCCTACCAGCCCGAGTGGGGCTGCGCCTACCAGCCCGAGTGGGCCGGGCAGCCGTGCGTGACCATGGTCGCCGCCGCGCCCGGCACGGTCGACCCGGCACGGATGACGGCCGAGCTTGCCAAGAAGCGCGTCAGCTCCTACAGCCGGTGGGGCGACGTGGCCGTGGTGACCGACAGCGTCGCCGGCACCTCGGCCTCCCGGACCACCACGACGCTGTACGACGACGCCGGGCGCACCACGTCGGTGCAGATCACCTCCACCGGTGACGGCGCGACCCAGATCCCGGCGGTCACCAGCGACTACCACCCGGCCAGCGGCCAGGTGACCGCGACCCACGCCGGCACCGCGACGATCACCCGCGAGTACGACCTGTGGGGCCGGCTCTACCGCTACACCGACGCCGACGGCGGGGTGACCACCAACGAGTTCGACCGGTACGGCAACCCCAGCAAGGTCACCGACCCGACCGGCAACGCCACCTTCGGCTACGACCGGGTGGCCGAGCCGCGCGGCCTGTTGACCTCGGTCACCGACTCGGTCGCCGGCACGTTCACCGCGGCCTACTCCGCCGACGGGCAGCTGACCACACTGCACTACCCGGGCGGCATGACCCGCACCGACATCCTGGATGCCAACCTCGAACCCGTCACCCGCAGCTACACCCGCGACTCGGACTCGACGGTCATCTACTCCCAGTCGATCGCGTCCAACAGCGCGGGGCAGACGGTCAGCGACACCTACACCGGCGGGTCGAAGACCTACGGCTACGACCGCATCGGCCGGCTCACCTCGACCAGGCAGGTCTCGCCCGCCACGGCCGGCTGCGTCACCCGGGCCTACAGCTACGACAACCGCACCAACCGCACGGCGCGCAAGACCTACAACCCGGCCGGCGACGGCTCCTGCGCATCCACCGCCGGCAGCCCAGATGCGGAGGACGACCATAGCTACGACGCCGCGGACCGCATCACCGACGCCGGCTACGTCTACGACCCGTTCGGGCGCATCACCGCCCTGCCCGGCGGGCTGACCAACAACTTCTACGCCAACGACCTGGTCGCGGCTGGACCACCACCGCCAGCAGGCTCAACCACTACGGCGACGACTCAGACAGCCCACGGTGGATCGTCGAGGACACCACCACCGGCACGCTGACCCGGATGGTCTCCGGACCCGACGCCAGCCTGGCCGCCACCACCTCGGCCACCGGCGACGTGCTCCTGCAGATCGTCAACCTCCACGGCGACGTCGCCGCCACCATCGATGTCGCCCTGAGCACGCCGGCGTTCAACGACACCGACGAGTTCGGCAACCCCATCGGCGGACAGCCCACCCCCCGCTACGGCTGGCTGGGTGGCAAACAACGCTCCGGCGAAGCCCTCGGCGGCGTCATCCTCATGGGCGTCCGCCTCTACGCCCCCAACCTCGGCCGGTTCCTCCAGGTCGACCCCGCACCGGGTGGCTCGGCCACCGCCTACGACTACTGCAACGCCGACCCGGTCAACTGCACCGACCTCAATGGCACATGGGGGTGGTCGAGCCTCAAGAAGGCGCTCAACGTCGTCGCGGTCGTTGCCTCCTATGCATCCATGATCCCCGGCCCCATCGGCACCATCGCCGGAGTCGTATCCGGAGTCTGCTACGCCGCCACCGGCAACTGGGCCGAGGCAGCGTGGGCGTTCGGTGGGGCCGCAGCGGCCCTGGTCGGCGCCGGAGCGGCGGTCAAGGTGGCCAAGGTCGCCGTCACCACCGTGCGCGCCGCCCGCACTGCCTCGAAGCTGGCGAACGCCGCATCGAAGGCATCCCGAGCGCTCCGCGGTGCCCGTGACGAGGTGTGGAACGCATCACGATACGTGATGAACTTCGCAAAGAAGAAAAGGCGCCCCGTGTGAAGGAGGGTCGGAAACCCCATCGAACCGGTGGGAGGAAGTCCACGGAGGACAAGCATGACGCCGGGGACATACACGGTGGACGGCAGAAGTTCAAGAACCCGCAGAAGGGCGCGAAAGGCGGCTGTCGGAAGCGACCGAGCCCGAAGTACCGCAAGCACGGATTCTTCGGAGGCATAATTCCCCGGCCCGGGTTCGCCTTCTGAGATTCGTCGATCAACAGCACGACCTGCGCATCTGCTCCGGGCGACTCCTGTCTATGTTCCTATACTGGACAGGACAACTGCGGGGAGAGGCGGTTATGTTGACTGACCTGCGAGACAGGCTCGCTTCCACAGTCGAGTACCGCTGGGTGAATGGCTGGGCGTATCCATTGGGTGCCTGGTGGCGAGACCCGACGATCCTGAGGGAGGTTGGACCGGCTCTGGCCAACCTCCACAAAGACGAGCGGGTGACCCTGGTAGTAGGGATTCAGAGCCGCGGGCTGATACCTGCCGCAGCGGTCGCGATACATCTGGACGTGGGTCTCGTTCAAGTTGCCAAGGGCGTCCAGGAAGACGAACGCAGGCCCCCGCTGCGCGGCACAACCGGGCCTGACTACAAGGACCGGAATCTCGTATTGTCGCTGCATGGATGGCAAACACCACCCGGATCGCGAGTACTGATCGTCGACGATTGGATCGAAACTGGCGCTCAGGCCAAAGTAACCAAGAGCCTTGTCGAAGGCGCCGGCGGCGTGGTTGTCGGTACTGTCGTGGTGGTGGACGACACCGACGCCTCGGTCCGGCGAGCACTGAACCTCAAGAGTCTACTTCGCATGCACGATGTTGCGCTGCGGTGAGTACCCAGGTTCGGGACTTAGCCCGGTTCAACAGGGTAAGCGTGAGGCCCAAGACTGGCACATCGACCACATTTACAAAGTGCGCAAGCTGGCTAAGTTCGTGTGGCCAAGCCGGCGAGTATTCATTGATGCTTATTCCATCCGTCGAACCTCCGGGCCCGGTGTATCGTGTGCAACGTCGGGCACCAGTGATGGTGAGGTGTTGAGAGGGCATGGCATCAGCGAGGTTCCGTAACCCGAAGGGCGCCGTCGAGAAAATCTCAAACATCATCTCGGAAGGCCTTTCGCTGTCATTGCTGACCGGGTGCTCGGCGACCCGGTCGAGGTGGCTGGCTTCTCGGACACGCCAGGAGAAGGGATTGTCACGCTCGCCACCTGCGGCTTGGCAGACCTTGGCCGAAAGCACGGATTTGCCCGGGCCGACGGCTACGCGCAGGAGTTCCTGCTCGTGATCGAAGGTAAGTACCTCACTGAGGATCTGCCTGACTTTTTCTTCAGCGTCCTGATCGCTTATGCTGAGGATCATCGTCTGCTGCAATGGGACGAAGCCGTGCGGTTGCGCATGAACGTACCGGGAAGCACTGACATGAGCTGGCTGCATCCGTGGCCGGCGGTCTATTTTTCAGACTCGTTTCAATCCGTATCCACAGCGAAGGGCGAGACGGCTACCTGCTTGATGATCCCGATGCGGGAAGACGAGGCGTTGGCCGCGTCCAAACTCGATGTCGACGAACTCTGCGAGAAGCTCGACCAGCTTCAGCCTGAAGTGTGGGCGCTGGACCGTCCGCGGCTCGATCTCGGTTCTTGAGAACCAGCGCCACCAAGATCTTTGTCGCGACCTTCAAGGATTTCGGCCGCCTCTGGCCAGGTCACGCCCAACCACTCCCGCCGTTGTTGACCTTTCCCGGGCGACAGTCAACGGTCCGACCGGCTCATTGCCACAGCTCTGCAGACGTTGGCCGTCGACCAGCACCTCCGCGGGCGGCCATACCCCACGACGCGAACGAACGATCAGGAATATCGTCAAGTCAGCGGGGCGGAAGCATCCACTTAGCCATGTGGCCTGGCCATTCTAGAGTTGTTACGGTGATGTTGAAGACGAGGACTGCTGCTTGCCGTTGGTCTGCTGTCCCTGTGCGTTGCCGGCTTCGCCCCCGATCCCGGGGTCACGGAACGATGGGTCACGGCTGCTGTCAGCGGGGTCTGTCTCCTACTCTTCAGTCGGGTTCTCGCCATGCGAGTCGTCGCCGACCACAATGGGATCACGTCGTACGGGCTTTCGAACGAAGCGTATCGCCTGGGGCCAGATCAACGAGATCGTCTGTGCGGACGTTGATTACAAGTTGGTTGCACCAATCCGTGCGCCGGTGGCATATATCGCGGCGCCCGGCGAGTGGTCGTAACATGGTGCTCGCCGGAACGCCCTGGTCTTGCGCTCGCTTTCGATCGTATAACTTCTCCAGGTCCGGAGCTCCGAAAACGAACTCGGACAGGGTCGCCAAGGAGCTCGAAGACCTCCGTAGGCAGGTATCGTCGACATAGAGGCTTATTCAGCGCAGAGTTTATAGAAGTGCAGGGCGATGACTGTGGAGATGGTCTCGGTGAAGGTGTTCAGGGGCGCCGGTAGTCGGTGTGCATGATTTCCCAGTCTTTGAAATGTGCGATGACTTGTTCGATGACGTAGCGGATCTTGTTGATCTGCTTGTTGAACTCCTTCTCCCAGTCGAGCAGCTCGCGGTGAGGAGGCTTCTTGATGGGCGTGAGCATGTCGTTTCCGACGTATCCTTTGTCGCCGATCCAGTTGGTGGGATCGAGCGTGACCAGGGCCTCGGATTCCTTAATGCGGTGCGTATCGTGCCGGCTGCCCTCTATCGCGTCGGAGATCCACGCCAGGCGACCAGAGAGCGTGCAGGCGACCTGGACGTTCATTCCCGTGGTCTTGTGCTTGCCCGAGTATAGGCCCGGGCACGACGCCCAGGACCAGCACGGAAGCAGTGTGCCGTCCACGACGTACTGGGTTCGGTCGTCCAGGTCCTCGGCAGTGGGGACACACGCGGCGAGCACGTAGCCGAGCATCGGAGTCAGCCCGGTCACCGCCCGGCTGATCGTCGGCTGGGACACGCCGAACGTCTCCGCCAGTTCATCTTGAATGCGGTTTCTCCGCATATACGTCAAGGCCACGACCACCGACTTGAACAGTCCCAGGACCGGCGGCCAGAAATATTTCTCTTCGTCCACTGCCGCCTTTTGGGGCAGTGCACACAGGTCTGTGATCTGGTCCCGGGAGAAGCCGGTGGTATGATACATGTTCGACGGTCCGTTTCTTTGAGAAGTGAGTGTGGTAACCCAATTCTCGAAGTAAACGGACCGTCGTTCATCTCAACACGCCGATGTCACCGCGAAATGGCTGCCCTGAATAAGGCTCCTTCTACCGCGTGGAGCGAGGCAATGAGGTCCGGGACCTGGTCGGGTGCATCGCAATGCTTGCACCACGCGCGGATGTCGAGCACAGACGGCGGTTGCCGTCCGTGCTCAATCTTGCTCACCTTCGAGAAATGCCAACCGGCGACCTGTGCCAGTACCCGGCCGGTTAAGCCTGCCTCTGTACGGATCTCTCGGAGGCGTGTACCGAGTGCCTCCCTAGCTTCCTGTGCGGCGGACGACGGCGAGCGCAACACAGCGGTTATTTCGGTCGGTAAGCTTCATGATCGACGGCGCACTCCCACACGGCGTCAAACGCATTGACGCATTTCGTAGCGAGCTCATCATCGTCACGGCGTTCTTCACACACCCAGTCGCCGTTGCCGTCGAAATGGTTGAACACCACCACCGACTGATCGAAGACCCAGAAGTCTGCGCATGGCACCATCAAATGCGTGGCGCTATGTCGTGGCAACCATCGGACCGACTCTCCAGCAAGGATGTTATGGTCGGCCGTCACGTCGTACTCGAACCGGATGTAATCAGTCACAGGCTCAGAGACGATGCGGGCACGACGGATCACAACGCCGCGCGCCGTCGTTTCCTTTATGAGATTGAAGAACTCATGCCACCGATCGGCCGGGTTGAAGCGTCGACCTTCCCGCCAGTCTCGCCAGTCCGCGTCGTTCGGCGTGTAGGAGTCACGCATCTCAAGGTGGCACGCCGAGCGCATGGCGCAGCGGAACAGTTCGTACGTTACAGGCTCAGCCATCGGCGCACGCTTTCAGAAGGAACGGCGCCATGCGGCGAGGAAGTCTTAGCACCGTCTCGTGACCTGGGATCGGACTGGTCGCCTTAATCGCTGCCAACATCTTCTCATCCTCGATCTTCCAACCCTGAATCACCAAGCTGTCATCGTCATCATCCACCCACACCGTGGGTGAGCCAGTGTTCGGTGTTTCGGGGTCAACGCCGATGAACCGCAGTGCTGCCATGAAGACCCTCCGTTTGCCGCTCTGTGTGTCGTTGGGGCCTAATTTTGCGCAGGGCATCCGTGGGAGGCAAGGGCTGTTGCTCATTGTTGCTCGATGAAATTCGAGTCGGATGCGTTGGCCCGTCGGTGTTGTCCGGTCGATCTGGCCGGGCGTGGTCGAGCTGGCCGTGTCGAGCACGCAGGCGCGTGCGTGGAGGCTTGTCGACCGCACATCGGTGTTGGGACTGGGAAACGGTGCTGGTGGTCCAGCTGCCAGGTTCCGGTGCCGGGCATGCGCTGGTGTGCTGTGCTTGGTGTCAAAGTCCAGCCGGAGCGATGCTCGCCCACGCGGCGCGCAGTCGGACGTGTTGGTGAAGACGACAACGGATTCCGAGGTTCTTCCGAGGAAGCCTGAGGCTGGCTCCGAGGCGGCACCGCCACGATCGTCGTCATGCCTGCGCGGCTCCGCCCCGACACGCTCCGGCTCAACGCGCTCCGGCTCGACAGGCTCCGGCTCAGCACCCTGCCTCGCCACCTGCGGCGGCGGCCGACCCTCCTGCTCAACGCGGCGCTCGGGGCCGTGGCGCTGGCGGTGGCGCTCTGGTCGTACCACGTCGTCGCCGGCTCACCCGTCGCGTCGGCCGGCGGCTCCGGCGAGCGTCAGCGGGTGGTCGCGGTGACCCAGGGCACGGTCACGTCAACGGTGTCCGCGTCCGGCTCCGTGCAGAGCGCGACGACCGCCGCCGCGAGTTTCGTCACCGCCGGTACCGTCACCGAGATCCTGGTACGGGTCGGCGACGTCGTCGCCAAGGGGCAGCAGCTGGCCAAGGTGGACCCCGCGGCGGCGCAGAGCCAGCTCGACACCGCCACGGCCAACCTCGCCGCCGCCCGGCAGAGCCTTAGCCGGGCGAACGCGACCGCCGCCGACGCGGCCACGATCGCCAACGCCTCGGCTCAGGTCACGTCGGCGGAAGCGGCGGTCGCCGCGGCCCAGCGGGCGGTGGACGGCACGGTGCTCACCGCACCCATCGCCGGCACGGTCATCGCGGTCAACGGTGCGGTCGGCTCCCAGTCCGGCCCCGGCGGCGCCTCCGGTGCGAGCGGCTCCGGCTCCGGCAGCTCCGGGGCCGGCTCCGGCGGCTCGGGCACAGGCGGCTCCGGCGGTTCCGGCTCAAGCGGTTCCGCGTCGACCTCGGCGAGCAGCGGCTTCGTACAGCTCGCGGACCTGACGGCGATGCAGGTGTCGGCGAGCTTCGCCGAGGCCGACGCCACCAAGCTCAAGGTCGGGCAGGTCGCCGCGGTGACGTGGAACGCGCTCAGCGGCGCCCGGGCGACCGGCAAGGTGCTGACCATCTCGCCGACCGCGACCACCCAGAACAACGTGAACTCCTACGCGGTCGTGGTCAGCCTCGACACGCTGCCGGGCGGTGTGCGGATCGGCCAGAGTACGACGGTCCAGGTGACCGTGGCCCAGGCCGACAACGTGCTGCGGATCCCGCTCGCCGCGCTGCGCG
>WNFV01013335.1_pt1 | contig 10244 bp, 15 predicted proteins | sample 5400101 | NCBI WGS metagenome assembly WNFV01 (sample SAMN13153361, study PRJNA577476) | soil metagenome | isolation source: 115 cm soil or saprolite under grassland replicate 1 | place: USA:California | collected 2016-06-15 | reverse complement strand
CCGGCTCGTTTGCGTGCTCGCCCACCCGTGCCATTTCTCTCGCCGGCATCGCGGCCGCTTGACCTTGCTGGCTTGTCGGTCGCGTCTTGGGCGAATAGCCTCCAGCCAGCGGCCGATTCGGCGATCCCAGGGATGCGCTGGTGGAAGGGGTAGGGGCGATGTCGAAGTACGCGGTGTTCTTCACCCTCAAGGGCGAGGCCATCGCCCGGGCCATGCAGCAACCAAGCGACCGGGTCGCGGTCGTGGCCAAGGCGGTCGAGTCCGCGGGGGGCAAGCTTGAGGCCTACTACTTGATGTTTGGCCAGTACGACGGCTTTGTCATCGTGGACCTCCCCGATTCCCGGGCGGCTGCCGCGTCCAGCCTGGCGGTGAGCAGCACCGGGGCCTTCGAGCACCTGGAGACCCACGAACTCATCGAGGCAGAGGACGTCACCCCGATCCTGGAGCAGGCCAGAGGCATCACCTCCCAGCTCCCCGACAGCTGATTTAAGGGGTCCCCGCCGCGCAGGGCGATACCGGGGCGAGCCCGCTGGGCCGCCGGTCGGGTCGGGTCACACCCAGATCACCTACCGGAGCGGGTCGGGGACCGCCCGCCGCACCGACGGTGGAGGCCTGCTGGCCGGGCAGTAGATCCATCACCGTGAGGCGGGCGGCGGGGCGCCAGCCGAGCTGCTCCCCGCGGCGGCGCCTGCCAGCCGTCAACGCCATGGCCACACCCCATCCCGCGAACTGCGGCGCTTGCCCGTCCCCTGACCCGCCACAGCCGGTCCAGCTCCGCCGCCAGCGGCCCGGTGCCGGCTGGCGACCCGAAGGCACGCCGGCCGGCCCGCACCGGAACCTTCCCGCCATTCTGCAGTAGCGGATGACCGCTGTTCGGCGACTGCCCGAAAGGCGCGTACGGCCGGGGCAGCGGCCAGGCTCCTCGCTCTCCCCAGTGGCATCGACGGCCCACACCGTCGGCGCGGCAAAGCCCAACCTGTGTCGCGCCGCACCCCGAGGTCGTTGCCCGGTAGCGCCGCCCAGACCCGAGCCGACGCGTGCCGTTCCGGCGGCGCCGCGACGTCCCGGTCCAGGTGCCGCCGCGCTACTGGTTCGTGGGCGGTTCAGCCGTCGCGGTCTCCGTCTCGGTGTCCGGCTTCGGCCCCGGCTTCTCGTCGCCGCTGTCGTTGTCCTGGGGGAGCTTGGTCACCTCGGCCAGCACCGGACCTGGAGGGGCGCCGGTGGGCGGTGCGACCGTGGTGGTCCGAGCCGGTCGGGCCGCGGCGAGCCGCTGGCGCGCCGTGCTCGCCTGCTCCTTCGCCTGCTTTCCAGTAATCCAACCGTCGGCGTGGCGGGTTCCGGTCGTAGGTTCGGGTCGGCTTGCGGTCAGTTAGGTCAGGCGGCTCGTTGTGGCGCCGGCTCCGGGCTCTGGCTTGGATCGGGCTGCGCGCGGCGCGGGGTGCCGCCGGGCAGCGCGGCCGGTGGGCGTAGCGGCCGCGGCTGGATTGTTGGTGCGCCTGGCCAGCTCGACGGCTTGTAATCGCCGTGGCCGCGTTGGTTGGTGGGGCCGCTGAGCCAGTAGCCGATGGCCGGGCTCGACCAGGTCCTCGGCCAGGTTGCCGGCCAGCTGGTGCCGTCCTGTCCATCGGGGTCGGTCAGGAAGACCACGACCTCGGCGCCGCTCGGATACAGCGCCCAGAGGCCGTGGCGGCTGCGCGCCGAGCAGGTGGGGATACCCAGCGGGATGTCGCCGGTGCGGGAGGACGACCCCGAGGTGGCGACCAGGGCGTGGGTGATCGCGGTGGGCTGGTCACTGTTGCGGCGAAGCCGCCCAGGTTGATAGTGGATCACCATGGCAAGTCCTCTCAGGGAGCAGCACGCCGGTGTCGCGATGTGCACGTGGAGCTGTGGCGCTGCCAGCGTGCTGGTCTCAAGCTACCGGGTACCGGGCCGAGGCGAAGAGAGTGCGGGCTCTTGGACCTGCTCGATCGCCCGCTGCTCGCTGCCGTCCTGGGTCCAGCGGGCGCCGCAGCTGGAGCAGAAGACGAGCGGGTAGACACCGAACATGATGGTGATGGGGGCCGATCCGCACCGCGGGCAGCGTGGCATGAGAACCTCCCTGGTGATCTCCTTTCCTTGGGTTGGGTGGGTGCCTCACGGACGAGCGGCGGGCGCTCCGTCGGACGCTGCTGGCGCCTGGACGGCGGCCGGGACCTCGACGGCGGGCGATGTGGACGTGGACGGTGTGGACGGCGCTCGGGCTGGCGTGGTGACCGCGGCCGCCTCCCTGGCCAGGAACCCGCCCAGCTCTTGGATGGTGCTCATCAGCGGGGCGGGGAAGACCACGGTGGTGTTCTTGTCGACCCCGATCTCCACCAGGCTCTGCAGGTTGCGCAGCTGCAGGGCCAGCGGGTGGGCCATCATGATGTCGGAGGCGGCGCCGAGCTGGTCGGCGGCCAGCGATTCGCCTTCGGCGGCGATGATCTTGGCGCGCTTCTCACGTTCGGCCTCGGCCTGGCGGGCCATCGCGCGTTGCATGCGTCGGGGAGCTGGATGTCCTTGAGCTCGACCAGGGTCACCACCACGCCCCACGCTTCGGTCTGGACGTCCAGGATCTCGCGGATGCTCTTGTTGATGGTGTCGGTTTCGGCCAGGGTCTGGTCCAGGGTGTGCTGGCCGACGACCTTGCGCAGGGTGGTCTGGGCGATCTGGTTGATGGCGGCGGCGACGTTCTCGATCGCGACGACCGATTTGGTCGCGTCGACCACCTGGTAGTAGGCGACCGCGGAGACGTCGATGGAGACGTTGTCGCGGGTGATGATGCCTTGGGACTGGATGGGCATGGTGACGATCCGCAGCGACACCGGCCGGAGGATGTCGATCAGCGGCACGATCAGGGTCAGGCCGGGCTCTCGTACCCCGATGACCCGTCCCAGCCGGAACAGCACGCCCCGCTCGTACTGCTTGACGATTCGCACCGACAGCGCCAGCCCCAGCAGGGCCAGCACCGCCAGCACGATCAAGACGGTGACCAACGCGGCCATTTTCCTATCCCTTCCTTACCGGTAACCGCTACCCGCGGGACCAGCCCGTTCCTTGCCTTGGGCGTGCGCTGGTGGTGCCGCCCGATGGCACGAAAGCAGCCGAGAACGGTTTCCCGGTTCGTTCCGCACCCTTGAAGCGGCGGGGGCGTAGCCGGCCGGCTACGCCCCGCTCGACTCAACTGGGAGTCGTGTCCTCACTCCTCACTGCTTGCCGCAGGGATCCTCGCTCGACTGGGGCGCACCTGGATGCGCTTGGGGGTGGCCTCCTCCATCTTGGGCACCAGGATCTGCAGTACACCGTCCTCGACCGTGGCCTGGACCGCATCCGCCACCACGTGGGCGGGCAGGGTGATCGAGCGGCGGAAGGCGCCGTAGCGGCGCTCGACCCGGTGGAACTGCTGCTCGGAGGAGTCGTTGGCGACGTGCCGCTCGCCCTGGATGGTCAGCAGGCTGCCCTCCATGGTGATCTGGACGTCATCGAGCTCGACCCCGGGCAGCTCGACCGTCACCAGGTAGGCGTCCTTGCGCTCGGAGATGTCCAGCGCTGGCGCCCAAGCCGTGGTCGTGGCCCGACCGCTGCCCTGCTGCTGGCCGTGCAGGCCGAGCGCGTGGGCAAGCATCGGGCTCATCTGGGCCATCTCATCCTGCGCGCTGCGCAGGTCCTGGAACGGGTCCCACCGCGTCATGGTGGCCATCTGGTCTCCCTCCTTGGTGGGCCGTGCGGCCCGGCGGCTCGGGGAGAACACAGATCCCAAGTGGCTGACCGGCGTTCACTCGCCGAGTACATGTACTCTATGGTAAACACTGTTCAATGTCAAGATCATCGTTCAGGAGCGTGAACATGAAGCAGCGGCAGCGGGCCACACCCAACAAGCGCCCAACGGCAACGTCCGGCGAGCCCACGACCGACGGGCGGTCACGCTGGCTGTGGTTCAACGCCCCCATGAACGACCAGGACCGCCGCCCCCAGCTCACCCGCGAGCGCGTGGTCGCCGAGGCGCGCACCGTCATCGCCCAGGACGGCGTCCAGGCGCTGACCATGCGCACCCTGGCCGCGCGCCTTGGGGTCGTCCCCGGCGCGCTCTACCACCACGTCCGCAACAAGGAGCAACTCCAGGACCTGGTCCTTGACGCCGCGCTCGCCGAGGTCGACGGCCACCTCGACTCCTCCCAGCCCTGGACCCAGCAGCTCAAGCTGCTCGCCCATCGGCTGCGGGAGGTGCTGGAGGACCATCCCGGGGTTGCCGCGCTCCTCAAGACCCGCGACCCGCTCGGGCCGCACTCCCTCGCCCTGGCCGAGGCGTTCCTTGCACCACTACAGGCTGCCGGGTTCGGCGACCACCAGGCCGGCCTAGCCTTCTTCCTCCTGGTCGACTACACCACCGGCTTCGCGGTCAGCAGCCCCCCCACCGCCGTCAACGAGCAGCGCGTCCGCGACGCGGCGACCAGAACCCAACTGCACGAGTTCTTCCGCTCGCTGCCCCCCGACCGCTTCCCCGCCCTGGTCGCCCTCGGCGAGCACGTCTGGCTCGACAACCGCGACGAGCGGTTCACCGCCGGCCTGGACGTCCTCGTCGACGGGCTGGAGCACGCGCGGCGCTCCCCCCACCGACCGCCGCTCGGGGGGCGACCAACCGCGACCGCCAGGACCACCCGAGGACGTCAACACACACAGCAGACAACCGGCAGGGACACTCAAAGGAGGGTGACCCGATGAGCATCAACGCTCGCTGTGGGTCCTGCCGCGGGGCCCGCACGCGCGGCGCGCCCGGACCGGGTGCGGGATGGACTGTCGGCGCCAGCGGCCGAGTGGTGGTCTCGGCCACAGCGACCGTCGTGGTGCACGGCGCGCACTACCCGTGAGCCCGTCGCGCACGTTCCTGGTTGCCCGATTCGACCAGCACAACACATTCGTATGGTCTAGCGTGGATGGTCACGAGCAGCCGTCACCCTGCCATTCGCTGCCCGATGCGACAGAGGAGCGTGCATGGCCACCTTCCAGGAAGCGTCCACGGTCCAGGAGCGGGACGTGGAGGACTGGTCCGAGCCCCCATCCCCGAGTCGCGGCAGCGACTACGCCGAGCTGTCCCGGCGGGTCAAGCGGGCAGGGCTCCTGGACCGGCGGCCCGCCTACCACGCCGCCAAGACCACCCTGACCACTGTCCTACTCGCCGCGGGGTGGACAGCCTTCTTCCTGCTGCGGGACTCCTGGTGGCAGCTGGCCACCGCGGTATTCCTTGCGTTCACCTTCACCCAGATCGGCTTCCTCGGGCACGACGCCGGCCACCGGCAGGTCTTCCGCACCAGGCGGGCCAACGGCCTCGCCGGCCTCATCTTTGGCAACCTGCTCATCGGGCTGAGCTACGGCTGGTGGGTCGGCAAGCACAACCGCCACCACAGCAACCCCAACCACGTGGACCTGGACCCCGACGTCACCGTCGGCGCGATCGCGTTCACCGCCGACCAGGCCCACGCCAAGCAGGGGCTCACCCGGGTGATCGTCAGGCACCAGGCGTCCCTGTTCTTCCCGCTGCTGCTGCTGCTGGAGGCCGCGCACCTCCACGCCGCCAGCGTCCAGGCCGTGGTCCGCGGCACGATCAGGTCCAGCCCACTGGAGGCGCTGCTGCTGCTGGTCCACTTCGCCAGCTACCTGGCGGCCGTGCTGCTGGTGCTGTCGCCGCTGCGGGCGGCGGTGTTCGTGCTCGTACAGCAGGGCCTGTTCGGCCTGTACCTGGGATGCTGCTTCGCCCCCAACCACAAGGGCATGCCGGTGCTCGAGGACGACAGGGAGCCAGACTACCTCCGGCGTCAAGTGCTGACCTCTCGCAATGTGCGCGGCAGCCGGCTGGTGGACTTTGCGCTCGGCGGGCTCAACTACCAGATCGAGCACCACCTGTTCCCCAGCATGCCGCAGCCAAGCCTGCGCCGCGCCCAGCCGCTCGTCCGCGCCTTCTGCGCGGAGCGGGACCTCGCCCACAGCGAAAGCAGCGTGTTCGGCTCCTACGCGGAGGCGCTCCGCCACCTGCATGCGGCCGGCGCCCCGCTCCGCCCGGCCGTGACCGACTAGGCTCGTCGCCCGAGGATGCTGAGGCGGAGCATGGCGACGAGGAGGTCGAGCTCCTCGACGGCCGCGCAGGCTCAGAAGCCCCGGCACCCCACGTGGGTGTTCCGACAATGTACGACTCGCCGTGACGGCCAAAGTCACTGTTTTCCCTGCTCACCACAGGTTCGAGGACTACGGATATGGTCCCAACTGGCCAGCATAAGAACCTTCCACCGTTAGTTGAGGGTCCAGCGATTCGGCTGGCCAGGCGCCACGCCAAGGTCCGTCGTGATGGGTACCGGACGCGGCCGCGTTGACCACCAAGACGCTCCGGCATGTGCCCTGCCGAGGGCACGTCAAAGGGCACTGTTGCATCTAACGATCAGCACCCTCGGCGTCCTCCACTTCGATGCCTGAGCGCCCCAGATAACGTCCACGATCGGCAGCTTTGAGCCCTTTCGCGGGCCCTCCCCACGGGAACAGCCTCCACTCTGATACTCGTCGGAGACGCCTTCCGCCCAGATGCAACAGTGCCACCCCGGGGCCATCGGCGATCTGCGTTCGGCCGTCCCGGACCCGGACGCTGTTGGCCGCCGTGACCCGCAGGAGCGGCTCCCCGCTCCGCAGGACGCCGCGCTGGGCGACCTTGCCGTGGAACGCGTCGTACCCCTTGGCCTCGGCGTCTCGTTCGGGGGGCCCAGGCCAGCCGGGGGCCTCGTTGGTGTCGATGCGCAGCTAGCGCATGGCGCGCTGCGTTCCTCCTGCCGGCGCTGTTCGCCGTCTTCAACCACCACGACGATCGGGAGAGGCCGAATCGGCAGCCGCCCGCCGGTTGACCGGCTTCGGGTAGCATCAACCCCGCCACCTACCGGGGCCAGCCATGCAGACGCCGACCTGGCCGGGGCAGGGTGGCGTGGGCGGACGCCGGGAGGTCAGCGCGAGATGCTCAGCGCGATACGTGCTCATCGAGAGCGAGGTCGGCAAGACAGCCCAGGTCGCCCGGGCAATCAGGGCCATCGAGGGGTGCAGTGGGCCGAGGCCATCGCCGGCCCCTACGACAGCATCGCCCGGGCTCAGGCGTCCGGGATGGACGAGCTGGGCAGGCTGGTCGTCTCCCGCATCCAGGCCGTGGCCGGTGTCACCCGCACCCTGACCTGCACGGTGCTCCGCCGATAGCGCCGCCACAGCACCGCCACCCGATCCCGTCGGGGTGCCCATCGCCATTGGCCGTCGCGGCGACGAGAACCCGAACCGGGGTGCGCCCCGGACCACCGCTGCTGTGCGCTTCAGACATGGCCAGCGGTGGCCTTGGTGGGCCAAGGACCGGCACCGTCGCTGGCCGACCGGCGCAACCTAGTGCGCGTCCACGGGCCGCACGTTGACCGCACGCATGCCCTTGCCCCGGGGATCTTCCTCCACGTCGAACTCGACCACCTGGCCCTCGTGGAGCGACTGCACGCCGGTCGGTTGCAGGGCGCTGACGTGCACAAACACGTCCTCGCCCTGCTCGGGGGCGATAAAGCCATAGCCCCGCTCGAGGTTGAACCATTTCACGGTCCCGACCATTGCGGTCCTCTACTATCGCTCGCGGCGGCCCGGCATCCAACCACCGACGCCAGGCGCCCCGCCGGTCAATGACGCACCGACCCCGACCTGAGCAGCATCCTTGCAGAAGGCTTCCAGGTTGTGAAACAGGCTGGTAGAGGCGTTCGCGCATGGCTCAGCGAGTTCGCCGGCCGCGCCCGAAGGTCGCGGACAATAGCGGACACCGACGGTCGCCCAACGTCGCAGCTCAGCAGCTTCCCTCTGCCAGATTCACAGCTTGTCCGATCACCCCGGTTGTCGCTCGCACCGAAGAAGTCACGGAGCTGCCGCGCAGCCTCACAGCCGTTTGCCCACGTCGCAAATGGCCACCCGACGCCGGCCACACCCATTTCGCAAGGTGGTGCCGCAGGTCTCAGCTGACATGAACTTGGGCCGCGATGAGGCACCGATCCAGCGCGGAACGAGCGCGAACGGCTGAGCCCACCTACAACAGCGGTGCCGGGGCCGTCAGGTGGCCGGCGCGCGGCGCAGGAACGCCACCCGAAGGCCGAGCGACAGCGCCGAGGTGGCCGTGACCGCGGCCAGCGCCGCAAGGGGCGCGCCCAGCAGCGCACCCACGGCCACCAGCAGCAGCCGCCCGTCGCGGCCGCCCAGCAGCCTGAAGGGCACAGAAAGTCCCGATCAGGTTCATGCAGCAAGTTCGTATTCGTGGATCAGCCCACCCAGCACATCGCGCCCTTGGACACGCAGGCGATCGGGAGGCTCGCCAGCCGGATACAACCGCGGATCCGGCGTCCGCAGATCCAGACCGCGGTGAGGCCGCTGGGCGTTGTAGTGGGCGACATAGGTCCGAAGGGTCCGCTCCAGATGTCGGCGGCCGAGCACCAGCGTCCAGTCCAGGCACTCGGCCCGGACGGTCCTGACCCATCGTTCAGCGAAGGCGTTCGCTCGCGGCGCCTGGACCGGGGTGAGGATGACCTGGATGCCGTCGCTTGCGAACACTGCGTCGAAGCTGGAGGCGTACTTTGCGTCGCGGTCCCTGATCAGAAACCGGAAGGTTCCCCCGCCAGCGAGGTCGAACGACAGGTTCCGCGCCTGCTGGGTGACCCAGGCGGAGGCAGGGTTGCTGGTAGCTCCAGCCAGATGGACCCGCCTGGTGCGCAGCTCGATCACGAAGCACACGTACAGGGTCCTGAGCCAGATGGACTCGACGGTGAAGAAGTCGGTGGCCAGGATCCCTTCAGCCTGCGCGGCCAGGAACTCCCGCCAGGTCGGCCCCGACCGCCGCGGAGCCGGCCCGAGCCCACTTCGACGCAGCAGCGTGCGGATCGCCGTCGCCGAGACCCTGATCCCGAGCTTGGCCAGCTCCCCCCGGATGCGCACGCATCCCCACCGAGGGTTCTCCCTTGCCATCCGAAGGATCAGCTTCCGAACGTCCTCGGCGAGTGGCGGCCGCCCGCCGGTGGCGTTGCCATGGTAGGTCCACTTCCTGCGGACGAGCTCGCGGTGCCAGCGCAGCAGCGTCTGCGGACGCACGACAAACGACGACCAACGCGGGCGAGGCAGAATCCGGCTGACCGCCGCCATCAACAGCCGGTCTCGACGGCGAAGACGCGGCCTGCCGACCTGGCGCGTGAGCACCGCGAGCTGATGGCGAAGGACCACGATCTCGATGTCGTTGTGCAGGTCGCTGGCTGAGCCGGCCGCCAGCCTGAGTGCCCGGCGCAGCAGCAGGTAGATGAGGGCGAAGAGCACGGAGCGGACCTCCTTCTAGCAAGAAAGCCGATCCTACGAAACGCGCTGGCTGCGCCGATGATCGCAGGTTTCTGTGCCCTTCAGGCCAGCCGCGACCCGGCCGGATCGATCCGGCCGATCGCGTCCACCAGGCCGGCCAGGACCTCCGCGTCGATGTCGGCCGGGTCGCCCGGGTAATCCTCGGCGAGCGTGGCGGCGACCCGGCGCAGCCCAGGAACCAGCACCCCGGCCAGGCCGACGGTCCAGGTGTCGTGGTCGCGACGGGCGCGGCGCAAAAGCTCGGCGACGGCGGCGTCGCGGGCGGCGAACGGGGTCGCGCGGCGCAGCAGCAACCCGCGCAGCTCACCCAGAGGGATCAGCCGGGCGGGCAGCCCGCTGCCCAGGGCGCGCCCATCCAGCGCCAGCGGCGACGGCCCGCTGACCAGCAGGCGAAACGAGGCGTCCAGCACGTCCAGCGCGGCGGGATCGGGGATCGGCATGCGGCGGCTCCTGTGTTCGACGACCTTGCGGGAGCCACCACACCCCACGGCGGGGACACCGCAGGGACATGCCGGCAACACCGCGCCGGCCGTGACCCCCTGCGGCGGTCGACGCCGCTGCGGACCGTCTGGTGTTCCTGGCGTGTCCCTGCGCTGTCCCCGAGGTCAGCGGGGACATCACGGGAACACGCGCTGGGAACAGCCCACGACGCCGCCCGCCAGCACCACGATCGGGCATCGCGGCGAGATGCCCGGGCCGCTCAGTCAGCCCGACCGGTCGGATCCGGCGACGGCCGGCGCGCACTCCGCCGATCCTTGGCGGTTGCGCCGGCCAGCCCGCCAGTGGCGATCGGGCCGCATCCGACCGGCACCGGGGGTGGGCTGGCGGCCGGTGTGCGC
>WNFV01010246.1_pt1 | contig 10246 bp, 11 predicted proteins | sample 5400101 | NCBI WGS metagenome assembly WNFV01 (sample SAMN13153361, study PRJNA577476) | soil metagenome | isolation source: 115 cm soil or saprolite under grassland replicate 1 | place: USA:California | collected 2016-06-15 | reverse complement strand
GGCTGGCAGTCGGGTTATCGAGTGATTGGGCCTTGCTTCAGTGCTTGACGGGCCAGAGCAACGTCGTGAGCGCAGTCTTCACGACCCGCCGGGCGGCTACCCTGTGGGCTTGTGCCTGGGCGGCCCGCGTGTCCTTCGTTAGGCGGTAAGCCTCCGCCTCCCGCATCCGGTCCTGCATCCGAGCCCTGGCGAGATCCGGTCCCATCGATCCGTACATCCCAGCCTCCTTGGTGAGTGACCGTGTTCGTGGAACACACGCTACCCTCGGCTTCACCATCAGTCGGTGGCGCTCGTCACGGATGGCGGGTGACATGCGGCAGGTTGCCTTCGTGATGTCCATCACACCGAAGACCCGGGGTCGAATCTGTCACCCGAATCGTCCTCTGAGGGTGGTATCGCTTGCAGAGGCCCCCGTAGAATGCGGACCGTGATTCCCTGCGCGTACCTTCGCGTATTCCGTCCGCTCGACACGTACATGGACGAGGAGCGGCTCCAGTGGGAGCGATACATCGTGTCCGGAGGAGCGCCCCCCTCCGTCCGCCCGATCTACCGTGACGAGGCCACCGTCATGCACGGCCACGTGGGGCTCCTGGCCTCCGAGGAAGGGGACCACGCGGATATCCGACTCGTGGACGGCCGGTACTACGTGTGCCCCTGGCGGACCCGGCTCCGGGTACTTGCCGGAATCCTTTCCCTGCGGGGGTCTCTCAGGGAGTCCGCGCCTCCTGAGATGGTCGATGCCTTCGTGCCCGAGGCCGAAGCACGGCGAGCAGCCCGCGAGTTGGCCAGGATGAAACGGCGGGATCCATCGGTCGGCCCGTCAATGCTCCAGAGTCCCTGGCACGTCCCCGTCCGCTGGTTCATCCTCGTGGACGAGGAGGAGCGTCGCCTCACGGAGACCCTTTCTGGCGAGTTCCGTCTGTACTACTGGACCCCGATCGGCAAGGCGAAGCGGCGGGCCGAACGAGCCCTGCAGGTTCTCCGGCGTTCGGAGCTCGCACCAGTGGCCCAGCTCATCCGAGAGTTGGCCCAGTGGCTGTCGGCCTTCCACCCCCAGTCGATGCTCGAGCTCGACTACGCGGGAGTCTCCTCCCTGTTCTCGTGGGACGAGCTGGACAACGACCACGGGGGCCAGGAGATCCAGGAGGCGGTGCAGGCGCTGGCGGAGCCTGGAGGGATGGCCCGGGCTGCCGAGCTCTATCAGGTCGTTGCCAGCCGGTGGGCAGATGCCATGAGCCGGGAGTCGATGAACTGATAGCGGGGCGGGACCCGTCTTAAGAGAGTTCCCTCAAGATCGGCGAGTGGCGAGGGGCAGAATCGAACTGCCGACACCACGGTTTCAGCCGCGTGCAGAGCATCCGCTAACCTTTATGGTCGTGCGTTCCCTTCTCTCTATCGGCCCTCGCTAGTATCCTCCGGGCGGCGCTAACGCCTGCAGGCCTGAAGAGTCCGGTTCCTCCGGCCAAAAGCCTCGATGGACCCGGGAATGGGAGAGCGTACGTGGACCGCGAAGAGATGAAACGTCTGTACCTCGAGCATCGAGAGGTCGAAGAAGCCAGGGACCTCGACGCGGTGGTGGCAACGTTCGACGACGACTGCTTTCTTGAGAACGTTGGACTCGGGACGAAGGCGGAAGGACGCGCTGCCGTTCGGCGCTCGTATGAGGCGCTGTTCGCGGCGTTCCCCGACCTTTCTCCCGACTCGGAAGGCGAGGCGTACGGTGATGATCTCTTCGTCACCTGGGGAACGGTTCACGGAACGATGACGGGGTCCTGGTTGGGGATTCCGCCAACCGGGAAGAGCTTCCGTTGCACCTTCGTAAACATCGTGCCGTTCCGCAACGGCAAGATGCAGGGAGAGCGGCTTTTTTTCGACCTGCCAGCGCTCTGTGCCGGCGCTGGAATTTCCGTCGAGGACGTCCTGGCTGGCGCCGCTGCCGCCGGGGAAGGGTAAAGCGGAACAGTCTGTAGGGTGGTGCTTTGCCCACTGCGGGGCTGAGGGACCGGGGCATACCGCTGGAGGGACGTTCAACGTCTCGGCCGGTGGTCCTCCTCGGCGATGCTCCTCCAGGACTACTCGGGCCTCTGGGGAGGAGCGCTTGCGGGCGCCGCTGCGGCGGGTGAGGCGCTGAGCTCCGGCTGACTGTCACACCTGAAGCACACTCGGCCCGAAAACCGTTGGCGCCCGGAGAGTTCCCACAGGTCAACGGCGTGGCGAGGGGCAGAATCGAACTGCCGACACCGCGGTTTTCAGCCGCGTGCTCTGCCAACTGAGCTACCTCGCCTGAGGGCTCTTCCCGAGGCCTACCGCTTCGCTGCTCGAGGCCCACGAAGGCTCCGCGGTCCCGACCGGATTTGAACCGGCGATCTCCGCCTTGACAGGGCGGCGTGTTAAACCAGGCTACACCACGGGACCTACTGTACTTCGCGTGCCCCCAACGGGATTCGAACCCGTGTCTCCGCCTTGAAAGGGCGAGATCCTAGGCCGCTAGACGATGGGGGCAACCCCATGCGCCCCCGGCCCGGGGGCAGCGCAGGCCAGTATACCTTCCGGCATTGCCTTCCAGCGCGCCGTCGGCTCCCATGGTTGCTGCAGGTGGGCCGTGAGGCGAAGCTCGATGGACCCGTCCTTCCGACCGAAGCCGCCTGCCCGATCCCAAGGCGACGAACAAGACCCACGGAATGAGTTCCACCTCCCACGGCAAGAAAGCACACCGTGGGAGGAGGACGAACCACACGTCCTGACGAGCGGCCCAACTCCGGGTTCGCTCAGGCGGCGCGGTCCTTGGAGCCCTGTTGACCGTCCGAGGACTCGGTGTCGGGAAGTTCTACCAGCGAGCGGATCAGCGGTGCAGGCAGAGCGCGAGTGACGCCAGGGAGGCTCAGGATCTCGGCGATGACCTCATCGACGAGACGGCGCGTCGAACCGGCTCCGGCGAGGGCGACCGCGTCATAGGCTCCGCTTACGTCCTCAGCTGAGAGGACGCCCGGGATCGCCATCAGCCTCCCGGCCAGTGGTTCTCCGTGAGACTCGGCCTGTATCAGGACGTATGCCCGCAAAGGGATCCCTCCTTACTGTCTCCGGGTGCCTGCTCCACTTGAAGGGCGCAACATCCCTGGAAAGACATACATTCCAACACGTAAAGCAGTGACGCACTTTGGAGGCACCTGTGACTTTGACGTGGGATCGCGTGCGCGCCTGGCGCCTCGCACGACAGCACCTGCACCAGCGATGCCGAAGGAACGATTGCTGGACGGTATCCGGGACGTCGGGGGATCCACGCGCACGTTCACTCTGCGGCAGAGCTCCGTCGCGGCCGATCACCTGAGTCCTGCCCAGATGTGACAGATCTCCGAAGAGGCCCACCGGCTGGGGAACTTCTTCGGCGTCCCCGGTCTGTCGCTTAATCGATGACCTCGTATTCGAGGGCGGTGATCTCCCGCGCGGCCAGGAAACCGATCGTCCTCCCGGGTTTGAACACAGCCCGGTTCCTTCCCTCCCTCGTTCGAATATGGTCTTGACACCGCTAGGCTAAGGACGCTAGGTTAACGTCGATAGCCCAGACAGAGAAGGAAGGAGAACGGGATGCTCGAACGGCTGGGCCGCTTCACCGTCCGGCGGCGGAGGGGGATCCTCATCGGGACGGTCATCGGGGTCGTCGTGGCGGCGGCTTTCGGCGGCAGTGTGATCCAGCGACTCTCGAACGGGGGGTTCACCGACCCCGGGTCGGAGTCGGAGCGGGCCGAGGGAGTCTTGGACCGCGCCTTCCACGCGGGAAACCCGAACCTGGTGCTTCTGGTCACCGCCCGCGTGGGAACGGTGGACGATCCGGCCGTTTCGACGGCGGGGACGGCCCTGACCCGAAAGGTCGCAGCCGAGCCGGGCGTCCAGCAGGCGTTCTCGTACTGGAGCCTCGGCTCGCCGCCACCACTGCGCAGCACCGACTCGCGGCAGGCCATCCTTCTGGCCAGGATCGCAGGGAACGCCGACGAGGTACGAGATCGTGTCAAGGAGCTCTCCCCGAAGTTCACACGCTCCACGGGACCCCTCACGATCGCAGTCGGCGGCCAGGCCGAGGTGTTCAGACAGGTTGGCACCCAGGTGGAGAAAGACCTTCGGAAGGCCGAGACGATCACGTTCCCCGTGGTCCTGATTCTCCTCATCCTGGTGTTCGGGAGCGTCGTCGCGGCCGGGCTTCCCCTCTCCATCGGGGCCTTCGGTGATCGGCACACTGCTCGTGCTGCGGGTCATCTCCGCACTGACGGAGGTCTCCATCTTCTCGTTGAACTTGACGACCGCCCTCGGGATCGGGCTCGGGATCGACTACAGCTTGTTCATCGTGTCGCGGTACAGAGAGGAGATGAGACACGGACTCATCGCACACGAGGCCGTTGTGCGGACCGTCCAGACGGCCGGCCGGACCGTGTTGTTCAGCGCGCTCACCGTGGCCATCTCGCTGGCCGCGCTTCTGATCTTCCCTCTTTTCTTCCTCCGTTCGTTCGCCTACGCGGGGATCGCCGTGGTGGCCCTGGCCCTGCTCGGCGCGATCGTATTCCTGCCGGCGCTCCTGGCGGCCCTCGGGACGAGGGTGGACCGTTGGGTCCTGTGGCACCGGACGCCGAAGGAGGTGGGCGAGGGCGTATGGCACCGAATCGCCACTTTCGTCATGCGGCGGCCCGTGCCGATCGCAGTCACGGTCACCGCCTTCCTGCTCATCCTCGGCGCGCCATTCCTCCGGGTGAACTTCGGGCTACCGGACGATCGGGTCCTGCCGCAGGCGGCCTCCAGCCGCCAGGTCCAGGATCAGATCCGGACGAACTTCTCCTCGCAGGAGGCGTCCGCCCTCTCCGTGGTGGCAGTGGACGCCCCAGCCACGGACAATGCCCGGGATTCGGAGATCGATGCGTACGCAGGCGGCCTCTCCCGGCTCGCGAGTGTGGCTCGAGTCGATGCCTTGACGGGATCCTATGTTCGCGGGGAACTGGCGGCACCCCCCGGTCCGGCGTCGGCGCGGTTCGAGAGCGCCTCGAGTACGTGGCTGTCGGTGGTGCCCTCCGTGGAGCCGTTGTCGGGGGCGGGAGAGCGGCTCGTGCACGACGTCCGCTCCGCGCCAGCTCCGTTTCAGACGCTGGTAGCCGGCCCGTCGGCCCAGCTCGTGGACTCCAAGGCCGCGATCTTCGGACGGGTGCCGCTGGCGGCCGGGCTGATCGCCCTGGTCACCTTCGCCGTCCTGTTCCTGATGACTGGGAGCGTTCTCGTGCCGATCAAGGCGCTGGTGCTGAACCTGCTCAGCCTGTCGGCTACCTTCGGGGCGATGGTGTTCATCTTCCAGGAGGGTCACTTCGCTGGGCTCCTGAACTTCACTGCCACGGGAACCTTGGACAGCGCGATGCCGGTGCTGATGTTCTGCATCGCCTTTGGGCTGTAGATGGACTACGAAGTGTTCCTGCTCTCCCGGATCAAGGAGGAGCACGACGCCACCGGCGACAACGTGGGCTCCGTCGCGGTCGGGCTCGAGCGGACCGGCCGGATCGTCACGGCGGCCGCTGCCATCCTGGCCGTCGTGTTCATCGCCTTTGCGACATCGGAGATCACGTTCATCAAGCTGTTTGGCGTGGGGATGGCCCTTGCTGTCATCATGGACGCAACCTTGATCAGGGGAGCGCTCGTTCCGGCGTTCATGCGCTTGGCAGGCAACGCGAACTGGTGGGCTCCCCGGCCCCTTCGCCGGCTGTACGGACGGTTCGGTCTCTCCGAGGCAGACGCGCATCGCCCGCCCGCGCATCCCCCGGACGTTCCAGAGGCAGACGGCGAGCTTGCCGACCTGGCCGGCTATCCGAGGCGCCGGTGACGAGCGCGAACACGACGTCTCCCTCCCCCCGGCGGAGCCGGGCCCGGCGGGGAGAGGGGGAGAAGCTTCGCGAGCAGATCCTGGAAGCCAGCGAGCGCCTCCTCATCGAGACCGGCGATGAGGAGGCGGTCACCATCCGAGCCGTCGCCGAGGCCGTGGGCGTCACCCCACCATCGGTCTACCTCCACTTCGCCGACAAGGACGAGCTGCTGTTCGCCATCTGCGAGGTTCACTTCGCCCAGCTCGACCGGGTTACCGAGGAGGCTGCGGCCCGCTCCGACGATCTCTTGGAGTCGCTGGCGCTGCGGGGGCGGGCCTATATCCGGTTCGGGATCGAGCATCCCGAGCAGTACCGCATCCTGTTCATGCGAAGGCCGTCTCACACACCGGAGAGCTTCCAGGTCGACCGGCTCCGCGACGCCGCAGCCTTCGGGCATCTCTTCGAGCACGTCTCGAAGTGCGTCCAGGCGGGGCTGATCGATGGTGATCCCCTCATCGTGTCGCTCGGGCTTTGGGCGGTCGTGCACGGCCTCACGTCGTTGCTCATCTCGAAGCCGGAATTCCCTTGGCCGGACCTCGACGTGATCATCGACCACGTGTGTCGGACCGCGATCCGGGGCCTCAGCTCACCCTGAACAGCTGCACAGGCTCGGCGAAGCCCTTCAACTTTGACTGATCTACAGGTTCGAACTGGAACCCGCCATCCCCGGCCGAACGAACGACGGCTTCGCTGACGATGATTTCGCCGGGGCCTGCTCTCGCCGCGACGCGCGCGGCCAGATTGACTGTCCGACCGAAGAGGTCGCGGTGGCGCTCGATGACCGGGCCAGCGTCGACACCCGCGTGAGCAGGCACGTCCAGGTCGGTGGTCAATGCATGCACCAGTTCCAAAGCCGCCTCCACGCCGCGACGGGGTTCCGCGAAGTACAGCATCGCCCGTCTCCGAGCATCTTCACCACCCTGCCACCCTTGTCCGCCGCGGCTTCCTCGGCTCGCTGCTGGAGAGACCCGGCGAGCCGGACCGCCAGCTCGTCTCCCCGCTCATCGTCAGGCGGGTGTAGCCGGACAGATCCACGAAGACGACAGGAGGAGGAGTCGCTGGCTGGGGGACAGGGCGAGGCCCCGCGAGGCGAGCATCGCCTCGAACCCATCGACGATTCCCGCGAAGACCGTCGACGACCTCCAGAAGTACCTGGACCGGGCCGAGTCGTTGGGCGGGAAGACGATCGTGCCGCCTACGGACATGGGCGGGGTGCAGTTCGCCCACCTGGCGGACCCGCAGGGAACCGGCTTCGGTCTGGTCCCGCCCCCGACGACCTAGCCGGCGTACATACACGAGTCATAAGAGTCGTGAAGAGTGGTCAAGACACTGTGAGGTAGAACACGAATTTCGGCGGGATCGGTAGGGCTCGAGGCTCCGACGCCCGGAGGCGTCGAAGGGATCGATCACGACCTCGGTCACCCTGGCCCGCCAGTGGGGCGGCCGGGCGTCCACCCAGCCGGTCACCGATCGCTTCGTGCGCTCGGGCACGAGATCGAGGAGCCTTCGGCGGTCAAGGTCGACGAAGGCTGTGGTGGAAGCGAAGGCCGCGGCGGAACGATGCCTCGTCGATGCCCAGCCGGTGCACGACCGGCGCATCGGCCGAGACGAGCTCGACGGCTTCGATCACCGATCGCCACACCAACCACCAGGAGGCGTGCTCTTCGGAGGCGACGTGCGACACGGCGCTGCGCCTCGCTCGGCGGGCGAGGTGACGGCGAAAACGGCGAGTGGTTCGGCCGCGGCGCGGAATCTCCGGGTGTTCCTCGCTGAAGGTGGCGCGCTCGCACTCGGACCCCTCGCATCGGAGCCGCCGCTTGCGCCAGAGAAGGTACGTGGGCTTGCCGTGGACGGCGATGTCGCGGATTCTCACGTCCGTCCGATCGTGCACGTACGTCGACACCCCCGCGCACCTCGGACAGACTCCCGCTGCAACCCTTAGCTCGACGAGGACGTCGACCCGGTCGTCTGACTCGATCGTGCCCAGGACCGTGAATCCTTCCAGTCCGAGGGACACGCTGATAGCGTCGTCTTGCACCCGTGGACCTCCTGACCTCCTTGTGACAAGGCCAGGTTGCCGAGGCCACGGGTGCGTTCAAGCACCTTCCATCCCGCCGAACCTTGAAGAGCCGTTTTTCCGACCACCGTACAGTTCGGTGGGCCGTGTAGGGATCGAACCTACGACACGAGGGTTAAAAGCCCCCTGCTCTACCACTGAGCTAACGGCCCTGTTCGGCGATTGTATCGACGCTTCCGACAGCCTCAGAAGCGCTGGGTCGCCCGGGGTGAGGTGGGGCCCTTCGGCCCGGTGGGGGGCCGAGCCCGCGTGTAGCGATTGGTGATCGGGAGACGCCGGTCGCGGCCGAACGCCTTCGGGGTGATCTTGACGCCGGGTGGAGCCTGGCGCCGCTTGTACTCCGCCCGATCAACCAGCGCGACGACCTTCCACACCAGATCGGGGTCGAAGCTGTCCGAGATCATCTCCTCGGGGGAACGATCCTGCTCCACGTACGCCTCGAGCACCGGATCGAGCAGGTCGTAAGGGGGCAGAGAGTCGGAGTCCTTCTGGCCGGGACGCAGCTCGGCCGACGGGGGCTTGTCGAGCACACTCTCCGGGAGCGGGGGGGAGTCGGACTGGGCGTTTCGCCACCGGGCCAACTCGTAGACAAGCGTCTTCGGGACATCCTTGATGGGTGCGAACCCGCCGGCCATGTCTCCGTAGAGGGTGGAGTACCCCGTGGCCATCTCGCTCTTGTTGCCGGTCGCCAGTACTAGGGAGCCGAACTTGTTCGAGATGGCCATCAACAGATTGCCGCGGACGCGAGCCTGGAGGTTCTCCTCAGCCACGTTCTCCTCGGTGCCCTCGAACACCTCGTCGAGGGCGGCGAGGTAGGCCTTGAACACGTCGTCGATGCGGATCTCATCCAGCCGGACGCCCAAGCGCCTGGAGACTTCGGCGGCATCGAACAGGCTTTCGGCCGAGGAGTAGGGAGAGGGCATGGCGACCGTCCGTACTGCCTGGGACCCGAGTGCGTCCGCCGCCAGAGCCGCGGTCAGGGCCGAGTCGATGCCTCCGGAGAGGCCGATCACGACTTCTTGGAAGCCGTTCTTCCTCACGTAGTCCCCGAGGCCCAGCACGAGAGCGCCGTAGACCTCTTCAGGACCCTCGGGCCATGGTGATCTGGAGGGATCCGGAAGCGCCGGCTTGGCCATGGACTCAACGACAGGCCCTGGATAGCCGGCCGGGGCATCGGCGACGCCGAGGTCGACCGCAAGGAGATCTTCATCGAACATCACTGCGTGCCAGGCCAAATCGCCCTGCGGGGAAACCACCATCGAACCGCCGTCGAAGACCAGCTCGTCCTGCCCGCCCACCGCATTGACGTACACGATCCAGGCGCCGGTCTCCTTGGCCCTGTCCCGGCACACCTCCAGTCGCTCGGCGATCTTGTGGCGGTGATACGGCGACGCGTTGATGTTCGGGATGACGGCCGTCCCAAGCTCGGCGTACGCGTCCCACGGGCTGCCGGGCTTCCACGCGTCCTCGCACACTGAGATTCCGAGGGCCGCTGACGCCACTCGGAGGGGGCACGCCGCGTCGCCGGGGACGAAGTAGCGCTGCTCGTCGAAGACGCCGTAGTTGGGCAGCTTCACCTTGTGGTAGCGAGCCGCTACCTCGCCGTCGGAGAGCAGGCCGGCAGCATTGAAGAGCCCTTGGTCCGAGCGATCCACGAAGCCCGTCAGTACGGCGCAACCACCGGCCGTCCTGCGAGCCAGCTCCTCCAAGGCCTCCAGGTTGTCCCGGACGAACTCGGGCCGGAGCACCAGGTCTTCCGGTGGATACCCGGTAACGGCGAGCTCCGGGAAGCACACCAGGTCGGCGCCGGCCCCAGTGGCTCGGGCCGCCCACTCGGCCATCTTGTCGATGTTGCCGCCGAGGTCGCCGACGATCGTGTTGATCTGCCCGAGAGCGATCCTGACCACGAACCAAGCGTAACTCGCTAGGGGCTGCGGGGAACTTCCGAACGCGACGAGCCCACCCCAGCTCTGTCCGAGTCGGGAAGGACGGCTCTGGGTCCGATGAGCAAGTACGTTCGCATCGGCCCCTTGCCCTTCACGTCGATGACGCCACGTTCCTCGAACTCGAATGCGGGAGCCAGGTGGATGTACGCACGTTCGGTTACCTGGATGGCGCCCGGGATCCCATGGGACTCCATACGACTTGCCGTGTTGACCGTATCTCCCCACAGGTCGTAGATGAACTTGCTGCGCCCGATGACTCCGGCCACTACGGGGCCGATGTCGATCCCGATCCGAAGCTGGAGCCCACCAAGCCGGTGGATCTCCCCCTGCAT
>WNFV01010242.1_pt1 | contig 10247 bp, 8 predicted proteins | sample 5400101 | NCBI WGS metagenome assembly WNFV01 (sample SAMN13153361, study PRJNA577476) | soil metagenome | isolation source: 115 cm soil or saprolite under grassland replicate 1 | place: USA:California | collected 2016-06-15 | reverse complement strand
CGCGGGAGGCGGCGTCTACTGGGACGACGCCGCCAAATCGCTGGCGACGTTCGCCGAACGCTCCGGTGTGCCGGTCTTCATGAACGGGGCGGGGCGGGGTGCTCTGGCGACCGATCATCCAAACGCGTTCTTTCAGACGCGCGGCTGGGCGCTCGGGCACGCCGACGTCGTCCTCGTGCTGGGCACGCCACTGGACTTTCGGTTGGGCTACGGCCGGCCACCGACCTTCGCCGAGGGCGCGAAGGTTGCCATGATCGACGTCGATCCCGTCGAGCTCGGGCGCAACCGGCCGCTCGAGCTAGGTCTTGCCGGCGACCTCGACGTCATCCTGCGGCAGCTCACCGATGCGCTCCCGAAGGGCCTGGCAGGCCGGGTCGCGCTCTGGGGCACCGAGCTGCGCCGGCGCGAGGGCGAAGCGCGCGCGAAGCTCGAGGAGCTGGCCGCGACCGATCAGGTGCCGGTCTCGCACTACCGCTGGGCGCGGGAGATCGCGCGCGCGGTGACGCGCGACACGATCGTGGTGGGCGACGGTGGCGACGTCGTCAACTGCGCCGCGAAATTCGTGCCGGTGGACCGCGCTGGGCAATGGCTCGACCCCGGACCGCTCGGATGTCTCGGTGTCGGCCCCCCGTTCGCACTCGTCGCGAAGCTCCTCCGCCCGGACCAGCGCGTTCTGCTCGTGTCGGGTGACGGCGCCTTCGGGCTCAACGGCATGGAGCTCGAGACCGCGGTGCGCTTCGGACTCCCGTTCACCTGCATCATCGGCAACGACGGCGGCTGGGGCCAGATCCGGAGCCCCCAGGTCGCGTTCTTCGGCGAGGCCCGGACCGTCGCCACCTCGCTGCCGACGACCCGCTACGACCGCATGGTCGAGGCGCTCGGCGGACGTGGCGCGTTCATCACGGATCCGCGCGAGATCGGCCCCGCGCTGACGCGGGCACTCGCCTCCGACGAGGTCTGGTGTCTCAACGTGGTGCTCGACCCCGAGGCATACCGGAAGAGCGGCCAGGTTTCGATGGCCATCTGACCGCCGCGTGAAAATCACGTTTCTGTGTCCGCACCTCCGCATCGCCGGAGGAGTGCGTGCCATTCTCACCTACGCGGACCGGCTCGCGGCCGGCGGGCACCGCGTCGACGTGGTGGTGCCGGCCAAGGGACGGGGCCGGGCATTCTGGCGGTCGCTCAGGGGCGCCGGGCCCGACTGGCTTGCCGGCTTCCAGGCGCGCATCGTCTGGGTGGACCGCTGGCGGGCGGACACGCTGCCGGACGGCGACGCGGTCCTCGCGACGGCGTGGCAGTCGGCGGCCGCGGTCGCGGCCGCGCCGGCGCGGTGCGGGCGGAAGTTCTACCTCGTGCAGCACTACGAGAGCCTCTACCATGGCGAAGCGGCGGCGGTGGACGCGACGTACCGGCTGCCGCTCCGGAAGATCGTCATCTCGACGTGGCTCCGCGACATCATGCGCGAGCGGTTCGGCAGCGAGGCGGAGATTCTCGTGACCCCGGTCGACCTCGCCCTGTTCCGCGCGGTTCCGGTCACGGTCGAGACGTCGCGGCCGCGCGTGCTGATGCTCCACCACGAATACGCGTGGAAGGGGACCGCCGACGGCTTCGAGGCTGTCGCGCGCGTGAAGGCACGCCACCCGCAGCTCCATCTCGTGGGCTTCGGCGTCACGGAGCCGCGGGCGTCCTCGGCCTACGACGAGTTTCACCCGAACCCCCCGCAGGGCCGGCTCGCGTCCCTCTACAGCGGCTGCGAGATCTACCTCTGTCCCTCGTGGGACGAGGGGCTCGGGATGCCTCCGATGGAGGCGATGGCGTGCGGCGTCGCGCTCGTCACCTACGACAACGGCGGTTGCCGCGACTACGCGCGTGACGGGGAGACGGCGCTCGTCGCCCGGCGGCGGGACGTCACCGATCTTGCGGCGAAGCTCGAGCGTCTCGCCAGCGATCCCGAGCTGCGCTCGCGCATCGCCGCCACGGGCTCGGCGTTCGTCAGGAACGCGTTCGAATGGGGGCGTGCCGTGCGGCGCATGGAGGAAATTCTCAGTTGAGGGCGGTGCTTCCGACCGTCGACGCACCGTGTGCCGTCTGCGGCGGTGGCGACGCGGACCCGGTCTGGGCGACGCCGGACCGCGCCTTCGCCGTTCCGGGCCACTACACCGTCGTCCGCTGTCGCGGCTGCGGGTTCCTCTACCAGCGTCCGCGAGTGCGCGACGACCATCTGGCGGCGTGTTATCCCGACCACTACCCGCGTCATCAGGAGCCGTCGCCCCGCGTGCCGTTCAAGGGGTCGGCGGCTCGCCGCCGGGCCGTGCGGTACGCGCTCGCGAACGCACTGGGCTACCGGGCCTTCGACGACGATCACGTCTCCGTCGCGACGAGGCTCAGAGCGCGACGGATGCTCCGACGGCTTCGATGGAGCTGCCTGCCCTGGATCGGGACAGGCCGCTATCTCGATGTCGGGTGCGGTTCGGGCGCGGCGCTGGCCGTCGCGCAGGCACTCGGCTGGCGGATTGCGGGAATCGAGATGGACGAGGCGGCGGCGGCGATCGCGCGACGCTTCACCGACGAGCTCCACGTCGGCGACGTGCTGGCGGCGCCGTTCACTTCGGCCCGCTTCGACGTGGTCACGGCCTTCCACGTTCTCGAGCACGTGCCGGATCCGGTGGCGGTTACCCGTCGCATGCTCGACTGGCTGGCGCCCGGCGGGCTCCTGATCGTCGAGGTACCGAACGCCGGCGGGCTCGGCGCGGCGCTCTTCGGCCGGGCGTGGTCAGGCCTCGAGCTGCCGCGCCATCTGTCGCACTTCACGCCAGCGACGCTCGAGCTGGTGCTCGGGAAGGCGGGCGGGCGGATCGTCTGGTGCTGGCACCAGGCGAAGCCGCGCTCGTACTTGTGGAGTCTATCGGCGCTCCTTCGCGATCGCGGCTGGAACACGCTTGCGAAGTTGACCGAGTCGCGGCCGGTCTACGGCGTGCTGAAGCTCGGGCTGGAGGTGTTGCTCCCGCTCGTGCGCCTGGCGCGGCGGGGAGAGGCGATCAGGGTTGGCGCCGTCTGGAATCGCCGGACGTAGCGAAGGCGGAGGGTGAGTCGAGCCCGGCAGCGAGGTTGGCGAGCTGCCGCTCGAGGTCGGCCAGACGCTTCGCCAGGCGGTCACGCTCCTCGCGGAGCGACTTCGTCGCCGACGCTATGTGTTCCGCGAGACGGCGCTCCCGATCGGCCCGCTGTCGCGTATCCCGCGTATCCGTGGGGACTTTGTCCATGGCCGCTACCCGTCGGAGCAAGAGCGGTGCCGAGCGACGAAGTCTTTCACGCCGCGAGCTTCCAATACCGGAAGGCCGCACTCTGACACCTCCGACCTTCGAGCTCGGTCAAGCTGACACGCCGGAACCGTCCTTGAGCCGCGTGCTAGAATCGGCCGGGAATGCCGATCTACGAATACGAGTGCCACGACTGTCACAGGCGGGTCAGCCTCCTCGTGCTTCGGCCCTCGGCGGCGGCTTCCCCGACGTGTCCCCGCTGCGGCGGCTCGGCGCTCTCCCGCCTGATGTCGCGCTTTGCGACGGTGAAGTCGGAAGAAGCTCGGCTCGACGCCCTCACTGACTCATCCAGCCTCGGGGATCTCGACGAGAACAACCCGGCGAGCGTTGCCCGGTTCATGAAGAAGATGGGCCGCGAGTTCGGGGACGATCTCGGCGACGACTTCGAGTCCGCCATGGACGAAGCGATGGAGGAGGGCGAGGCCGCCGGAGAGGGGGAGGCCGAATCCACCGGTCCCTCTGACGCATCCGACGATCCGTGAGCCGACCGGCGAGGCTATGAAAGTCCTGATCCACGACCGTCTGGAGGCGGTGGGGGCCCCGGTGTGGGACGGGCTCGTCGCCGCCACCCGGCTGCGCTCGCCGTTTCTCTCCTGGACGTGGCAGCGTGAGTGGGCGCGCGTCTTCGCGGAGGATCGCCGGCTCGAAATCCATTGCGTCGAGGACGAGTCCGGCGGCCTGGTCGCGCTCCTGCCGCTGTGCGAGTCAGCGCCGGCCACATGGCAGATCCTCGGCGGCGCCGACGTTTCGGACTATCTCGACCTGATGGCCGTGCAGGGACGGGAAGAAGAAGCGTGGATGGCGCTGCTCCAGTCCCGGACAGCGGAGCGCGTCGAGTGGCAGCTGCACGCTGTGCCGGCAGCCTCGCCCACCGTCACCGCGCTCCCACAGCTCGCCGCCGCGTACGGCCTCACCGCATCGGTGGCCGTGGAAGAACGATGTCCCGTCCTCGCCCTGCCGTCCTCCTGGGAGACCTACCTCGCCAGCCTGTCCGGGAAACACCGCCACGAGCTCATGCGAAAGATGCGACGCCTCCAACGCGATGCGCCCGACGCCCGGGTGTCATCTGCGAGCGCGCCGGCCGAGATCGAGGCGCGGCTCGGCGAGTTTTTCCACCTCCACCGACGCTCGCTCGCGGGCAAGGCGCGTTTCATGGACAGCCGCATGGAACGATTCTTCCGGCGCGTCCTCATCGCGTTCGCCGAGCGCGGGGCCGCCCGGCTCTGGTTCCTGGACACGCCGGCCGGCGCCATCGCCGCCTTCGTCACGATCGAATGGGACGGCACGGTCGGCCTCTACAACTCGGGATTCGATCCGGAGCGCGCGGCGCTCTCCCCGGGCGTGGTCCTCCTCGCACACGTCGTGCGCGACGCGATCGCGCGGGGGCGGCGGACCTTCGATTTTCTCCGCGGCGAGGAGCGGTACAAGTACGAGTTCGAGCCCGTGGCCGACGCTGTCTGCGCCGTGAGGATCCGGTGAGCCTGCGCGTCGCGATGCTCAGCGTCCACACCTGCCCGCTGGCCGCTCTCGGCGGGAAGGAAACCGGCGGGATGAACGTCTACGTGCGCGAGGTATCGCGCGAGCTCGGACGCATGGGCGTCGCCGTCGACGTCTTCACGCGCTCGCAGAACCCTTCGATCCCACGGGTGGTGCAGCTCGGCGAGCGAGCCCGCGTGATCCACCTGCCGGCGGGCGCCGAGGCGCCGATGGCCCGCGAGCGCGTCTACGACCATCTCGACGAGTTTGTCGACGGTGTCGAGGCGTGGCGCATCGCGGGGTCGATCGACTATGACCTGATCCATGCCCACTACTGGCTCTCCGGCGTCGCCGCGCTCGCGCTCAAGGCCCGCTGCTCGGCGCCGGTGCTCCAGATGTTCCACACCCTCGGCCGCCTGAAGAACCGCGTGGCCCGGAGCGCGGCGGAGCTGGAGCCGGCGGTCCGGCTCGAGGAAGAGACGCGCATCGTCTCCGGGGCCGACCGCATCGTGGCCGCGAACGTCGTCGAGCGGGCCGAGCTCCTGCGCGACTACGCCGCGCCCGCGTCGCGAATCGCGACGATCCCGTGCGGTGTGGACACCGACCTCTTCGTGCCGGGTGACCGCGCCGAAGCGCGGCGCCGACTCGGGCTCGACGAGCGCCCGGTTCTCCTGTGGGTCGGTCGCATCGCTCCGATCAAGGGGCTCGACACGCTGCTCGACGCGGTCGCGCGGCTGAGCGCGGCCGGGCAGGGCCTGCGGCTCCTGATCGTGGGCGGCGAAGCCGACGAGCCGACGAATGGCCACGAGGCGTCGCTCCGGCAGCGCATCGAGCGGCTGCGCCTGGAGGACACGGTTCGCTTCATTGGGCCTCAGCCCCAGAGCGTGCTACCCGTCTACTACGTCGCCTCCGACGTGACAGTGCTGCCCTCGTACTACGAGTCCTTCGGCATGGTCGCACTCGAGGCGATGGCCTGCGGAAGCCCTGTCATCGCGTCCCGCGTCGGTGGGCTGGTGACGACGGTCCGCGACGGCGTCACGGGCTTCCTCGTCCCCGACAGCGACGTCGCGGCGCTGGCCGACCGCATCGGGAGTCTCATCGCCGACGCCGACCTGCGCTGGCGGGTCGGGCGCGAGGGCGTGCGCTGGGCGGCCCAGCACCGCTGGCCCTGCGTGGCCGAGGCCGTGTGCCGGGAGTACGCTTCGCTCGAGTCGCGCGCGAGGGCGCATCTGGACGCAGCTCGCTGCCAAGATTAGTTTTAACCACCGTTCGAGCACCGGCTGTGCCCGCGCCCCGCGGCTCGCTCGACGCTCGCTCCCCCCGATGTTCATTACTCTGCTACACTGCGCCGCCGTGAGCACTCTCCTCGAGGTCAAGAACCTCCAGACGCATTTCGTGACGCATGGCGGCGTGGTGCGCGCGGTGGACGACGTGTCCTGGGACGTGAACGAGAGCGAGACGGTCGCGCTCGTCGGCGAGTCCGGCTGTGGCAAGAGCGTCAGCGCGCTCAGCATCATGCGCCTCGTCGCCGGTCCCGCGGGCCGGATCGTGGGCGGCCAGGTTCTCTTCAAGGGCCGGGACCTCTTGCGGCTGTCCGAAGAAGAGATGCGCCGCGTGCGGGGCCGTGAGATCGCGATGATCTTCCAGGAGCCGATGACCTCCCTCAACCCGGTCCTCTCGATCGGGCGCCAGCTCACGGAGGGGCTCGAGATCCACCTGGGGATGGCGCCGGTCGAAGCGCGCCGCCGCTCGGTCGAGCTGCTCGGCATGGTCGGCATCCCGGATCCGGAGCGGCGCCTGGCCCAGTACCCGCACCAGTTCAGCGGCGGGATGCGACAGCGGATGATGATCGCGATGGCGCTCGCCTGCAACCCGTCGCTGATCCTCGCCGACGAGCCCACGACGGCGCTCGACGTGACGATCCAGGCGCAGATCCTCGAGCTCATGAAGGAGCTCTCCCGACGCTTCGGCGTGGCGATGCTGATCATCACGCACAACCTGGGGGTCGTCGCCCGCTACGCCGACCGCGTGAACGTCATGTACGCGGGCCGGATCATCGAGCGCGGCACCGCGCGCGAGCTCTACGGCAACCCACGGCATCCCTACACACTCGGCCTCCTCCGCTCGGTGCCGCGCCTCGACGAGCCGCGGCGCGCGCGCCTGGACCCCATCCAGGGCCAGCCGCCCGACCTCACGCGGTTGCCGCCCGGATGCGCGTTCGCGCCGCGGTGCGCCTTCTGCGTCGCGCGCTGCCTCGTCGAGACTCCACCGCTGCGTCCGGTCGCCGAGGGCGGGCACGTGAGCGCGTGCTGGGAGGCCGCCAACCTCGACCGTACCCTGACGCGGAGCGTGGCCGCGACGTGAGTGCCGCCGCCCCGCTCCTGGAAGTCCGCAATCTGGTGAAGCACTTCCGCGTCGGGGGCGGGCTCTTCGGGAGCCGAGCCGGCGTCGTCCGCGCCGTGGACGGTGTGAGCTTCGAGATTCGCCGGGGCGAGACGCTCGGGCTCGTCGGCGAGTCCGGGTGCGGCAAGACGACCACGGGCCGGTGCATCCTGCAGCTCGAGCGGGCGACCAGCGGCCAGATCGTCTTCGAGGGGCGCGATCTCACGGTCCTCGGCGAGGCCGAGCTGCGGCCGATCCGCCGCAAGATGCAGGTGATCTTCCAGGACCCGTACAGCTCGCTCAATCCGCGGATGACGGTGGGCCAGATCATCGCCGAGCCGCTGGCCGTCCACGGGATCGTCGCGGACCGGACGCAGCGCGCCCAGCGGGTGAGCGAGCTCCTGTCCCACGTGGGCCTCCTGCCGCAACACGGGCACCGCTACCCGCATCAGCTCTCGGGCGGACAGCGCCAGCGGGTGGGGATCGCCCGGGCTCTCGCCGTCGAGCCCTCGCTGATCATCTGCGACGAGCCGGTCTCGGCTCTGGACGTCTCGATCCAGGCGCAGATCATCAACCTCCTGGAGGATCTCCAGGCTCAGTTCGGGCTGACCTACCTCTTCGTCGCCCACGACCTCTCGGTCGTGCGCCACATCTCGGACCGCGTGGCCGTCATGTACCTCGGCAAGGTCGTCGAGATCACCGATCGCAAGTCGCTCTACGACATCCCCCTGCACCCGTACACGAAGGCCCTGCTCTCGGCGGTGCCCATCCCCGACCCGGTGCTCGAGGCGCAACGCGAGCGGACGGTGCTCGGCGGAGAGGTGCCGAGCCCGCTGAATCCGCCGCCCGGGTGTGTTTTTCATCCCCGGTGCCCCATCGCGGTCGACCGCTGCCGGGTGGAAGTGCCCGACCTGCGCGAGATCAGGCCGGGCCACCGGGCGGCCTGCCTCCTGGCTTGACTCGGGGCCGGTCCGTGCTTAAATGTTGCAACCTTTCGTGCTTGGATCTGGTTTCCTGGCCACACCTCAGGAGGGATCGATGCGTCGATACTTGAGCATCCTTGTGATCGCGATCGTCGCCGTCGTGCTGGCAGGTCCAGCCGCGGCGCAGGAAAAGCCCCGCTACGGTGGTGAACTGGTGTTCGCGGTGCCGTCGGAGCCCCCGTCCTACGACGCCCACCGCGAAGAAACGTTCGGCGTCATGCATCCGATGGCGCCCCACTACAACACCTTGCTGCGCGTCGACCCTCTCGACAAGACAGGAACCAAGCCCGTCGGCGATCTCGCGGAGTCGTGGTCGATGGCGAAGGACGGCCGCACCTACACGTTCAAGCTACGTCGGGGGGTGAAGTTCCACGACGGCAGCGAGATGACCTCCAAGGACGTCAAGGCCTCTTACGACAAGATCATCTTCCCACCTGCCGGGGTAGCGTCCGACCGCCAGGGCCAGTACCTCGTCGTCGAAGCCGTGCAGGCACCCGACCCATATACGGTCGTGTTCCGGCTCAAGTGGCCGTCGGCCTCCTTCCTGGCCTCCCTGGCGTCGCCGTGGAACTGGATCTACAAGGCGGACATCCTGGCCAAGGACATGCGGTGGTACGAGACGAACGTAATGGGCACGGGTCCGTTCCTGTTCGTCGAGCACCAGAAGGGCTCGCACTGGGTGGGCAAGAAGAACCCGAACTACTGGGACAAGGGTAAGCCCTACCTCGATGGGTACCGCGCAATCTTCATCAAGGACTCGGCCGCCCAGGTGGCCGCGGTGCGGGCGGACCGGGCGCACATCCAGTTCCGCGGCTTCTCGCCCGCAGAGCGAGACAGCCTCGTCGCGGCGCTCGGTCCCAAGATCACGGTACAGGAGAGCCCGTGGGACTGCGCGCTGCTGGTGGCCATCAATCACGAGAAGAAGCCTTTCGATGACAAACGGGTTCGGCGCGCGCTGACGCTGGCGCTCGACCGTTACCAGGGCTCCCAGGCGCTGTCGAAAATCGCCATCGTCAAAGAAGTGGCGGGCGTCCAGGTGCCGGGCACTCCGTACGCGACGCCGCCCGCCGAGCTTGAGAAGCTCGCAGGCTACGGCCGGGACATCGGCAAGTCGCGCGCCGAAGCCAAGCGTCTGCTCAGGGAGGCCGGTGTGCCCGACGGCTTTGCGTTCACGTTCAAGAACCGCGGCATCCCCATGCCGTATGAGCCGGTCGGCGTCTGGCTCATCGACCAATGGCGTCAGATCGGGCTCAACGTGAAACAGGAGGTGGTCGAGGCGGCGGCGTACTACGGGCAGGTCCTGCGGCCCGGCAACTTCGAGGTCGCCATGGACTTCCAGTGCGGGTACATCGTTGAGCCCGACCTCGACATCTACAAATTCCAGTCCAAGGAGGTGAGCCCGGCCAACTACGGCCGCTACACTGATAAGACGCTCGACGAGCTCTTCGTCAAGCAGGGCCGCGCGGGCGACCTGGAGGAGCGCAAGCGGTACATCCGGGAGCTGGAGAAGCGGCTGATCGACGACGAGGCGCATTACCTCTATACGCTCCAGTGGCACCGGATCATTCCCCACAACGCGAAGGTGAAGAACTGGACCGTCACGCCGAGCCATTACCTGAACAACCAGCTCGACGCGGTGTGGCTGTCGGAATAAGCGCACGAGGAGCGAGCCGTGACTGACTACGGAAGGTCCTCGACGAGCTCTACCAGAAGCAGAGCCGGTCCCTCGATCCCGAGGAGCGGAAGCGATACGTCCGGGAGTTCGAGCGGCGCCTGCTCGACGAGGAGGCGCACACCTTTCCGACGCTCCAGTGGCACCGCATCGTCCCCCACAACGCGAAGGTCAAGGGATGGGCGATCACGCCGAGCCACTATCTCAACCAGCAGCTCGACACCGTGTGGCTGTCCGAGTGATGACCGGGAGCCCGTGCCGATAACATGACCAAGTACATCGTCAAGCGCCTGCTCCTGATGATCCCGACCCTCCTCGGGGTGGCGGTGCTCATCTTCTTCCTCATGCGGGTGGTGCCCGGAGACATCGTGGAACTGCGTTTCGCCGGCGAGAGCGCCTTCGCCCAGAAGGAGA
>WNFV01018530.1_pt1 | contig 10248 bp, 14 predicted proteins | sample 5400101 | NCBI WGS metagenome assembly WNFV01 (sample SAMN13153361, study PRJNA577476) | soil metagenome | isolation source: 115 cm soil or saprolite under grassland replicate 1 | place: USA:California | collected 2016-06-15 | reverse complement strand
CCAGGGCCCTGACCGGCCCGGAGTCGGCGGCAGCGACCACCGTGGCGACGCAGGCGACCGCGCCGCCCACCACCGCAGAGCCCACGACCACCGCCGAGCGGACCACCACCACCGAGCCGACCACCACCAGCACGTCCACCACGACGAGCACCTCCACCACGACGACCACCACCTCGACCACCACCACCACGACGCTGCCGTAGCCACGCCGGCGGCGTGCGAGACGCTAGGCGGCCGAGCGGGCCTCCAGGCGGGTGAGCCAGTTGCCGAGGAGCTGGTGGCCGCCGTCGGTGAGGATCGACTCCGGGTGGAACTGGACGCCCTCGACCGGGTGGCGGCGGTGGCGCAGGGCCATCACCAGCCCCTCGGCGGTCTCCCCGGTGACCTCCAGCTCGGCGGGGAGGCCGGCGCGCTCGCCCCGCAGCGAGTGGTAGCGGGTGGCGGCGAAGGGAACGGGCAGACCGGCGAGCACCCCGGCTTCCCGGTGGAACACCGGCGAGGTCTTGCCGTGGACCAGCTCGGGCGCGCGGCCCACCCTGGCGCCGTGGACGTGCCCGATCACCTGGTGGCCGAGGCACACCCCGAGCACGGGCAGGCCGGCCCCCAGCTCCCTGACCACGTCGACCGACAGCCGGGCGTCGCGCGGGTGGCCGGGCCCCGGCGAGATCAACACCCCGTCCGGGCCGAGCGCGCGCACGTCGGCCACGGTGCCGGCGTCGTTGCGCCACACGACCGTCTCCGCTCCCAGCTCCCCCAGGTACTGCACCAGGTTGAAGACGAACGAGTCGTAGTTGTCGATCACCAGGATCCGGCGGCCGAGGCCGGGCCGCTCACTGCTCACCGGCGGCCGCCTCCGCCTCCGCCTTGGCCTTGGCGCGCTCCTCTTCGACCAGGGCGCGCCGCAGGACCTTGCCGATCAGCGTCTTTGGCAGCTCGTCGCGGAACTCGACCGCCCGCGGGACCTTGTAGGCGGCCAGCCGCGCCTTGGCGAACTCGCGGATCTCCTCGGTGGTGGCCTGCTCGCCCGTCCGCAGCACCACGAACGCCTTGACGATCTCGCCCCGGTAGGCGTCCGGCACCCCGGACACCGCAACCTCGGGTGCTCGGAGAGCACCTCCTCCACCGCGCGCGGGTAGACGTTGTAGCCGCCGGCGATGATCAGGTCCTTCTTGCGGTCGACGATCGCGAAGTAGCCCTCCTCGTCCATCACGGCCATGTCCCCGGTGAGCAGCCAGCCGTCCCGCAGCACCTCGGCCGTCTCCTCCGGCCGGTTCCAGTAGCCCAGCATCACCTGGGGGCCGGCGATCGCCAGCTCGCCCGCCTCCCCCACCGGCAGGGTCCTGGCCGGGTCGGCCGGGTCGGCGACCCGGGCGACCGTGTCCGGCAGCGGCATGCCGATGGTGCCGGCCTTGCGCTTGCCGTAGATCGGGTTGGCGATCGCCACCGGCGAGGACTCGGTGAGGCCGTAGCCCTCGACCAGGCGGCCGCCGGAGAAGCGCTCGAAGCGCTCGGCGACCTCCATCGGCAGGGGGGCCGCACCGGACAGGCAGGCCTTGATGCTCGACAGGTCGTGGCCGCCCTTCTCGACCGCGTTGTTGATCGCCACGTACATCGTCGGCACGCCAGGGAACAGGGTCGGCCGGAAGCGGTCGATCGCCGCCAGCACGCCGTCCAGGTTGAAGCGGGGCAGCAGCACCAGGGCGGCGCCGAGGCGGACGCCCAGCAGCAGGCAGACGGTCAGCCCGTAGACGTGGAAGAAGGGCAGCACCGCCATCATCACCTCGCGGCCCGGGTCGGCGTCGGGGAACCAGGCGCGTACCTGCTCGACGTTGGCGCGCAGGTTGGCGTGGCTGAGCATGACCCCCTTGGAGATGCCGGTGGTGCCGCCGGTGTACTGCAACAGGGCGAGGTCGCGGTCGGGGTCGACGGCGGCCTCCGGCAGCCTGGCCGTGGCCGACCCGAGCACCTCCCGCCAGCGCCGGACCGGCTCGTCCCTGCCGATGGCGACCCCGGCCGCCTTGCCCCGCTTGGTGTAGGGGGCAAGCGCGCGCTTGATCGCCGGCAGCTCGTCGAGCACCGAGGTGACGATCACCTCGCGGATGGCGGTCTGCCCGCGCAGCGCCTTGACCTTCTGGTAGACGAGGTCGAGGCAGACGACCACCTCGACGCCGGCGTCGCCGAGCTGGTGGGCGAGCTCGCGCTCGGTGTAGAGCGGGTTGTTCTGCACCACGGTGGCGCCCAGGCGCAGCGTCGCGAACAGGGCGATCACCGCCTGGGGGCAGTTCGGCAGGATCAGCCCGACGCGGGTGCCCTTGCCAACGCCCAGGCCGGCGAGGGCGGTGGCCAGCCGCCATGCCTGGTCGGCGAGCTGGGCGTAGGAGGTGGTGCGCCCCTCGAAGTGCAGCGCCGGCGCGTGCGGGAAGTCCCGCGCGGCGTCGTCGAGCAGGGCGGCGAGGTTGGCCGCTGGCACGTCGACGTGCTCGGGGACGCCGGGCGGGTAGCTGTCGAGCCAAGGCGTCGTGACGTCGGCCATCGTGGTCCCACCTCGTTCGTCCAGCACGCTCGTGGCGCGCCCTGCCTACTCGGTCGGCAGTATCCGTTGCCGTGCACCGTTTGGACAATCCGTCCCCACCCGGCAGAACCTCAGAAGTTCTCGGGCAGCACCCGCTCCAGCCACGGGAAGACGTAGAACCAGCAGATGACCATCAGCAGCACGATCCAGGAGATCACGGCGACGACCCGCGGCCAGGACGAGCGGGGACGGTCGTCGAGCTGCCTGACCCGCCGGCCCTCGGGCGGGTGGGCGCGACGACCTTCGGGCGCCTCGGCGGTGGCCGGCTCCCAACCGTCCGGGGCGGGGGCGTACTCGGGCGCCGGCGGTGCGGCGCCGAGGGGGCCGAGCGGCTCGGCCTCCACCAGGTCATCCGGCCGCCACCGCCGGGTGGCCGCGTCGGCGCCATGCGCGCCGGCACCGGTCTGGTCGATGTCCTGCTGGTCGGACGGGACCGACCCCGGCGTCCACGGCTCGTCGAGCCATGACGGCGACGGCGTGTCCCAGCCGTTCGTCGTCGGGGGAAGCTCCTGCGACGGCCAGACGAAGGAGCGGTCGCTCGGCTCCCAGCTCTGGGGCGTCTCCTCGAACGGCCAGCCGTTGGTGGCCGGTTCCGGCCTTGGCTCCGGGCGCACCTCGGGTTCGGCGCGCATCTCCGGCTCCGCGCGCCCCCACCGCTGGTCGTCCAGGTCGGATGGCGGGTGGCGGCGGTTCAGCTCCCCGAACAGGGCCGGGTAGTCGGGCTCCCGTCCGCTCGGCTCGACCCCCGACCAGCCGTCGCCTGGCTCCGCCGGCGTGGGCGTCCACCACGAGGAACCGCCCTGGTCGTCCCAGCCCGACCGGTCCTGTTCCTCCGCCGGTCTGGCCAGCGGGTCCTGGGTGCCCCAGTCGACGTCCCAGTCGGTGGCCGGGCGGCGGCGGTCGTCGGGCTCCATCCCCAGCAGCCGGTAGTCGGGCGCGGGACGCGGGTCGGGCGCCGGCCTGGCCGGCGGCGGTGGCTCGGTGCTCCACGGCGGCTCGGCCACCTGGGGGCTCCAGGGGGGGTCGACCGCCGAGGCGCGCGGCGGCTCCGGTGCAGGTAGAGGCGGACCGAGGTCCCCGGTCCTGCGGCCGCGCAGCTTGTCGGCCCAGTCCTCCTCGTCGTCGTTCGCGGCGGCCGCCTGTTCCAGCTCGGCGAGCCAGGCGCTGCTGTCGGCGCCGGGGTCCTGGTCCCCGCCGCGGCGCCCCTTGGCCCTGCGGCCGCCGCGCCAGCTCACGCCGCCACCTTGCCGGAGTTGGCCGAGGTGAAGGTGAGCTCGCCGAAGACGACCAGCCGCTGGCGGGCCGAGTAGCGGGGGTGGCAGGTGGTCAAGGTGATGGTCGCCTTCGGCTTGCCGTCCGGACCGCGCACGTTGTCGAGCACCTGGACGTCGGTTGGCCGTACGATCTCCGTGCTGGTGACGGTGTACGTGTAGACCGCGTCGCGGGTCACGACGGTGATGGTATCGCCTTTGATCAGGTCGTTGAGGCGGTAGAAGGGCGCGCCGTAGGTGGTGCGGTGCCCGGACACGCCGAAGGTGCCCGGCTGGCCGGGCGGGACCGTGGTGGGAACGTGGCCCGGTCCCTTGCGCAGCTCCTCGCGGCCGACGCCCTCGACCACCACCTTGTTGACGAGCTGGATCTTCGGGATGTCAAGGACGGCCATCGCGCGGCCGATGGGGACCTTCTTGGGCGCCGCCTTCTTGGGGTCGCCGCTGGCGGCGGCCGCTCGCGGTGCGGTCCACTCGCGCTGCAGCTGGTCGCGCAGGTCGGCCTGACCGCGGCTGGTCACGGCGTTGGTGCCGACGAGCTGGTAGACCAGGAAGTAGAGGACGAAGCCACCCATCCCGATGAAGGTCCAGCCCGTTCCGCGCAAAAACCTCCGCACCGTCACCTCCAACCACCAGGCGCAGGACGAGGTCGTTCCGCCATCCTACGCGGTCACGGGAAAGCCGCAAACGCGCCGGAGAGCAGGTCAGGGCGCGGCGAGCAGCTCGTCGATGCGCTGGCGCAGCTCCGCTTCGGTGACCGGCCGGGGGATGCGCGCCGCCCGGCTGCCGTCGCGAGCCACCAACCAGGTCTGGGGCAGGCTGGTCACCGACCAGCGTGTCGCCACCCCGCCGTTGATGCCGTCCTTGTCGTACACGGTCGGGTAGGTGACCCCTGACCTGGCCAGGAAGTCGCCTGCCGCCGAGCGCACGTCGGAGGAGTCGACCCCGACGAAGGTGACCGGCCTGCCTGCCTCGGCGTAGGCCCGGCTGACCCGCTGGAGCGCCGGCATCTCGGCCCTGCAGGGGAGGCACCAGCTCGCCCAGAAGTTCACCACCACCACGCGGCCCTTGAGACCGGCGAGGTCGTCCTGGAACTGGGCGGGGGTCCGCTGCACCAGCGGCCGCGACCCGAGGGTGTCGCCGGGTGCGGTCGAGGCGGGAGGGGCCGGCTCGCCGGCCTGGCAGGCGGCCAGGGCCAGGCAGGCGAGCAGCATGGCCGTCGCCGCCAGGCGGCCGACCACGGTACGATCATTGGTCGACGCCGCCTCCGGGCGCCGAACCTGGCGGCGCCCTGCGAAAGGATCCTCGAGCATGCCCAAGTCGCGCTCCAAGCGGCGCCGGTACCAGCCGCCGCCGCGGCCGAAGCCCAAGCCGTCGGCCCCCTGGGTCGGTCCCACGATCGTCGTCAGCCTCATCGTCGGTCTCGCCTACATCCTGCTCTTCTACATGAGCGTGCTGCCGTCGTTCCTCGACGAGCTGGGCAACATCAACCTGGCCATCGGGTTCGTACCGCTCATTTTCGGGCTGCTGCTGGCAACCCGCTGGACCTGATCGAACCGACGGGCTGAGCTGCCGAACTACACCTCTGTCATTCTTTCCCCAGTTGTGGATAAGGCTGGGGACAACCTGCCCGGAGCCGCGCGTATGCCCCTGTATGAGTACACCTGCCGCGCCTGCGGGGAGCTCGAGGAGCACCTGCAGCCGCTCGGCAGCGACGCTCCGGGGCCCTGCCAGGCGTGCGGCGGCGAGCTGCGCCGGCGCTGGTCGCGGGTCGCGGTCAGGTACCAGGGCTGGGGCTTCACCAGCACCGACAAGCTGCTGCCCTCCGATCGCCGCGGCCAGGACTTCCGCGCCCTGCGCGAGCGCGCCGAACGCATCGCCGACGGCGAGTGAGGCTCAGTTCAGCTTCGGGTCCGAGGGTTGGGACTGCACCGGGACCCGGCGCAGCACCATCTTCTCGGCGCAGTGGCGGGGTGGGACGTCGGTGCCCTTGCGCAGCAGCACCAGCTGCTCGCCGCAGGTCTCGCAGGCGAACACCAGCAGGGTGCCGTCCTCGTCGACGTCGACCGGCGGGCCGGTCGGGCCCTTGGTGACCGAGTAGCCGCGGAACACCGCCCGCCCGGTGGCCAGGATCAGCGCGCCGAGCAGCACCGCCACCACCACGTCGCCGCGCCCCAGGGCGAGCAGCACCACCGAGGCCGCCACCGCGAGCAGCAGCCCCAGGCGCCACCAGCTCCGCGCCATCGCCGGCTACCCCTCCAGCCGCTCGACGACGGTCGCGTTGGCCATCCCGCCGCCCTCGCACATGACCTGCAGCCCGAGGCGGCCGCCGCGCCGACCCAGCTCCGCCACCAGGTCGGTCATGATCCGCGCCCCCGAGGCGCCCAGGGGGTGGCCGAGCGCGATCGCCCCGCCGTTGGGGTTGACCCGCTCCCAGTCCGGCTCGACCTCGCGGCCCCATGCCAGCACCACGCTGGCGAACGCCTCGTTGATCTCGACCACGTCGACGTCGGCCAGGCGCAGGCCGGCACGCTGCAGCGCCCGCTCGGTGGCCGGGATGACGCCGGTGAGCATCAGCACCGGGTCGACCCCTGCCAGGGCGAAGCTCACGAACCGCGCCAGCGGGCGCAGGCCGAGCCGCTCGGCGGTGCCGCGGCTGGCCAGCAGCAGGGCGGCGGCGCCGTCGGAGATCTGGCTGGAGTTGCCCGCGGTCACCTGGCCGTCGGGGCGGAAGGCGGGCTTCAGCCCGGCCAGCTTCACCAGCGAGGTGTCGCGCCGCACGCCCTCGTCGGCGTGGACCCAGGTGGAGCCGCCGTCCGGTTGCGGCACCTCGACCGGCACCAGCTGCTCGCCAAGGCGGCCGGCGTCCTGGGCGGCGGCGGCACGCTGGTGGGAGCGGAGCGACCAGGCGTCCTGCTCCTCGCGGGTGAGCCCCCACTTCTCGGCGATCAGCTCGGCCGAGATGCCCTGGGGCACCAGCCGGCCCCCGTAGCGGGCGTGCATGGTGGGGCCGAACGGGACGCCCGGGCCGTCCATCGAGGAGCCCATCGGCACCCGGGTCATGTGCTCGACCCCGCCGGCGACCACCAGGTCGTAGCCGCCCGCCATGATCCCCTGGGCGGCGAACTGCACCGCCTGCTGCGAGCTGCCGCACTGCCGGTCGATGGTGGTGGCGGGAACCTCCTCTGGCAGCCCGGCGGCCAGCCAGGCGTTGCGCGCCACGTTGACCGCCTGCTCCCCCACCTGGGACACGCAACCCATGATCACGTCCTCGACCAGCATCGGGTCGACGTCGGTGCGCTCGACCAGCGCGCGCAGGGCGGCGGCGCCGAGGTCGACCGCGTGCAGTCCGGACAGGCCGCCGCCCCGGCGCCCCACCGGCGTCCGTACCGTCCCGACGATCACCGGTTCGCGCTCGGGTGCCTGCATCTCCTGCCCCTTCCGTATCGCCTGCAGCGAAGGTGGCACCGCACACGCCGGGCGTCAACTAACGTCGAGCATGGCCGTCACGCTGGCGGGGCGCCTGCGCACCCAGATCGGCGAGTGCGCCCGGTTGGGGTCGCCGCTCTACGCCGAGCTGCTCGCCAGGGCCGCCGAGGACGTGGATGCGGGCGGGGTGGCGGACTGGCTGGAGCGGGTCCTGGCCAGCCCCCCGCCGCCCGGGACGCAACTGACCGTGGTGTGGCACTCGGTCGTGTGGCAGTACCTGGGGCAGCAGGAGCGGGAGCGGACCGAGGCGGCGCTGGCCGCCGCCGCCGAACGGGCCCGTCGCGGGCGGGGAACTCCATTGGCCTGCCTGGCGCTGGAGTCGCGGCGGTGACCGGCCGCTACCTGTTCGAGCCGCGCCTGGAGGGGTCGTTCCCGCCGGCGGAGCGGCTGCCCGTGCTCGCCCTTGCCGACGGCCACGGCCCCCCGGTCCGCTGGTGGCCGGAGGGCCCGGTCGCGCTCAGCCCGCCGCCTCGATGACCACCCGTTCGAGGCGCAGCTCCTGGAGCGGCCGGTCGCGGGCGTCACGCTCGCTGCCCGCGATCGCGTCCACCACCTCCATGCCGTCGACCACCTCGCCCGGGACCTGGGTGATGAAGAACTGCGAGCCGTTGGTGTTGGGGCCGGCGTTGGCCATCGCCAGGTAGCCGGGCCGGTCGAAGCGGTGCGGTCCCGAGACCTCGTCCTCGAAGCTGTAGCCGGGGCCGCCGGTGCCGGTGCCGAGCGGGTCGCCGCCCTGGATCATGAAGTCGGGGATGACCCGGTGGAAGATGGTGCCGTCGTACAGCGGGCGCTGCTGCTCGGCACCGGTCTTCGGGTCCTGCCAGGACCTGCTCCCGGTGGCAAGGCCGACGAAGTTCTCGACCGTCTTCGGAGCGGTGTCGGGGAACAGGCGCACGCGGATGGCGCCCTTGGTGGTCTCGAGGGTCGCGAAGCTGTCGCTCAATGACGTCTCCCTGGACGGGGCGTGGCGGAAGACGACACCCTACCCGACGCCGAGCAGGTCGGGCAGGCCGGCGACGCTGGCGACGACCGCGTCCGGCGCGACGCCGCCGGCGTCCCCGGACGGCTCCGTCCCCTTGCCGGTGCGGACCAGCACCGCCCGCATGCCGACCGCCAGGGCGCCACGCACGTCCGAGTCGAGGTCGTCGCCGACCATCAGCGCCCGGCCGGCCGGCATCCCGGCCGCGTCGAGGGCGAGCCGGAAGAACTCCGGCGACGGCTTGCCGAGCACCCGGGCCTCGACCCCGGCCGCGTACTCGAGCAGGCGCACGAAGCCGCCGGTGTCCAGGTGCTCGCCGTCGTCGCGGCGGGCGATCCGGGCGACCTGGGTGGCCACCAGCTCGGCGCCGCCCCGCACGGCGTGGAAGGCACGGTCCAGGTCGTCGTAGCAGGCCCCGAAGCTCGGGTCGCAGACCAGCACGTGGGTCGGGTGCTCCCCCGGGCCCGCCAGCGTACCGGCCAGCAGCGCCCGGACCGCCGGCGCCGCGACGGCCAGCACGCGGGCGCCGCTCCGTTCGCCGAGCAGCCTGGTGGCCAGCGCCACCGGGGTCAGCACCTCGCCGGCGGCCGCCTCCACGCCCATCCCGGCCAGCCGCTGGACCAGCGCGGCCGGGGGCACCGAGTCGGTGTTGGTGACGAAGCGGACCGCCAGGCCGGCGCGGCGCAGCCGACCGACCGCGGCGTCGGCGCCCGCCACCGGCCGGGTGCCCTCGTAGACGGTCCCGTCCAGGTCCAGCAGGACCAGCGCCACACCGCCGAGGTCGGCCATGCCGGCCACCTTACGGCAGCGGTGCTTGCTCTCGTGACCATTTCGAGGCGCTAGTGCGTCCCCGCGGAGGCCGCGCCGTACCTGCCGTGTGACCAGGCCGGCGGATGCTGGCGGCAGCAGCTTCGATGAAGGGGGTCGCCATGCGGCTCGTCCGGACCGTCGTCCTCACCGCCATCCTCGCCGTTCTCGTCCTCGCCGTCGCCGCGCCGGCGGGCGCGCAGTCCCAGTCGACCCTGGTCGCGGTGCGCGCCGGGCGGCACCCCGGCTTCGACCGGGTGGTCTTCGAGTTCCGCGGCGGGCTGCCGAGCCACCGCGTCCGCTACGTCGACCGGCTCGTCCAGGACGGCTCCGGGAACCAGGTGCAGGTGGCCGGCGCCGCCGACCTGGAGGTGGTGTTCCACGATGCCGTCGCCCACGACGGCAACGGCCGGCCCTCCGTCAGCCCCAGGCGCTTCTCGCCCGGCCTGCCGGTCCTCGAGGAGGTGGCGCTGCTCGGCGACTTCGAGGGCGTGGTGAGCTACGGGCTCGGCCTCGACCACCGCGTGCCGTTCAAGACGTTCACGCTGAGCAACCCGTCGCGCCTGGTGGTCGACCTGCCCACCACCGGGTCCGGGTCCCCGCCGGTCTCCGGCGGCGGCACCGGGACGCTGCCGTTCACCGGCTCGCGCGGCCAGCCGCTGCTGGTGACCGGGCTCGGCCTGCTGACCACCGGCGCGACCGTCCTGGCGCTGGCCCGCCGCACCCGCACACCCTGACCTCGCCGCCAAGCAGCCGCCCCGGACCCTCCGGAGCGGCTGCTTCGCGTTGAAGCTGGCGAATTGCCCGAGATCCGTTCAAACCGCCGCCGAAGTGGGATAGGGTCCCTCGCCGATGAAGCCCCTGCCCGCGCTGCAACCGCCGTCGCCGCCGCCCGACCGCCCCGGCGGTGTCCTCTTCCTCAACTGGCGCGACACCAGCCACCCGGAGGGGGGTGGCTCCGAGGTCTACGTCCAGCAGGTGGCGGCCGGCCTCGCCGCCGAGGGCCGCCCCGTCACGCTGTTCTGCGCCGCCCATCAGGCGTCCCCCTCCGAGGAGCACGACGGCGGCGTCCGGATCGTCCGCCGCGGCTCCCGCCTCGGCGTCTACCTGCAGGCATGGTGGGCCCACCTCAC
>WNFV01010240.1_pt1 | contig 10248 bp, 11 predicted proteins | sample 5400101 | NCBI WGS metagenome assembly WNFV01 (sample SAMN13153361, study PRJNA577476) | soil metagenome | isolation source: 115 cm soil or saprolite under grassland replicate 1 | place: USA:California | collected 2016-06-15 | reverse complement strand
CTCAGAGACAAGAAGGTGCCGGGATGTCCCAGGAACGCAAGAGGCTCTACAGAAGCGAATCTGACCGCAAGATCGCCGGGGTTCTGGGCGGTCTGTCCGATTATCTCGGCGTGGACCCCTCGCTGGTGCGAATCGCCTACGCGGTCCTCACGATACTCACCGGCTTTGTGCCGGGGCTCTTCCTCTACTTGCTGATGGCCTTCATCGTCCCGGCAGAGCCCGAGGCCTCAGAGTAGCGGCGCCACTTTGGGACGTGATCCTCTGCCGCGGTGGAAGCTGCATTCCGGAGATCCTCTCCGGCAAGCGAATAAAAAAATTGCTTCCCAGGTGAACCGCACGTTCCTGGCCTCCAGGTCTGTCCGGCGCCTCCGGTTGCCCGTCAGCTCCGGGAGTCCCTTCTTCCTGAACCGCTACGGCTCGTTTGGGAAGCAACGCTATTCTCATCCCTGGTCCCTACGCTGTCAATACCCTGACCACACCTCTCAACAAACTCACATTTCGTCCACGCCGATCTGCGTAAGAGCGTAATCAGATATGCCTCGCGAACCGGAGAATCATTCCGTGTGGGAATTGCTGGACTTGGGCTCAGAGCGCCAGGCGCAGGAGCGCCTCGGGCGCCGAAGCCGGCACAAACGCAGCCAGGCCCCCCGAACAGGTGCGCTCGATGCAGGACCAGTCCGACGCAGCGACCTGGCCCCGCGCTGTCACGTGGGCGTCACCCAATCGGAAGATTGAGCCACACAAGACGCATCTAACAATCGATTCCGAACCAGAGGCCTTCAAGGGTCCGACCAACGAAGGCTGAGCGAGACCCCAGACCGCCCTCGCCGAAACGAGGGTCGCTCGATCGCCGCCGACTGTGTACTCAATCACTACACAAGAATTATCGCTTCAGCCCCGCGTTTTTCGTCGCCTGATTTTCACCACTCTGCAGGTCGCACGAAAGAGGGCATCCTGGCGAGCGCCAAGCTTGTCATGCCCAGGCTCAACTACCCCAACAGTCCGTCACTTGGCGACACCCCGCGCCCACTCCGCGACGAGTTGGCGCAATTTGTCGATGTCCTCCCGGGTGCCCCAGTGCGCTCAAAGTGCCCGCCATTCTGGCTAGGGGCCACTGTCTACGACGATCTGCCCCTTCATCGACGGGTGCAACTCGCAGATGTACTCGAAGGTCCCCGCCTTGTCGAATTTGACCTCGGCCGACTCGTCCCTTTCCAGCCTGCCCGTATCAAAGCTGCCGTCTTGGGCGGTTGCCGTATGCGGCGCCGCATCTTGATTCGTCCACCTGACCACAGTGCCAGGCGTCACGTTCAAGTCCGTCGGCTCGAATCTGAAGTCCTCGATTGTCACCTCGCCGCGACCGGTCGCCGACCCCTGCGTCTGCGGGCCGTTGCTGCTGCCCATCATCCCATCCATCATGTCTCCCATACTGTCGTCCATCATCCCGCCCGTATCTTTCATCATTCCCCACATGCCGTCCATCGTGTCGTTGTCCGCCATGGTGTCATAAGCCGCTAAAGCGCCGAGGAGGACGACGAAGATCAGAGCGAAGACACCGAATACGGCCATCACGCCTATGAGTGGGTCTCTCATCATTCTTCTCCTCAGTCCGGATTCTACAGGCCGGTCTCGCCTGCACTCTCAAAGTAGCAGTCACCTCACGTTGCAGCAGGGGCCGCCCGGCCCTGTAGCTGAGGGCTTATTGGCCCTTTCTACCGAGTCTCTTCTTGCGCTATTGCATTTAGCTGGGACGTCGAAAAAAGAAGGAGGACTTGCCATGAGGAAACTAGACTCGCTGGAGCGGCGCTGCTGGCCGGCCTCTCTGGAGGGCGAGGTTGCGTCACTAAAGCGACAGCTGGCTGATACCCGAAACGCCAGCTCGATTCGGACGAGAAGGTCTGGAGCCCGACAGACCACCAAGAACGGAGGTGTCCTGTGAAGACGATAGTACATTCGCTCCCTGAGACGGGCTCTGACAAAGCGACGGAGAGAGCGCGCCGCACCTACGACCGCGGCGCTGCCCGGTACGACCTACAGGAATGGCTCCCGGAGAAGCTGGCGTTTCGGAAGTGGCGGAAGGAACTGTGGGACCTCATTCCTGATGGTCGTGTGCTGGAGGTGGGCGTAGGCACCGGAAGAAACCTGAAGTTCTACCATGATGGGCTAGCCCTAACGGCCATCGACTTCAGCCCGAAGATGCTGAGCAAGGCACAGAAGAAGGCCATTCGACTGGGACTCCAGGTCGACTTGAGGCTCATGGACGTGCAACAGCTCGAGTTCGAAGACCACGCGTTCGATAGCGCCGTGTCCACCTTCGTCTTCTGCTCGGTGCCCGAACCGCTCCGCGGGCTCAGTGAGGTGCTGCGTGTGCTTCAACCCGGCGGTCGCGCGTACTTCCTCGAGCATGTACGGAGCCGAAAGGCCGTCCTCGGCTGGATGATGGACGTGATGACTCCGCTTACAAGGCGGCTGAGCGGCGCCAACATGAACCGCGATACCGTGGCGAATGTGGCCGCTGCCGGCTTCCGGATCCTCGAAGTGCGTGACCTCTGGCTCGACATAGTCAAGCTCATCGTGGCCGAGAAGCCGGGCCGGCGACCTAAGATCGCGGTGACCAGCTAAGCCCTGCCGCTGTGAGCCCTCGTCCTGCTGAGCCAGAGTAGCCCGGCGCCGAGCGCAGCAAGCACGGCTGTGGCGAGGCCCAGTCCAACCGTCTCTCCAGCCGGACGATCGCTGGACACACTCTCGGTCTCCTGGTGCTCAGTTGCCGGCTCCGTTCCTCCGGCGGCCGGCTCCAGGACAGTGACCTCGGTGGTGGCCGATTCTTTTCCGTCGGCTGCGAGCTCATAGATGCCGGGTGACACCGTCGCCGGAAGGTGGAGCGTAATCGTGAAGGAACCGTCCGCCTCTGCAGATACCCGTCCGAGTTCGATCGGCTCGACGCCCTCCTTCTTTAGTTCCAGCCGGACTTGATCGTCTGGCTCAAATTCCTCACCGCGGATCTCGATAGGGCCGTTAGGCCGCACATCGCCGACTACCGATACTTCCGTGCCGTGAGCGAAGACGGTCGCGGCGAGCAGCAGTGCCAGGGCCGCCGCGATCACCGAGAACCAGCGCATAATCCTATCTCCCCTTACCCCGGTCCGGAGTGCTCTTGACCTTCATGACGATGCGTCCGAGTAAGAAGATAGCGACCAGAGCGACCGGGGCCAGGGCGAAGACTAGGAGGCGCGGCAGCAGGTCGCCTTCTCGGGCCGCAGCGAAGTCCCGCCAGATTATGCTCGTCGCTGTAGCGGCAGTGATTAGCAGGAGTATGAAGGAAATCTGGAGGCGCATCACTCACCCCCCCATCCCGGGTATGTGTTCAGCCGGAGTCGACGCCTGGGCATATATGGCTAGAGCTACCAGTGCAGCGATGATGACCAACGCCACTGCGATCAGCAGCCATCTTCGGCGCAATGAGCTCGAGCCAAAACGGTCGATGAACGGCACGGCTGCCAGGCCCACGACCGAGGCTATCGGTACCCAGAGCAATGCCCGGATGCCAATCCAGTCCTCGAAGGGATAGAGTGGCAGGAAAATCCAGAGCGGTTTCGTCTTCTCCTCGCCCGGCTCGATCACGTCGCCGAGCGGCGCTGCGACAACAAGAGCGAGGAAGCTCCCCACCGTTGTGAGCAGGAGACCCCACCCCGCGATGTGGAGAAGGTGGTTGGCGAACGGCACATTGCCCTCGCTGCGCATGGCCGCCTCCGTGTCGGTCAACGCGCCCGGTCTCTGCTCCTCATGGCCAGGTATCGACGAAACGCCGTGGTGTTTTATGAGATAGAAGTGGGCAGCCATCAGGCCGATGAGCAAGAGCGGCAGAATTGCAACGTGGGCGATGAATAGGCGCTCAAGTATCGGCGTGCTGGTAGTGAACTCGGACGTGAACCAGACTCCCGCCCCACCCAACAACTCGCCGATCTCTTCGTTATGCTGGAGCGCCTCCCATCCTTCCTGGTCCCATTTGAGGACGGTGCCGGTAAATAAGAGGCCGAGTATCGCCGACAGAAGGCCCACGCCGACGATCCAATTGAGCTCGCGCGGCGCGCGGTAACTCCCCGTGATGAACACGCGAAGGGCGTGGAGCAGCAGCGTAATCGTCACCAGGTTTGCCATCCAGAAGTGGAGGTTCCGGACGAAGTCCCCGAACCTGGCCGTCGTGATGATGTATTCGATGCTCTCCCGCGCTTGCGTGGGGTCCCCGTGATAGAACTGAGTCAGATAGATTCCAGTGGTGATGAGGACTACGACCCCGAAGGCCGTAATGCCACCCAGAGTGTAGAGAACGTTGTTGGCGTGCGCAGGTACCGGGTAAGTCAAGTCCTCGAGGCCGAGCCGCTCATCAATCCACCTCCAGGCGCGGTCGGCCACTGAGGGCTGTGCTGATGCCGTCTTGCCAGCCATTTCGCCAAGCTCAATCGTTTCTTTGCACGCATACTAGCAGGGAACGGCCTTTTCCACTACCTGCAAGACCTAGACAAAGCCGCCTTTTCCCTATTGTTCTACGGCAGAGGTAGAGCAGGGACGCGATCGAAGACCTCCTCGCCATCGCTCACCTGACCCGGACCATCCGTTACCTGGCGACACCGTGCGCCCGGGCCGCCACGAGATGGCGCAACTTGTCTATGTCCTTCTGGGTGCCCCAGACGCCGGGACGATCGATGACTCGTTCAATCTCCGCAAGGAGGGTGGCGCCGGCCCAGGCAACGAACGGCCGGTACTCGGGCATCGGCCCGGCGAGCTCTTCGTAGCCGGACCTCCAGCCGCGGAGCATAAGGCCGCGCAGCAGGTTGAGAGGGGCGCTCAATGGTCCGGGCGGCACAGGGGCGGCGACGATAGTGATGTACGTCCGCGCGAGGTCAGCACGACGGTCGCCGGCGGCCGCCCCTGCCCAATCGACGATCCCGGTTACCTGCCGGCCGTCGCTTAGGACGTTGAGCGGATGATAGTCCATGTGGATCAAAGCGTCTGTTGCCGGCGAGAACGCCGCGGCGCGTTCGGCAAGGCCTGCGTACTCCGGTCCCACCCGGCCGAGCCAGCTGGCTGGAGCTTCCAGGCGCAATTCAGAAGGCGGCGAGACAGCATGGACCTGCGCCTGAACGCGACCGAACAGGCGAGCCAGTCGCCAGAGCGCCCACGGCCGCTTCTCAACGAAGGACAAGATCGGAAGTCCTTCACACCAGGAGAGTATGAGAGCAGGGAAGCCTCTGATCTCGCCGGTCTGCTCCACTCTCGGGGCCGGCAGCCCTCCGCTAGCGCACGCCTCAAGGGCGATACACTCGCGGCGCACGATGTCGTCGCGGTCTGGAAGGAAATAGACGCGCAGAGAGTGCCGGCGGTCGTCCGGTGTGCGGAACCGCCACAGCAGGGTATCCCAGCCGCCCTTGACGCGCCTGATGTCGAGGGGCTCAGCGCAGCCGAGCGCGGCGAGCGCTTCCCGTGGGTCTATGTCGGGTTCGGCAGGGGCGGGAGCCATCCGGAATCTCGGCTGGGCGGTCAGGCTTGGCGGACGGCGCTGCCTACTTCTTCGAGGGCGCCGTCCAGCGCATCCAGCACCTCATCCACTTCCGCTATCTGAATGATCAGAGGTGGCATGAGCTGGAGGATGTGCCTGTTGAATCCGCTGAACACGGCGATCACGCCTCGACCGGCGAGCGCGCGGCTCATGCGGGGCCCGCACCCTTCGTCCGCAAGAATCAGACCGATCATCAGCCCGCGCTGGTTCCAGCCCTTGAGGACAGCCGGGTGTTTCTCTCGCAAAGCCGCGAACCCGGACGCGAAGCGATCGCCCATGTGCCTGACCTGCTCGAGAAAGCCCGCAGCGGTGATTACGTCCAGCATCGCCATGGCCGTGATGCAGCCGAGGTCCGAACCGCCGGCGCTGGATAGATGGGCGAAGGCATCGGCATCGAAGAACGATTGCAATGGCGCGAGGTACGTCGCCGAAGAGAGCGGATAGATAGCGGCGCTCATCCCCTTGCCCAGCACCATGATGTCCGGCGTGACGCCCCACTCCTCGAAGGCCCAGAGACGCCCGGTTCGCCCGAGGCCCGCCTGCACCTCGTCCAGGATCAGGATAACGCCGCGCTCGTCGCACAGGCGGCGGATTTGGGGGAACCAATCGTCCGGCGGCGGGGTGAAGCCGGCTGTCGCAGGGATCGTCTCCATGATGATGGCCGCGGTGTGATCATCGACGGCGGCTTCAAGGGCATTGAAATCTCCGAACGGCACGCGCCGGAAGCCCGGAGCCAGCGGACCGAACCGTTCGCCGTAGTCGTCGGTGGCGGCCAGCGCAAGGCCTGTGTGTCCGTGGTAGCCTTTCACGGCCGAGATGACCCCAGACCGGCCGGTGTAACCGCGCGCCAGCTTGATCGCGAAGTCGATGGCCTCGCCGCCACTGACGCCAAAAGTGGTGTACTGCAGGTCGCCCGGGGTCAACTCAGCGAGACGCTTTGCCAGACGCGCGCGGTAACCGCTGGCGAGCATGTGGTCGCCCATGTCGGTCTCTTCGAGCCCACGGCGCAGCGCCTCCACGATCGCCGGTGGCCGGTGTCCCAGGTTGAAGACTCCGCCGGCGGTGCGGCAGTCGATCCAGGAGCGCTTCTCCTCCCAGTCCCACACGCGCACGCCCTCGCGCCGGCCGGGGATGAAATCCCAGCCGACGAGGCGATAGGCGGCGACTTTCTGCGGTGAAACATGGCTGGAAAAAGCGTCCAGTAATTCCTGCTGGGCCTCTCGACTCATGGTGGCCTCCCTGGCTCAAACCGTCGCGTTTATCGTCGCGCGAGCGCTCTTAAGGATGGGCCGGACGAGGGCTTTGGTCAATCTCCGAAATGGGGCCACGCGCTCGCGAATGTCCACGGGAAGACGGGCCAGCTTTGGCCCGCCTTCCCGGGATCGAGGGATGGCGACTTCAGGCAGCTTTCGCCTGCTCCGCGGGCGTGTACTTCCGGAACGCGGCGACAAACGCGTGTGGCTCCTCGACTGAGAAGAACAGCCGCTTGCAGCGCACCGGCACCACCAGGCGCATGCGCTGCGGCTTCGTGAAGACGACCTCCACGACGTTTACGTAGGTCCCGATCAGACCGACTGTGCCGCGGAAGTTTGTGCGGGCCCCCACGCCTGCCCAGACGGGCCAGCGGCCGAGCGTCACCTTCTCCACTTCCTCGAGCGGGAAGTGGTAGTCGAAGAAGCGCCCGAAGTGGATGTGAAAGTCCTCTTCGGCGACCTCCGCGAAAGCTGAATCCCCGGTCACGCCGATCGGCCACAGCAGCGGCCGCCAAACGGGGCTGAGCGCCATCGGGAACTTATGAACCTTGGTTGGCATGGCTACCTCCTTTTTGCTGGCGAGGCCGGCTTGCCTCGCAGTATCAACGTAGCAGGCACCGCCTTCGTAAACATGTGCCGGTCGGCCCGCTGTTTACGGGACAATCGGCCCTTTCTTTAGCGGCCAGCCCGGCGTATCTGTAACTTAGCAAGTGCTCAGATAGCATTGGCAAAAGGAGGATTGCTATGCAGACCACGCAGACTGTCACGACTGGCTCTGGTGCAGCAAGCTTGAGCCGTCGCCTGAGCCCGCAAGACGCCACTTTCCTTTACCTGGAGACTCCAGAAGCGCCGATGAGCATCGGGTCAGTGGCGATCTTCGAAGGGCATATATCGTACCGGCGCTTCCTCGAGAGCATCCAGTCACGGATGCACCTTATCCCTCGATACCGCCAGCGAGTCGTGGAGCCGCCGTTCAACATCGGGCGCCCCACGTGGGAGTTCGATCTCGATTTCGATATCCGGCGCCACATCATCCGGGTGCCCCTGCCGGCTCCCGGCACCGATGAGCAACTGCGGAAGCTCACCGCTAGACTCATCCGCGGACAGCTGGACCGCAGCAAGCCGCTGTGGGAGCTGTACTTCGTCGAGGGCCTGGAAGGAGAGCGCACCGCGCTCGTGTCGAAGATCCATCACTGCCTGGTGGACGGCGTGTCCGGCATCGAGTTGATGACCGTGATGCTGGACGTCTCGGCAGACCCGCTGCCGGTCATCCCGCCGGCTGCCGGGCCGGACCCTGAAGAGCCTTCTCAGAGCCGGCTGTTCTTCGACGCGCTGTTCGACTCAATCTCGGAGTCGCTCGACCGCGCCGTGGACTTTCAGCTGATGCTGACGGACGCGTTGCCCGGAGGCAACCGCGAGCGAATCAACACGATCGCGAAAGGGCTCCGCGCAGCATTCCCCTACGTAAGGACAGCTCGAGAGAAGATGCCGTTCAACAACGCGAGTTTCTCGGGCGAGCGCGAGCTTGCGTGGGCTGAGATCCCCTTCCACGAGGCACGCGCTGTGCGCAAGGCTCACGGTGGCACAGTCAACGACGTGGTCCTTACGGTGCTCGCCGGGGGTTTGGCTTACTACGCCCGGGCTCACGGCGAAGCGACCGAAGGGAGAATCGCGCGCGTGCTGTGTCCGGTCAATGTCCGGCGCGAAGACGAACGAAGCACGCTTGGCAACCGCGTCTCGATGCTTCTCGTCGAGCTCCCGCTCGATGTCGACGACCCGGTGCAGCGCCTCAAGCTCATCACAGAGCGGACGGCCCTGCTCAAGCAGGACTCCGTGGCTGACGGCGTCGAGGCGGTAGCGGACCTCCTCGGCGGCCTGCCGCCGATGGTTATGCTGGGCCTGACTGCGTTGCCGGGCCCGCCCAACACCATCGCCAACATGGTCTGCACCAACGTCCCCGGGCCGCTGATCCCGCTGTACAGCGTGGGTCACCGGATGATCGCCCACTACCCGATGGTGCCGATCGCCTGGTCAATGGGCATCGGCTGCGCGGTCACGAGCTACGATCAGAGCCTGTACGTTGGCTTGACCGCCGACCGGCAGGCGGCGCCGGATGTCGATCTTCTCCGCGAGGGGATAGAACGGGCATGGAGCGAGCTGCGGACCGCCGCCGGACAGCAAACAGTCAGTCTGACGCCGGAGGCCGCCAAGCCGGAGGCCGCCAAGCAGGGGGCCGCCGAGCAGGAGGCTGCTAAAGAGGAGCGCCTCGCGGTGGCGGCTTGATCCTGGAGGAACTGTTTGGCGGATAAGCTCAGCTCGAAGCGGCGCATCGGTTTCGAGAAGCCGGTGCGCCGCTAACTGAAATGGAGGAACGATATGAGCATTAACGGAGGACAGCTTGTCGCGCGGGCGCTGGCGCAGGCGGGCACGAAGCACATCTTTGGACTTCACGGCGGGCACATCGACCCGATCTTCCAGGCCTGCCACGACGGCGGCATTCGAATAATCGATACACGCCACGAGCAGGCAGCCGGCCACATGGCAGATGCATGGGGCCGCCTGACCGGGCAGCCTGGCGTCGCGGTTGTAACGGCGGGCCCGGGAGTGACGGATATCGTCACCGCTGTAGCGAACGCGCACCTGGATGGGGTGCCGATGGTCGTGATTGGTGGGCGCCATCCACTCGCCGATGATGAGATGATGCCGCTCCAGGAGCTACACGGCGTTCCGTTGATGCAGTCGATCACGAAGTGGAGCCGCCTGGTCCGCGATACCGAGCGTATCGCGGAGTACGTCACGGCCGCCTTTCACCAGGCGACGAGTGGGCGGCCCGGACCTGTCTTCCTGGAGATCCCCGCGGACGTCCTGGCGGCAACTGTCGACGAAGCGCGCGTGCCAACGCCGTTTGTTCCCGGCCCTACCTTCCGGCCGAGGCCTTCGCCCGAGGCTGTGGAGAGGACACTAAGCACTCTGCGCGCCGCCGAGCGGCCGCTGATTCTCGCCGGTCACGGCGTTTGGTTAGGGGGCGCAGCCGACGAGCTCAGGCGGTTCGCCGAGCTGACGGACACGCCGGTTATTGCCAACGGCATGTCGCGGGGAGCTGTGCCAGAAGGCTCGCGGCTGGGCCTGGGCGGCTTCCTGGGAGCCGGGCGTGCCCTGGCGCTCGGCGCCCGGCCGGACGTTGTGTTTATGCTGGGCGCTCGCTTTGGGCTCTTTACAGGCGGGCGGCAGTCCATTGTCCCCGCTTCCGCGCAGGTGATCCAGGTGGACATCGAGCCGGAAGAGCTGGGCCGTGGAGACCGCGTCGATGTCGCCATCGCCGCCGACTGCCTGGAAACACTGCGGGCGTTGATCGACGCAGCAGGTGGCCGGACGTGGCCGAAGCGTGATTCCTGGGTGCAGGCGGGCAGGAACGCCGCCGCCATGGCAAAGACAATG
>WNFV01016932.1_pt1 | contig 10249 bp, 9 predicted proteins | sample 5400101 | NCBI WGS metagenome assembly WNFV01 (sample SAMN13153361, study PRJNA577476) | soil metagenome | isolation source: 115 cm soil or saprolite under grassland replicate 1 | place: USA:California | collected 2016-06-15 | reverse complement strand
AGGTGCTCCGGGTCTGCGCCGATCCGAACAACATGCCGTTCTCGACCGAGAGGGGAGAGGGCTTTGAAAACCGGCTCGCCGAGCTACTGGCCGATAAGCTCGGCAAGGGGCTTTCATATAGCTGGTATCCGCAGGCAACCGGCTTCGTGCGCAATACGCTCGCGGCGCACAAATGCGACGCCATCATGGGCGTCCCGCAGGGCGACGATCTGGTGCAGGTCACCAATCCGTATTACCGCACAGCTTACGCCCTCGTGCTCAAACAAGGGCACGGTCTGGACGGCGTGGAGACGCTGGGCGATCCACGCCTCAAGGGCAAGCGCATCGGCATCGTGGCTGGGACGCCTCCTGGGAACAACATGGCCGCTAATGGTCTCATGGCCAACGCGAAGCCTTACCCCCTGGTCATCGATACCCGTGTCGATTCCTCGGCCGCCGCGATGATGCATGATCTCGCGAGCGGGGAAATCGATGCGGGAATTCTTTGGGGCCCCATGGCCGGCTATTACGCCCGACGGACGAGTCCGGGGGCGACCGTGGTGCCGCTGGTCAAAGAGACGACCGGCCCGCGTCTCGCCTATCGCATCGCCATGGGCGTTCGTTACACCGACCAAGAGTGGAAGCGCCAGCTCAATCGCACCATCCAAGAGAACCAGCCTGCCATCAATAAGCTGCTGCTGAGCTTCGGCGTGCCACTACTCGATGATAGCGATCGGGCCATTACGGAGGACTCGATCGCCAGATAGATCATAACGGCTATAGGTTCCAGCGGGCGCCCCTCACTCGAGCGATTGTTGGATCGCACGAGCGAGCGCAAACAGGCGTTGCTCGATGAGAACAGGCACTTCGCAGACGAAGTTCATCGTCTTCTGGCGCTCCTCGAAGATGCGCGTGTCCCATTCGACGCGATTGGTCAATTCGTCGATTCTGCTTTGGTCGGGATCAGGCCGATCCTGAAGCTCACGGAGCTGGAGAATTGTGGATCGGATTTGATTGGAAAATTCTCTTTGCTTGCGAAAATACCGCTCGATCCCCTGCATCACTTCGCCGCGTTCCTGATTGAGAGTCTTGAACAATCCCGCAAATATCAGTTTTGCCTTTTTCCGCCGCTCGGCTTCGGCGCCCGTAACGAGATCCGAAATCGACTTCTGCGCGTCATCGAGCGGCGTGCGTCGTGCCGCGAGCCGCGCGACCAGTTCCTTTATCGTGGCGTCGTCCTCCCAAGCGTTTCCAACGTCGTCGATGGATGGTCCTGCCCACACGGCGGCAACGGAGATTTCCGGCACCTTGACCTGATTGCACGGCCAATCAGGAAAGCGCGGATCGGTGGCGAACGCCATTCCCTGCAAGGCCAGTTCAATGGCGACGGCCATAGCGACGGACGACCGTGTCATGTGCCGCCTCCAGGCTCTCCCCGACGCGCAAGAAATCCTCGCGAGGGATTGTACGCGAGGATCGCGCCGATCATGAACAGAGCTGTGCATCCGCCGACGACCGCGAGCGAGACCCAATTGATCTGGCAGTAGAGCGCAAAGCGCACGAGCTCGACCGCATGGGTGAATGGATTGAGCTCGCACACATAATAGAGCAGAGGACTTGCCTCCCTCACGCGCCAGAGCGGATAGAGCGCGGATGACGCGAAGAACATCGGGAAGATCACGAAATTCATCGCGCCGGCGAAATTTTCGAGTTGCTTGCTGACCGATGACATCAGCATGCCCAGCGCGCCCAGCATGAGGCCCGACAGGACGAGTGCCGGCAACACGGCGATATATCCAAGCGGCGGCGCCTCGATCTCCCAGAACCAGGCGATGGCGAGAAACGTATAGACCTGCGGCAACGATACCGCCATGCCGGCCACGAGCTTCGACGAGAGGAGAAACCACCGCGGCATCGGGCTCACGAGCAGCGTGCGCATGTTGCCCATCTCGCGATCGTAGACCATGGACAGCGAGGACTGCATGCCGTTGAACAGCTGGATCAGGAGCATCAGTCCCGGCGTGATGTAGACTTCGTAGAGTATGTAGGTCTCGTAGGGCGGGATGATCGACACGCCGAGTACTTGCCGAAACCCGGCGGCGAAGATGAAGAGCCAGACTAGGGGGCGTACGAGTGCAGCCACGAAGCGCTCACGCTGATGCAGAAAGCGCAGACCTTCACGCCAAACGATCCCCTTGAGGCAGATCGCGTACTGGACCGGTAGAAATCCGGTGACCCTGGGGAAGGCGGCCAATTCGGCGGTCATGGGGCCTCGATTGCGGCGTCGGCGCCCTGCGTCAGCCGAGTGAAAGCGGTGCGGATATCTTGGGCGTCCGCGGCTTCCAGTATGCGTGAAACGGACCCGTGACCCAGAACCCGCCCCTGGTGCAGCACGATGACGTCGTCGTCGTCCGAGACCTCGTCGATGAGATGGGTGGCCCACAGCACCGAGACGCCGTCCTCAACGACCAGTCGACGCACATAGCCGACGATATCCGCTCTTGATTTGATGTCGAGACCGACCGTCGGCTCGTCGAGCACAAGCAAACGGGGCCGATGCAGGAGCGCGCGGGCGATCTCGACGCGTCGCATCTGCCCGCCGGACAGGTTGCGCACCTTATCATTCGCGCGGTCCGATAGCGCGATGCGCGCGAGCACGTCGCCGGCACGCGCACAGCCGTCGTGTTTGCCGATGCCGTGTAGGGCGGCATGGTAGGTCAGGTTCTGGATTACGGAAAGATCGAGGTCGAGTGTCCGTTGTTGAAATACGACACCGACCATGCGCAAGGCTTCGCTCGAGGCATGTCCGACATCGCGGCCGAAAATCCGAATATGACCGTGCTGGACCGCGTAGAGCCGCGTGATCAGCGAGAACAATGTGCTCTTTCCAGCTCCATTGAGACCCAGCAGAACGGCGAAGGTTGATGGCGTAATGGAGAAGGACACGTCGTTGAGCGCCCGACGCGTGCCGTAGCAATGGCTTACGCCTTCGATGGCGACGGCGTGCGGCTCGGCGATCGTCATGGCGGAAGTGTCACTGCTGTGAAATTGCGATACCCCAAGGAAGCTCGCCCACCTGGATCGTCTTGATGATCCTGAGATTTGCAACGTCGATGATGGAAACGTCGTTCGATACGCCGTTGGTCGTCAGAAGATATTTTTCGTCCGGGGTGAACGCCATGTGCCAGACACGTTGACCCACGAGAAGATATTTCTGAACCTCATGTGTCGTAGCGTTGATCACGGCGACGCGATTGGCAGGACCGAGGGCCACGAACCCTGTCTTGCCGTCCCGGGTGATGCTGATTCCGACCGCCTGAATGGCTTCCTTCCGCAGTCCTGGAATATCGAAGGTGATCTTCTTCTTCACCTCGTGTTTCACGGGGTCGATGATGCTCACCGTTCCACCGATTTCGGATGAAACCCAGACCTCCGAGGCGTCGCGCTTGAACTCCGCGAAACGCGGCCGTGCATCGACCAGCACGTTGGCAACGATCCGACGTGTCTCGGTGTCGATGAAATGCGCCATGTTGCTCGTTTCCGATGTGGCGACAAGGATCTTGCCGTCCGGACTGAGGCCCATGCCTTCCGGCTCGACCCCGACCTGGACCTCGCCGAGCGGAATGCGCCGCTCCAAGTCGATTATCGTGACCGTGTTGTCGTTTTCGTTGGCCACATACAGAATCTTGCCGGCGCGATCCTGCGTAAACAGCTCGGGATCTGGACCAGAGGGCAGATTGGCGACGATCTCGTGCGTTCTTACGTCGATAACTTGTATCGTGTCGTCGTCTCCGACGGCCACCAAAATGAATTTTCCGTCCCTGGTCAATTCGATGCCGCGCGGTCTCTGACCGACCTTGATCGCCTTCACGACGGTGAATTTGTCGGTATCGACCACACTGATGGTGTTGCTCTTCTCGTTCGAGACATAGGCGGTGAAGGCGCTCGCTTGGGCGCCGACCAGGACGAAGACGCCCACGGCGAGCAGCCAATTGCGCGTCTCGGCGAAGTGGAAACTCCGTCGCCGCAGAAAACGCCCGGGGCTGGTCTTCGCCGTCATCAGCTATTTGAGCCTGCATTGACTTTCGGGACGATCGATCCCGAGCGTATCCAATTCAGAAACCTGGTGCAGAAATCCTTCCTGCGGAGACACTGAAACGATCATTCTGCCATCGCTCAGAAGGATGGGCTGACGAAGTTGAAGATTCCAGTCGCGTAGCGTCAACCGCTGGCCCTTGAACGCGGCCAACGCGAAGTCGGGCCCTTTGAGGAAATCGAGTATGGCTTTTGGGTCGCTTGAACGCGTTCTGGACGAACTCTCGCCGATCATCCGCACCGCGGTCCAAGCCTGCATGTCGCGTGCGCTCATCCGCCGCGAGAACTGCTTCATGAATCGGTCCTGCAGCTGTACCGCTCCCCATTGGTCGTGCGACCCGTCCCAACTTGTCGGAACGAGGCCGGCGGATCCTGCGACCGGCCTTGGATCCCAGGTCCGGTACGGCAAATAGGACGCAAAAACCTCGCTTTCGTCCGCGGCCACAAGAACATCGTAGGCGGGCGCGCCTTGCGTGAAAACCGGCAGTTGGCGCTGAATCTGGACGACGCCGCTGTCCGTCCTCCGCGCGCCGCCGGTATCCTCGAATACTTTCTCTTGGACAATTCGCGCGCCGAAGCGCTTAGCCGAGCGTCGCAGCGCATCGCCGTAGAGCTTGTCCTCGGCATGGGAACCGACGACCAAAAGCCATCTGCGCCACTGCTTCCAGACCAGATACTGCGCCAGGGCGTCCGCCAGCATCGACCGTGTTGGAGCAACATGAATCACATCGGCGCGGCAGTCCTCCTCCCGCAATCGATCGTCGATCGCGCCAATATTGAAGAACAGGAGCTTGTGCGGGGCGGCTGCGTCGACGGCCTTGAGGAGCGCCTCCGCCGGCAGATCGGCGATCACCAGCGAGATGCCGCGCTCCGCCAGCGCAATGGTCGCGGCAACAGGATCGGCGCTTCCCCCGAGTCGGAAGTCCTCCAGCGAGAACTGCTGATTCAGGAACCTCCCCGTCGTGTTGTTGTCGTCGATCGCGAGCCGCGCACCCGCTATTCCATCGTTGTTGGCTGGCGTTTGGATCAGTGACAGGGTCGGCTTGGGGCCAGTGCCGCGCAGATAACCGATGTTGATCTCGGCAGCATCGGTGGAAGCGGACATCCACGCAAACAGGAAAGTCCCGGCTAACAGGAGACGGATCAGTGAAGCACTCCAGTCGGAGTCAGAGAACTCGAACAAACAGCCATTCTTTATTTAGATCATGATCTTGTGCTTTCGTCCATCTAGCCTAGGACCTGAACGAAGTCAGGAATCAAATCAATGAGCGGGAACTCATAGTCGGGAGCGATCACAGCTTCGCCCGCAGGCCGACATAGACCGAGAGCGGCTGCGCCGGCGTAATCATGCGATGGTCGGTCGGTGGATTGGGAATAGCGTTTGCGATCACCTGCGGGTCGAAGTAAGTACCAAAAGTCGCGAACTTGCGATTGAACAGATTGTTCACGAAGCCGTAGATCTGCAGCTCCTTGGTGAGCTGATACGACCCATGTAGGTTCGCGACCCAGTAATCCGCCAATTTGACATTCTGGTTGGCCTGGTCGCCGATATACCACTGGCTGCCGACCCAGATCACATCGGTGCCGAGTTTGAAAGCCGGCGTCACCGCATAGTCGGCGCCGGTCTTGATCTGGTGCAGCGGGATGCCGGGAATGTGCTTGCCAGGCGTAACCAAGACATTTCCATCCGCATCCGCCGACGGGTTGTTGGGCGAAGCAAGCTTGCCCGTGAACTGATAGGTGGCGTCGACGAGGGCATAATTCATGTAGAAGAGCCATGGTGCCGCCTGATACTGCGCTCCTGCCTCCAATCCCTGTCGACGGGTGCCGGGGACGTTCTGGAACACGCCGCGGCCCTGGATGACGCTTGAGACTTCGATGATGTCGTTTTGGCTGTCGGTTCGGAACAGCCCGAGCTTCCAGTCCAGCCCACCGCCGTTGACCTTCACGTTGCCGCGCAAGCCGGCTTCGCGCGTGCGCGCAACGACCTGCTGGAGCGGCGGATCGGATACCAAGAATCCTTCCAGCAGGCAGGGTTTCGCGGGATTGGCGCAGCCGAGCTCGAGGGGGGTCGGCGCGCGGTTCGCTTCCGAATATCCGGCATAGAAACTCATCAGCTCCGGAAGGATCTTATAGGTGAACCCAAGCACCGGGTTGAAGCGGCTGAAGGTGTAGTTGCCATTGATGTCCGGGCTAGTGCCCAGGAGATCGTTCATGGCGATCTTGGCGACGTTGTAGCGCCCGCCCGCGGTCAGCGACAGCCGCGTGGTGACGTCGAACGTCTCATTGGCGTAGACGCCATAGTACGTGTTCTGCGCATCGAGACTGACCGGGCTGAATCCGAGATTCGCGGCAGTGTGGATGATCTGTCCGGTTCCCGGCACGGCGGAATTGGGTCCGACGAACAGGTCGGGGAAGACGTAGCCAAGCTCGCTGTTGGCCTGAAAGCCGATCTTGCTGCGGTCAATGCTCCCGCCGATGGTGAAATAATTGTTGTGACCGAGGATCTTGTCATCGTTGGTAGCCTGCAGGGTTCCGCCGGTAGTGAGCGCATTGGTCCAGGTGCGGTCGAGTGTCGCCCAGGGTGTCGTGGCGCACGTGTTTCCGCTGCCCGGCGGGCAATTGATCGGCTGGTTGTTGGGGTTGAGAATTTGAAAATTCGCCTTCGGCTGGCTTGGAAATCCATCATCCTCCAGGCACAGCGTGTTGAATAGAGGGTTGCCCACCGTGCCGCTGCAGCGCTCGACTTCGGTGCCGTTGCCGTCGACGTGGGCCTGCTGAAACTTGCGCACATAGAGATTGCTCTGGACGGTCCAATGGTCGGTGACGGCGTAGCGGCCGTTGAGGGCAAGGAGCTGCGCCTGATTTCTCGTGGTCTGCGGCCAGGTGAAGATCGCCCGGTAGTCGTTGATGAGGAGTTCGACTGGGGTCGGCCCGATCACGCCGAAGAAATTGTCGGCGGCGCTCGCGACCAGATGGACCTCCGCATCCGTGCCTTTCCAACCGACATCACCGTAGAAGCGGGCGATGCGCGATATAGAGCGCCCATTCCCCATTCCTGATGCCATATTGCAGCCAGCCACCGACGCGGCCGTAGGAGCCGCCCGAGGCGTCGAATTCCGTGCCGCGATAGGTGAAGCCGTCCTTCATCTGGAAGCTTATCGCTCCGCCGAGCGCGTTGAGACCGAAGGCTGGATTATTGGTCCAGATGTCGGCGCGGCCGATGGCAATGGTCGGGATGAGGTCCCAGTTGACAGTGTCGCCGAAGGCTTCGTTGACGCGGACACCTTGCATATAGACGGCGAGCCCCTGCGGAGTGCCCTGCAAGGGTGAGGCGGTGAAGCCGCGATAGCGCAAATCCGAGGTGAACTCGTTGCCCTGCGCGTCGCTCGTGAAAACGCCCGGAACGCGTTGCTCCAGCGTCTGAGTAACGTTTGGCGAATAAACGCGCGAGAAGTCGTCGGCGGGGAGCGTCTGCACCATGGCCGGAACTTTGTCGCGGTCGAAGCCGAGCCCAGTTATCGGCGTGGTGGCGACAACCTGGAACGCGGGAATTTGGGCCGCGGGTGGCGGTGGGGAAGTGGGCGGCGAGCCACGCGCGGATCGACCCGCACGGGTGGGCGTGACAGCGCGAGCCGCCCGCCGCACCGGCGGCGGGCGCGGGGCCGTGACGGTGACTTCGGGCAACGTCGCCGCCACCTGCCCAGAGGCCACGTCCGCCAACATCAAGGCGCCAGGCAGTGGCAACGCGCCGATCGCGGCGGCCTGCAACAAGCGGCGTTTCGCGGTCGCAAGCCGCGACGCCCCTCGACCACATCCCCCCGCCCCACGCATGGCACCGACCGGCGAATTTCCCTCCAATTCTGGAACATTCGCCAGCTGCGGGTCTCATGACGTTTTGCCAATTCGGATCGGGAACATTTGGCAATGTGGCCCCGGGGACACAGGCTGCAAACCACCACCGCGTGCTCTCGTATCCGGGCCGGAACCGCCAGCGCGCACGTCAGGTTTGTGGAGAGTATTATGTGATCTCCATCGAATCGGAGGACACGAACATGAGCATTCGAGGGAAGAGCGTATTGACTACCCTTGCCGTTACGCTGATCGCCACCACGCCGGCATGGTCGCAGAGCCTGCTAAAAACGCTTGATCCGGATAATGACGGCACGGTCGATCTGGCCGAAGCGAAGAATGCAGCCTCGAAGCTATTCGAGAAGCTCGATCGCGATCATGACGGCACCCTCGACAAACGCGAATTGCGCGGCCGGGTCAATGCCAAGGATTTTGCCGCCGCCGACCCCGACAACGACGGAACACTGGACAAAAATGAATTTCTCGCGCTCGTTGAGAAACGCTTCAAGGCTGCCAACCCCGACAATGACGGCACGATTGACGCCAAGGAGCTCAGGAGTGCTGCAGGCCGTTCCCTCGTGCTACTCCTGAAGTAACCGCCGCTCGTCGCGGAGCTTCAGCCGCGCCGATGTTTGAAATGATCGAGTGGCGCTTCACGCGTGGGTCAGCATCCTCATGACTCGGCCGACACCAGCTGAACCGCCGCGCGGATCAGCTCTGGCAGGTTCTTGGCGTTGAGCTTTTGCTTGAGCTGGGAGCAGGCATTGACCACGGTCTTGTAGCTGACATTGAGCTCCTCGGCGATGCGGCCATAGGGCTTGCCTTCCGCCAACAAGGACAACGTCTGCAATTCGCGCGGAGTGAGGTCGGCGAGCGGATTTGCCCGCACGCCCGTGCGGACCAAAGCGACCTGCATGGCGAGATCATTGCTGAGATAGGGCGTGCCAGAGCGCACCTGGTCAAAGGCCTTCATCAGCTCGTTCGAGTCCTTGAGCACGTAGCCGGTTGCACCGGCCTCGAGCGCGCGCGCGGCGATAATCGGATCGCTGTGCATACTGAACACGAGAATGCGCGAGCGCGGATCGTGCGACCGCATGCGCCGAATCACCTCGAGGCCCCCAAGTCCGCCCCCCTGCATGGCGAGGTCGACGATTACTACGTCGGGACGATGGCGGCGGTAGAGGCGATAGCCGGAGGTCGCGTCGCGAGCTTCGAGTACGGTCTTAACTCCCGCGTCCTCCAGCATGCGGCGGCATCCTTGCAGCACGATCGGATGATCGTCGATGATCAGGACGCTGGTCATGATCTCCTCTCGTACAGCGGGATCATGATGTGGACCGAGGTGCCGCACCCGGTTGCGCTGTCCACCTTACAGCTGCCGCGTAGGGCTTGCACGCGTTCCTGCATGCCACGGAGGCCGAAACCCGGCGCCGCAGCGGGATCTATTCCACGCCCGTCGTCGCGGATGGTGAGCGCAAGCTGCGATGTGCTATTCGCGCTCGCGTTCGGCTCGCTCATGGCTTCGCCGAGCTCGATGGCCACATGCTTCGCCTGCGCATGCCGAATCACGTTGGTCAGGCTTTCCTGCAAGCAGCGATAAATCGTGAGGTCGATCGAGTCGCCGTAGCTGCGCATAAGGTTGTCGGCAGAGAGGGAGAAGTCGATCTGTGGATGCTGCCGCGCGCGATCGCGCACCAACTCGCAGAGAACATCGCGCAAGGGAACGTGGCCCAGGGACATCGGACGCAGACGGTTCAGCATGCTGCGATTGATGGTCTGCAATTCCTCGATGATTGCGAGCATGTCGCGCACGCGCTCGGTCATTTTCCGTGCAGCCTGATCTTCAAAGTTGCATTAGCCTTGAGCCCGAACAAGTTCGGACCGACCTCGTCGTGCAGCTCGAGCGCGGTGCGTCGCCGCTCATCGTCCTGCGCCGTGATCAGACGATGGTTGAGCGCTTCGTTCTCGCCGCGCAAGGCGTCAAGTGCTTGCGCCAGCGCATTGAACCGGTCGGTGATGGCGGCGAGTTCCTGTGCTTGTGGCCGCGGCAGCCGCACTCGGTAATTGCGCCGCTCAAGGTCGGCGAGGCCGCGGGCAACGCCGGTGAGGGGGTCGAGCACCCGCCCGAAAAGAATATAGAGAATACCGATGACGGCAATGTTCACGCTAAGCGCAACAGCCCCAAGCGCGACGGTGTTGTCCCACACTTCCGCGATCTCGTCGCGCGGCTCCGCCACTATCTCGACCGAACCGACGCGCGCCGCGTTGACGATCACCGGCACGTCACGGCTTGCGATCGGAGCAGCGATCAGCGCCGCGAACC
>WNFV01010239.1_pt1 | contig 10249 bp, 5 predicted proteins | sample 5400101 | NCBI WGS metagenome assembly WNFV01 (sample SAMN13153361, study PRJNA577476) | soil metagenome | isolation source: 115 cm soil or saprolite under grassland replicate 1 | place: USA:California | collected 2016-06-15 | reverse complement strand
CGTCGTCGGGGGGGTCGCCTCCGGCCAGGTCTCCAAACGCATGACCTACGACTGGTCGCTGCCGGGTGAGCCCGGCACCAAGACCGCCCAGCAGATCACGCAGACGTTCGGCAACGGCGGCTACACCGCGCCGTATCTGCTGTCGGTGACCTATCCCGCTGGGCAGACGGTCGCCGGTCACCAGGCAGAGGTCGCCGACGCGTTCGATGCCGTCGCGACGAAGGTTCCGTCGGTGCGGGTGCTGGATGAGGCCAACACCGGAGACGCCGCCTTCCGGACCAAGGACGGACGCACCTCCTACGCGATGGTCTTCTACCGCTTCAACCCGTCGCCGACGGCGCAGATCCCGACCGAGCAGATCCGCGCGGCGCTGGCGGCAGCCAAACCGGCCGGCAGCACCGTCGGCGTCACCGGCCAGGACGCCCTTGCCGTGGGCTCCGACACCGAGGGTCCAGGCGTGCTCGCCGAGACCCTCCTCGGCGGGGTCGGGGCGCTCGCGGTGCTGGCATTCGTGTTCGCGTCGCTGCTGGCGTTGCTGCCGCTGGTGGTGGCGGCGGCCTCGATCATGGCCACCTTCGCGCTGCTGTTGCCGCTGACCTACCTGGGCGACTTCTCGGCCATCGTGCAGTTCCTGATCGCGCTGATCGGGTTGGGGGTCGCCATCGACTACTCCCTGCTGCTGGTGACCCGATGGCGCGAAGAGCGTCTTGGCGGCCGCGACAACCACGACGCCGTGGTGGCGGCGATGCAGACCGCCGGGCACACCGTGCTGGTCAGCGGCATGACGGTCGCGATCGGCCTGCTCGCGCTTGTGGCGCTGCCTGTGCCGTTCATGCGCAGCATCGGCATCGGCGGCGCGCTGATCCCACTCGCCAGCGTCGCCACCACCCTCAGCCTGACCCCGGCCATCCTGAGTCGCATCGGGCCGCGGGTCGACTGGCCGAGGATCCGCCGCGAGAAGCTCGCAAGCAGGGCCTGGACCGGCTGGACCACGACGGTCGTGCGGGCCCGCTGGCTGACGGCCGGCCTGGCGATCGCGGCCTTGTTGGCGCTCGTCGGGGCGTTCCTCGGCGTCAGGATCGGACTGTCGTCCACCGAGTCGCTCGCCAAGAGCGGGCCGGCGTATGAGGCGCTGGAAACGCTCAAGCGCGGCGGCGTCACGACCGGCAACCTGACACCGATCGAGGTGCTGGTGTCGACCGATCAGGCGAGGTCGACAGCTGCCGAGCTGGCGAAGGTCGACGGCATCCAGCGGGCCGTGGTGCCCAGCGACCAGGCGAGCAACCGCGACGGCAGGTCCGTGGTCGTGCTCGTGCCCGACCGCGAGACGGTCAACTCCAAAAGCGTCGACGTCGTCAGGCGGGTACGGGACCGATCGGAGCAGCTACCCGGCGTCATCGGTGTCACCGGCATCGGCGCGGCCCAGACCGACTTCCTGCACGCGGTCTACGGCAACTTCCCGCTGATGCTCACGCTGATCTCGCTGCTCACCTATGTGCTGCTGGTGCGGGCGTTCCGGTCATTGCTGTTGCCGCTGAAGGCGGTGCTGCTCAACCTGCTGTCGCTGGGCGCCACCTACGGGCTCATCGTGCTGTTCTGGCAGCACGGCATCGGGTCCGAAGCGGTGTTCGGCATCGCGGCGACCGGAGCGATCACCTTCTGGATTCCGTTCATGGTCTTCGCGTTCCTGTTCGGGTTGTCGATGGACTACGAGGTGTTCATCCTGGCCCGCATCCGTGAGGACTACGACGCCTCCGGTTCGACCGACCGTGCCGTCATCCAGGGCATGGGACGAACCGGCCGGCTGGTGACCAGCGCCGCGCTGATCCTGTTCCTGGCGTTTGTGGCGCTGGCGTCCGGGCCGATCACCGACCTGAAGGTGATGGCAACCGGGCTGGGGTTCGGCATCCTGCTGGACGCCACGATCGTGCGGGCCCTGCTGGTACCGTCGCTGGTGTCGTTGTTCGGCCCGTGGAACTGGTACCTGCCCGACACCGTGGCCAGGATCCTGCGGGTGCAGCCGTCACACGCGATCACGCCGAAGCCCGAACTCGAACTGGCGTCGGTCGACTAGCGGCCGGCGCGTGGCGCCTCCGCCTCCGCGTCGGCCTCGGGCGGGCGCCAGGGCAGATCGAAGCGGAACACCCGGAACGCCTCCCCGTAGCGGAACGGCTCCTTCGCCGCGGAGAACTCGGCCATCCCGGTCACGAACCCCTTTTCCTCCTCGGAGGGATCCTCGCCGATCTGGCTGACGTGGCAGCGCAGGCTGTCCAGCTTCTTGTCGATGAAGCCGCCGATGTCGACCACCAGGTTGGGGTCCATGCCCATCATCAGCCACACCCCGACGAGCTTGACCGGCTCCAGCCCCTCCTCCAGCAGCTCCGGGTAGGCGAGCCGGGTGTCGGACCCCGGGATCACCGCGGCCAGGGTGACCTCACCGGCCGCGCGGTGGTCGGGGTGGTTGATGTACTGCTCCCCGAAGTAGCGGGTGGTCGGGTCGGTGGTCACCACCACCTCCGGCCGGACCCGACGGATCAACCGCACGACCTCCTTGCGGACCTCGAGGCCGGGCTCCAGCAGCCCATCCTCGTAGCCGAGGAACTCCACCTGGTCGACCCCGAGCACCTTGGCGGCCGCGCGCTGCTCCGCCTCCCGCAGCTCCGCCAGCCGCGCCCGCGTCATCAGCGGGTCGCTGGACCCCGCCGCCCCATTGGTGAGCAGCGCATAGGTTACATGCGCGCCCTCGCTGACCCAGCGGGCGACCGTACCGGCACAGCCGAACTCGATGTCGTCCTGATGGGCGGCGACGACCAGAGCAGAAGCAGGGGTCCAGTACTCCATGACAACAGCTCCCGATGGTTCGCGGCATGGTGGGTTCGACAACACCCAGCGTACGGCCTCCCCCCGATATTCCCGCCTCTGAGCCCGCCACCAGCCGCGCGGTAGAGTTCAAGGCTTCTGACCCGACCATGGGAATGACGCCGAGCGTGCCCGATCCGCACGAAGCCGAGCTGGGCCAGCTCCACGAGCGGCTCCTGGGTGGCGACCCGGTCGCGCCCGCGGAGCTGGCCGAGCGACTCGTGCCCAGGCTGCGGGCGTGGCTCGCGGGCTGGGCGGCGACGGTCGACGATCCTCACATGGTGCCCTCGGCCATCGGGCTGGTCATCGCCCGCTACCTCGCCGACCCGGCGCGCTTCGATCCCGAGCGCGGCGGCCTGGCGGGTTACCTCGCGATGGAGGTCCGTGGGGATGTCCGGAACGAGCTCGACAGCCGCAAGCGCCGGCGCCGGCATGAGTCGCCGGTCGCCGAGCCCGTCGAACTCGACCCGCGTGGTCGGGACAGTACCGTTGAGGAGGAGGCGCTGGACGCCGTCGACCCGATCGGGGTCTCGCCGGCGGCTGTCCAGGCCGCACGGCAGGCACTCGGCGAGTTCGACCAGGTCGACCGCCGGATGCTGGAGATGATGGTGGAAGGAGTGCGGCCCACGAGCGCGTACGCGGCCGTGCTGAGGATCTCGCATCTACCGGTCGACCTGCAGCGCAAGGCCGTCAAACAGCACAAGGACCGCCTGCAGAAGCGATTGGAGAGGCTTCGTGGACGACTCTCCTGACGAGACGATCCTGGCCGCGGTCGCCGGCCGGCTCGGCCGCGACCCGGGTTTCCTCGCCGCCTGGCTCGCCGCGGCGCCCGACGGTGGCGGCGGGCTCGTCCGGCGCCTCGGGCTCGACGACCGCGGCCGCGCCTCGCTTGCGCTCTGCCGCCCGCCACGCCCCGACCGCTTCGCCGCCGACGTGACCGCGGTCGCGCGGCACCTGGATGTGGACGCGGGTGAACTCGCGGCCGGCCTGCGAGAGATGGCGGCGCTGACCGGCCTCGCCGCCGCCGGCCACGCGGCCGCAGGCGTCGACGAGCGGGCGGGGCTGCTGGCGGCCGCGCACGACCGGGTCGAGGAGCAGGTGGCGGTGGCGGCCTCGACGACCAGGCTTCGCGAGCGGGCGGCCGCGTTCTGGGCAGGCGCGCCCGAGTCGGCGCGGCGACGAGGCGATATCGAGGCGGCCGTCGCCTGGTCGGCGCCACTGGCCGTGGTGGTGTTGCCGAACCTCGACGCCCGGCGGGCGCGCGGCTGGCTGGCCGAGCGCGGCGCCAGGCTCGGCGACGGCGATGCGGACCGACCGCTCCGAGGTCTGCTGCTGGCGGCCCGAGGCGTCGGCATCGTGTTCCTCGACGGGACGCTGGCGCCCGCCGATCGGCGCTTCACGGTGGCGCACGAGCTCGGTCACTTCCTCCTTGACTACCTGGAGCCGCGCGAGCGTGTGCTGCGCGAGGCACCGGCGCTGCTGGAGGTCGTGGACGGGCGGCGGCCACCGACTCGGGCCGAGCGTGCCCAGGCGCTGCTGGTCAGGGTCCCGATCGGCCTTCACGCCCACCTGCTCGACCGCGATCCTCACGGCGCCGCCGCCCCCGACGTCGAGGCGGCCGAGGACGCCGCCTCGCAGTTCGCCCTCGAGGTGCTGGCGCCGTGGTCGGCCGCCCTCGACGCCGCCCGGGAGGTGGTGGGCGACCGCCGGTCTCCCCGTGGCGAGCTGCTCGCCGAGGTGACCGCTCGCTTTGCGGAACGGTTCGCCCTCCCGGCCGACCGGGCCGCCGTCCGGGCCGCCGTCGCGCTGGAGGCGCTCGGCGTCCGCCGTGGGTTCTTCGACCGTTGAGCGTCGAACAAGCTTGACGGAGTCGGTACGGGAGACATAGGAGTTTGCTCACACCCACCGGGGAGCCAGCAGATGACCATCGAGCCGCCACCTGGCCGCGAGGCTGGCGCCGAGCGCCAGCCGGAGCCGTCGGCCGAGTTCGAGCGCGAGTTCGGCGAGCCGCTCCGGCGGGTCCTCGACCTCGCCACCTGGTCTCCGGGCTCGGACCTGGCGGCGCTCTACGAGCGGCTCGACGCCGAGATCACCAGCGCCCTCGCCCAGGAGGACCGGGTGAAGCAGGCGCTCCGCGCCGAGGTGTTCCCGATCATCGGGGATCGCAGCCGACCCGGGGCACCACCGCTTGCGGGGCATCACCAGCTCCCGGTCGAGACGGTGGAGAAGCTGCACCGCACGGTGCTGTTCGCCGGTGACGTCGAGGCCTGCGACGGGACCGTACTGGTCCACGACGCGGTCGCGCTGACCATCATCCAGCTCGGCGTCTGCCTGATCTCCTACAACGGCGACGAGGGCACCTGGTCCCATCGGCTGTTCCGGCGCGACCTGCGCGGCACCCACGACAGCCCGATCGAGGAGGCGCTGCGGCTGCTCGAGCTCCGCGAGCACCGCGCCGCTGTCGGCGTCGACGACCGGCGGGACCGCCTCACCGAGCTCGGGCGGCGCGGCATCATGACCTACGCCGAGCGCGCGGTCCTCACCAGCATGTCGAGGGTGCCGTGGCGGCTCGGGCAGGGGCAACCGGCGCCGTTCGAGCTGCTCACCGGCGCCGGCAGCGTCGACCTGGTCGGGCCGGCCCTCGAGGTGCTCTCGGAGCTGCTGCTCGGCCACCGGCGGTTCGCCTTCGTGCCGTCCGCCCCGAAGCTACGGGCGCTGCTCACCATCGGCGCCGCGCTCCGGCCGCTCGAGTTCGCCGTGGTCCACAAGCTCCGCAGCTACATCGAGGACATCGTGGAGCGCGGCCATCTGCGCGATTGGCGCCTGCAGCGGGCGCGTGAGTTCGTGGCCGCCGCCGGCGAGGAGGTCGTGGTCGGGGTGTACCGGGTGTCGGCGTACGCCCCGCCCTACGTGTTCTATGCGCCCGCCGACCCGGAGCTGTGCGCCCAGGCGGCGGCGATCGTGATGGCCGACGCGGCGCTGCAGGAGCACCGCGGCTTCCCGCTGCTGCTCGACATGGCCGACCAGGTCTGCCGGGCCAGCTTCGGCCGCCAGGAGTTCCTCGGCACGGTCGGGGCCGCCTACGCCGCGCAGGACCGTGCCTACAGCCAGATCTCCGAGCGCGAGACCCGCCCGTAACCGAGGGAGGCCACCGACGGTGCAGCACGAGATCGAGAGCGGGGCCGCTCAGGGCGAGCCCTCCCGCCTCCTAAGCGACTACCTCGAGCCATTGACCAGCGGGGCGACCCTCGCCGACGACGACCTCGCCGGCGTGGTCGGGCGGACCATGTTCGACTCCGGCCAGTCCGAGGACGGCTCGGTGACCGTGCTGTTGCCCAAGGACGAGATCGTCAAGGTGCCGACCCAGGCGCTGGTGCGCATCCGCTCCGAGCAGGACAGGCGCAGCTACCTCGGGATCGTGGTCGCCGGTCCGTTCGCCGAGCCGGACGGGCTGCGCGCCGACGCCAACGTGATCGTCACCACCAGCGTCCGCGGCGGCATCTTCATGCCCCGCTACCACGGCCGGGTGCAGGTGGAGCTCCTCGGGGAGGAGGTGGACGGCGCGCTCGTCCCGCCGCGGTTCCGGCCACTGCCGAACAGCCCGGTGACGCTGCTGGAGCCGAGCGAGAAGCTCGCCGCCCTCCGCTCCGCCGGCACGCTCCGGCTCGGCCTGGCCCTCGGCGACGAGGACGTGCAGGTCGGCATCCCGGCCGAGCGAAAGTCGGTGCTGCCGCGGCACACCGCCGTGCTCGGCACCACCGGCGGCGGCAAGTCGACCACCATCGGCCGCCTGCTCGCCGAGGCGCAGCAGGCCGGCATGGCCGTGGTCCTGCTCGACACCGAGGGTGAGTACGTCGAGATCGGCGAGGCGACCACCGACCCGTCGATGCTCGCCGCCCTCTCCCGCCGCGGGCTCGACCCGGCCGGCATCCCCGAGACCCGGCTGTTCCACCTGGCTGGCACCGAGAGCGCCAACCCAGGCCACCCGCGGCGCACCGAGTTCGGCCTCTCCTTCGCCGCGCTCTCGCCCTACACGGTGGCCGAGATCGTGGACATGAGCGACGCGCAGACCGAGCGCTTCCTGCGCACCGTCGACGTCGGCAAGCAGCTCCTGCGCGAGCTCAAGATCTTCCCGCGGCAGGGCCGCCCGGAGGACGAGCGACGGGCCCTCGAGCTCAACGAGTTCGAGGAGGGCTACCCGGAGCTGACCCTGTCGCGGGTGATCGACCTGGCCGGCGCCATGCTCGCCCACGTCGAGCACCGCGACCTCGACGAGGTGGATCTCTACAACCGCGAGCTGAACACGCCGGACGCCAAGGGGGCGCTGGGGCGGCTGGTCGCCGCGACCAGACCGTCGCATGCGGTGAGCTGGCGGACCCTCCTGGGGCGGCTGTGGCGGCTGCACCGGCTGGGCATCTTCGACCGGCCAGAGCACCCGCCGCTCGACATGCAGGAGGTCGTCGCCCGCGGGCAGGTGTCGATCATCGACCTGTCCGGCACCGACTCGCCGGCGGTCAACAACATCGTGATCGCCGACCTGCTCCGCAACGTCCACCGCTACCAGGACCTCGGCTACCGGGGATGGGAGCGGCGGGGGACCCCAGGCGACCCGCGCCGGGTGCTGATCGTGATCGAGGAGGCCCACGAGTTCCTCTCGACCGACCGGATCGCCAAGATGCCGGTCCTGTTCGAGCAGGTCTCGCGGATCGCCAAGCGCGGCCGCAAGCGCTGGCTCGGCCTGGTGTTCGTCACCCAGCTCCCACAGCACCTGCCACGCGAGGTGCTCGGCCTGGTCAACAACCACGTGCTGCACAAGATCAGCGATGAGGCCGTGCTGCGCGCCCTGCGCCGCGTCATCCCCGGCATCGACGAGAGCCTCTGGCGCCGCCTTCCCGCCCTGGCGCCCGGCCAGGCCGTCGTCTCGCTCACGCACATGACCCGGCCGCTGCTGGTCGCGGTCGACCCGGCGGGCTGCCGGCTGCGGCTGGTGGAGTGAACGTCGAGCTCATGGGACTTAGGGGAGGAGCGAGTTCGGAGCTATGGCATGGCTGAACTGACAGGACAGGCGGATGACCAAGGCACCGGGGTGGAACTGCGACAGCGTGCAATCCGCCTCTTCGAGTATCTGCATGCCGTTCGAGCGCTCAGGGAGCAACCAGTCCGACAACTCGATAGCTACGCGGATCGCTGTTGGTGGCGTGCTGACATCCCTGACCACATGGCAGTGAGGGTAGGCCCCGACACTCGAGAGGCGTGGATGGTAGTGGGCAAGGCGTCATTGCCTGCCCCTCCACCGGTTCCACGTGAATTGGGCGAATTACTTGATCGCGAGCGGGTAGACGATCCGGCCCGGGAGCCACGGCTTGCGAGCAATGTCGACGATCGCGTTGGCCATGACCAGGAAGCAACCACTCGAGCCAACCGGATGCTTGAGGTCTGGCTCCAGGCTGACTGGCGCCCATGGGCAATGGCGGCGCAGCCGGCCCTCCATGCTCGTCGCCTCTACGAAGAGCTCTACGACCTGCGCCTGCGTCTGCAGCGCGAAGAGGCCTTGACTGAACTGGTATGGGGCCATGGCGTGCTCGGTTGGCAGGTGGGTGACGAGCGGGTGCTTCATCCCCTGGTCACCAGTCGTATGCTTGTGCGCTTCGACCCCGACTCAGGCGAGATCGCAGTCGTTCCCGAGGGAGAGGGGCAGCTCAACCTCGAAATCGAGATTCTGCAAGGGCTCAACATCATCGGGTTCGACCTACTCGTCGACCAACGGCAACATTTCCGCGCGGCGCCAGTCGATCCCTGGGGCCCGGAGATCCGGTCGCTCTACGAGCGGTTACTGCATCCCCTCGGCCTCGACACTCGGCTGGTAGAGGAGGATCGTCCGGTGTCGCCGGCTGCGGCGCCAACGATCACCGATACATGGGCGTTGTTCGTCCGTCGGCGAAGCACGCTCTATCAACGCTTCTTTCAGGGTCTGGTGGAGGTACTGCGAAACCCGGAAGCAGCGGTGCCAGCGCCACTGACGGCCGTCCTGGCCGACGAGCCCAGTGCCCTGAACGTCGCAGGCGGAGAAGAGGAGTGGCGTCCAATCGGCGAGCGCCTGCTGATGCCGCTACCTGCCAATGCCGAGCAGGAAGATATCGCCAAGCGCCTTGCCCGCCATCGGGGCGTCACCGTCCAGGGGCCACCCGGCACTGGTAAGACCCACACGATCGCCAACCTGGTCAGTCATCTGGTCGCCCATGGGAAGCGGGTGCTCGTCGCAAGTCACAAAGAGCAGCCGCTCGCAGTGCTCCGCGAGAAGATCCCGGCGCCGATCCGGGACTTGTGTGTCAGCGTTCTAGGGGCATCCGGAGCGGCCCTCTCCCAGCTCGAGCGGTCGGTGCAGGCGATTCACGAGCAGGCGGCCGACCTCGACCGCGCCGCGGCTCGGCGCGAGATCGCACGCGCAGAGGGGGAGCTGGATCTCGCGCAGCGCGAGGTTGCGCGCCTGCGGGATCGGATCCGTCGCACTGTCGAGCGGGAGTGGGAGCGTTACCCCCTTGGGGACCGAGAGCTGCTCCCCTCGGAGCTTGCCCAATGGGTCAATGCCAACTCCGACCGCCTCTCCTTCATCCCCGATGCGCTTGCGCATGACATCGGCCCGCCCCTTGATACGAGCGAGCTCGCTGCTCTCTACCGGCTGGCCCGATCGGTCGCTGGCGACGACCGCGATGCGGCCACGCGCTCACTCCCACCCGTCGAACGCCTTCCCACCGGAGAGGATCTCCGGCGTTGGTTCGGTCGGCTCGAAGAGCTTCGAGCGGGCCTCGCCCACATCGAAGGATGGGTCCAAGGATGGTCGTCGATGGAGGCCATCGGTCCCGAGGGTCTAGCCAACCTGGCCGGCGCGGTCGAGGCTTCCGTTGCGAGGCTCGAGACTCTCTCGGAGCCGTGGCTCATCAGGCTCCGGGACGAAGTGAGTCAGAGTGTTGAGGAGTACGGGTGGTGGCGGGACCAGTGCAAGCTGCTTCGTGAAGCCATCGATAACATCGCCCGATATCGATTCCTGCTCGCGGGCCACGAGGTCAGTCTGCCGAAGCCAGGCTTGCCATCCAAGGAAACCGTCGTCCGTCTCCACGAACTGAAGGATCGCCTGGCCGCCGGCAAGCCGGTCAACAAGATCTTCCAGAGGGACTTGGCCGCGCTGCAGGCCGCCTGCGAGGTAGATGGGGAGCTTCCGCGAACCGCCGAGGACGTAGAGCTGCTTCTCGTCTTAGAGGACATTCCGGAACCTCGTAGGGCGATGGGCACGGGTTGGATGGGTGGTGTGATGATCCCACTCATGACCACTCTGGCCGACCAGCTTCTGCCCGACGGGCTGTGGCAGCGCCTGCAGCCGCTGCTGCCACCA
>WNFV01011043.1_pt1 | contig 10253 bp, 10 predicted proteins | sample 5400101 | NCBI WGS metagenome assembly WNFV01 (sample SAMN13153361, study PRJNA577476) | soil metagenome | isolation source: 115 cm soil or saprolite under grassland replicate 1 | place: USA:California | collected 2016-06-15 | reverse complement strand
ACCGCCGACAGCGCGGCGTTGATCTCCTCGCGGGCGCTCAGCAGCTCGTTCAGGGTCTTCTTGCCGAGTATCACCCGCAGGTTGGTCTGCGCGGCCTGGCTGGTTGCGAACAGGTAGTTCTGGATCTCGACGACGGCCTTGACCGGGTCCACCACGCGCAAGTACACGACCGCGTCCACCCGCACCATCATGTTGTCGCGGGTGATCACGTCCTGCGGAGGGACGTTCATGGCAACGGTCTGGAGGTTGACCTTGCGTATCCGGTCGATGCCGAACGGCAGGATCAGGAACAGCCCCGGTCCCTTGGGAGCCCTGAGCACGTTTCCCAGACGGAAGATGACCGCCCGCTCGTACTCCTGGAGCACCCTGACCATCGAGGCCAGCGCTACCACGACCAGGATCAGCAGGACCAAGAAGATGACGACGACGATGCCGCTCACCGCGTCTCCTCGCGTCGCCGGCCCCTGCTCTCCGGCGCGATGGAACGAAGCTACCACTCTACCTGAAAGTGAGCTTACTGCCGGCCATCGCACAGAGTGGCGAGCAGGTCGGCAGCGGCGCGATCTTGGGCGGGCTGAAAGTGTGCATAGGTTCCAAGCGTCATGTGAGGCCCGGCGTGCCCAGCGCGGCCAGCGGCGGTTCGCCAGTCCACGCCCCGCGAGATGAGATAGGTGACCTTGAGGTGCCGAAGATCATGCAGGCGGCAATGCACACCGAGCGACCGGGCCAAGGCGACAAACTGGTGCGTCATGTGGGTCGGGTGCATCGGCTGTGAGCCGTCCGGCTCACAGCCGAACACGTAGGCATTCATCGGAAGCATGGTGCCCAACTCACGGGCGACCTGCTCGGCACGGCCTCGGTGAGCGCGAAGCAGCTCCACCGACCTGGTGTCAAGCGCCAGGCGCCGCTTGCTGCGAGTCTTGGTGGCCTTGTCGATCAGCGGCTGACCGGGCACGTACACCACGCCGCGCTCAAGCAGGACCTCGCCGCGGTCCAGGTCGACGTGCTGCCAGCGCAGGGCGCACAGCTCCCCGCGTCGGGCACCGAGCACGACCGCCAAGCGCAGGAACAGCCCGAGCTTGGGATTGCGTTCCAGCGCGGTCGCCAGGAGTTCGGCAACCTGGTCGACTGAGGGTGGTGCCACGTCGCTGCGCGGCATGGACGGCGGTGTGGCGAGCCGAGCGGGGTTGTGGGCGATCCACCCCCATGCGACCGCCTGCTGCAACGCCCCGGACAGCACGGTGTGGACAGATCGGATCTGACTGGCCGACAGTGGCCCGCCATCTCGGTTCCCGCGCCTGCGCAGCTCGGCGTAGAAGGTGTCCAGGGTCTCCACGTCCAGGCGCCGGACGGGGAGACGCCCAAGCGCGGGGATGATGCGCCGGTCGATCTGGAGCCGGTAGCCCAGCAGGGTGGTGGGGGAGATCTCCTTGACGCCCTGGCGCCACTCGTACCAGCGCTCGACCAGATCGGCCACGGTCCGCGCTGCGGTGCTGCGGTGGCGGCCCTCGGCCACCTTGGTCTTCAGGGCTGCCTCGACACGCTCGGCCTCGCGCTTGGTCCTGGCGCGGTCGTATTCGTACCGCTCCTTGCCGGTCAGCGGATCACGGCCGGCGTAGACCTTGATCTGCCAGTAGTCGTCGCGCTTTCGGAGCACCGCTCTGCCTCGCTGGGACCGCCGGACACACCAGAACCGTGCCAGACACCGTGCCAGAAGGCAAGGATCTTTGGGGCGCCGAAGCGAGGACCCGAGCGAAAGTGCAGGTAGCGGAGGCGGACGGGAATCGAACCCGCCAGGGAAGGGACGCTCCCCTCAACGGTTTTGAAGACCGCGGAGCCCACCAGGACCCGGACGCCTCCGACCCAAGTCTACCTGGGGCAACGCGCTCGAGAGCGCTAGTCGGAGCCGGCTCCGTACCTACGAGGTACCTTTACAGATCCGACAATCTGCGTAACGCGGGCATTCGCGCCAGCCAGCGGAGATCCGCGGATCGCGGTATCCTCGTCTCGAACTAACACCGAGGCGGAGTAACCCGACCGTAGTACCCCGGATGGGCGAAGGGCACGGGCGAAGATCCTCGGTGATAGCGGTCGCAGCCTTCCTGGCGACGGCGCGTCACCACGAGCGCGAGGGAACCCACTGAAGTCTGGCGGGACCTCGCGCTCTTGCTTTTGCGGGCCTCCGTCTCGAGCGGGAAGGAGCCCGCGCATGGTCGCCAGGTATCTCACATTCCCCCAGACGCAGGAATATCTCGGCGTCAGCGAAGGCTGGCTTCGTGACCGGATGCGTCTCGGGGAGATCCCTTACATCAAGGTCGGTGAAGCGGGCGGAAATGTCGTTCGCTTCCGCATCGAAGACCTCGATGCGTTCATGGAGAAGTACCTCCGCCCCGCGACGGCCGGACCGCTGGCCGAGGTCGAGCCGGAGCCCGCGCCAGCTCAGCCGCGACGGAGGAAGGTCGGCTGATGTCGGCGCCCGCGCTCGAGCTTTCCACTGACCAGGTCATCGTGCTCGAGGAGTGCCTACATCGGTTCAATGATCGGTCGATGGAAACGCGCGTCGGTGGGCTCGCCGGCACCGGCAAGACCAGCATCGCAGTCCGTCTGCCGGAGTGGCTCGGCCTTCCTGCGGATCAGGTTGCGTTCTGCGCCTACACCGGACGCGCGGCGAACAACCTGACCAGGAGGCTCCCGGAAGGCGTTCGCGCGACGACGATTGATGAGCTGGTCTTCGAGGCAATTCCGCTGCACTGCGGAGCCTGCCCGCGGTTGGATTGGAAGCCGGAGCACGAGGGCGAGGAGGAGCCCGACTGCCATGAGCGGCGGAAGAACCGGTGCAAATGCGGGACGTGGACGAAGGTGTTGCGCTCGGTCCTCCCTGGCATCGAGGCGATCGTGGTTGATGAGTCCTCGATGGTTACCGAGGAGTACCACAATTACCTTCTCCGCTTCCGCACTCCCGTGTTCTTCTTCGGTGACCACGGCCAGCTCCCGCCAGTCGGAGACAAGCACAGCCTCATGGAGCGGCCAGATATCACCTTGCAGCAGATCCACCGTCAGCAAGACGGCTCTCCAATCATCGACCTCGCGCTAGCAGTCCGCGAGACCGGCCGTATCCCACTCGGAGAGATCGGCAGGAATGTTCGGAAGGTCCGCCGCGACCGTTCGCTGAGCTGGGGTGAGAACGCGATCAGCCTGTTCGACGTGACGCGCGATTCCGTCATGGTGTTGTGCTGGCGGAACAAGACACGAGTCGAGGTCAATGCGTTGATCCGCGAAGCTCGTGGGATCGAGGGTGGGCCACCTGTTGAGGGAGAGCGGCTGATCTGTCTCCAAAACAACCGCGAGAAGCGCATTGCCAATGGCATGACCGGCCGGCTCCTCGAGATCGAGGTTATTACTCCGGTGCTGTACCGAATCGTGGTTGCGCTTGATGATGAAGGTCGCAAGTACGAAGGCGCCGCGCTTCGCGAGCAATTCAACGAGCCCGAGACACTCAACAGTCCGTCGCGTGAGGTTGATCTGTGGGACTTCGGTTACTGCAAAACGGTCCACAAGGCGCAGGGCTCGGAAGCGAAATGGGTCGTACTGCTTGATGAATACCCGCTTGTGCTCCCGGATCGGCGGAGGTGGGCATATACGGGCGTTACCCGCGCGACCAGCGGGCTGCTCGTCATTGGCTATTAGCGTCATCGGCGGCAATGGGCGCCCCGTCGTAAACTCCCGGCCGACGTTCCCACGAGGGAGGTTGGAATGGGTCTCCGCGGACCACAGCCGAAATACACCGGTGGTGAGGTGAAGGTTGCGCTGACTCCGGAGCAGCTCGAGGAGGTCAAGCGTCTCGCTGGTTCTGGCCGTGGCGCAAGGGCGAGATGGCTTCGCGAGGCCGTTGATCTGCGCATCGCCAGGGAGCGGCGGAAGGAGGCACCAGCGCGAGCCTAAATGCGAGACGGCCGGAGGAGAAGTCCGGCCGTCCCTGATCCCATCAGCTGTACAGAGCTGGTTGCTTTGAGGAGGAAGCTCGGCCGCCCAGCTATGTACCAACCCCATGCCAAAGGAGCTGTTGTGGCTGATAATAACCGATCCTCCTCAAGTGCGCCGCTTGGCAAAATTGTCGACACAACTGACTTTAGAGACGAGCAAGGTCAACTGCTCTATCAGGAAGTCCGCTTCGAGCCGAAGGAATTCCGCCTGCGTCGCCCGGCACAAGAGGATGACGCGGTCGAGCGCGTCAAGCGCGGCTGGGTCTGGAGCATGAAGGGTGTCCCGCTGGTGCTGTACCGCCTACCGGAGATCCTCGCCGCGATCCGCGATGGTCTTGACGTCTGGATCGCCGAAGGACCAAAGGACGCGAAGGCACTCGTGGACGCCGGCGCGCAGGCGACCACGAACGCCATGGGTGCGGACCAGTGGGAGGACTCCTACACCTTCAAGCTCGCGCTTGCCGTTGTGGAGCATTCGAGCGCGAGCCAGTTCATCATCGTGATCGACCGCGATGCGGCCGGCGACGATCGCGCGAGAGACATGGCGGAGTCGTTCGGCCGTCGCGGCTGGGCGCTACCGCTTCGTGCATGCCGCAGAGGGCAAGGATGCGTACGACCATCTCGTCACCCACGGTCTCGGCCTGGCGGACTTCGATCCCTACGAGGTCGTGCCCCATCCGAAGCGACAGGCCACCAGCCGGACATCACAGGTCACCGTCGAGTTCGACGGTGACCGACCATCACTGCGAACTATGGTTGTGTGGGGTCTGGCTCGAGCCCGAGAGATCGGCTCCCGGAACCGCGCTGCGTTCGACCTCGGCCAGCAACTCAACGACAACCGCTTTTCCCGGACGGAGGCCTGGGCGATCGGACTCGAGTACCTCGAGCGCGTCAACGAGGAGCTACCGAACGGCCACCCACTGACGGAAGCTGAAGTACGAGCGGCGTTCCGGGACGCCTACGCGCTCAAGCCGCGAGAGCCCTGGAGCCGGCGCAAACAACGGACGCCGCTCGACCAGATCAGTTCGCCACCGTTGCCGCGGCCGAAGACCTCTCGGCTGGTAGGTGGTCGCGATGCGTGACCTCGTGCTCAAGAAGGTTCCGCCAGCGTCCAAGATTGAGATCAATGAAGAGCAGTACGAACTGCCGGAGAACGGTGGTGTCTACCGGATCTCCTGGAAAGAGGTCAAGCCGGAGTTTGCGAAAATTCTGGAGGCGGCTGGCAAAGAGGTTCGTTTCCATAGCGACGGCACTGCCGAGGTCAAAAATCTCATCACGGTTGCGCGTGAGCTGTGCCTGCCGATCCGCATCTTGCACACTGTCGATGGTGAGGAGTTCATCGAGCTGGCCTGGGCGCGGAAGGGCAAGGTGTTCGTCCGCGCGTACCCAGGCGATGTGATCCGTGATGGCCGCAAGCTCTTGGCTGCCGCGGGTCAGCATGGCTTCCCGATCATCGCCGCAACCGCGAAAGAGGTCGAGAAGTGGCTTGATGATGTTGATGCCTGGAGCGACCTGGAGGTTGTGACGATCGCGCGCCAGCTCGGCTGGCAGCCAGATAGCAGGACCTTCGTCACGAGCGATGGGGCGCCGTACCAGGTGATACCTGCTCATGCTGGCCTCGGCCGTTTCCTCCGCGCGCATCGGCAGAGCGGCACGCTCGAGGAGTGGAAAACGATCATCGAGAAGATCGAGTACCTGCCGCTCGCGCAGATGGGCATCTATGGGGCGCTGGGATCGACGCTTCTGCGCCCACTCGGCCTGCTGTCGTTCGCCCTGCACTACACCGGTAGCTCCACGGGCGGCAAGACCTCCTCGCTTCGGGTCGGTGGGTCAGTGTGGGGCGAGCCCAGCGAGGAAGGTGTGATTGGTAACTGGAAGGGCACAGCGCTCGGGCTCCAGCGACGGCTCAGCCTCATGCGTGGTTTGCCGGTTGTGCTGGACGAGACAACGAGCGCGCGGAGTAACCGTCTCATCAAGGACATCCTCTATGCCCTCCCACAGGGCGATGAGGGTACCCGCGGGGCACCGCGCGGTCTCCTGGAAGGACTGACTTGGTCAACGATTGTTCTCTCGAGCGGTGAGGCGTCGATCCTCTCCGGCATCCGCGACCAGGGTGCCGCTGCTCGCGGTCTGGACCTCGCTGGCCGCCCGTTCGGGCCGGACGGTGGTGCGCTGGCTGATGAGGTCCGGGAAGGGCTCGCGAAGGTGTACGGCTCGGCCGGTCCGGCGTTCGTTGCAGCGCTGCTCCCCTCGCTCAAGGGTCGCGGTCTCGGTCGGATTCGTGAGCGACACCGGGCGCTGGCCGAGTCTTCGTCGTGGGGCGGCTCGATCGCGAAACGGCGGGCGGCGGAAGTGGCGGTCCTGCGCCTGGCCGCGGAGCTGGCCGCGGAGTTTGGTGTCCTGCCGTTCCAGCCGCCGGAGCTGGGAAAGTGGCGTGACCTCTTCACCTATGACGACTCGCGCGACGACCAGCCAGGCGAGGCGCGGAAGGTTGTGCTGGATGCCGCGAAGGCGAATGCGCAGGGCGTGCTCGACTATGGCGCCAGCCCACGAGAGGGCAATGCTGAGGGACACTACGGCGCACAGCGGGAGTGGATCGGGACGCGGACGAAGGACAGGAAGCTAGCGCTATGGCCGGCGTGGGTGGAGAGGACGCTCGAGGCCGGCGGCTACTCGCTTGACGCGGTGAAGGGCTCGTGGGCCGAGCGCGGCTGGATCGAGCGCCAGGGTCGCGACCTGATGAAGAAGGTTCACTATGACGGCGCGTACCCGAGGATGCTTGTCTTCGAGCCGATCGAGGAAGAGGGATCGGAAGACCCGTAATGGCTCTCTTCCGAGTCGTCTTCCGAGTCGTCTTCCGACTGATGGGTGGTGAAGATGCCCTGGTCAGAGGCAGTATTCCGACTTTCCGACTCGATCGCGATTTTGGATTTACGGGCGAGGCGCGGAGGCGCTTTCTCGTGCAATTGTAGGCCGGTAACGACTCGGGCGTAGAGGTACCCGCTAAGCGTGTCGGAAGAGTCGGAAGACGCATGTAGATGGCGGTATAGGAGTAGGAATAGAGTCGGAAACTATTCGGAATAGAGTCGGAAGAGTAAGAAGAAGCACCATTGTCGCAGGTAGATGGATATATGCCCTGGTCAGACGTAGTGCAGGTCGAGCTGGTATTGGAGCACGAGATCCACAGACTGGATGACCCTTGAGAACGCCGCTCGCCCTCGCCCAGGACGGCCTAGAATTTCTCAACGACACCACTCGATAAGCGTTTAGAGGGAAATGGGCAGAACACGACGGATCGCAGAACCAGAGAACAGCCGCTGGCAGCAGTACGCGGCTGGTGAGCTGACGCTGCAGGACATGGATGAAGAGGAACTTGCTCGGATGCAGTTCCGCTCCTCTGACGGATCGTTCCGAGGTCGGCCTCCCTCTGTACTGCCTCGTACCTTCGCCCGCGATGTGAGCCGCGAGCTTCTGCGTCGAGGCGAGAGCGAGATCCGGCAGGGCTTCATTGATGCGATCAAGACACTAGTCGAGATCGCAAAGTCCGGCGAGAAAGACGCTGACCGCGTTCGAGCCGCGAACCTCATCATCGAGCGAGTCGCTGGCAAGGTGCCCGACAAGCTCGTGGTGGCGGACGGCCGGCCAGAGTGGGAAGACCTCGTGACCGCTATGCTGGAAGATATTGAGGATTCGCAGATCGAGCGTGCTCGAGACATCCTCGGCCGCCGGTAGTCGCGAAACGCCCGAGCGCGGGTGTGAGAGCAGGCCCAGGGGCCGGGTTGCGGCGTTCTTCGCCCGCGAGTCGCCGAGGCGGTATTGCCGGCCGTAGCGGCGCTCCTGCACGTCCCGTCCACAGATGGGAAAGGTACCCGCAAAGGTACGAAATGCGATTGCAGCGCGCGACCTGCTATTGCAGGTAGAATTATCGCGGTCTCCTAAACGCTCGAACGCCCGAGGAGGGCTCGGCAATGGCGCATTTGCAGGTGAAGAGTGGAAAGCTGTACGAGGATGGGAGCCCGCGGTATCAGCTGCGCTGGGTTACGCCAGACAACCAGCATCGCACCCGCTCGTTTCGGCGTAAGGCAGACGCGCTCCGGGAGAAAGCCAGGGTGGAGGCAGACATCTCGCGCGGCCAGTACGTGGACCCGTCGAAGGCGACCGTGACTGAGGTTGCGGAGCGCTGGCTCGCGACCAAGCGCAACAAGAAGGCTTCGACGCTCTCGGGCTATCGCTCGATCCTCGACAATCACATCCTGCCTCGCCTCGGCTCGAGCCAGGTCGCGCGGCTCCGAACCACCGACGTTGAGGCGTTCGTGTCCGGCCTTACCGCGGACGGAGCGGCGCCCGGTACGGTTCGCAATGTCTTCTTCACGCTTCAGGCAATCCTCAAGGTTGCGATCCGCGATGGGCACCGCTCGAGTAACCCGGCCGAGAAGGTCGAGCTGCCGGCGAGCGAGCACGAGGAGATGCATTTCCTCAACGCGCGCCAGGTCGACACGCTGGCCGACGCGATCCCAATCGAGTACCGGACGCTGGTTCTGCTGACGGCCTACACCGGTCTCCGAGCCGGCGAGGTCGGCGCGCTCCGAGTCCGGCACCTGGACTTCGATAACTCACGCGTCCATGTCCGTGAGTCGGTGACCTACGTCAAGAGCAAGGGCTACGTCTTCGGTGAAACAAAGAACAAGCAGACTCGCACAGTCGGCGTGCCGGCATTCATCCTCAAGCGGCTCGACCGGGAGACCGAAGGTAAGGGCTCGGATGACTTCGTGTTCCTCGGCCCGGACGGCGGCCACGTCCGCCACAACTCCTGGTACACCGTGACCTTCAAGCCGGCGGTCAAGCGCGCGAATGCCTCGCTGCCGCCTGGCGTTCCTCCGCTCCCGCTCCCATCCCCGACTCAGCGTGGTCTGCGGTTCCACGATCTCCGCCACACGTGCGCGAGCTTCCTCATCCTGAAAGGCGCGCACCCGAAGGAGGTCTGCGACGTCCTCGGCCACTCCACGATCCAGATCACCATGGACCGGTACGGCCACATGTTCCCGGAGCGAGCGGCCTACCTGGCGACCGCCCTGGACGATCTCCACGCCGAGGCGGCCGGCCAGGCGCCGATGCCGGCCATCCGTGCCGAGGGATAGGCCAGCGCTCGCGCATCGCCCAGAGGACCCACGGACACGCCCAGGACATGCGCGTCTCGATCGACCTCGAGCCCGGCCGGACGGTACCGGCCGAGGTATGCGGCGACCTCGAGCCTCGAGAGCTGCGCTGCCTCTGTCGATCTCCGCGGTTCGCTCGACCGCGGACGGCGCCAGCACCCGAGAGGACCAGCGCGCTCCCTACGGCATGCAGGGAGCCGCTCTCACCACGGGAACAGGCCGTTCGTGCTAGGCTGAGCCATCGCCTCCCGCGACAGCGACGACCCGACTTCTCGGTACGAGGTCTCAGGGGCGTGGCAAGAGGGCCGGCCTGAACCTGGGCTTGGACTCCCCGTCTGTAGCCGAGAGCGCTCTGGAGTGAAGGAGCTGGCTCTCGGCTTTTGCTTTGGGGCCAGCTCCCCGAAGCAGGCGGGAGGAGGTGACCAACCATTGGCGCGTATCCGCATCAGCGTCGAGCGGGAGTCGGACGGGAGCATCACCGGCCGGTTCACCGGCAATGTCAAGGCTGTCGAATTGGACGGCCCCGACGTGTGGCTGACGAGGCTTCACACGATCCGCGTTAGCGACACGCTCGATATCCGGTCGAGCCGCTAGCAACAGCAAACGGCCGGGTCCGAAGTGCACCTATCACCTCGGGTCCGGCCGTTCCCTTTAGGCTAGGGACTCGCGACGGCCAGCGGTTACCAAAGGACGTGCGCTTCGGCCCATGCTCTCGTGTCACCCACCTGTTCAGAGGCAGCCTGGGACGCGCGAACCGCTGGCCGTCAGCGTCACTGCCGATTCACCTCCTAGACTCCCGCTCGAAGTCGGCCAGCTCGAGACGGCCTTCCATGGATGGTCCTATCCGGGCTGGCCGGCTGCCAGATACAGGAGTCAGCGGCTCCTGCAGATGACTGACCGGAGCGACAGTGGCGCCCGGTCAGAAGTAGGACAGCGCTTCAGTGGGGCGCCACAACTGCAAACTTCTCCTGCGCTCGACCTGACTTCCGCAGAATGTGGGCACACGGGGTGCCCGGAAATGGCGGTTGAGCTGGGGTTTTGGGCGCGCTGGGGTTGAGGGGTCGTGTTACTACGCGGCTGGTGGGCGGGGTGACTACTGGTCGGCGGGGGTGAA
>WNFV01010699.1_pt1 | contig 10253 bp, 12 predicted proteins | sample 5400101 | NCBI WGS metagenome assembly WNFV01 (sample SAMN13153361, study PRJNA577476) | soil metagenome | isolation source: 115 cm soil or saprolite under grassland replicate 1 | place: USA:California | collected 2016-06-15 | reverse complement strand
CCCGACCGGAACCGGCCCGTTCAAGTTCGAGTCCTGGACTCGGGAGGACAAGCTCGTTCTCGTCCGCAACGATGACTACTGGGGCGAGAAGGCGAAGCTGAGCAAGCTCATCTTCCGCCCGATCGCCGACAACGCTGCGAAGCTCCAGGCCCTGCAGACCGGCGAGATCGACGGGTACGACCTCGTCGAGCCGCAGGACATCCCGACGATCGAGGCTAACAAGGACCTGCAGATCCTCGACCGTCCCGCGTTCAACGTCGGGTACGTGGGCTTCAATATCTCCTTCTACGCCGGCCGAGGCGAGGTGGCGAAGGAGTTCATGCCGCCAGAGCTCTTGGGATACGCGGATGACGTGACCGAGTATCCGTACGATCCCGAGAAGGCGAAGCAGATCCTCCAGGACGCCGGCTACACGCTGCCGGTCAAGATCGAGTTCTGGTACCCAAGCGACGTCACTCGCCCGTACATGCCGGATCCGAAGCGGAACTTCGAGGCCTTCCAGGCCAGCCTGGAGAAGTCCGGGTTCAAGGTGACGCCGAAGAGCGCTCCGTGGGATCCCGACTACCTCGGTCTCAACAACGAGGGCAAGCAGCCGATCTACCTGATCGGCTGGACGGGCGACTACGGCGATCCGGATAACTTCATCGGGACGTTCTTCCAGACCGACAACGCGCAGTTCGGGCTCGACAAGAGCCACGAGCTCGACGGGGTCCAGAAGATCCTCGACCAGGCCGAGGTCGAGACCGACGAAGCGACGCGGACCGAGCTCTACCAGGAGGCGAACCGGCAGATCATGGATCTGCTGCCGGGCGTCCCATACGCGCACAACAAGCCGGCGGTCGCCTTCAAGGCGACCGTCAAGGGCTACGTGCCGAGCCCGGTCGACAATCAGTACTTCGTAACCGTGTCCATCGAGAAGTAACGAAGAACGAGTGAGCTGGCGGGCGACGAGTCGAGATGCTCAGGTTCGTCGTCCGCCGCCTCCTCCTCCTCGTCCCGATCCTCCTCGGGCTCTCGCTCCTTGTCTTCCTCTGGATCAGGGCCCTACCGGGTAGCCCGGCGATCGCTCTGCTCGGCGAGCGGGCAACGCCTCAGTCGATAGCGCAGATCAACCGGCAGTACGGGCTCGACAAGCCGCTGCCAGTGCAGTACTGGCGCTATCTGAAAACAACCTCCCGCGGCAACTTCGGTGAATCGACCAAGTCCCGTCAGCCGGTCGTCGACGAGTTCAAGCGTCGGTTCCCCGCCACGGTCGAGCTTTCGGTCGCCGCCGGCCTCTTCTCGCTCATCTTCGGGATTCCGCTCGGCTTCTTCGCGGCCAAGCGCTACCAGGGCCTGCTCGACCACGCGAGCCTGGTCATCTCGCTCGTCGGGATATCCACGCCCATCTTCTTCCTCGCACTGATCCTCAAGTACATCTTCGCCGTGAGGCTGGGCTGGCTACCGAGCGTCGGGCGAATCTCGGTGCTCATAGAGCTCGATCATCCGACGAACTTCTACGTCCTCGATGCGATCCTCGCCGGCAATTGGGAGGCTTTCGTCGACACGATCAAGCACCTCATCCTGCCTGCGATCGCGCTCGGGTCGATCCCGCTCGCCATCATCGCGCGGATCACGCGGGCGGCGGTGCTCGACGTCCAGAACGAGGACTACGTGCGCACTGCGCGCGCGAAGGGGCTTCCGCCGATCACCGTCGACTACCGCCACGTCCTTCGCAACGCGATGCTCCCGATCTCGACCATCATCGGTCTGCAGGTCGGGCTGCTTCTTTCAGGCGCCGTTTTGACGGAGACGGTCTTCGCCTTCCCGGGGATCGGCTCCTGGCTGGTCGAAGGAATCAAGGCCCGCGATTACCCGGTCATTCAGACAGGCGTTCTCTTCGTTGCCGTCATCGTCGTCTTCGTCAATCTGCTCGTGGACATCTCCTACGGGCTCCTCAACCCGAAAATCAGGCTGAGCTGATGTCTGTCATCGAGCTGGAAGCCCGTGATGTCGCGATCGAGACCGCACCGAGCGGCCTCTGGAGCGACGCCTGGTATCGCCTGAAGCGGAACCCGGCGGCGATCACGGGCTTCGTGATCATGGCATTGGTCATCGTCATCGCGATCTTCGCGCCGCTCGTCGCCCCGTTCGGCCCCCGCGAGCAGAACCTGGCCGCCCTGCGGGGCGGGTGTTGCCCGGGTCCCTCCGCCGAGCACTGGTTCGGAGTCGACGAGCTCGGCCGCGACGAGCTCTCCCGCATCATCTTCGGAGCGCGCTACTCCCTCCTGATCGGCGTCGTTTCCGTCTCCGTCGGGTTTGTCTTCGGGAGCCTGCTCGGCGCCATCTCAGGCTTCTTCGGCGGCTTCGTCGACACACTCATCATGCGCATCACGGACATCTGGCTGACGATCCCCGGCTTCCTGATGGCGATCGGGATCGTGGCGATGCTCGGCCCCGGCCTGACGCAGATCATGATCGCGATCGGGGTGATCAACGTTCCCCTGTTCGCGCGCCTCCTGCGCGGAGCCGTGCTCGCGCAGCGGGAAAACGACTTCGTGCTCGCCGCGCGGTCGGTCGGCGTGCCCCGCTACCAGATCCTCGGCGCCCACATCCTCCCGAATGCGATCTCACCCGTGATCGTGCAGGGGACACTCGCGCTCGCCACCGCCATCATCGACGCTGCGGGCCTCGGCTTCCTCGGCCTCGGCCCGCAGGATCCGTCCACGCCCGAGTGGGGAACGATGCTGACCAACACGGTGCGGTTCCTCCAGACGGCTCCGCACCTGGCGATCATTCCGGGGGCCGCGATCGTGATCACCGCGATCAGCATCAACCTGATCGGGGATGGGCTCCGCGAGGCCCTCGACCCGAAGCTGCGAGGCCGCGGCTAGTGGCCAGGCCGGACCCGCTCCTCTCTGTCGAGAACCTCAAGGTCCAGTTCTGGACGCGCCGTGGAACCATCCACGCGGTCAACGGGATCTCCTTCGACGTCGCCCCCGGCGAGACGCTGGGCATCGTCGGCGAGTCGGGCTGCGGGAAGAGCGTCACCTCGCTCGCCCTGATGGGCATCCTCCCGCGCGCCGGAAAGGTGACGAGCGGCACGGCCACGTTCGGCAACCATGATCTGCTGAAGCTCTCCGACGCCCAGCTTCGCAAGATCCGGGGGCGCGAGATCGCGATGATCTTCCAGGACCCGATGACGAGCCTGAACCCGGTTCTGACGATCGGGCGGCAGATCCGCGAAGCTCTGGAGACCCACTTCGACTTGGACAAGGCGGAGGCGAACAGACGCGCGGCCGAGCTCATCGACCAGGTCGGGATCCCGAGCGCGAAGGCGCGCATCAAGGACTATCCGCACCAGTTCTCGGGCGGGATGCGACAGCGCGCGATGATCGCCATGGCGCTCGCCTGCGAGCCGAAGCTCCTGATCGCCGACGAGCCGACCACGGCGCTCGACGTCACCATCCAGGCGCAGATCCTCAACCTCCTGCGCGAGCTCGTAGCCGGCCGCGACACGGCGCTGATCCTCATCACGCACGACCTCGGGGTCGTCGCCGGCAACTGCGAGCGCGTGAATGTGATGTACGGCGGCATGTTCATGGAGACCGGCACCGCCGACCAGATCTTCGCCCGGCCGCGCCACCCGTACACGCTCGGCCTCCTCCAGTCGATCCCGCGCCTCGACGCCACGCGCAAGGAGCGCCTCCACCCGATCCCGGGCGCGCCGCGCGACATGCTTAGTCCGCCGGGCGCCTGCCCGTTCCAGCCGCGCTGCCGCTTCGAGGTCGAGCAGTCGCGGGTTGAGGTGCCCGAGCTCCGCCAGATCGAGCCCGGCCACATGGTCGCCTGCTTCAACCCGGTGCCCGTGGAGGAGTGGCAGAGGTCGAGAGCTGCCGCCGTCGGCGCATGACCAATTTCACGTTCATGGGGCGGCGCTGGCAAAGGAGGCCCGCGAGCGGCGCGCAGGACAGTGCGCCGGTTTGCACGGCCAAGCGCCGCGAGCGCCGCATCCTGCCGCCAGCGTCGTCAGATGACGAAGCCGGGCTTGCCCGGCTGAGGCACCGTCGATGAGCGTGAACGGAAATCTCGTTGAGGTGGAGAACCTGAAGGTTTGGTTCCCGATCAGGAGCGGCATCGTCCTCGACCGCCACATCGGCGACATCAAGGCCGTCGACGACGTCAGCTTCGAGATTCGCCGCGGCGAGACGCTCGGGCTCGTCGGCGAGTCCGGCTGCGGCAAGTCCACGGTCGGCCGCACGCTTCTGCGCCTCTACGAGCCGACCGCCGGCACCATCCGCTTCGACGGCCAGGACATCACCAACCTCGGCGAGCGCGAGCTGCGCCCGCTGCGGCGGCGGATGCAGATGGTCTTCCAGGATCCGTTCGCCTCGCTCAACCCCCGCCACTCGGTCGGGCGCATCGTCGGCGAGCCGCTCCGTGTGCACCACCTGACCAGGGGCAAGGGAGTGGGGAAACGCGTGCGCGAGCTCCTCGAGATCGTCGGCCTCCCCGCCGACGCCGGCGGCCGCTACCCGCACGAGTTCTCGGGCGGCCAGCGCCAGCGCATCGGGCTCGCGCGCTCGCTCGCTCTGAACCCCGACTTCATCGTCTGCGACGAGCCGGTCTCGGCCCTCGACGTCTCGATCCAGGCTCAGATCGTCAACCTGCTCGAAGGGCTCCAGACCGACTTCGACCTCACCTACCTCTTCATCGCGCACGATCTCGCTGTCGTCCGCCACATCTCCGACCGGATCGCCGTCATGTACCTCGGCTGGATCGTCGAGGTCTCGCCCGCGGAGGAGCTCTACGACAACCCGCTCCACCCGTACACGATCTCGCTTCTTTCGGCCGTGCCGATTCCCGACCCGTCCGTGGAGAAGGAGCGCGAGACGATCCTGCTCGCCGGCGACCTGCCGAGCCCCGCGAACCCACCGGCGGGTTGTCGTTTCCATACGCGCTGCCCGTACGTGCAGCCGACGCGCTGCCGCGACGAGGTGCCGCCTCTGCGGAAGCTCTCCAGTGGCCACACGGCCGCCTGCCACTGGGCCGAGGACATCAAGGAGGGCAAGATCGAGCCCAAGCAGCAGGAAGCCGTCTTCGACCCAGGCGTTCTCCAGCCGGCCTGGGAGCCGCCGCCGGTCTAGCCGCGGTCATGGCGGTCTTTGCGATCGTGGTCGATGTCGCGGTGACGGCCACCGAGAGCGTCAGCGAGGGGACATCGAGGCCTGCATGGCCGAGAACCCTTTCTTCACCGGCGGCCCTACCCGCGAGGAGTGCGAGGAGCAACTGTACGCCGCCGATGATGACGTCGCGGCGATCTTCATTCTCTGGCTCATTGGCTTCAGCGTCCTGATGCTTGTCTGGGTTCACGCGCCGGCCGCGTTCTCCCTCCCGACCTCGCCCTTCCAACGGATCGCCGCGACGCGGGCCCTGAAGCTGCTTCCCTCCGCGGCACACGGGGAGACGCTGGACCGCACGCAGGCTCGCGCGCAATCGCGCAGTCAGACGTAGCTCTACGCCGCCCGCTGCCGCAGCTTGCGCGTCACGACGCGCTGCAGGTTGCTGTACTCCGAGTCGTCCATGCGTGGCGCACCGCCCCTGGCGGTGGCACGCTCGTTGCTCTCGCGCAGACGAGCCACAAGCGCCTTTGCCTCTTCGCTCGCCAGCGTCCTACGCTCCTTCTCCGTCACCGTTCCCTCCTTCTCGGCCTTCTAGATACCGCTCCGTGACGTAGTGGGCAAACCACGCTACCCATTGAAGGTGACGTGGCGCCCCCGGCGCCGGCAGCCGCTTCCGGGCGAACTCGTGGAGCATGATGGCATCGCGGCTGATTATCGGATAGAGGGAGTCCCACAGGTCGTCGTGCTTGAGTCGGGCAGGATCGTCCGCGATGCGCTCCAGGCTCTCCCAGACACCCTCCGCGAGATCGTTGTAGTGCTGTTGCTGGTTCCGCCAGTGGCGGTCAAGCTGCTGCTCCTCCAGACGCTTTGCGGCCTGCGAGTCCCAGATGTAGTTGCGTGCCGCCACACATGCCCTACCGGGTCCAGACCGCCATACCTGCGAGGATCACAACAGACCAGGTGACGACAAGCAAGCCAACGCCTGTCACTACGGCGAGGGAGTCCCAACGCACCCACAGCGCTAAGAGGCCGAGCGTCACGACGATCGCAGCGAGCGCGACCGTCCCTGCGACGAAGTAGGCACGGAACCCGATTGCCTGCACTTCTTCATAGGGCTGCTCTTCGCCAACTGCCCGCTCGAACGCCTGCAAGAAGAGGGGGAGAAACACGAGAAGCAGACCGAGGATTCCGAACGCCGCACCAACCTCGGCTAGCAGCACATCCCGGCTCGCCACGCATTGAGCCTATGCGTGCTCCCGGATGTGCTCCATTGCGTCAAACCCTCCGAGAAGCTCTGACCGAACCTCGCTCGCTCAACGGCCGTTTCGCCAGCCTTCGTGGCTCCGCGGACTATCCACATTCCTTTCCGCAACCGGGCAGTCTTGTGCTCCCGCACGAGGTAAGCACAAGTTTTCGCAGTTACCGGCGTCTTGTAACTGAACGAACGGTCACAAGGGCTCCCTCGAACGAGGGTGAGGAACCCCTCGCAAATGGGCGATATTCCGTGCAATGGACGCCGCCGAGCGTAAAGACATCCTGAGCCGATATCTGGACCACGCCCGGCGCTTCGACGAAGCGGCCGCGCGCCACACCGCCGGCGGGCCGGAGGCCGAGGTCATCCCGTTCCAGCCGCCGCTGCGCGAGCTCGAGCAGGAGCCGACTATGCGCGAGATCGAGGTATTGCAGCTCATCTCCGACGGCCTCGTGAACCGCGAGATCGGCCAGAGGCTTTACCTCTCCGAAGAAACCGTGAAGTCGCACGTACGCCACCTGCTCGCAAAGCTCCAGGCCCGGAGCAGGGCGCATGCGGTCGCAATCGGCTTCAGGCGCAACCTGATCGCCTAAGCGATCAGGCCCTTTCCACACCTTCCACAGCCTGTTGACAGATCCCTCACTAGAGGGATGCTTATAGCTGTGGAAAAACTAAGACTTTGTGAGGTTTACCAGCCTTTGCCAGCCCGGACACCAGCGCCGGCGGCAATTGCGAGGAGACGAACCAACATCTGACGGCTCCCTCTGTGTAGGGGGGGATAACGGCGATGGAGAGGATATAACCCTTTTGGGGGATATTCAAGTAACTTTTCCGGACCGCGCAAGGGCGCGCGTGTGGCTGGCATCTTGGGAATGGACCTGGGGCCCGCTTCAGTGGTACGCGCTGGGCCTGATCACCGGGGTAGGCGCGCTCACAATGACCCTAGCGACGCACCACACGTCCTTCGGCGCGTCAGCATGGGCGGTCGCCGGCCTTGCGGGGGTCGCCTTTCTTGCGGAGCGCCAGAGCGTCCACATCGCGGCGCATCTTCAGATGTCGGTTTCCGCGCTGCCTATTCTGTTTGCGGCGATCGCATTTGGCCCATACCCGGCCATGCTTGTCGCGGGAGCAGCCCTTCTCACCGACCTCGGCAGCCCTTACACCCGGTGGACGATTTGGACATTTTCACGAGCGCTCGGGGCCGGATTGGCAGGGACAACCGCTGGATTGCTCCTTGAGCCGCACGCCTCGTTTGGACGACTGCTCGTAGCAGTCGCGGCGGCGGCGGTCGTCGAGGCGCTAACTGACATCCTGCTCACTGCGCTTACTCTGATTTTTCGGCGGAACGGTTCTCTTGCCGACACTTGGGCAGCGATGAGCCGACTTTTGCTCTGCACTGTTCCGCTCTACACACCCGTCATCGCAGCGCTTGTCTACAGCTACACCGAGCTTTCGCCTTGGACCGTATTGCTGTTTTTCGTCCCAGCTCTTGCGGCCCAGCGACTCTTGATCATGTACCAGGAGCAAGTTCGACTGGTCGCAGATCTGGGAGCCGCGAACCAAAGGCTTGAGAAAGCGAGCCTTTCTTTTGCGAGCGCGCTTGTCGCTGCTCTCGACGCTCGGGATCAATACACGGCCGGGCATTCTGCAGCTGTCGCGGTATACGCGCGCGACATCGCGTCGCGTCTTGAACTTTCTGAGGAAGAGAAGCAGTTGGTTCATTTGGCTGGGCTTGTCCATGACATCGGCAAGGTCGGTCTGCCTCCAGGCCTCCTTGAAAAACCGGGCGCATTGACTCTCGAGGAACGGCGGATCATGGAGCAGCATCCCGTAATCGGTGAGCGAATCCTCGCGAAGGTTGAGGACTACCGCGAGATAGCCCGAGTCGTCCGTCACCACCACGAGCGGGTGGACGGCAACGGGTATCCGGATGGCCTCCAGGATGAGGAGATTCCCTTCGTCTCCCGGATCCTCGCTGTGGCGGACGCATACAACGCTATGACGTCTGGCCGTCCGTACCGTGACGCCATGCCGAGCCGGGTCGCTCGAATGAGGCTAGCCCAGGCGGTAGGCACACAGTTCGACACCACCGTTGTCGCCGCCTTCGAGGCGATCCTAGCGACAGCCGCCGAAAGCTACCGTTGCGGCGCTCACGCAGATTTCTCCGTGGAAGCACAGCGCCAGCCCTCGTTGTTGGCGGACGACTTGAAGACAATCGCAGTTTCCGAAGCCCTTCGCCTGCCGGCTGCTAGCAACGCGTAAGCAGCAGCCCGCCGATCCGAGATTGACGACCGGCTTTTGACGCGTCGAGCGCGAACACAGCACACATACACCATCAGCGCTCGATCCGACGATGCTAGCGGCCGGAAAGAGCGGTCCGCCCGTGATTTCGCGTGAGCCGACCAATTTGTCGTGCCGGTGCGAAGCTCGTCGGCTCGACGTCCAGGATGTCGCGCCAGTCGGGTTCGTTGCATAGCACCCACGCCAGCCTCCGCTCGGCTTCCCAGCGCGTCGGGAAGAACTCGATTACGCATCGGATCTCGTCGCTGACGACGGCGTAGAAGACCACGGCGCGGACTTAGGCCCCCGCCGGCCTCCCGTCTTCGGATCTTCGAGCAGCGTCCGCCCAGACCATCCGGAGTTCGCAGGCTTTACTAAAGGCACCGCGCGACGGATGATCCGAGTCAAAGGGCAACCGCTACGTGGGCATCAAACTCCGGCTCCACAACACGGGCAGCATCGTCTACGACGATTGCCCGTCCAACGGCTCCGCGCTCATCGACGCGCAGGACCAGCAGTGGACGGAGACAGCCCTCGGCTCCGCGCTCAAGCCCGAGTTCATTTGTCTGAAGATCCGCCCCGATGACAAGCGAGTCGGCTTCGTCACCTACGAGGTCCCGAAAAGGGCGAAGCTGCGGACGTTCCAGTTCGGGACAGAGAGCGGCTTCGGGCCCGAGGCCGGCGAGTGGAGCCTCAGGTAGCCAGCCCGTGGCCGGATGATCACGAATCCGTTACCCAAATGCGCGTAGTCGACATCTAGGCTCGCCTCAATGGCTATCGGTCTCACCGTGTACCTCGGCCTTTCGCTGCTGGCCGCGCTCGTGACCTTCCCAGCCCTGATCCTTGGATCTCGCGCCGACAGGGTCGACGAGCGCGCGAGCGCGCTGCAATGAGCTAAGGCTCGCTGCGCTGGGCTCATGTCACGAGTGCCTCTCCGGCGCGCTCTAGCCCTCGCCGCCAGCTGAGGGGCTCAGCGAGTCCCGAGGCAAGCCTGTTTCGAAATCGCCCCGCGCATCGCCCCGAGCAGGCCGAGGACGGCGAGCCCCTCCTCTAGGTCGAAGTCGCGCAGCTCCCGGCAGTAGCGGCCGTGCCAGCGTAGGGGCCGCCCGGCCGAAGCGGTCGGGCGACTTCTCGACGAACAGGAGGCAGAACTCGAGGGCCTCGATGAGCCCGACATGCTCTAGCTCGGTGGCGGATGACAGCCCCTCGGTGACGTTTGCCGCGGTCGAGAGCGCGGCGGAGACGGGTGTAAGCCGAGCCCTGCGCCGTCACGAACAGATGTTCCCATGGCAATCAAGCTCCGAAGGCCGCTTGCCTTATTACCTAGTACCTGCGTGCGCCGACGTACGTCGAGCTGTACCAGGAGTCGCCGAGGCTGGAAATCTTCACGACGTCGCCCGTGTGCGGCGCGTGGACGAAGCGGCCGCTGCCGATGTAGATCCCGACATGGGAGGCGCCGTTGAAGAAGACCGCGTCCCCGGGCTGGAGCGCGCTGCGCGGCACGAAGCGGCCGAGGCGGAACTGCATGTACGAGCTGTGCGGCAGGTACACGCCGACCTTGGCGAAGACGTACACGAGGAAGCCGGAGCAGTCGAAGCCCGAGGGTGAGGCGCCGCCCC